>Ga0208564_1000093_pt1 | contig 83485 bp, 95 predicted proteins | sample AD_UKC073_MetaG_FD_184439 | JGI IMG/M metagenome (GOLD analysis project Ga0208564, IMG submission 184439) | Active sludge microbial communities of municipal wastewater-treating anaerobic digesters from USA - AD_UKC073_MetaG (SPAdes) (version 2) | ecosystem: Engineered > Bioreactor > Anaerobic >... | reverse complement strand
GGATAATATTTTCCCGATTAAGTTTGGAGAAAATATTATTAATACTCCCCGATAGCTCAGTCGGTAGAGCAGATGGCTGTTAACCATCGAGTCGCAGGTTCGAGTCCTGCTCGGGGAGCCATTTTTTATCTAGAAAAAGAAAAAAATAACTATACAAGAATTAGTTGGAATGCCTTGTGGAATCCAACTTTTTTTATAGAAAAATATCCTATCCTGGCCTGGTTAAGTTGGACAGAAGAGGGAATCCAGGAAGGATTTTATTCCTTTCCTTGACCAGAAAATGTACTTTTCTTACTATGTCAAATACTCTATAATTGTGTTATAATATTTATAAAATAAACGTAATTTATCAAGTATCCTCATGAAGTCAGGGAGGCTTTATATATATGAAAAGAAAATACTTCTTTTTACTTATAATCAGTATTTTGTTTATTTTACATATTAAGCCAGTAAATGCAGAGCTGCAATTAACATATAATCTTGATAAAGTTTTTCCCAAAAGGGAATATTCCTTTAAAGATTTTGGTGGTATAGAGAGGACTTATTCTTTAAATAATGGCTGTACCAGCCTCTGTATACCGGAATTTCATGTTCGTGGTATTTATGTAACTGGCTGGGCAGCAGGCTCAGAGAGAATGAATGACTTGATTGAGTTAGTGGAAAATACAGTACTCAACACTATGGTTATTGATATCAAGGATCAGGATGGTTATCTTAGCTATATTTCAAGTGTTCCCCTGGCCCAGGAAATAGGGGCAAATAAACGAAAGATTAGTAATCCCAAGGCTTTATTGGAAAAACTAAAAAGCAAGAATATCTACACTATAGCCAGAATATCTGTCTTTAAAGATGAGGTTTTAGCAAAAAAGAGACCGGATTTAATGTTGAGATTATATGATAGTGAAAACCATAAAATTAAAAAAGATACCACCTGGCTAAATCCAGCCATGGAGGAAGTATGGGAATATAATATCCTTTTAGCCAGAGAGGCAGTAAGCCTGGGTTTTGATGAGATTCAGTTTGATTATATCCGCTATCCGGCATTAGCTAATAGCACTTTAATTGCTTTAACACCAGATTTCCGTTCTAAGAGTTCCTATATTAATGATTTTGTAAAATATAGTGTGGAAGCCCTGGCAGATCTTAATGTGCCTGTATCAATAGATGTATTTGGTTTAACTACAACTGTTAATGGTGATATGGGGATTGGGCAGAATTTTAAAGAGTTAAGTGAGTTAGTCAATATAATTTCCCCTATGGTTTATCCCTCCCACTATAGTGAAGGAGTATATAATATCCCTGAACCAGACCGGGAGCCCTACCAGGTAGTTTACCGGAGCCTGGATGATGCCTTAAAAAAGGTTAATGGGAAAGAAGGTTTTATAATCCGCCCCTGGTTACAGGACTTTTCCTTAAGAAGCCGGTATACCGAGGAAGATATTCTGGCCCAGATCAGGGCTGTGGAGAATCTGGGATTAAAGGAATGGTTACTCTGGAATCCCAGTTCCCGTTATACTGAAGAAGCTGTTAAGGACCACCATTTTAGATAAAATGGTGGTCTTTTTACATTTCTAAAGATCTTTAGGAGCAAAATAGAAAAAAGAACTTGCATTTTTGCTATTTTATAGTATTATATATATAGAAGGTCAAGAAAAGTCAAAGTCTAAAACATGGAGGGCTATAATATGGCAAGTATTTCTGATCAAATAGAATATTATTTAAAAAAATTAATAGAAAAATATAAGGGTGAGGTTGAGATCAAAAGAAATCAACTGGCCAATGACTTTAATTGTGCCCCTTCCCAGATAAATTATGTCTTAGAAACAAGGTTTCCCCTGGAAAAGGGTTATGTTGTCGAGAGTCAACGGGGTGGAGGGGGATATGTCCGGATTATCAGGATAAAGATCGAGTCAGGTAAGGAATATATAAAAGATATAATTTCCCGGCTAGGTGGCCCTATTAGCCAGGAAGAAGCAGAAGCAATTATTTACCGTCTATATGAGAATAAGTTGATTAATAAGAGGGAAAAGGCATTAATGGAGGCTGCGGTAAATAAAAAAGTAATAGATATAAATTTACCTTATAGAGATTTTATCAGGGGCAGAATTATGTTGGCTATGTTGGAAGTGATCCTTAAAGTAAATAGCTGTAGGGAGGAAGAGGAATGATCTGCCAGAGGTGTAATAAAAATATTTCTTCAGTTCATTTAACTAAAATAGTTAATGGCCAGAAGTCAGAATTGTATCTCTGTGAGGATTGTGCCAGGGAGAGTGGACATTTAAGCTTTACTGAAAATAATCCCTTTGACTTTACTAATTTTTTGAAAGGCATCTTAAATCCGGAAGAGGAGATATACGGGGACTATTTTCAGGAGGACCGGTGCAGCCTCTGTGGTATGAGTTATCAGGATTTCACGAAAAATGCTTTGCTGGGCTGTTCCAATTGTTATATAGAGTTTGAAAACAGGCTGGAGCCAATCCTGAGGAGGATTCATGGCAATATTGTACACAACGGCAAGGTACCTAAGAGGACTGGCGGAACCCTCAGGATAAGGAAGGAGATTGAGGAATATAAAGAGGAGATGCAGAGGGCAGTGGATAATGAAGAGTTTGAAAGGGCGGCAGAACTGAGGGATAAGATAAAGGAACTGGAGAACATGCTTGCCGTCAGGGGTGGTGATAAAGATGTTGAATAATCTCAGCAACAGGAGTCTATCCCAGTGGATATCCGGTGACGGGCCCGAAGGTGATATTGTTCTCAGCAGCCGGATCCGGTTGGCCAGAAACCTGGAGAAATACCCCTTTCCCAATCGAGCCAGTAAAGAAGAAAGAAAAGCGGTCATAGCTGAGGTAAGGGAGGCTATTTCCGGTATTGAGGATTACAGGCTGCATTATATTGAAATGGCAGATCTGCCGGAACTGGAAAGGGAGTTATTGGTAGAAAAACACCTGGTCAGCCCTGTACATGCTACAGATGGTCCAGAAAAGGGCGTATTTATAGATGATAATGAAAAAATCAGTATCATGGTCAATGAAGAGGACCATATCAGGTTACAGGTATTAACAGCAGGCCTGCAGTTGAAGGAAGCCTGGGGTATAGCCAGTGAGCTTGATGATATATTGGAGGATAAACTGGATATTGCCTTTTCGAAAAGATGGGGTTTTCTGACTGCCTGCCCCACCAATCTGGGTACCGGGCTAAGGGCTTCTGTCATGGTCCACCTGCCAGCCTTAAATTTGACCAATAATATTGGAAAGATGTTGACTGCTGTATCCCAGCTTGGTCTGGCTGTGAGGGGATTATATGGAGAAGGCAGTGAATCTATTGGTAACCTGTATCAGATATCAAATCAGGTTACCCTGGGACATTCGGAAAAGGATATCATGGAAAATCTGGTTACTGTTACCCAACAGGTAATTAACCAGGAAAGGAAGGCCAGAGAGGCCTTACAGCAAGATGTCAAGGTCATAGATAATGTTAAAAGATCCTACGGGATTCTCAAATATGCCTATCAGTTATCCAGTGATGAGGCCATTAGATTGTTATCAAATGTAAAATTGGGAATAGACATGGGTATAATAGATTATGTAGAAGACAAAGTTTTGAGGGAATTAATGATTCTCATCAGGCCTGCTCATATCCAGAAGATGCATGGGAAAGAGCTGGTCACTATAGAAAGGGATATAAAAAGGGCAGAACTGGTTCAGGCCCTCCTGAAATCCTAAAAAATAAGAAAGGGTGATACAAGTATGTTTGGTAGATTTACTGAAAGGGCAAGAAAGGTTTTAAGCTTGGCTGAACAGTCAGCAATAAGTTTAAGACATAATTATATAGGAACAGAACATATTTTACTGGGCTTAGTAAAGGAAAACCAGGGAATAGCAGCCAGGGTCCTGGCCGGTATGGACATAAATGAAGAAAAGGTAACAGCTTTGATTAGAAAATATAATGGTGAGGGGATAGAACAGGACATTACTAATGTAAGCCTGACCCCCAGGAGTAAAAAAGTACTTAATCTTTCCATGGATGAAGCCAGAAGGCTTGGCCATAATTATATTGGTACAGAGCATATTTTGCTGGGTTTAATCAGAGAAGGGGAAGGTATAGCAGTGAGAATCCTCTTTGACCTGGGTGCTGACCTGGCCAATATACAAAAACAGATTATTGAATTACTGGGCGGGCAGCAAAACATGCAGCAGCAGGCTGGAGAGCCGGCATCAGAGACACCCCACCTGGATGAATATAGCCGGGATCTTACCCAGATGGCCAGGGAAGGTAAACTGGATCCTGTTATCGGCAGGGATAAGGAGATTGAGAGGGTAATCCAGATTTTGAGCAGAAGGACCAAGAATAATCCGGTATTGATTGGTGAACCGGGAGTAGGGAAAACTGCTATTGTTGAAGGCCTGGCCCAGAGAATTGTAAAAGACAGTGTACCAGAAAACCTTTTAAATAAAAGGGTTGTGGCCCTTGACCTGAGTGCAATTGTAGCTGGTTCAAAATATAGAGGGGAATTTGAAAAAAGACTGAAAGCTGTTATGGATGAAATAATGGAGAATGGTAATATAATTCTCTTTATCGATGAACTTCATACCCTGGTGGGTGCAGGGGCAGCAGAGGGAGCCATTGATGCCTCTAATATATTGAAACCGGCCCTGGCCAGGGGAGAGTTACAGACTATAGGAGCAACTACTCTGGATGAATACCGTAAGCACATTGAAAAGGATGCTGCCCTGGAGAGGAGGTTCCAGTCTGTATTGGTTGAAGAGACCACTCCAGAAGAAACTGTAGAAATCCTGAAAGGATTGCGGGATTCTTATGAGGCCCACCATAAGGTAGCTATAACTGATGAGGCTATTGAAGCAGCTGTCCATATGTCCCACCGTTATATTACCGATCGTTTCTTGCCAGATAAGGCTATTGACCTGGTTGATGAGGCTGCTTCCCGGGTTCGTCTAAGCACCAATACCAGACCACCTGAATTAAAGGAATTAAATGAAAGGCTGGAAAATTTACAGAAAGAGAAAGAGGCAGCCATAAAGAGCCAGGAGTTTGAAAAGGCTGCAGAACTGCGGGATAAGGAAAAAGAAGTGCAAAAGGAATTAGAGGATTTAAAGAATAATTGGCAGCAGAATAAAACCAGGAGGGAAAGTACTGTTACTGCCGAGGATATAGCGGAGATTGTATCCAGCTGGACTGGAATTCCGGTGACAAAACTGGAAGAGACAGAATCAGCAAAATTATTAAGGCTGGAAGAAGAACTCCATAAAAGGGTTATTGGCCAGGAAGAGGCTATCAAGGTTGTATCCCAGGCTGTAAGAAGGGCCAGAGCCGGCCTGAAGGATCCGAAAAGACCAATTGGCTCCTTTATCTTCCTTGGACCAACTGGTGTTGGTAAAACAGAACTGGCCAGGACTCTGGCTGAAGCCCTCTTTGATGATGAAGAAGCCATGGTCAGGATTGACATGTCTGAATATATGGAGAAACATTCAGTATCCAGAATGATTGGTTCACCTCCAGGCTATGTAGGTTATGATGAAGGAGGCCAATTAACAGAACCGGTCAGAAGGAGACCTTATTCAGTAGTTTTGTTTGATGAGATAGAAAAGGCCCATCCAGATGTCTTTAATATCCTTCTGCAGATCCTGGAGGATGGCCAGTTGACCGACAGCAGTGGCCGAAAGGTTGACTTTAAGAATACAGTAGTGATTATGACTTCCAACGTAGGTGCCAACCTGATAGAAAGGGAAACCAGCTTAGGCTTTAAGGTTAATGATGATGAAGAGGCAGAATATGTAGATATGAAAGAAAGGGTAATGGCAGAGTTGAGGAGGACCTTCAGGCCTGAATTCCTCAATAGGTTAGATGAGATTATTGTCTTCCATGCCCTGAACAAGGACCATATTAAAGAAATAGTTAATCTGATGCTCAAGGATTTAAGCAAGCGGCTGGAACTCAATGAAATCAAGATAGAGGTAACAGAGAAAGCCAAAAGCAAACTGGTGGAAGATGGTTTTGACTCCCAGTATGGGGCCAGGCCTTTAAGGAGAAGTATCCAGCGCCTGGTGGAAAACCCCCTTTCAGAGAAAATACTGGCAGGAATTATCAAGAATGGGGATACTGTTGAGGTTGATGAAGAGAATGGTGACCTGGTCTTTACAACCATAAAAAAGGTAATGCATCAGGAAATATAATTCTTTCTAGTCCTTGTAAAAAGCTGCTAAAAATGATATAATTATAGTAAAGATTTATTGGAGAATATGCGGATGTCTAAAAATATAATTAATTATGTCTGTGAAGAATGTGGATATAGCAGCAGGAAATGGATGGGGCGTTGTCCTCAGTGCCAGGCCTGGAATAGTTTTCAGGAAGAATTAATTAGAAATGATAGAGGAAATAATAATATTACAATAAATAATGAGCCCCTTCCTATTTCCAGGGTAGAAAGTGGGGAAGAAATAAGATATAAGACCGGCATTCAGGAACTGGACCGGGTTCTTGGTGGTGGTATTGTAAGTGGGTCTTTGATATTGCTAGGAGGAGCCCCTGGTATCGGAAAATCAACTCTGGTACTACAGGTGGCTTCCCTTTTTAGTAAGAAATATAATAAGGTTTTGTATGTTTCTGGTGAAGAATCTGCTGCCCAGATTAAGATCCGGGCTGGCAGAATAAATGCCCTTAATGATAATTTGTTTGTCCTGGCCGAAACCTATTTTGACCAGATCCTGGCCCATATAAACAAGGAAAAATATAGTCTTGTTATCATTGATTCCATCCAGACTATCAGTGATCCTGACCTGAACTCATCTCCAGGCAGTGTTTCCCAGATCAAGGAGATTACCAATAGCTTGATGAAAGTGGCCAAAAGCAAAGGAGTACCCATTATCCTGGTGGGCCATGTTACCAAAGAGGGAGAACTGGCCGGCCCCAGGGTCCTGGAACACCTGGTAGATGCAGTCCTCCAATTTGAAGGGGACAGGTCTTATTCCTATAGGATTTTAAGGGCTATCAAGAATCGTTTTGGCTCTACCAATGAAGTAGGGGTATTTGAAATGAGAAATACCGGAATGGAAGAGGTTTTAAACCCATCTCTTCTTTTCCTGGAAGAACGCCCCCGGGATGTATCTGGTTCTGTAATAGTACCGGTTATGGAGGGCAGCCGCCCTATACTGGTAGAGGTACAGGCCCTGGTTTCATCAGCGACTTTCTCAGTACCCCAGAGGGCAGCTACCGGTGTTGATTATAAACGGGTAATGATGCTGCTGGCGGTCCTGGAGAAAAAATTGGGAATAGTCTTTCAAAATAAGGATGTCCATATTAATATAACCGGTGGTTTCCGGATTAATGAACCTGCTCTGGATATGGGGGTGGTGACTGCCATTATCTCCAGCCATGGTGATCTGCCGATACCAGATAATATGGCTGTTGTAGGGGAGATTGGCCTGGCCGGTGAAGTGAGAGCAGTCAGTAATATCAGCCAGAGAATCAGTGAATTAAAGAAAATAGGTTTTGAGAAGATTGTTTTACCTCAGGGTAATCTTAAGGGTTTAGAAACAGAAAAAGAGATCAGGCTATTAGCAATAAGTAATATCCATGATCTTTTTAAAATAGTTAGCGAGGTGGGGTGATAAATGGAGAAGGATTTGCAATTACTGGAAATATTAAAATTGATTGCACCAGGGACTCTTCTCCGGGAAGGCCTGGAGAATGTCCTGCGGGCAAAAACTGGTGGTTTAATTGTAGTGGGAGATAGTGAAGAGGTTTTGGGAATTGTTGATGGTGGTTTTAATTTAAATGCTGATTTGACTCCGGCCAGATTATATGAGCTGGCCAAAATGGATGGTGCAATGGTACTGAACTCCAGTGCCGATCGTATCCTCTGTGCTAATGCCCAACTTATACCCGATCCTACTATACCCTCCGAAGAAACAGGTACCCGTCATCGGACTGCCGAACGGGTAGCAAAGCAGACCGGCAGTCTGGTCATAGCTATTTCCCAAAGAAGGGATATCATTTCACTTTACCTGGGTAACCAAAAGCATGTCCTGGAAGATATTCGGGTAATTCTTTCTAAAGCAAATCAGGCTTTACAGACCCTGGAAAGATACCGGAATGTACTGGATCAGGCCCTAACCAATTTAAGCTCCCTGGAATTTGAAGATCTGGTAACAATATCTGATGTGGCAACTGTTATTCAAAGGGCAGAGATGGTTTTAAAGATAGAAAGGGAAATCAGACGCTACATAATTGAACTGGGTACAGAAGGGCGCCTGATCAATATGCAATTACAGGAACTTATAGCTGATATCAAAGATGAAATAATTCTCTTAATAAGGGATTACCTGGCCAGTGCCAGTGATGATACTGAAAAGGATCCAGAAACCTTACTATATGATTTAACTAACTGGTCTTCAGATGAGATGCTGTCACTGAATACCATTAGCAAAGCCCTTGGCCATGGAGGCAGCATGAATACCCTGGATTTAATGGTATCCCCCAGAGGTTACCGAATTCTCAAGAAAATCCCTCGTTTACCCATGCCTGTTATCGAAAACCTTGTCGACCGCTTTACCACTCTAATGAATATAATCGCTGCGTCACCTGATGAACTGGATGATGTTGATGGAATTGGAGAAGTAAGGGCCCAGGCCATCAAAGATGGCTTAAGGAGATTAAGGGACCAGGTCTTGCTTGATAGACATATTATCTAATCTTTGCTTAGATTGACAGTTTTTTGCTGGAGTGTTATAATTATTCTGAGTATTTACATAAGTTGTGATATAAGTGAGAGAGGTTGGTATTAAGATGTTCAATATAGGTGACAAAGTAGTCTACCCTAATCATGGTGCTGGTACCATTGTTGGCATAGAGACCAAAAATATACTGGGAAAAGATAATAAGTATTATATTATGAAGCTTCCCATTGGTGAAATGAAGGTCATGGTACCGGTTGATAAGGTAGAAGAGATTGGCCTGAGGAATGTCATCAGTGCTGAAGAGGCTAATGAAGTATTGAATTTACTTCGAGATGAAAAGAGTAAGATGTCCCACAATTGGAATAGGCGTTTCAGGACAAACATGGAGAAGATAAAAACTGGTGATATCTATGAAGTTGCTGAGGTTGTCAGGAACCTTACCATCAGGGATAATGAGAAAGGCCTATCTACTGGAGAAAAAAAGATGCTTAATAATTCCCGCCAGATCCTGGTCAGTGAACTTGTTCTGGCCAAAGATATGGAAAGGGAGGAAGTTGAAGAACTGATTGACAATTTAATAAATGAAAACCCGGAATTGGAGGATCGAGAATAACACAGGTAATCCTTGCATTAATTTATACTTAATGGTAATAATAAATGGAAGGAGGTGTTAAAATGAAGAAGTTTATACGAATTATTCTTGGATTTTTTGGTTCTTTTATTGGTTATGAAGTGGTAAAATTATTGGGATTGGCAACAGAATTCTCCGGTTCTATTCAGGAAGAACTTGATACTTTTTTTACAAGCACTCAGTTTATTGGTATCCTTCTTGGTTTTTTATTTGGCTTTTTCATACTTTTTTACTTATTGGAAAAGATATTACAATTACTTATTAGTTTTGAGAATTTTTTGAAAGAACTTTCCTGGCGGAAGATAGTTGTCGGGATTCTAGGCTTAGCTGCTGGATTATTACTGGCTATTTTAATTAATTTTTCATTTTCTGGAATTCTTAAAACAAGTACTGTAGGTAAGTATATTGGCCTATTGGTGAATATAGTATTTGCTTATCTTGGCTTTAGTTTGTTTGTTTATAAAGAAAAAGATATTTTGAAATTTTTAAAACAAGAGGATAATCCACACAATATCTTTGGCAGTGTTATCAGCAATAAGATCCTGGATACCAGTGTAATAATTGATGGTAGAATAGCCGATGTAGCAAAAAGCGGTTTTGTTGAAGGAACACTTATCGTACCGGAGTTTGTCCTGGAAGAATTAAGACATATTGCAGACTCTTCTGAAACCCTGAAAAGAAACCGGGGCAGGAGGGGACTGGATATTTTAAAACAGATGCAGAAAGAGCCTCATGTTAATATTCAGATTTTGACACAGGATTTCGATGATATTCAGGAAGTTGACAGTAAATTGGTAAAACTGGCCCAGATAATGGATGCCAGGATTGTAACAAATGATTTTAATTTAAATAAAGTAGCAGAATTACATGGAGTCAGGGTCTTAAATATTAATGAACTGGCCAATGCTGTTAAACCAATAGTTTTACCTGGTGAAGAGATGAATGTTAAGGTTATCAAAGAAGGTAAAGAGGATGGGCAGGGTGTTGCCTACCTGGATGATGGAACCATGATTGTTGTAGATGATGGTATTAATTTCATGAACCAAAGGGTATCTGTTCTGGTCACCAGTATCTTACAGACTGCAGCCGGTAGAATGATCTTTGCCAAACCAAATGCAAAAAAACAAATCGTTTAAAGGGAGTAATTAGATGAATCTAGGGGTTGTAATACCTGCAGCAGGCCAGGGGAAAAGGATGAAGAGTGAGCAAAACAAAATATATCTGGAATTGAATTCATACCCAATCTTATATCACACCTTATCTGTTTTTACAAAAAACAAGAGGGTAGACCAGATTGTTGTAGTAGTAAAAGCCGATGAATTGGAATATTGTCAAACAAAGATCATTGACAGGTATTTTCCTGGAGAAAAAATAAAAATTGTTGCTGGTGGAAAGACCAGGCGGGAATCTGTTTTTGCAGGTTTAAAGGTCTTTTCACCAGCAATTGATTATGTTATAATACATGATGGTGCCAGGCCACTGCTTACACAGGATTTACTGAATGATGTTATAGATGCCCTGAAAGAATATAAGGCTGTGTCGCTGGGGACCAGGTTAAAGGATACTGTTAAGGAAGTTGATGGGAAAAACACAGTTCTTAAAACACCAGACCGAAGTTCTTTGATGGCAGTACAGACACCCCAGGCCTTTTTATATAGGGAACTGTTAGAGGCACATGAAAAGGTGCCTCATAATTATCCTGTTACTGATGATGCTTCTTTACTGGAATATATGGATAAAAGAGTCAAGATTATTGAAGGTTCTGAGGAGAATATCAAGATTACTACCTCTATAGACTTACTTATCGCAGAAAAAATATTGGAAAGAAGGGATTTGCAGGTTTGAGAATTGGTATAGGTTATGATGTTCACCGCCTGGAAAAAGGCGAAAAACTGATTATAGGCGGGGTGGAAATACCTGCAGAGAAAGGATTAAAGGGACACTCTGATGCAGATGTATTGACCCATGCCTTGATGGACAGCATCCTGGGAGCACTGGGGCTTGGTGATATTGGACAGCACTTTCCCGATACTGATGAGACTTATAAAGGTATATCCAGCTTGATATTGCTGGAAAAGGTAAAGACTTTCCTGGATGAAGAAGAATACTTGATAGAGAATATTGATATGATTATTATGGCTGAAAGGCCCAGGATGGCTCCTTATCTTGCTTTGATGAAAAAGAATTATGCAGAGCTTCTGGAGATTCCCGAAACGCGAATTAATATTAAGGCAACTACCAGTGAAAAATTAGGATTTGTGGGTAGAGAAGAGGGTATAGCAGCAGAAGTTGTTGTCTTGCTGAATAAAAAATTAAGTTACGAGGAGGAAGAACAATGATAGTGAAAGATATTATGTCCAGCAGTCCCATAACTGTTACTCCAGATACAACTGTAATAGAAGCAGAGAAATTGATGTCCCTGAATAAAATTGGCAGATTAATCGTTGTTGAGGATGATCAAATCGTTGGTATTATCAGTAGTAGTGATCTGGTAGTAGAACAGGAATTAAATGCATCTATAGAAAAGTTTATGACCAGAGATGTGGTAATGGTTAAAGAAGATACCTCAGTTCAGGAAGCAGCCCGCCATCTTACAGATAATAATATAGGCTGTCTCCCTGTTCTGGATGAGGATGATCAATTGGTTGGTATTATAACTGCCAATGATATAGTTTATGGTTATCTGAAGAATGAAGAATATGCCCGGGCTATAGAGAAAAAGACTATTACTCCGGAGAGTTCTGCCATATATCTGGCCATGACCAGGAGCCGGGAATATGAAGACTACTGGCTGGAAAAAATAAAAGGTTATGGTTACAAGGGTGCCATAACCCAGACCGGGGCCAATGCCGAGAAATTACCCATTAAATTAAGAGAGAGTACTACTGTGGCGGCTATTGCCCGGGGAGTAATATCAGAAAATACCAGGGAGAAGATGGCTGTATCCAATGCTGTTAAGGATGCGTATAGCCAGTTGGCCTTGATAAATCCAGGTTTAGGTGGGGGCTTTAAAATTGCCGTAGTTAGGGGAGATAGCCATATTTCTGTAGCTATCTTCGGAAGATTTGGCCATGCCCTGGTAGATGGACCAGAACAATTGACAGTAGGAACCAGTGTAATTTAAGAATAATATGATATTATTGTTTAAATAAAAGCAGTTAATGTAGGAATAGGGGTTGATATGATGGAAGAGATGCGCTTACGTTTTCCTCCCAGTCCAACAGGAAAGATCCATATTGGTAACATGCGGACAGCACTCTTTAACTGGCTCTGGGCAAGGAAAAACAATGGCACCTTGGTCTTGAGGATAGAAGATACCGACTTAGAGCGGTCTACCAAGGAATTTGAAGATATTATAATGAAAGAACTGAACTGGCTTGGCCTGGATGTTGATGAAGGAGTAGGGGTAGGGGGCGAATACGGCCCTTACCGCCAGTCTGAAAGGGTAGAGATCTATAGAGAATATGCCGACAAATTATTGGTAGAAGGCAAAGCATATTACTGTTTTTGTACACCAGAAGAGTTACAGGAGATGCGGGAAGAAGCTGCCCGGAAAGGCGAAATGCCCCGTTATAATGGACATTGCCGCAACCTAAGTCCAGAAGAAGAGGAAGAATATATAAAGGCTGGCCGGAAACCTGTCATCAGGTTTAAAATACCTGGTCAGGAGCAGGAAATAGTCCTTAATGATTTAATCAGAGGAGAAATCAAGTTTAGCCCTGATGTGCTGGATGATTTTATTATCTTTAAATCAGATGGAATGCCTACTTATAATTTTGCGGTAGTTATTGATGATGCCTTGATGAAGATTAGTCAGGTAATCAGGGGAGAAGACCATATCTCCAATACACCCAAACAAATTCTCCTCTATAAAGCCCTGGGTTTTCCTGTACCTGAATTTGCCCATTTGCCCTTAATACTTGATGAAAATAGGGCCAAATTGAAAAAACGCAGTGACAGTGATGCTATCTATGTAGGAGAATTCCGCCAGAAAGGTTATTTACCTGAGGCCTTATTTAACTTCCTGTCTTTAGTGGGCTGGTCTTCCAAGGATGAACAGGAGATTATGTCCCGGGAAGAGATTATTAGCCGCTTTGATATAGCTGATGTTAACAAAAGTTCAGCTGTCTTTGATGTGGAGAAATTAAACTGGATGAATGGCAAATATATCAGGGAGGCAGATCTGGATAGAATCCTGGAACTTTCCCTCCCCTATTTGCAGGAAGCAGGCCTTGTTGGTGAGGAGATTTCCGGAGAGGAATACCAGTGGTTGAAAAAGGTTATAGATGTAGCCAGAAGAGGAGTTGATTATCTCTCCCAGATACCGGCAGAAACAGAACTGTTCTTTAAAGAATTAGAATATGAAGACAAAGAAAAGGCCATTGAAGAGTTCAGGGATGAAGAAGTGGAACTGGTCTTTACCAGCTTAAAAGACAAATTAAAGGCTTTAACAGATTTTAACCAGGACTCTATCAATGATATTTTCAAGGAAATACGGAAAGAGTTGGGGGTTAAGCCCAGGAAAATTTACCATCCTGTCCGTCTTGCCCTAACAGGGAAGAATTCAGGACCAGAACTCAGTGATATTATCTATATCTTTGGCCTGGAAGAAGTGGAAAAACGCCTGGATGAGGCCCTGGCCCTGGCTAGATAAGGGGACAATAAAGCCAGATAATCCAGTTGACACTTTTCAGAGGGAAAAGGAGACTGGGAAAAGAAAGTTAAATATACTATAAAACCATGAAGGGAAGAGGGGATAAGGACCACTATGACAGAGAGGAATACCCTGGCTGCGAGTATTCCATAGCTGGCTTATCTCTATGCATCCTGGAGTTGAATTCCTGAAAAGAAAGCCTTAATAGGGGAAGTTTGAGTAGGGAATTACGGGTAAAACCGTTATTTTAGATGAGGTGGTTGATGGGGTTAAGTTCCCTTTTCCTATCAACCAAACAGAGTGGAACCACGAAGCCTTCGTCTCTGTCTTGAGATGGAGGCTTTTTCTTATAAGGGGAGAGAAAGAATTTAGTTATTATGAGGAATTTATTAGCATGGAGATTCTTAAAAACCAAGAGCAAAGGAGGCTGGTGCTAATGCTTAAAGTATATAATACCCTGACCAGGCAAAAAGAAAACTTCATCCCCCTGGAAGAAGGAAAAGTAGGGATCTATGTCTGTGGTTTAACAGTACAAAATTACTCCCATCTAGGTCATATCAGGAGTGCAGTGGCCTATGATGTCATGCGGAGATATTTAGAATATAAGGGTTATGAAGTAACCTATGTACAGAATTTTACCGATATAAATGAAAAAATCGTGGACCGGGCCAGGGAGGAGAATTTAACCCCCGAGGAATTGGCCGACAAATATACTCAAGCCTACCTGGAGGATATTGCTGCCTTAAATATCAAAAAAGCCACCCATTATGTGAAGGCAACAGAAAACATAGATGCTATAATCCAGATGATAGAGGGCCTCTTGGAAAAGGGCTATGCCTATGAGATTAATGGCAATGTCTATTTCAGTGTCGAGAAATATGAGGATTATGGGAAACTATCTGGCCGTTCCCTGGAAGACATGCAGGCCGGTGCCCGGATAGAGATAGTAGAGGAAAAAAGAAATCCCCTGGATTTTGCCCTCTGGAAGAAGGCTCCGGCAGGAGAAAAAGAGTGGGAGAGCCCCTGGGGTAAAGGCTGGCCAGGCTGGCATATTGAATGCTCGGCTATGTCCATGAAATACCTGGGCAAAAGCTTTGATATCCATGGCGGGGGAGCAGATTTGATTTTCCCTCATCATGAAAACGAAATAGCCCAATCGGAAGCCTGCACAGGCCAGAAACCCTTTGCCAAATACTGGCTCCATAATGGACCAGTAAATTTAAAAGGGGAAAAGATGTCCAAATCAGTGGGTAATTTCTATACTACCAGGGAATTGCTGGAGAAATACAAAGGGACAGAGATCCGGTATTTTCTCCTGACTAAACATTACCGTTCCCCCATTGATTTTAGCCTGGAAGAACTGGAAGAAGCCAGTACCAGTCTGAAAAGGATCATCAACACTGTAAATAATATAAAAAGATTCTTAAATAGCAAACTGGAAGAAAATAATAAGGTCAGGGAGGAAGAGCTGCCGGATCTTGCTGGGCTAAAAGAGGAATTCCTCCAGGCCATGGATGATGACTTTAATACTGCCCGGGCCATAGGGGTACTCCATGACTTTGTTACTGCCATTAACCGCCTGATCAATGCCCAGGACTTTCTCTTAACAGAAAGCAATTATCAACTAATCCAGGAAGCAGATCAATTATTTACAGAATTCCTGGGCATACTGGGTATAAATATTAATATGGAGGATCAGGAGCTGGCAGATGAAGGCCTGTCTAAGCAATTAATAGAATTGCTCCTTGAGGTAAGGGAAGGGGCCAGACAGCAAAAAGACTGGGCCATGGCTGATAAAATAAGAGATGGCCTGAAGGAATTGGGAATAATAGTTAAAGATACCCCCCAGGGTGTGATCTGGGAGAAAGAAAGGGATTAAAAATGTATACAGCAAAAGAGGCTTCGCTCCTGTCTCCAGGCCTTCTGGCCTATATAGGAGATAGTGTCTTTGAAGTAATGGTCAGGGAACACCTGTTAAAAAAAGGCTTTCGGAAATTACAGGAAATCCATCAGAAAACAGTGGCAATAGTTAATGCTACTTCCCAGGCTAAACTTGTAGCCTTGTTGGAGGATTGCCTTTCCCCGGCAGAAAAGGATATAGTCCGTAGAGGGAGAAATAGCCGGACCGGTAAAATACCCGATAATGTTGACATGATAGATTACAGGTGGAGTACGGGCTTTGAAGCCTTGATAGGTTTTCTCTATTTAAGTGACCAGAGGGAAAGGCTGGCAGAGATCTGGGATAATATAATAAGAGCTATTGAAGAGAGGGAAAAGGAAAAATAGGTTGCCTTGATTTGGAATCAGGAGCTAAAGGCAGGTGATGAAGATGGTAAAGATAGAAGGACGGAATCCGGTTATTGAAGCCTTGAAAGGCAAGCGGAAGATAGAGAAGATCCTTATTCAGGAAGGGATAAAAGGGCAAAAAATTGACGAGATCATAAAGGCTGCTCAGGAAAAGGGGATCAGGATACAAAGGGTTTCCCGCACCAAACTGGACCATATAGGTGTTTCCCATTCCCACCAGGGGATTATAGCTTTTGCAGAAAAAAAGGAATTGGTGACAGCCCTGGATATAGTAGCTTATGCTCAAGAAAGGGGAGAAAGCCCCTTTATAGTTATTCTGGACCAGATCCAGGACCCCCAAAATTTTGGTGCTATAATAAGGACTGCCTATGCTGCCGGTGCCCATGGAGTTATCTATCAGGACAAACGTGCTGCTGGCATTACCCCTGTAGTGGTCAAGAGTTCTGCTGGCGCTATCGAGCATATCCTCTTAGCTGAAGTAAAGAATATCAACCAGACTATTGAAGAACTGAAAAAAGCCGGTCTCTGGATTGTGGGGGCAGATATGGCAGGGGAAACCCTCTATTATAATGCAGATTTTAAAGGCCCTATTGGCCTTGTCATAGGGAGTGAAGGAAAAGGATTACGCAGATTGGTTAAGGAAAACTGTGATTTTCTGGTCCAGATACCCATGCCCGGGGAGTTTTCCTCCTTAAATGCCTCAGTGGCAGCAGCCATACTTATCTATGAAGTGCTGCGGCAACGCCAGTAAGGGTTTATCCAGTTTAAGAACTCTTTATATCAGGTTTTTTGGATAACTTGCAAAGGATCTTTTAGAAAATACTTTGAAAAATAAATTAGTTTTTTTATCCTGGAAAAGAGGACCCTCCTTAAGAGACAGGGGTTTTCTCCATAATTTGTATAGCTTGACTAAGTAATACTTAATAAGTATAATATATTGTATAAGCCATGCTTATAGAGGTTAGGGGGGGTCTTGTTGAGGGGATATGTACAGGAAATACCTTATGAAGATTATTCCAGGATGAGTGATGAAGAGTTAATCCAGCTGGTTCAAGATGGTGATAAAAACGCTGAAGAGATTATTATAAAAAGATATAGAAATTTTGTTTTAGCCAAATCAAGATCTTATTTTCTGGTTGGTGCTGATAGAGAAGACATAGTACAGGAAGGTATGATTGGCCTATTTAAAGCCATTAGAGACTATAAGGTAGAACGCCTGGCTTCCTTCCGGGCTTTTGCAGAATTATGTATAACCAGGCAGATTATTACAGCTATTAAGGCAGCAACACGGCAAAAACACCAACCTTTGAATTCCTACGTATCGTTAAACCGCTCAATATATGATGAAGAATCAGACCGTACCTTATTGGATGTATTAAAGGGTGGAAAATTATGCAATCCAGAAGAACTAATTGTCAGCCAGGAAACCTATGATTTAATTGAAAACCAGATAGATGCAATGTTGAGTAATCTGGAAAGAGATGTATTGCAGGAGTACTTAGATGGAAAATCCTATCAAGACATTGCCACATCCCTGGACAAACATGTCAAGTCTGTGGACAATGCTTTACAAAGGGTAAAACGCAAGTTGGAGGTTTTTCTTAAAAAACATAACCTATAAGATGGTGGTACATAGGTAAAGGGAGAATAAAAATTTTAGAATATATTTTGAATATATAAAGGTAATAATAAGGAGTGTGTGAAAAATGGCAAAACAAAAGTTTGAAAGAACAAAACCCCATGTTAATATTGGAACAATTGGTCACGTTGACCACGGAAAGACCACCTTAACAGCTGCTATCACAGCAGTATTAGCTGCAGCTGGTACAGCAGAAGCCCGGGCTTTTGATACCATCGACAAGGCCCCGGAAGAAAGAGAAAGAGGAATAACCATTGCTACCTCTCACGTTGAGTATGAAACAGAAAACAGACACTATGCTCACGTAGACTGTCCAGGCCACGCCGACTATGTAAAGAACATGATTACAGGAGCAGCCCAGATGGACGGAGCAATCCTGGTTGTATCTGCAGCCGATGGCCCAATGCCACAAACCAGAGAGCATATTATTTTGGCCAACCAGGTAGGCGTACCCTCAATAGTAGTATTCTTGAACAAAGCCGACATGGTAGATGACCCAGAACTGATCGAACTGGTAGAAATGGAAGTAAGAGAACTCTTAAGCGAATATGACTTCCCAGGAGACGATATTCCTGTAATAGTAGGTTCTGCCTTACAGGCTCTGGAGAATCCTGATCCAGCAGGGGAATGGGGCAGCAAGATTATGGAATTAATGAATGCAGTAGACAGCTATATAGAAGAACCAGAAAGAGATACCGACAAACCCTTCCTGATGCCAGTAGAGGACGTATTCAGTATTACTGGTCGTGGAACAGTAGCCACCGGTAAGATTGAAAGAGGAGTATTACGTCCTGGTGACGAGGTAGAGATCGTAGGAATCAGAGAGACCGAAAAGACAGTAGTAACAGGAGTAGAGATGTTCAGGAAACTGCTGGATGAGGCAGTAGCTGGAGACAACGTAGGTGCCCTGCTTAGAGGTATCAAGAGAGAAGATATCGAAAGAGGCCAGGTACTGGCCAAACCAGGCAGCATTACACCACACTTAAAATTCAAGGCAGAAGTATACGTATTATCCAAAGAAGAGGGTGGCAGACATACCCCATTCTTCAATGGTTACAGGCCACAATTCTACTTCCGTACAACAGACGTTACTGGCGAGATTTTCTTACCAGAAGGAGTAGAGATGGTAATGCCAGGCGACAACATTGAAATGACTGGCCAACTGATTACTCCAATCGCTATGGAAGAAGGATTACGTTTTGCTATCCGTGAGGGTGGCCGTACTGTAGGTGCTGGTGTTGTAACCAAGATTCTTGAGTAATTGATCTGTTTATATCAATGGTCTGTTAATAAAGCATGTGTCTGTTACAGGCACATGCTTAAAAAATTATTGACAATATTGATATAATATGATAAATTAATTTATGTTGCACCTATAGATATATTTGAGGGGGTGGCACTGGATGAGAGAGGTTATTACATTAGAATGTACAGAGTGTAAGAATCGCAACTATACTACCACTAAGAACAAACAGCAACATAGAGAACGTATGGAAACTAAAAAGCATTGTAAATTTTGTAGGAAACATACCATTCACCGTGAAACCAAATAAAATAATCGATCTTATTTACCAGGATGTTTGTATATCAATCCAATAGAAGGCTGAGCTGGCCTATATGTTTATTTCATAATTCGAGGTGAAATCGAATGTCTAAGAAATTAGGTTTTGGCGGAAGGATTGCTAAGTTTTTCCGGCAGGTAAAAGCTGAATTAAAAAAAGTTAATTGGCCCAATAAAGAAGAATTAACAAAAAACACTGCAGTAGTAGTTGTAACAATAGTTGTTTTAACCTTATTTATTGCGCTGATAGATTTAATTTTAGGAAGTATACTTACTCCTATAATTTTGTAATTAGGGAGGTGAGGGTTCTACACTTGTAGGATCCTTTGTTATGGCAGAAGAAAAAAATTGGTATGTAGTTCATACTTATTCCGGTCATGAAAACAAGGTAAAGACCAATCTGGAAAAAAGGATTGAAACTACTGGTATGAGTGATCGGATCTTCCGAATCCTGGTTCCCACTGAGGAAAAGATTGAGAGAAAAAAGGGAAAAGAAAAGCTGGTTAGCAAAAAGCTATTTCCCGGTTATGTACTGGTAGAGATGATTATGACTGATGATTCCTGGTATGTGGTAAGGAATACACCGGGAGTGACTGGTTTTGTAAGTAGTGGGACTAAACCCTTACCCCTGCATCCAGATGAAGTTAATGAAATCCTGCAGGGAATGGGCCTGGAAGAAAGAAAGTATGTACCGGATTTTGAAAAAGGAGATCGGGTACAAATTGTTGATGGTCCTTTTGAAGATTTTATTGGTGAAGTACAGGAAATCAATGTACAACAAAAAAGGGTCAAGGTACTGGTATCCATGTTTGGACGGGAGACTCCTCTTGATTTAGAGTTTTACCAGATAGAAAAAGTATAAATTAGAAGGAGGGGATGAAGAATGGCCAAAAAAGTAATTGGGCTAATTAAACTGCAAATTCCAGCAGGGAAAGCTAACCCGGCACCTCCGGTAGGTCCTGCTCTGGGTCAACATAGTGTAAACATCATGGATTTCTGTAAGGCCTTTAACGCCCAGACCCAGGATCAGGCAGGAATGATTATCCCTGTTGAGATAACTGTTTATGCTGACCGTTCTTTTAGCTTTATTACCAAGACACCACCAGCAGCTATCTTAATTAAAAAAGCCGCCGGTATTGAAAGTGGTTCAGGCAGGCCAAATACTGAGAAGGTTGCTACCATCAGCAAAGATGCTGTAAGAGAGATTGCTGAACTGAAGATGCCTGACTTAAATGCAGGGAGTCTGGAAGCAGCTATGAGAATAATTGAAGGAACAGCCCGTAGTATGGGTGTAGTAGTTGAATAGTTTTAAAATAAGTGGGAGGAAAAATTCCGTTAAACCACGAGGAGGCGAACAAAAATGGCAAAAAGAGGTAAAAGATACAAAGAGTTAATGGAGAAGTTTGACCGCACAAAACTCTATGATCCAAAATCTGCCCTGGCTCTTATCAAAGAATTATCAAATGTTAAATTTGATGAAACAGTAGAACTACATGTCAAATTAGGTGTAAATCCAAAACATGCAGACCAAAATCTGCGTGGTACTGTTGTACTTCCACATGGTACTGGACGTACTGTCCGGGTAGTAGTTTTTGCTAAAGGTGAAAAAGTTAAAGAAGCAGAAGCAGCTGGAGCTGACTTTGTTGGCGCTGAAGATCTGGCCGAAAAAATTGAAGGTGGCTGGCTGGATTTTGATGTAGCTGTTGCTACACCTGATATGATGAGTTTAGTAGGAAAACTAGGTAGAGTCCTTGGACCCCAGGGATTAATGCCCAACCCTAAAGCTGGTACAGTTACCTTTGAAGTTGGTAAGGCTGTAGAGGAAATAAAAGCTGGTAAGATAGAATACAGGGTGGATAAAGCCGGTATTATCCACTTACCCATAGGCAAGATTTCCTTCTCTACAGAAGCTTTACTGGACAATTTCAAAGAAGTAATGGATACATTGGTCAGGGAAAAACCTGCCGCAGCTAAAGGGAAGTATCTAAGAAGTGTAGTTATATCTTCTACCATGGGACCAGGCATTAAAGTCGATGATGCCGAAATTATGACCCTGATAGGTAGATAAATTATTGACAATACCGATACTTCTATGTTAAGATTGTTATGTTCTCTTTGACAATAAGAAAATAGCTAAAACCATAGACAGCAGGTGTCCTCAGGGACTTAATATCCTGCCGAGGTTTTGTGAGGATGCAAATAATGATAATATTTGCAGATATATAGCCTCCTGCCTGTCTATGGGTAGGATTTTTTATTTTAAGGGGGTGAAAAGGTGGCAAGACCGGAAAAAGAAGCTCTGGTGCAGGAAATAGTTGAAAAGTTGTCATCTTCAAAATCTGTAGTTGTTACAGATTATAAAGGACTGGATGTTGCCAAAATAACCGAACTCAGGAAAAAGCTCAGGGAAGCTGGAGTAGAATACAAGGTAATTAAAAACACCCTGGCCAGAATTGCTGCTAAAAAGGCAGAGATGGAAGACTTAAATGAATTATTTATTGGCCCAACAGCTATAGCCTTTGGTCTAGAGGATGCTGTGGCACCAGCGAAAATACTGGTTGATTTTGCTAAGGAACATGATGAGTTAGAGATTAAGGGTGGAGCTTTAGATGGTGCTTTAATTAATCTTGATAAGGTAAAGGCCCTTGCTGAAATTCCACCAAGAGAAGTATTGCTGGCCAAAGCCCTGGGCAGCATGAAATCCCCATTAAATGGATTAGTCAATGTTCTTGCGGGTAATTTAAGAGGATTAGTTCAGGTGTTAAATCAAATAAAAGAACAAAAAGCTTAATTAAAGAGGAAATTTTAAGGAGGTTTATTAATAATGACTAAAGAAGATATTATTAAGGCAATTGAGGAAATGACTGTTTTGGAATTAGCAGAATTAGTAGAGGCCCTGGAGGAGAAATTTGGTGTTAGTGCAGCTGCTCCAGTAGCAGTAGCAGCTATGCCTGGTGCAGTAGCAGCTGGCGGAGCCGCAGAAGAAGAAAAGACCGAATTTGATGTCTTCCTGGCCAGTGTTGGCGACAAGAAGATCAATGTAATCAAGGTAGTTCGTGAACTGACCGGTCTTGGCCTCAAAGAAGCCAAAGAATTAGTAGATGGTGCTCCTGCTAATATTAAAGAAGGCGCAAGCAAAGAAGAAGCTGAAGAAATGAAAGCTAAACTGGAAGAAGTAGGCGCCACTGTAGAATTGAAATAAGGAAAAAAACTAAAAAAAGCAAAACACCCTGGTTAAATAATCAGGGTGTTTTTAGCTATTTATTAGAAAAAAATCTTGACAATAGACTTTTCTTATGGTAACATTAATTATTGTCGATAACATCATGATATAATGGGTTTATTATGCATATCGGCATATAAGTGGACTAATTTTATAGGGTATATGATTTATACAGATGGTTATTATAAATATAACTGTTTTTTGCTGTATAGGGCTGGATAAATAAACCATATATTTACTGCCAGATCTGGCCAAAATACTTATTTAAAACCTAATTTAAACAACTTAGGTTAAAGCTTTATACTACTTATATTATAAATCTATATTACTTAAATTAAAAAATTTAAACATTTATATTAGCGAGGTCAAAACCTTGCTTTATATATTATTAATCAAATTTACTTAATCCTGGGGGTGCAAGTAATGGCAAATTTAAGAAGAAAGCGTTATAGTTTTGCCAAGTTTGAAGATGCACTGGAAGTGCCTGATCTAATACAAACACAGATTGATTCCTATGAGCAATTCTTAAAGGAAGGTTTAAAAGAAGTATTTAATGAAATATCACCTATTGAAGACTTTTCAGAAAATCTGGTACTGGAATTTATCGATTATTATCTAGGCGAACCAAATTATGAAGCAAATGAATGCCGGGAGAGAGATGCTTCCTATTCTGCTCCCTTACAGGTTAAAGTTAGATTAATTAACAGGGAAACCGGTGAGGTAAAAGAACAGGAAGTCTTTATGGGGGACTTCCCTTTAATGACAGAAAAGGGTACCTTTATTATCAATGGTGCTGAAAGGGTAGTGGTCAATCAGCTGATCCGGTCTTCTGGTGTTTATTTTAATGAAGAAAGAACAAAAGATGGCAGAAGGATAATTACCGCCAATATTATTCCCAACCGGGGTGCCTGGATAGAATTTGAATATGATAAAAAACGCATAATATCTGTAAGGGTAGATCGTACCAGAAAAATGCCTTCAACGGTCTTGCTCAGAGCCCTGGGATATGGTACTGATATAGAACTATTGGAATTATTTAATGAACATGAAGTTATCCAGGATACCATTGAGCGGGATAATACTGATTCTACAGATGAAGCCCTTATTGAGCTCTATAAAAGATTAAGACCTGGTGAACCACCAACAGTAGAAAGTGCCAGGAACCTGATCAATTCTCTCTTTTTTGATCCCAAGAGATATGATATGGCTGATGTGGGCAGATATAAATTAAATAAAAAACTGGGTCTGGATGTAGATCCTGATAAGCATTGCCTTGATGAGAGAGATATAGTAGAAACCGTCAGATACATGTTAAAGATTATAGATAACCATCCTGATGCTGATATAGATGATATTGACCATTTAGGAAACCGCCGTTTGAAAACTGTAGGGGAATTATTGCAGAACCAGTTCAGAATCGGCCTCTCCAGAATGGAGCGGGTAGTCAGGGAAAGAATGACCATTCAGGATATTGATGTTATTACTCCCCAGGCCTTAATCAATACCCGGCCTGTAGTTGCTGCTATTCAGGAATTCTTCGGCAGCTCCCAGCTGTCTCAGTTTATGGATCAAACTAACCCCCTGTCTGAACTGGCACATAAAAGAAGGCTCAGTGCCCTGGGACCCGGTGGTCTAAGCAGGGACAGGGCTGGTTTCGAGGTCCGGGACGTTCACCAGTCTCACTATGGTAGAATTTGTCCGATTGAGACTCCAGAAGGACCTAATATTGGTTTGATTGGGCAGATGAGTACCTTTGCCAGAATAAACTATTTCGGTTTTCTGGAAAGCCCCTATAGAAAAGTAGTTGATGGCAAACCAACAGATGAGATTGATTTCTTATCTGCTGATGAAGAAGACAAATATATTATTGCTCAGGCCAATGAGCCCCTTGATGAAAATGGCTATTTTGCCAATGAATATCTGATTGCTAAATATAGAGGAAAGATCCTGGAAGTAGCTGCTGACCGGGTCCATTATATGGACGTTTCCCCCAAACAGTTGGTAGGGGTTTCTGCTTCCCTGATTCCTTTCCTGGAAAATGATGATGCCAATAGGGCCTTGATGGGGGCCAACATGCAACGGCAGGCAGTACCCTTATTAATAACTGATGCACCAATTGTGGGCACAGGAATGGAACATAAGGTAGCCAAAGACTCTGGAGCTGTTGTCCTGGCCAGGAATTCTGGTACAGTAGTAAGTGTAAATGCTGCCCAGATAATCATTAAGACAGATGATGGAAAAACTGATACTTATAAATTACTGAAATTTAAAAGATCCAACCAGGGCAGCTGTATAAACCAGAGGCCTATAGTAAACAAAGGAGACCGGGTAGAAAAGGGAGATGTCATAGCTGATGGTCCCTCTACAGATCATGGTGATCTGGCCCTGGGCAGAAATACCCTCATCGCCTTTATGCCCTGGGAAGGATATAATTATGAAGATGCTATCTTAATTAGTGAAAGACTGGTTAAAGAAGATGCCTTTACCTCTATTCATATCGAAGAACATGAAGCAGAAGCCCGGGATACCAAATTAGGCCCTGAAGAAATTACCAGGGATATACCTAATGTAGGGGAATCTGCTTTAAGGAATCTGGATGAAAGGGGTATAGTCCGTATCGGAGCTGAAGTAAAAGAAGGAGATATCCTGGTAGGCAAAGTAACTCCCAAGGGAGAAACAGAGCTGTCTGCAGAGGAAAGGCTCTTAAGGGCTATTTTTGGTGAGAAGGCCCGGGAAGTAAGGGATACCTCCTTGAAAGTACCCCATGGAGAACAGGGTATAGTTGTTGATGTAAAAGTATTCAGCCGGGAACAGGGAGATGAATTAAAACCTGGTGTAAACCAAATGGTCCGGGTTTATATAGCCACTAAACGTAAAATCTCTGTTGGGGACAAAATGGCCGGTAGACATGGAAATAAGGGTGTTATTTCCCGGATTTTACCTGAAGAAGATATGCCCTTCTTACCTAACGGAGAACCAGTAGAGATTGTACTTAATCCCTTAGGTGTTCCATCCCGTATGAATATAGGCCAGGTATTGGAAGTTCATCTTGGTATGGCAGCAAAGGCCTTAGGCCTCTATGTAGAAACACCTGTTTTTAATGGTGCCAATGAAAAAGATGTAGAGGATATGCTGGAAAAGGCCGGCTTAAGCAGGGATGGTAAGACCATACTTTATGATGGACGAACAGGGGAACCCTTTGATAAAGAAGTGACAGTAGGCTACATGTATATGCTGAAACTACATCATCTGGTAGATGATAAGATCCATGCCCGTTCAACCGGCCCCTACTCACTGGTAACCCAGCAGCCCCTGGGAGGAAAAGCCCAGTTTGGTGGCCAGAGGTTTGGTGAGATGGAGGTCTGGGCCCTGGAAGCTTATGGGGCTGCCTATAGTCTCCAGGAAATGCTAACAGTAAAATCTGACGATGTTGTTGGTAGGGTTAAGACCTATGAGGCCATCGTAAAAGGAGAAAATATACCGGAGCCAGGTATACCGGAATCCTTTAAGGTTTTAATCAAAGAGATGCAGAGCCTGGGTCTTGATGCAAAAATCTTTACTGAAGAAGATAAAGAGCTCATGATAGTAGAAGACGAAGACTATAATAGTACTGCCCAGAAATTAGGCCTTGATCTGGAATTAAGCCTGGAGGATGATTCCAGTGATATTGGGATAGAAGATGAAGATGACGAATAAAAGAGAGGGGGAGGCCCTTTGTATAATGTCAATAATTTTGCTTCGATGAGAATCAGTATTGCAGCTCCTGATCAAATACGGGAGTGGTCAAGGGGTGAAGTAAAAAAACCGGAAACTATCAATTATAGAACCTTGAAACCGGAGAGAGATGGACTCTTTTGTGAAAAGATCTTCGGCCCAACAAAGGATTATGAATGCCACTGCGGTAAGTATAAGCGGATAAGATATAAAGGCGTAGTCTGTGACCGTTGTGGAGTAGAAGTAACCCGCTCTAAAGTTAGGCGGGAGAGAATGGGACATATCGAGCTGGCTGCTCCCTGTACCCATATCTGGTTTTTCAAAGGGATTCCCAGTCGACTTGGTCTGATCCTGGATATGTCACCAAGGTCACTGGAAAAGGTCATCTACTTTGTTTCTTATCTGGTTATTGATCCAGGAGAAACTCCATTTAGTGAAAAACAATTACTCTCTGAAAGCGAATACCGGGAGGCCTGTCTCAAGTATGAGGGTGGCTTTGTTGCCGGTATGGGTGCAGAAGCCATTAAAGAGCTGCTGGCCAAAATAGATGTAGCCGAAGAAGTTAAAAAACTTAAAAAAGAGGTTAAGGAAAGTACAGGCCAGAGGAAGAAAAGGGCTATTAAGAGGCTGGAAGTTATGGATGGACTTCTCAAAGCCAATATCAAACCAGAATGGCTGGTTATGGATGTTATACCTGTGATTCCTCCTGATCTTCGTCCCATGGTCCAACTGGACGGAGGCCGTTTTGCTACCTCAGATTTAAATGACCTCTATCGGAGAGTTATTAATAGAAATAATCGGCTCAAGAGATTACTGGATTTAGGTGCCCCTGATATAATTATCAGGAATGAGAAAAGGATGTTACAGGAAGCCGTAGATGCCTTAATAGATAATGGCAGAAGGGGCAGGCCTGTAACTGGTGCTGGCAACAGGCCCCTGAAATCCTTAAGTGATATGTTAAAAGGAAAACAGGGCCGCTTCCGCCAGAACCTATTAGGAAAACGTGTTGATTATTCAGGTAGATCTGTTATTGTAGTTGGGCCAGAGTTAAAGCTCCATCAGTGTGGTTTACCCAAAAAGATGGCCCTGGAACTTTTCAAACCCTTTGTCATGAAAGGTCTGGTTGATAAAGGTTTGGCCCATAATATCAAAAATGCCAAGAGAATGGTGGAAAACTTTGATGATGAGGTCTGGGGTGTACTGGAAGAGGTAATTGAGGATCATCCTGTATTACTAAACAGGGCCCCTACCCTACACAGATTAGGTATCCAGGCCTTTGAACCTGTTCTGGTAGAAGGAAAGGCTATCAAATTACATCCACTGGTCTGTACTGCCTATAATGCGGACTTTGACGGAGACCAGATGGCTGTCCATGTGCCTTTATCTGCCGAAGCCCAGGCTGAAGCCAGGCTCCTGATGCTATCTACCAATAATTTGCTGGCTCCTTCTGATGGGCAACCCATAACTGTTCCTACCCAGGACATGGTTTTAGGAATCTTTTATCTAACTACTATTAATGATGGGGAAAAAGGAGAAGGCAAGATTTTTGCCTCTCCAGAGGAAGCTATAAAAGCTTATGCTACGGGTAAAATAGCTTTACAGGCCCGTATAAAAGTTAGAATAAACGGTAAAATAATAGAAACATCTGCCGGAAGGGTTATTTTCAACAATGCCTTGCCGGAAGACATGGAATTTATCAATGAACATGTAGATAAAGGAAAGATCGGAGATATCGTAGCAGAATTACATGAAAACTATGGCAACACTAAAACTGCTGAAGCCCTGGATAATATAAAAGAACTTGGTTTTAATTATGCCACAAAATCAGGTATTACGATAGCTATCTCTGATGCTTCCATTCCAGAGGATAAAGAAGAAATCCTCAAAAAGGCTGAAGAAGAAGTCTGGAATATTGAGCAACATTATAAGCGAGGGGCTATTACCGAGAATGAAAGATATCAAAAAGTAGTAGATATCTGGAACAAGGCTAAAGATGATTTAACAGATGCCCTTCTGAAAACCCTGGATAAAAATAATAACATCTATATTATGGCTATTTCTGGTGCCAGGGGTAATATCTCACAGATCTCACAGCTGGCGGGAATGCGTGGCCTTATGGCTGACCCCTCAGGTAAGATCCTGGATATCCCCATTAGATCCAGTTTCCGGGAAGGCTTGAATGTGACTGAGTTCTTTATTTCCACCCATGGTGCCCGGAAAGGTCTGGCTGATACAGCTATCAGGACAGCCGACTCTGGTTATTTAACCCGCCGCCTTGTGGATGTAGCCCAGGATGTTATTATCCGGGAAGCTGATTGTGGTACTGAAGAAGGCATCACTGTCAGGGCTATTGGCCGCCAGGGCCATGAGGCTATTGAGAGCCTGGCTGAAAGATGTATAGGCCGGGTTGCAGCTGAAGATATTATTAACCAGGAAACTGGTGAAGTCCTGGTAGCCCGCAATGAGATTATCACCAAAGGCAAAATGCAGAAGATTGAAGAAAGCGGAATAGAAGAAGTAAAAATACGGTCAATCTTAACCTGTGATACAGAACACGGAGTCTGCCAGCAATGTTATGGAATTAACCTGGCTACAGGAAGACTGGTAGATATAGGAGAAGCGATTGGTATTGTTGCTGCCCAGTCTATCGGTGAACCTGGTACCCAGCTGACCATGAGGACCTTCCATACCGGGGGTGTTGCTGGAGATGATATTACCCAGGGTTTACCCAGGGTGGAAGAATTATTTGAAGCACGTACACCTAAAGGACAGGCGATTATTACCGAAAAAGAAGGTTATGTGAAGATCATCAGCAAAAAGAATACTCGCCGGGTTGTCATTGAAGACGAGGAAGGAAAGAAGAAAACCTACCAGATACCCTATGGATCGCAGATTATTGTCAAAGACGGGGCCTATGTACAGGTAGGAGATAAATTAACTGAAGGGCCTCTGGATCCCTCTATGTTGCTGAAGATCAAAGGTGAAAGGGCTGTCCAGAAATATATCCTGGAAGAAATACAGAATGTTTACCGGTCCCAGGGTGTTGAGACCAATGATAAACATATTGAGGTTATAATCAGGCAAATGATGCGCAAGGTAAGGGTAATTACTCCAGGAGATACTGATTTTCTACCTGGCAGCCTGATCAACAAACATGAGCTGAAAGAAGAAAACAATAGGGTTCTGGCCGAAAATGGAGAAACTGCAACAGTCAAACCAGAAATCCTGGGAATCACTAAAGCTTCACTGGCTACAGATAGTTTCCTTTCTGCAGCATCCTTCCAGGAGACCACCCGGGTCTTAACTGAGGCTGCTTTAGAAGGAAAGGTAGATAGGCTCCTGGGCCTGAAAGAAAATGTTATTATTGGCCAGCTGATTCCGGCTGGAACAGGTATGCGCAGGTATAGAGAGATTGATCTGGTAGATGAAAAGGGACTTCCCTTTAACAATATGATGGAAGAAATAGCAGAAGAAAGTGAATTAATCTAAATATTGTGGAGAGACACGGTCAGACAAAGTATTAATAATCTATATATTTGCTGACCGTGTTTTTTCCTTTTAAACCAGGCAGGATAGATTAAAATATCTTGAAAAAAATTATTGACAAGGGCCTGTAAAGGTGTTAAAATACTTAAGTGTGCGTAATTAAAGACTTAACTTCGGGGAGGCAGGTTAAGTGATGAATCTGGCTGAACTGAGTAGAACAAAAAGTAAAGTTGTGGGCAAAAAACAGACTGTAACTGCCATAAAAGAAGGAAAAGCCGCTGTAGTCTTTTTAGCAGAAGATACTGATGACCATATAAAGCAGGAAATCATAAAGATAAGTGAGGAAAAGAATATCTCCATTATTTCAGTAGATAGCAAACTAAAATTAGGCAGAGCATGTGGTATCGATGTTCCCGCAGCATGTGCCACAATTTTGAAGTAAATGGAAGGAGGTGCACTTATGCCAACAATTAATCAATTAATCCGTAAAAATAGACAAAAAATTGTCAAGAAAACGGATTCCCCAGCTTTGCAGCAATCTCCACAAAGAAGAGGTGTCTGTACAAGGGTATCCACTGTTACACCGAAGAAACCTAACTCTGCTTTAAGGAAGGTTGCCCGTGTAAGAATGACAAATACTCACGAAGTAACAGCCTATATTCCCGGAATTGGACATAATTTACAGGAACACTCTGTTGTTTTGGTCCGGGGAGGTAGAGTTAAAGACTTACCTGGTGTCAGGTATCATATTGTGAGAGGTGCTCTTGATACAGCGGGTGTAGATAACCGCAAAACAAGTCGTTCTAAATATGGTGCCAAGAAACCTAAGTAAAGGGGGGTGAAAAATGAGGAAAAATAGAGCTGTTGTGAGAAAAATAGAGCCAGATCCTATTTATAATGAAGTTGTTGTAACAAGAATGATTAATAAGATTATGCTGGATGGCAAGAAAAGTCTGGCTGAAAGAATTTTCTATGATTCCATGGATTTAATTAAAGAAAAAACAGGTGAAGAGAGCATAGAAGTACTAAAGAGAGCTCTTGATAATGTAATGCCTGTTTTGGAAGTTAAGTCCCGTCGTGTGGGTGGCTCAAACTATCAGGTACCAGTAGAAGTAAATGAGCGGAGGCGTATGAGCCTTGCTATTAGATGGATTGTTGATGCAGCCCGTAAAAGAGGGGAAAGGACAATGACAGAGCGTTATGCTAATGAAATTATAGATGCAGCCAATAATACTGGTGGGGCTGTCAGGAAGAAAGAAGAAGTACACCGTATGGCTGAAGCTAACAGGGCTTTTGCACACTACAGGTGGTAAGGACAATAAGTTTTTATAAGATTATAATCTATGAAAGGAGGGGGAATAGATGGCCCGTCAATTTCCTTTAAATAAAACTAGAAATATCGGTATCATGGCACATATTGATGCCGGAAAGACCACAACCACTGAGAGGATTTTGTATTATACTGGAAGAGTCCACAAGGTTGGAGAGACCCATGATGGTGCAGCAGTTATGGACTGGATGGAGCAGGAACAGGAAAGGGGCATTACTATTACCTCAGCTGCTACTACCTGTCAATGGAAAGACCATCGTATAAATATTATAGATACGCCCGGACACGTTGACTTTACTGTAGAAGTAGAAAGGTCTTTGCGTGTTCTTGATGGTGCAATAGCCGTATTCTGTTCTGTAGGAGGTGTTGAGCCTCAGTCAGAAACAGTCTGGAGACAGGCTGATAAGTATCGAGTGCCAAGAATAGCTTTTATTAATAAAATGGATAGGATGGGGGCAGATTTCTACCGGGTGGTGGATATGATCAAGGATCGCCTTGGTGCCAATGCTGTACCTCTCCAGATCCCAATAGGTAAAGAAGATAGTTTTGCAGGTATGATAGATCTCCTTACTATGGAAGCTATTCTCTATAAAGATGAATTAGGTGTTGAGTTTGAAAGAACCGAGATTCCAGAAGATTATAAGGAACAAGCCAGTGAATATAGGGAACTATTGCTCGAAACCATTGCAGAAAAAGATGATGAATTAATGATGAAATACCTGGAAGGCGAAGAAATAAGCATTGATGAAATCAAGAAAACCATCAGGAAAGCAGTCCTGAATGTTGAGCTTATTCCTGTCTTCTGTGGCTCTGCTTTCAAGAATAAAGGTGTTCAGCCAATACTGGATGCAGTATTGGATTATCTGCCTTCACCCCTGGATGTGGCAGCTGTAACTGGCGTGAACCCACAAACTGGTGAAGAAGAAAGCAGGGCAACAGCAGATGATGAAGCTTTTTCTGCCTTAGCCTTTAAAATAATGACTGACCCTTATGTTGGAAAACTGGCTTTCTTTAGAGTTTATTCCGGTGTTTTAAATTCCGGTTCCTATGTTTTAAACTCCACCAAGAACATTAGAGAGAGAATTGGCCGTATACTGCAGATGCATGCTAATCACCGGGAAGAAAAGGATGCTGTATATGCCGGAGACCTGGCAGCAGTAGTTGGGTTAAAGAATACCAGCACTGGTGATACCTTATGTGATCCCGATAAGCCTATAATACTTGAATCTATGGAATTCCCAGAACCAGTTATCGACTTAGCAATTGAACCAAAAACCCAGGCTGATCAGGATAAACTAGGTGTTGCCCTGCAGAAATTGGCTGAAGAAGATCCTACTTTCAGGGTTAAAACCGATGAAGAGACTGGTCAGACTGTTATCTCCGGCATGGGAGAATTACACATTGAAATTATTGTCGACCGTCTCCTGCGGGAATTCAAGGTCAATGCCAATATCGGTAAGCCACAGGTAGCTTACCGGGAGACCATCTCCGGAACTGCTACCAATGTAGAAGGCAAATATGTCCGTCAATCTGGCGGCCGTGGTCAGTATGGCCATGTGGTTATTGACATTGAACCACTGGAAGAAGGCGCTGGCTTTGTCTTCGAAAACAATATCGTTGGTGGTGTAATCCCCAAAGAATACATTCCTGCTATTGAGGCCGGAATCAAAGAAGCTATGGGTAATGGTGTCCTGGCAGGATATCCAATGGTTGACCTGAAGGTTTCTTTACATGATGGAAGTTACCATGATGTCGACTCCTCAGAAATGGCCTTTAAGATTGCCGGTTCCATGGGCTTCAAAGAAGCTGCCAGCAGAGCAAAACCAATCTTACTGGAACCAGTAATGAGTGTTGAAGTAACCACCCCGGAAGAATATATGGGTGATGTTATTGGTGATTTAAACTCCAGGCGGGGACAGGTTCAGGGTATGGAATCAAGGGCCAATGCCCAGGTGGTAAAAGCCCTGGTACCATTGGCAGAGATGTTTGGTTATGCAACAGACCTGCGTTCCAAAACCCAGGGTCGTGCAACCTACTCCATGCAGTTTGCCCATTATGAACCTGCACCAAAGAGTGTTGTTGATCAGATAACAGGTAGTTAATCAATTGATGATAAAATTTTAATTTAAATTTTTAAGGAGGAACTTAAAAATGGCAAAACAAAAGTTTGAAAGAACAAAACCCCATGTTAATATTGGAACAATTGGTCACGTTGACCACGGAAAGACCACCTTAACAGCTGCTATCACAGCAGTATTAGCTGCAGCTGGTACAGCAGAAGCCCGGGCTTTTGATACCATCGACAAGGCCCCGGAAGAAAGAGAAAGAGGAATAACCATTGCTACCTCTCACGTTGAGTATGAAACAGAAAACAGACACTATGCTCACGTAGACTGTCCAGGCCACGCCGACTATGTAAAGAACATGATTACAGGAGCAGCCCAGATGGACGGAGCAATCCTGGTTGTATCTGCAGCCGATGGCCCAATGCCACAAACCAGAGAGCATATTATTTTGGCCAACCAGGTAGGCGTACCCTCAATAGTAGTATTCTTGAACAAAGCCGACATGGTAGATGACCCAGAACTGATCGAACTGGTAGAAATGGAAGTAAGAGAACTCTTAAGCGAATATGACTTCCCAGGAGACGATATTCCTGTAATAGTAGGTTCTGCCTTACAGGCTCTGGAGAATCCTGATCCAGCAGGGGAATGGGGCAGCAAGATTATGGAATTAATGAATGCAGTAGACAGCTATATAGAAGAACCAGAAAGAGATACCGACAAACCCTTCCTGATGCCAGTAGAGGACGTATTCAGTATTACTGGTCGTGGAACAGTAGCCACCGGTAAGATTGAAAGAGGAGTATTACGTCCTGGTGACGAGGTAGAGATCGTAGGAATCAGAGAGACCGAAAAGACAGTAGTAACAGGAGTAGAGATGTTCAGGAAACTGCTGGATGAGGCAGTAGCTGGAGACAACGTAGGTGCCCTGCTTAGAGGTATCAAGAGAGAAGATATCGAAAGAGGCCAGGTACTGGCCAAACCAGGCAGCATTACACCACACTTAAAATTCAAGGCAGAAGTATACGTATTATCCAAAGAAGAGGGTGGCAGACATACCCCATTCTTCAATGGTTACAGGCCACAATTCTACTTCCGTACAACAGACGTTACTGGCGAGATTTTCTTACCAGAAGGAGTAGAGATGGTAATGCCAGGCGACAACATTGAAATGACTGGCCAACTGATTACTCCAATCGCTATGGAAGAAGGATTACGTTTTGCTATCCGTGAGGGTGGCCGTACTGTAGGTGCTGGTGTTGTAACCAAGATTCTTGAGTAAGCATTAATAGAAAAAGCGAGGAGCTTTTCTCCTCACTTTTTCTATGTATCCTATATATTTGTCATCAATGAAGGAGGGAAGATGATGGCTAAACATGAAAGAATCCGTATCCGTTTGAAAGCTTATGAACATGAACTGTTGGATCAATCTGCACAAAAAATTGTTGACACAGCTCAGAGAACTGGAGCAAATGTCTCTGGACCAATACCCCTTCCTACTGAAAAGGAAGTCTATACAGTCCTCAGATCTCCTCATGTTCACAAAGATTCACGGGAACAATTCGAAATGAGAACTCATAAAAGATTGATTGATATCATTGATCCAAGTCCAAAGACTGTAGATGCATTGATGAGATTAGACTTACCGGCAGGAGTTAATATAGAGATTAAGTTATAATTAGACAGGAGGTGTTACAGAGATGGGCAAAGGATTAATTGGCAAGAAATTGGGTATGACCCAGATTTTTCAAGATGATGGTGCTGTTGTTCCCGTAACTGTAATTCTGGCTGGCCCTAATGTTGTTACCCAGAAGAAAACAGAGGAGACAGATGGTTATAGTGCTCTCCAACTGGGTTTTGAAGATAAAAAGGAACATCGTACCAATAAACCAGATAAGGGCCATTTTAAAAGAGCGGGAGTTAAGCCAAAGAAACATTTAGCTGAATTTAGAGATTTTCCCGAAGAGCTTAATGAAGGTGACGAAGTTACCGTTTCAATATTTTCTGAAGGAGAACTGGTGGATGTAACAGGTACCTCCAAAGGTAAAGGCTTTGCAGGTACAATCAAACGTTACAACTTTGCCCGCGGGCCTATGACTCATGGCTCCCACAATCATCGTGCACCTGGTTCTATTGGTGCAGTAAATGCGGCCAGGGTTTTTAAAGGAACAAAAATGGCTGGCAGGATGGGTAATGAGCGGGTAACAATACAGAACCTGGAAGTAGTTAAAATAGATACAGAAAAAAATCTTATTTTAGTAAAAGGTGCTGTGCCAGGACCAAAAAACAGTATTGTTTATATAAAGGAAGCTGTAAAAGCTTAAAATTGGTGTAGAAAGGAGGCTTTTTCATGCCACAGGTAATGAAGTACGATGTAAACGGCAAAGAGCTTGGCAATATCGAATTACCAGCAAGTGTATTTAATGAAAATATTAATGAACATGCAGTTCACCAGGTCGTTGTTTCACAACTGGCAAAAATACGTCAAGGTACTGCTTCTACAAAGACAAGGGGAGAAGTTAGTGGCGGCGGAAAGAAACCATGGCGCCAGAAAGGAACCGGTAGAGCCAGACATGGCAGTATTCGTTCCCCTCTCTGGGTTGGCGGTGGGGTAACCTTTGGCCCAAAGCCACGTTCATATGATAAAAAAGTACCCAGAAAAGTAAAGAAATTGGCTTTAAGGTCAATCCTTACTGATAAATTAGAAAGCGGAAGCCTCATCGTTCTGGAGGAACTTAGTTTTGATAAACCCAAAACAAGCCAGATGGTAGAAGTTTTACGCAATCTGGAATTAGAAGGGGCCAAAGTAGTAATAGTAATACCTGAAAAGGATACTAATGTTTATTTGTCAGCCCGGAATATTCCAGGAGTTAAAACCCTTGTTGTAGATGCACTTAATGCCTATGACTTATTAAATAACGATTATCTTGTTATTGTAAATGAGGCTATTGAAAAGATTGAGGAGGTGTTGACCAGATGAAAGATCCAAGAGATATAATCATTGCTCCCGTCATTTCAGAAAAAAGCATAGCAATGATCGAAAAGAGCAACACCTATACCTTTAAAGTAGATAAAAGGGCAAACAAGGTAGAAATTAGGAAAGCTATTGAAGAGATCTTTAATGTCAATGTTTTAAAGGTCAATACAGTCAATATGCTTGGTAAGACAAGACGTTTAGGTTACCAGCAGGGTAAAAGACCAGATTGGAAAAAAGCCATGGTCAAACTAGCTGAAGGTAACAGAATTGAAATTTTTGAGGGACTTTAATTAAACTTGGATAGGAGGGAAAGAGATGGCCATTAAAAAGTTTAAACCCACTACTCCTTCCAGACGGTATATGACCGTTTCCAGTTTTGAGGAAATTACCAAAACTACACCAGAAAAGAGCCTTTTAGCTCCAGCCAAGAAATCTGGTGGTCGTAATGTCAATGGTCGTGTTACCAGCCGTCACCGGGGTGGAGGGCACAAACGCCGCTATCGTATTATAGATTTTAAGAGAGATAAAGATGGAGTACCTGCAAAGGTAGCCAGTATCGAATATGATCCTAACCGTTCTGCAAGAATTGCTTTATTACACTATGTAGATGGAGAAAAGAGATATATCCTTGCTCCCGACAAACTACAGGTAGGAGATTTTGTAGAATCAGGTCCAGAAGCAGATATCAAACCAGGAAATGCACTGAAATTAAAAGATATCCCTGTAGGTACCATTGTCCACAATATAGAATTACAACCTGGTAAAGGAGGACAGCTGGTCAGGTCAGCCGGAGCTATGGCTCAACTTCTGGCTAAAGAAGGTAATTATGCCCATATCAGAATGCCATCCGGTGAAGTAAGACTGATCAGGGCAGAGTGTAAAGCCACTATCGGCCAGGTAGGTAATCTGGACCACGAAAACCTAACCATAGGAAAGGCCGGCCGTCAACGCTGGATGGGTAGAAGGCCAAAGGTTCGTGGTGTTGTTATGAATCCAGTGGATCACCCACATGGTGGTGGAGAAGGAAAATCCCCTGCTGGACGTCATCCAGTTACTCCCTGGGGTCAAATTACCATTGGTAAAAGAACACGGAAGAATAAGAAGTCAGATAAATTTATTGTACGTTCACGACATGCCAAGAAACGGTAGGAAGGAGGGTTTATTTTGGGTAGGTCTTTAAAGAAGGGCCCTTTTGTAGAAGAAAGCTTAATGAAAAAAATTAAAGAGATGAATAAGAGTGGGAAAAAGTCTGTAGTTAAAACCTGGTCCAGGAGCTCAATGATCGTTCCAGAAATGGTTGGCCATACTATAGCAGTACATGATGGACAGAAGCATGTACCGGTTTATATAACTGACGATATGGTTGGTCATAAATTAGGTGAATTTGCTCCTACCAGAAGATTTAGAGGACACGGACATCATACAGAACGCTCTACAGCCTTGAAATAGTTGAATGATTATCTGTAAAGGAGGGTTTATGATGGAAGCAAAAGCCCATGCAAAATATATCCGGATTTCTCCCAGAAAAGCCAGGCAAGTAATGGACTTAATCAGGGGAAAGAGTGTTGCTGAAGCTTATGCTATTTTGAAAAATACGCCCAAAAAAGCTTCTGGATTAATTGAAAAAGTTCTGCATTCCGCTGTAGCAAATGCAGAGAATAATCATGGAATGATAGCTGATGAATTATATGTCAAAGAGGCTTATGTTAATGAAGGTCCTATGTTGAAAAGATGGAGACCTCGTGCCCATGGAATGGCCAGTCCAATCCGGAAAAGAACAAGCCATCTATCCATAGTCGTCAGTGAAAGAGAAGAAAATCAGTAAAAGGAGGGATAAATTTTGGGTCAGAAAGTAGATCCCCGCGGATTACGTGTGGGAATTATAAGAGATTGGGATGCAAAATGGTATGCTGATAAGAAAAACTTTGCCACATTATTAAATGAAGATTTAAAGATTCGTGATTATATAAAGAAAAACCTTTATGATGCAGGTATTTCACGGATAGTAATAGATAGAGCTGCAAACCAGGTTAAACTGGATATCTATACAGCCAGGCCAGGAATGGTAATCGGACGTGGTGGCTCTGAAGTAGACAATTTACGGCAGACAATTGAGCAGAAGACTGGCAGAAAGGTTCAGATCAATGTAATTGAAATAGACAATCCAGATCTGGATGCTCAGCTGGTAGCCGAGAACATCGCTTCTCAACTGGAAAGAAGGGTATCTTTCCGTAGAGCCATGAAACAGGCCATGAGCAGGGCCATGCGGGCCGGTGCCGAAGGTTTTAAGGTTCTAACCAGCGGCAGGCTTGGCGGAGCAGAAATGGCCAGAAGCGAAGGTTATAGTGAAGGCAGTGTACCCCTGCATACCTTAAGGGCAGATATAGATTATGGTTTTGCAGAAGCCTTTACTACCTACGGAAAAATCGGTGTTAAAGTATGGATAAATAAAGGTGAAGTATTACCAGAGGTTCAGAACAATTGATAGAAATTGTCGATAGAAAGGAGGCCTTTAGATGTTAATTCCAAAGAGAGTGAAATATCGTAAGCAACAAAGAGGTCGAATGAAAGGTAAAGCAATACGTGGAACCGAGATAACTTATGGTGAATATGGATTACAGGCCCTGGAACCGGCCTGGATTACCAATAGACAAATTGAAGCTGCCCGTGTTGCCATGACAAGGTCAATAAGAAGAGGCGGAAAAGTCTGGATTAAGATCTTCCCCGACAAACCGATTACTGCCCACCCTGCGGAAACGCGAATGGGTAAAGGTAAAGGTTCTCCTGAAAAATGGGTTGCGGTTGTAAAGCCTGGGAGGATTATGTTTGAGTTAGCAGGTGTTAGTGAAGAAAAGGCCAGAGAGGCCATTAGGCTGGCAGCTCATAAGTTACCCATCAAAACCCGTTTTGTGAAAAGAGAAGAGATGGATGGTGATTCTAGTGAGAGCTGATGAATTAAGAAACATGACCGAAGTTGAATTGGAGCAGAAGTTAAAAGAGTTTAAGGAAGAATTATTTAATCTTAGATTTCAACATGCAACTACCCAATTAGATAATCCTATGCGGATCAAAGAGGTAAAGAGAAATATTGCCAGAATTAAAACTATCCTGCGGGAAAAGGAATTGAATATTAGGAGAGCATAGGAAGGAGGTCCAAGATGGCTGTGAGGAACAAACGAAAAGAACGAGTTGGAATTGTAGTAAGCGACAAGATGGATAAAACTGTCACTGTTGCTGTAGAAAGAAGAACAAGACATCCTTTATATAAAAAGACCATTATAAAAACAACCAAGTTTAAAGCACATGATGAAAACAATCAGTGCAATGAAGGGGATAAAGTGCGGATTATGGAAACCCGTCCCCTGAGTAAAACAAAAAGATGGAGAGTTGTTGAAATTATAGAAAAAGCAAAATAGTTTTCTGCTGGGAAAGGGGGATTATGATGATTCAGCAAGAAAGCCGCTTAAAGGTAGCTGATAATTCCGGTGCACGGGAATTACTCTGCATAAAAGTACTGGGTGGTTCAAGAAGAAAATATGCCAGTGTAGGAGATGTAATCGTAGCTACAGTTAAAGAAGCTATACCGGGAGGTATGGTTAAAAAGGGCGAAATAGTTAATGCAGTAATAGTAAGGACCAAGAAAGAATTAAAAAGATCTGATGGTTCATATATAAAGTTTGATGAAAATGCTGCTGTCATAATTGACAAGGGGAATAATCCCCGGGGAACCCGTATTTTTGGACCTGTAGCACGTGAATTGAGAGAGAAAAACTATATGAAAATAATCTCCTTGGCACCTGAGGTTCTGTAAAGGGGGGAGAAACATGAGAAAAATAAAAAAAGGTGATACTGTAGAGGTTATTGCTGGTAAGGATAAGGGTAAACGCGGCAAGGTATTAAAGGTTCAACCTAAAGAAGATCGGGTTATAGTTGAAGGAATAAATATCTTACACCGTCACATGAAAGCAAGCCAGGAGATGCCCCAGGGAGGTATTGTAAAGGTAGAAGGTCCTGTCCATATCTCCAATGTTCAGTTAGTTTGTCCCCGTTGTAATCAGAAAGCCAGAACAGGGATTAATCTTCTGGAAGATGGCAAAAAAGTCAGGGTTTGTAAAAAATGTGGCGAAGCTGTAGATAAGTAAGGAAAGGGGGTTATAGTCAATGGCGGTATTAGCTACTTCATATAAAGAAGAAATACTTCCTAAACTGATGGAAAAATTCAATTATGAAAGTATTATGGCTGCACCTAAATTAGAAAAAATCGTAATAAATGTTGGTCTGGGTGAGGCAAAAGACAATCAAAAATTACTGGATAGCGTAGTGGAAGAAATATCTTTGATAACAGGCCAGAGACCAGTAGTTACCAGGGCAAAGAAATCTGTATCTAACTTCAGGTTACGTGAAGGTATGCCCGTAGGTGTAAAGGCGACCCTTAGAGGACAGTTGATGTGGGAATTCCTCTATAAATTAATTAATATTACCCTACCAAGAATTAGAGATTTCCGTGGGGTTTCTCCTAAATCTTTTGACGGCAGAGGCAATTATAACCTGGGAATCCGGGAGCAGATTGTTTTTCCGGAAATTAATATTGATAAGATCGAGAAAGTCCATGGTCTGGAAATCACTATTGTAACCTCAGCAGAGACCGATGAGGAGGCTTATGAACTTCTTAAGCTAATGGGTATGCCGTTTCGTGAGCAATAATTAAAGGAGGTATATAGATAGTGGCTCGTAAAGCATTAATAGAGAAAGCCAATAGAAAACCTAAATATTCCACACGTAGTGTTAATAGATGCCAACGGTGCGGAAGACCAAGGGGATATATTCGTAAATTTGACCTATGTCGAATTTGTTTCCGTGAGCTGGCTCACAAGGGCCAAATACCTGGTATTAAAAAAGCCAGTTGGTAAAATGGAAGGAGGTTGGAAGAGTGAATATAACTGATCCTATTGCTGATATGTTAACCAGGATTCGTAATGCCAATAATGCCAATAAAGATGTCGTAAACATGCCAGCATCTAAAATGAAGATTAATATAGCTGAAATCCTAAAAGAAGAAGGATATATCTCTGATTATAAAATTGTTGAAACCTATCCCCAAAATACCCTACGTATTTATTTGAAGTATGGGGAAAATAATGAAAAAGTTATTACTGGACTGAAAAGGATTAGTAAACCTGGTCTCCGGGTATATGCAAAAAAAGATGAAATACCTAAAGTTCTAGGTGGACTTGGTATTGCTATAATCTCTACCTCAATGGGCATTGTCTCTGACAAAACTGCCAGAAAAAACGGTGTGGGCGGAGAAGTCCTCTGTTATGTCTGGTAAATGGGTCTAGGAAGTAAGGCCGGGGATCTTGAAATAGAAATAATATCCGCTTTATGGAGGTGAAGAGAATGTCACGTATTGGAAAAATGCCAATTGATATTCCAGAAAAAGTAGAAATTAAGATAGATGGAAACAAGGTAACTGTTAAAGGCCCAAAAGGTGAATTAAGCAGGGAATTTAATTCCTTGATTAATATTGAGGTCGTGGATAACCAAATTCAATTAACCAGAAAAAATGAGACACGGGAAGCCTATTCCATGCATGGTTTAAGCAGAAGCCTTTTGCAGAACATGGTTACCGGTGTTACAGAAGGATTTGAAAAGAAGCTGGAAATGGTTGGGGTAGGATATAGTGCCAGGCTAGAAGGTAAAAACCTGGTACTGGAAGTTGGCTATTCACATCCTGTTACCTTTGAGGCAGAAGACAATATAGAATTTGAAGTTGATAGAAATACCCGTATTAGTGTAAAAGGTATTGACAAACAACGGGTAGGGGCAATTGCAGCCCAGATAAGAGCTGTACGTGAACCTGAGCCATATAAGGGCAAGGGTATTAAATATGTTGATGAGCATATTAGAAGAAAAGTCGGTAAAACCGGTTAATGGAAGGGAGTGAATGGTATGGATAATAGAAGTAGGAGAAAAAGACGCCATCATCGAGTAAGGAATAAGGTTGTTGGAACTCCAGAGAGACCAAGAGTAAATGTTTACCGTAGTTTAAATCATATTTATGCACAAATTATCGATGATCTTTCCGGCCATACCCTGGTTTCTGCTTCTTCCCTGGAACCGGCTGTTAAAGATGCTGTAAACTTTGGTGGAAATAAAGATGCTGCCAGAAAAGTCGGGGAAGTATTGGCAGAAAAAGCTCTGGAAAAGGGTATTAAGGATGTAGTTTTTGATCGTGGTGGATATAAATATCACGGAAGAGTTAAAGAACTTGCTGAAGCATTGCGTGAAAAGGGATTGAATTTCTAAAGAGAAGGAGGCGAATCCATGAAAAATATCGATCCAGACAAATTAGAATTGGAAGAACGGGTAGTCAGTATAAATAGAGTTGCCAAAGTAGTTAAAGGTGGACGTAATTTTAACTTCAGTGCCTTAGTAGTAGTTGGTGACAAAGAAGGCCGGGTCGGAGCCGGTCTGGGCAAGGCCAATGAAGTACCAGAAGCCATCCGGAAAGGAATTGATGATGCCAAGAAAAACATGATTGAAGTACCAATCGTAGATACTACAATTCCTCACGAAATAATCGGCGAATATGGTGCGGGTACTGTTCTTCTCAAACCAGCAGCACCGGGTACTGGTGTTATCGCCGGTGGCCCAGTGAGGGCTGTTGTAGAGCTGGCTGGAATAAACAATATACTGACAAAATCCCTGGGTTCCAATAATCCAATAAATGTGGTCAATGCTACTATAGAAGCTCTAAAGAGTCTTAAAAGAGTAGAAGAAGTTGCCAGACTTAGAGGTAAAACTGTAGAGGAACTAATGGAATAAAGCAGAGATTATTTTAAGGAGGTGGACTGGATGAAATTACATGACTTAAGACCTGAAGAAGGCTCCACAAAAAGAAGAATACGCAGAGGCCGTGGCGATGGTTCTGGTAGAGGTAATACTTCAGGACGTGGTGCAAATGGTCAGAATGCCCGGTCTGGTGGAGGTGTTGGCGCTGCTTTTGAGGGAGGACAGACTCCTTTATTCAGACGCTTACCCAAAAGAGGCTTTAATAATGTCTTCAAGAAAGAATATAATGAGATAAATCTTTATCAATTAAATAGATTCAGTGAAAATGAAGTAGTTACTATAGAAAAACTACAGGAACTGGGTCTTGTAAACAGGCCTGCCAAAGATGGCCTGAAGATCTTGGGCGATGGCAATGTAGAGAAGGCTTTACATGTTCAGGCTAATGCATTCACAAAGTCAGCAAAGGAAAAAATAGAGGCTGCTGGCGGAAAGGCTGAGGTGATTTAGGTGTTATCAGCACTGCGGAACGCCTTCAAAGTAAAGGAATTGAGAAATAGGATACTCTTTGTTCTGGGCATGATGGTTATATACCGGGTTGGTTCCTATATACCTGTGCCAGGTGTAGATCTTTCCGTCTATAAGGAGATCTTATTTGAGGGTGCAGGTGGAGATATTTTCTCTTTCCTGGACCTCTTTGCAGGTGGAGCCTTGAAGAAGTTCACAGTTTTTGCTATGGGTATTTCACCATATATTACAGCTTCAATTATCATTCAGCTCCTTGGTGGAATAATACCCTATTTTCAAGAACTGCAAAAACAGGGGCCAGATGGGAGGAAAAAGCTGGTCCAGTTTACCAGGTATGGAACCATCATACTCGCTTTACTTGAAGCTTTTGGTATTACTATGACCATCAGGGCTGCAGTTTATAATCCAGGCTTTTTCAATTTACTTTTGATAGTAATTTCTCTAACAGCAGGTACTGCTTTTTTAATGTGGTTAGGGGAATTGATTACCGAAAAGGGAATTGGTAATGGTATTTCTATTATCATTTTTACTTCTATAATGGCTCGCTTTCCCAGTGATATCAGCAGAATGACAGCCCTTGTCAAGACCGGAGAAGTTCATTTCTTGAATATACTCTTCTTCTTAATTCTGGCTGTAATAATTATAGCAGGGGTAATCTTTATTGAGCTTGGAGAGAGAAGAATTCCTGTCCAGTATTCCAAGCGGATTGTAGGCAGAAAGGTCTATGGGGGTCGGAGTACCCATATACCAATGAAGATTAACCAGGCTGGAGTAATACCAGTTATCTTTGCTTCTTCCTTACTGATGTTTCCTGCTGTTATAAGCCAGCTGATACCTGCTAAGTTCTTCCAGACTATGGCCAGTTGGCTATCACCAGGACAGCCGTTATATATAGTTTTATATGCTGCTCTGATCTTTTTCTTCACCTATTTCTGGACTGCATTTACCTTTAACCCGGAAGAATTGGCAGAGAATATGCAGAAATACGGTGGCTTTATCCCAGGTATTCGGCCTGGTAAAGCAACAGAAAAATATCTGGAGAAAATCCTGGTCAGGATAACATTAGCCGGTGCACTATTTTTGACAGTAATTGCCCTCTTACCTTATCTATTTACAGCACTTACAAAGGTTGCTATCAGTTTTGGTGGAACATCCATCCTGATTATGACTGGTGTGGCCTTAGAGGTAATGCGGCAGATCGAATCACATCTGTTGTTGAGACACTATGAAGGATTTATGAAATAAAAAACGGGGGAGGGGGATAGATATGAACCTAATTTTATTAGGTTTACCTGGTGCCGGAAAAGGAACTCAGGCAAAGAAAATTAGCCAGGAATATAATCTACCCCATATTGCAACAGGAGATATATTCAGGCTTTTGGTTGAGGAAGCAACACCGTTAGGAGAAAAAATTAAGCTATATCTCGATAAGGGCCAGCTGGTTCCTGATGAAGATGCAATCATGGTTTTAAAAGAAGAACTAAAAAAAATTGATATTAATGAGGGCTTTGTTCTGGATGGTTTTCCCAGAACAGTATATCAGGCAAAAGTCTTAAAAGAATTATTGGCAGAAATAAACACAGCAATCAATATGGCTTTTTATATCAAAGTAGATCCAGAAAAACTGGTAGAAAGAATCGCCGGCAGGCGGGTTTGCCTGAATTGTGGTCATAGTTACCATATCAAGTATAATCCCCCTGAAAAAAAGGGAATCTGTGATGTCTGTGGCGAAGAACTGGTTCTTCGCAGTGATGACAGGGAAGATACTGTACGCAAGAGGATTCAGATCCAATTAGAAGAGCTCAATAAAATTGCTGATTTTTATCAGGAGGAAAAGATTTTAAAGATAATAACTGGAAACAGTATTGAGGAAATCTATGAAGAAATAAAAAGGGCCATTGAGGGTGAAATAGGATGATTATTTTAAAATCTCCTCGGGAATTAGAGAAAATGAGAGCCGCCAATAAAATAGTAGCTGAAACCCATGCTTATCTGGCAGAACACCTGGAGGCTGGAATAAGCACAGCTGAGATAGACCGCCTGGGGGAAGAATTTATCAAAAAGGCAGGTGGAATACCTTCCTTTAAAGGATATCATGGCTATCCGGCTGCACTATGTATTTCAATTAATGAGGAAGTAGTTCACGGGATTCCCAGTAAAAAGAGAATAATTGAAGAGGGGGATCTGGTCAGCATAGATATTGGCGTTTATTATGATGGTTTTCATGGGGATGCTGCCCGGTCTTATGGGATCGGCAGGATTTCTGAAGAGGCAGAGAGATTAATAAAGGTTACCGAAGAGTCTTTTTTTGCGGGGATAAAAAAAGCCTTACTGGGAAACAGGTTGACAGATATCTCCCATGCCATTCAGAAACATGCAGAAAGCAATGGTTTTTCAGTAGTCCGTGACTATGTAGGTCATGGAATTGGCCAGAAGATGCATGAAGATCCCCAGGTACCTAATTTTGGCAAGCCAAATAGGGGTCCTCTTTTAAAGGCTGGTATGACCCTTGCTATTGAACCAATGATAAATCTCGGAACTTATCGGGTAAAAACTCTGGATGATGGCTGGACAGTGGTAACTGCAGATGGCATGCTTTCTGCCCATTATGAAAACACCATTGCTATTACCGAAGAGGGTCCAGAAATACTGAGCAGAATCTAAGGATCTCCTTGTTGTAATGAACTTTAATAATATGATATAATATCCAGGAGTGAAAGTAATGGTTTATCCATATAGTTTAGGGGAAATTGTGATATCTAAGGCTGGCAGGGATGCTGGTAAGCATTATATTATAGTCGGCCTGGAAAAAGAAAATTATGTAAAAATAGCAAACGGAGATACCAGAAGGATTGAAAACCCGAAACGTAAAAATGTAAAACACCTTTATTTTACGGGAGATGTTATTGAGGAACTGGCTATCTGGCTGGAAAATAAAAAAAGGATCCGTAATGAGGATCTTAAGAGGTTTATTAAAGATTATGAAAAAAACGAGGAGGCATAAAAACTCTATGGCTAAGGAAGAACCTATTGAAGTTCAGGGAACAGTTGTTGAACCCCTTCCTAATGCAATGTTCAGGGTAGAACTGGAAAATGGGCATAAGGTATTAGCCCATGTATCCGGAAAAATGAGAATGAATTTTATTAGAATTTTACCAGGAGACAAGGTAACAATTGAACTATCACCATATGATCTAAGCAGGGGTAGGATCACTTATCGTCATAAAAACTAATTATTTCCCGGTCCAGTCCTGGAAAATCGGGGAAATTATAGCAATATAATTAACAGGAAATATTTCTTGATTTTAAAAAAGAGGGGTGAGTAAGATAAGATGAAGGTAAGACCATCAGTTAAACCTATCTGCGATAAATGCAAGGTTATCAGGCGCAAAGGTAGAGTAATGGTTATCTGTGAGAACCCCAAGCATAAGCAACGTCAGGGATAATAAAGAGGAACTGCAGCTTATAAATATCAATGTGCTATTTAGTTAATATAAGTGGAGGTGAATTTTTTTGGCACGTATAGAAGGTGTTGATTTACCGCGTAATAAACGGGTCGAGGTTGGTCTGACATATATATATGGTATTGGGCGTTCCAGAGCAAAACAAATATTAGAGGCAACAGGAGTTAACCCAGATACAAGGGTAAAGGACCTGACCGAGGCTGAAATTGCAAAACTAAGAGATGAAATCAGTAAGTATCAGGTTGAGGGAGAACTCAGACGTGAAGTAAGAGCAAATATTAAACGCTTAATGGATATAGGATGTTATCGCGGCTTAAGGCATAGAAGAGGCCTGCCTGTTCGGGGACAGAGAACCAAGACTAATGCACGTACACGTAAAGGTCCTAAGAGAACCGTAGGTGTAAGAAGGAAAAAATAATTAAAAGGAGGTATATGGATGGCTAAGGGTAAAAAGAGCAGCAGAGTCAGAAGAAAAAAAGTAAAACGGAATATAGATAAAGGTCAAGCCCATATCAGGTCAACCTTTAATAATACAATTGTGTCAATTACTGATGAGCAGGGTAATATTATTGCCTGGTCCAGTTCTGGTAAAGTTGGTTATAAAGGTTCCAGAAAAAGTACTCCTTTTGCTGCCCAGATTGCAGCTGAAGATGCTGCCAAGCAGGCTATGGAACAGGGTGTAAAAGAGATAGAAATCTATGTAAAAGGCCCAGGATCAGGTAGAGAATCTGCTATTCGTTCTTTGCAGGCTGCTGGCTTAAATGTCAGTTTAATAAAAGATGTTACACCTATTCCACACAATGGGTGTAGACCACCGAAAAGACGCCGGGTATAGTTTAAAATAGTTAATCTAGGTATATAATTAAAATGGAGGTGTAAAAATGGCTAGATATCGTGGTTCTGTATGTAAAATATGCCGCCGCGAAGGGGAAAAATTGTATCTAAAAGGAGAACGTTGTTATACCGATAAATGCCCCATTGAGAGACGTCCTTACGGACCAGGTCAACATGGTAAAGATAGAAGAGGAAAACAATCAGAATATGGACTACAATTGAGAGAAAAACAAAAAGTAAAAAGTATTTATGGTGTTTTGGAAAGACAAAACCGTCGTTATTTCAAAATCGCAACCAAGATGCCAGGTATAGCCGGGGAAAACTACCTGCAATTACTGGAAAGAAGACTGGATAATGTAGTTTACAGATTAGGTTTTGCTACCTCCCGGAGTGAAGCAAGACAACTGGTTTTACATGGCCATATCCAGGTAAATGGTCGGAAGGTTAATATCCCATCATACTTAGTAGATGTGGAAGAAACTATTTCCGTAAAAGAAGCAAGCCGTAAACTGCCCAAATTTAAAGATATCTTTGAAGTTAATGCTGACCTGAAGGTACCTGAGTGGTTGAGTGTAGACATGGAAAAGGCTGAAGGTAAAGTATTGGCCTTACCAAGCAGAGATGATATTGATTATCCAGTTGAAGAGAACCTGATTGTTGAGTTCTATTCAAGATAATCCAATTTTCCTTCTAATAAAAAGGAGGGGTAGTGTATTAATGATAGAGATTGAAAAACCACGTGTTGAGATTATAGAAAGTACGGACCGGATGGGTATATTTGAGGTAGCCCCTTTAGAAAGAGGATATGGAATAACTTTGGGAAATTCTTTGCGGCGTATTCTCTTATCTTCACTGCCTGGTGCTGCCATAACTTCAGTAAAAATAGAGGGAGTCAGACATGAATTTTCAACAATAGAAGGTGTTGTTGAAGATGTTACAGAGATTATTCTCAATTTAAAGGGAGTAGTTCTCAAGTATAATGGCGACCAGGTTGAGAAACTTAGCCTTAGCTGTGACCGGGAAGGTGTTGTAACAGCAGGAGACTTTACAGGCTCTGCTGATATTGAAATTATCAATCCCGATCATCCAATCGCTACACTGGAAAGTGGCGGCAGGCTAGAACTGGAGGCTACTGTCGAACGGGGTCGTGGATATGTGACTGCCGAAGAAAACCAGGAACACTTTGAGAAAATTATTGGTCTTATACCTATGGATTCTTCCTTTAGCCCCATTACCAGGGCTAATTTCCGGGTAGAAAACACCCGGGTTGGTCAGGTAACAGACTATGACCGTTTAATAATGGAGGTATACACCAATGGCAGTATCACCCCGGAAGATGCAATCAGTTTATCGGCCAAAATAATGGTAGAACACCTGGAATTGTTTATAAACCTAACAGATGAAATAAACGACGTGGAAATAATGGTAGAAAAAGAAGAAGAAGAGAAAGACCGGATTCTGGATACAACCATAGAAGAATTAGAGTTATCTGTACGTTCTTCCAATTGTCTGAAACGGGCCGGTATAAATACCGTTGGAGAGCTTATCAATAAGAGCGAAGAAGATTTAATGAAAGTCAGGAATCTGGGTAAAAAATCATTAGAAGAGATAAAAGGTAAGTTAGAAGAATTAAATTTAAGCCTGAAAGAGCTTGAGATTTAAAAAGGAGGGATGAAACATGCCAGGGAGAAAACTAGGTAAAACAACCTCTCACCGGAAAGCCATGTTTAATAATATGATTACTGATTTTTTTAGACATGAAAGGATTCAGACTACCCTTCCTAAAGCCAAAGAATTACGGCCATTGGTAGAAAAGTTAATTACTACTGCCAGAACCAATGATCTGCATTCAAGACGTAAGGTTTTACGGGTAGTTAAGGATAAAGAAGTAGTTCAGAGACTATTTGATGAAATTGCACCCAGATTTGCTGATCGTCCAGGCGGATATACCAGGATTTTAAAAGTCTATCCCCGTAGGGGAGATGGTGCAGAGTTAGCCATAATTGAACTGGTTGAATAAAGTGATAAGAGGGTGTTATCAATGGCCCTGATAGAGCTTAGAGGGGTAGATTTTTCTTATAATGAAATGGAAGCTCCGGCCCTGAAAAATATAAATTTAAGCATTGAGGCGGGGGAATTTGTCTCCATAATTGGTGGTAATGGTTCTGGAAAATCTACCCTTGCTAAACTACTTAATGTCTTATTATTGCCATCAGCCGGTGAGGTAATCGTAGGTGGGATGAACACTTTTGCTGAGGAAAACTGGTTGAAGATCAGGCAAAAGGTTGGCATGGTTTTTCAAAATCCAGACAATCAATTAGTGGCTACCAGGGTAGAGGATGATGTTGCTTTTGGTCCCGAGAACCTGGGAATACCATCCCCGGAGATCAGGAAAAGAGTTGATCAAGCCCTGGAAGCTGTAGGAATGGATAGATTTAAAGACTATCCCCCCCATAACCTTTCCGGTGGGCAGAAGCAAAGGGTAGCTATTGCCGGTATTATCGCCATGGAACCAGAGTGCATAGTTCTTGATGAACCTACTGCCATGCTGGATCCCCAGGGGCGGAGAGAGGTTATGGATACCATTCATTATCTCAATAAAGAAAAAGGAATTACCATAATCCATATTACCCATTTCATGGAAGAGACAGTTGGTGCAGACCGGATTGTTGTAATGAGTCAGGGGTCTATTGATAAAATAGGCTCACCATTGGAGATCTTCCGCGAGATTGATGACTTAAAAAAGCTTGGATTAGATGTACCACTGGCGGTAGAAATGGCCCATGAATTGAGAAAAAAAGGGATTAAGATACCTGATATTTTATCAATTAATGAGTTGGTGGATAGTCTATGTTAATAGAATTAAAAAATGTAAGCCATATCTATGATGATGGTCAGGTTACCGAGGCTTTAAGGAATATAAATCTAACAATTAGAGAACGCGAATTTATCGGCCTGGTTGGACATACCGGTTCAGGGAAGTCTACCCTTGTCCAGTTATTAAATGGCTTAATTAAACCATCGACTGGTACTATTACCATTGATGGTCTTAATATTACTGAGGGCAAGACAAGCCTTTTGGGAATCAGGCGCAAGATCGGCCTGGTCTTCCAATATCCTGAACACCAGTTATTTGAAGAAACCATATATGGGGATGTGGCCTTTGGCCCGAGAAATCTCCAGCTGGAAGAAGAAGAGGTAGAAATCCGGGTCAGGGAAGCCCTGGAACTGGTAGGCCTTGATTATGAAGAATTTAAGGATCGGTCTCCCTTTAATTTAAGTGGTGGGCAACAGCGGAAAGTGGCCATAGCTGGTGTGCTGGCCATGAAACCTGAAGTATTGATCCTTGATGAGCCCTCCGCCGGCCTGGACCCGCAGGGAAGACAACAGTTGATCAATCTCCTGGAATACCTATATGAGGAAAAGGGGATGACCATTATTCTGGTATCTCACCGGATGGAAGAAATTGCCCGCTTATCTAACCGGGTGATAGTTATGAGTGAAGGTGAGATAATATTTGATGATAGGCCGGAAAAGGTTTTCAGTGAAGTGGAGAGGATCCGGCAATTAGGCCTGGATTTGCCAGAAATAACAGAAATACTCTGGCGTTTAAACAAAAAGGGCCTGCAAGTCCGGACAGATCTATTTTCACTAACTGAGGCTGTGGAGGAAATCAGTAAGGAGTTGAGGGGAGTGGAGCCATGTTAAGAAACATAACCATAGGACAATATCTGGCTGGTAATTCTGTTATACATAACCTGGATCCAAGGATGAAGATTATCATAACTATTATGATGATTACAGCCCTTTTCTTCATTGATAGTTTTTCAGGTTATGCTTTATTTTTTTTAGCTGTAATAATTATTGTGTATTTATCCCGGATCCCGCCAATAAGGATCTTGAGAGGTTTGAAACCAGTACTATTTCTGGTAATGCTGACCTTGATCCTCCACGTCTTTTTTACAAAGGGTGGAGACCTTATCTGGCGCTGGGGTTTTATTTCCATTGAGTCAGAGGGCCTTTATACAGGTTTCTTCATGGTAACAAGGATTTTACTCCTGGTTGTATTTACTTCCTTATTAACCCTTACTACTTCACCATTGGAGCTTACTGATGGGATTGAATACCTCCTGGGGCCTCTAAAAAGAATAGGTGTGCCAGCCAGTGAACTGGCCATGATGATGACTATCGCCCTACGCTTTATTCCTACCTTACTGGAGGAAGCAGACAAGATTATGAAGGCCCAGATGGCCCGGGGTGCTGATTTTGAAAGTGGTAATATAGTCAAAAGAGCCAGAAACTTAATCCCTCTACTGGTACCACTATTTATCAGTGCCTTCAGGAGGGCAGATGATCTGGCCCTGGCCATGGAATCCCGTTGCTATCATGGAGGGGAAGGCCGTACCCGCCTCTATGAATTAAAGATTGGGATCAGGGATTTTATAGCTCTGGGACTATCTATAATCCTGAGTCTTATTTTTATTATTTTCTAAAGGTCAGGCTTCAGGGTCATGGTAATGGAGGTTGCAGGATGAGAAATATAAAGGTCACAGTAGAATATGATGGTACTGACTATCATGGCTGGCAGAGGCAGAAAAATACCAGTGAAACTGTCCAGGAGAAATTAGAAGAAGCCTTGACAATAATAAATAAAAAAACTGTAGAGGTACAGGGGGCCAGCAGGACCGATGCCGGAGTACATGCTGCAGGCCAGGTGGCCAATTTTTTTATTGATGTATCTATCCCTACAGAGAAGATTCCGGTAGCCTTGAATAGGCTTTTACCTCCTGATATTCGTTGTAAAAAAGCTGAATTAGTTTCTGAAGATTTTCATGCCCGTCATGATGCTGTGGGGAAGAAATACCTTTATAGGATATACAACCAGGGAATTCCCTCTGTTTTCATTCGCAATTATGTATATTATCTTAAGAAAAAACTTGATCCGGTGGTCATGCAAAAAGCGGCCAAATATTTAGAGGGCACCCATGATTTTACTTCCTTTAGGGCAGCAGATTGTACAGCCAAAACAACAGTCAGGACAATTCATTCTATAGAAGTTATTGATAAAAACCCGGAGCTATGGGTAGAGGTCAAAGGTGATGGTTTTCTCTACAATATGGTCAGGATAATTATCGGGACATTAATTGAAGTATCTCTGGGCAAGATAAAACCAGAAGAGCTGGCAGATATCCTGGCCAGTAGAGACAGAAGGCTGGCAGGCTTTACAGCTCCAGCCCAGGGCTTGACTCTAATGGAAGTATATTATGATAAAAAGAGCTTGACAAAGATAGGCTAATATAATAAAATTTATTATGGATTTTTATGTTCAGGACTATTATTTATTAACTTAGCCCCGTTACAAAATTTATATATATAAATGTCTAGCTAAAGAAGGAGGGAATATAATGCGCACATATATGGCAAAGCCAGAAGAAATAGAGCGCCAATGGTATGTAGTAGATGCTACTGGACAGACCTTGGGACGACTGGCAACAAGGATTGCAGAGATTTTAAGAGGTAAGCATAAAGCGATTTATACTCCTCATGTAGATACAGGTGATTATGTAATCGTAATAAATGCAGAAAAGATTCATTTGACCGGGAAAAAGTGGGAGCAGAAGAAGTATTATCGTCACAGCGGCTATCCAGGCGGCTTAAAAGAAACCACCTATGACAAATTGTTGCAGAAAAAACCAGAGTTTATCATTGAAAAGGCTGTTAAAGGGATGATCCCACATAACAAATTAGGCAGGCAAATGATCAAGAAGTTAAAAGTATATGCAGGGCCGGAACATCCTCATCAGGCTCAGCAACCGAAAGAATTGGAATTATAGAGAGGAGGAATATAAATGGCTGTTGATGTACAATACTGGGGAACAGGACGCCGGAAAGAGTCTGTAGCCAGAGTTAGACTTGTTCCTGGAACCGGTAAGATTCTTGTAAATTCAAAGGATGCAGATGAATATTTTGGCAGAGCAACTCTGACTAAAGACATTATTACTCCATTGGAAGTTACCAATACTTTAAATACATGGGATGTAATGGTTAATGTAAATGGTGGTGGCTTATCAGGCCAGGCTGGAGCCATTAAACATGGTATTGCCCGGGCCTTGCTGAAAGTTGATGAAGACTACCGTAAACCTCTGAAAAAGGCTGGTTTATTGACAAGGGACCCCAGAATGAAGGAAAGAAAGAAATACGGCCTCAAGAAAGCCCGCAAGGCACCACAGTTCTCCAAGAGGTAATATTTATGTTTCATTACACACGAGTTTGTTCAAACTTACAAAGTTTGTTTACGAGTTTACAAAACCGTCATAGGTATAAAAACCTTTGGCGGTTTTTTGTTGTGTAAAAAAGCATATAACAATGTATAAAATATGAAATCCGGACGCAGTTTTAATCCCTCGAAAGCAAGTAGAATTCAGATGTGTAGGTGGTTTCGATATTTCCTCCCGTAGGTTATACCCTGCGTATGAATACTCATTTTATTAGTAAACCTTCCACGAGCAAACTTTGTCACTCCGTGAGCAAACTTATTTGTAACTACACAATTTATACTTTTATATCCGGCGAAAGAACCGTCATTGGCTTATACACCATTGGCGGTTTTTTTAACTCTTAAATAAATAAATAAAATATTGCAAAAATACTTGAAATTAAAAATAAAATAAGTTATAATTATTTTATAAAATGAAAACGATTTAGTGGGGTAAATAACTTTTGTCTCTTCCTTTATTATTATAAATTAATAACTTACATAAGAAAAGGGAAGGAGACAGGTTTATTAAAACCCATTCCTGCAGGATGTGGTTAACAAAAAATAAAGCTAAAGGAGTGTTGGTATGAAGCTTTTCAAAAAAACGTTCCTGGTAATCTTACTGCTCCTCTCTTTAGGTATACTTGCCTTTGCCCAGGAGATTAACCGGAAAGAGGCAATCGTTACCACAGGTGCTATGTGGGGGCCTCCCTCTACCTGGAATATACTTCTGCCGTCACCGACTCCAGGTACTGGCGGGCTGGTTTATGAAACCTTGTTCTCCTATAACCCCATAAGAAATGAATTCAGGCCCTGGCTGGCCGAAAGCGGAGAATGGATTTCTGACAATGAATATGTTATAAAATTGAGGAGAGGTATTAAGTGGACTGATGGTGAAGCTTTCAACGCAGAAGACGTTGTTTTCACCTATGAAATTGCTAAAAACAATGATGTTTTCTATTCTCCAATCTGGGAATGGATGAGTTCTGTTGTAGCACTGGATAACTATACTGTTAAGTTTACCTTCAGTGAACCTCATTATGCTGAATGGGATAAGGAATTATATATGAGATATATCATTCCTGAGCACATCTGGAGCAAGGTTCCATCTAACCAGTTAATCTCCATAAGTAATGCAAATCCTGTAGGAACTGGTCCCTATATGTACTATGCTCCACAGCAGGACAGGATGATCTGGGTCAGGAATGAAAACTGGTGGGGTAATGATGTATTTGGCAAGCCCAAGCCAAAATACATTATTGACCTGGTAAGCCAGAGTAACCATATAACCATGGGCCTCTTGATGAAAGGTGAACTGGATGTATGTAACAACTTTATCGCCGGTGCCGGAAGAATCAAGGATGCTTTCAGGCTGAATACCTGGTATGATGATGAACCCTACATGCTTTCCTGGAATACAGCAAACCTGTACATGAACACTTTAAGGAAGCCAATGGATGATCCTGCTTTCAGAAGGGCTCTTGCCTTCGCAATTGACACAGATGTCATTGTTGGCAGGGTATATGGCGGAATGGTAACAAAGGCTAATCCTACTGGTCTTTTTGGTGAAGGTTGGTTAGAATATCTGGCTGAAGATGTTGCTGAAGAATATGGCTTCTACTTTGATACTGCTAAAGCTGCGGCCATGCTGGATGAGGCGGGTTACATAGACCGTGACGGTGATGGCTATAGAGACATGCCAGATGGCAGCCCGATTGCCCTGAAAATCATGGTTCCAAGCGGCTGGACCGACTGGGAAGAAGCTATCAGGGTTGTAGCCAGGAGTGCTGAAGCAGTAGGCATTAACATCATACCTGATTTCCCTGACCAATCACTATTTGATAATAACAGGTTCACCAGGAACTTTGACATGATGATTGGTAACTTTGTAAGTACCTTGAGTGCAACCCCATTCGATTATTGGAATGGAGTAGCTAACAGAAATATCCATGGTGAAAGAATCTCCAATGGTAACTGGGGTTCCTACGACAATCCTGAACTTTTCAGGAAGATCCAGGAATTTAATATCACCAAGGATGAGGCAGAAAAGCAGCAACTTGCTGCTGAAATTCAGAAGACCCTCCTGATTGATATGCCTACTATACCATTATGGCATAATGGTCTCTGGTGCCTGACTACAGATCATAACTGGACCAACTGGCCTGATGAGAACAATCCATATGGTATAGCAGTTTGCTGGGGTAATGCCTATCAGTTAGGTATGATCGATGTCTTAATCAACATCGAATCGGCTAAGTAAAACAGGCATAAAATTAAATTAGACTGAAAGGAACAGGTCCGATTTAAAATATCGGACCTGTTCATATGGAAAGGAGTTAAAAGAAAAATATGGCTAGATATCTCAGCAAAAAGATTTTAATATATGCAATTACCTTTTTTCTCGCCGTGACATTGAACTTCATTATTCCCCGTCTGATGCCAGGTGATCCAATTCAGTCTCTTGTTTCCCGCTTTGCAGTAATGGAGGGAGGCACCGAGATTCTGGAAAGACAATTAATCCTCCTCTTTAACCTGGATGAACCTTTAATTGTCCAATATTTTAATTACTGGAAATCAATTTTTACTGGGGATTTTGGCATAAGTATTATGCAGTTTCCCAGTCCAGTTACTGAGATAATTAAGAAGGCTATTATTTATGATATTTTATTACTGGTGCCTGCCACAATTTTAAGCTGGATTGTAGGTAATAAACTGGGAGCTTTCTCCGGAGTTAATAAAAAAGCTGATAATGTTCTTATGCCGATCTTCTATTTTCTAACTTCTTCACCATACTTCTGGTTGGCAGGTGTTGTTTCATTTTTCCTCGGGGTTAAACTTAATTTTTTCCCGATAAGTGGTGCCTATAGTGTTTCTATGGTTCCTGGTTTCAACTGGCCTTTTATTGTAGATTACTTAAAACACTGGTTTTTGCCCTTTTTATCGATATTCCTGGTGGAGCTCGGCGGTTGGGCAATTGGTATGAGAAATATGATTATTTATGAAAGGAGCTCCAACTATTCCAGATATATGGGGGCCCTGGGAGCCTCAGATAAATTAATCAGGAGTTATGGATTCAGGAATGGTGTTTTACCACAGGTGACAGGACTTGCTTTAAGGATAGCCGGAATCATCGGTGGAGCCATAACTGTGGAAACTGTTTTTAATTACCCTGGACTAGGGAGAATAATGTTAAATTCTGTTTTGAATCAAGATTATTTCCTGTTACAGGGTATCTTCCTGGCCATTGTAATAATGGCATTAGTGGCAAATTTCCTGATAGACATTATCTATATGTTCATCGATCCACGAGTAAGGCTTTCATTTACAGGGGAGGTCTAAAAAATGGCGAAAGATTTCTGGAAAAAACACGAGAATCTTTATTATGCAATAACAAATAAAAAAGTTATCTTCGGCATGGTTATCTTTACTCTTGTAGTTTTATTGGCTATCTTCGGCCCCATGTTTTCACCATATGAGTATGACGAATATGCAGGAGACCCATACAGCCCTCCATCCCGGCAACATTTATTTGGTACGAACATTATGGGTAATGATGTTTTTACTATGACCGTATATGGACTCAGGACTACCTTGCTGGTTGGCTTTATAGCAGGGACAATAGCAACTATAATTGGTTGTATTGTCGGTTTCCTGGCCGGATATTATGGTGGCAGCTGGTTTGATGAGATTTTGATGGGGCTTACCAATATATTTGTTGTTATACCACAACTTGCTTTATTGATTATCCTTTCTGCCTTTCTGGAGGTCAGGGGTATCCTGGTTATGTCCATAATTGTTTCTATAACTGCCTGGCCCTGGCTGGCCAGGGCAGTAAGGGCCCAGACCCTGTCTTTACGGAATCAGGAATATGTCAATTTGTCAAGGATTTCTTCCCTGAAGGTATCCAGAATTCTTAGAGAAGATATAGCTTCAAACATGTTCTCCTATATCTTCATGTCCTATATTTTGCAGTTTAATGGTACGATGCTGGCAACAGTCCAGCTGGAATTTTTAGGACTGGGGCCTACCAAAGGTATTTCCCTGGGCCTGGTAATGCAGAATGCTGTAAACTGGAATGCCATCCAGCTGGGCATGTGGTGGTGGGCAATTATTCCAGGCCTGATACTGACAATCATGATTACTGCACTGTACTTTGTAAATACAGGGCTTGATGCAGCTTTTAATCCAAGGTTAAGGGAGATGTAAGCCTATGAGTGAAGTAATTTTAGAGATAAATAATTTAAAGGCATATTATAAGATTTTAAAGGGAGATGTAAAGGCAGTTGATGATATAAGTTTCGTGATTAAAAAAGGGGAAATATTGGGTCTGGCAGGTGAATCGGGCTGTGGTAAGAGTACCCTTGCCAATACCTTAATCTCCAGAATCCCTCCCTTACAATATATTTCAGGCGAAGCGAAACTACTGGGCAAAGATATCATGAAGATGAGCAAAGAAGAATTTCAAAAGATGCGCCTGAGGAATATTTCTATAATCCCTCAATATGCCCTTGATGCTTTCAGCCAGACAAAAAAAATAAGGACTTTTATAGCAGATTTGGCCAGTGAACACGGGATTAAAGCTGATGAAGAATTCTTTGAAAAAGTAAAAGAAAGACTGGATTTCGTAAACCTGGATCACTCTGTACTGGACAGGTATCCCATGGAGTTGTCGGGAGGCATGAAGCAAAGGGTGATAATGGTAATCTCAACAATTCTGGACCCTGAGTTTGTCATTGCAGATGAAATAACCTCAGCCCTGGATGTTAGTTCACAACGTTTTGTGGCTACCCTGCTGGGTAAATTAAGGGATGAAGAGATTATCGGCTCAGTACTTTTTATTACCCATGACCTTTCTATCCTTTATCAGATTGCGGATAGAATCATGATTATGTATGGCGGTCATTTTGTAGAGATTGGGCTTACAGATGAGATAATCGGAAATCCGCTTCATCCTTATACAAAGGCTCTAATTGCTTCATTACCACAGGTTGGTATTCAATATAAAGACAAAAAGTTAAGTGGAATCAAAGGCACACCACCATCTCTGCTGAACATAGGTGAAGGCTGCAGATTCAGATTCAGATGTCCATATGCAGCTGAAATATGTGAGGAAACACCTCAGAGGGAAAAAATCAATGATGGTCATTATATAGCCTGTTGGAGATGGAAAGAAATAGGAAGTGATAGGAATGGCTGAAAAAAATCTGAATATCATGTCAGTTAAGAATTTAAGCAAGGTTTTTAAGAGTGGAGTAATCAGGCCTAAATATACTGCAGCAGTACAGGATGTATCCTTTGACATTAAAGCAGGAACCATAATATCCCTGATTGGGGAGAGTGGTAGTGGAAAAACTACCATAGGAAAACTGATTTTAAAATTAATAAAACCCAGTAGTGGTAATATCTATTATAGGGAAAAGGATATTGAGGAGATTAACAATAAAGATGAACTGAAGAAATACTATAAAAAGGTACAGGGTATTTTCCAGGACCCTTTTGCAACCTTCAACCCCTTATACCGGGTTGACAGGATATTTGATATGATTTATGATTCTTTCGGCTATGATAAAAAAAATAAAGAAGAGAGAATCTATCAGGTGCTTCAGGATGTTAACCTGGTTCCGGAGAGGACACTGGGTAAATTTCCCCATCAGTTGAGTGGAGGGCAATTACAACGTTTATTAATAGCCAGAGCCCTGTTGATGGATGTTGATGTATTAATTGCTGATGAGCTGATCAGCATGCTGGATGCTTCAACGAGGATTGGGGTTTTAAATCTTCTGGTGGAATTGACAAAGAAAAACGGTATGTCCATAATCTTTATTACTCATGATCTTAATCTAGGTTATTATATCAGTGATGAGTCCTTAATTATGTATAAGGGAAGGCTGGTAGAAAGCGGAGATACCAAAAAGATCTATGAGAACCCGATACATCCCTATACGAAAATGCTTTTTAATTCAGTACCGGAGATAGGCTACCGTTGGGATCCAGAGGAAGAATTTATGCCTGAACAGGTTATCAAAGATGTGGAAGAATTTTATAAAGAAAATGCAGGAAAGGGCTTTGCAATGGAGGAAGAGAATCATTATGTCCTCTACAGTATCGATTAATATTCTCCCGGCTGGAGAATAAAAACAGCTAAAGCAGTCCGTTAAAAATACCGGACTGCTTATTTTTCTGATAAACTTATGGAGGTTATCAGGACTGGAATACTTTAATTAATCAATGAATATATTAATAATTGAAAGTAAGGGCATTTTAGTGTTATAATAAATGAGTGAGGGCTCATTTAATTATCGAGGGGGTGGAACAAAATGGCCAGACCAAGATCGCCGGAGAAGAAGGAGTGGATACGCAAAGCTGCCATTAACCTTATCTCTGAAGAGGGCTTTCATGGTGTAACAACTGATAAGATAGCCAGAGAGGCCGGTGTGTCTGTAGGCACCATTTATAATTATTTTGAAAATAAGGAAGATATTATTTCCTATATTTTTCAGGTTGAACATAAAAAGTTAGATATACTATTTGACCGTTTCAGGAAGAAGAAAATATCTGTACCGGAAAAGTTCAAGCTGCTAATTGAGAAATATTTTAAATATGTGTATAACAATAAAAAAGTGGCGAAAATAATCCACAATGAGTCTTTCCGGCCGGGTAAAAAGATTACCCGGGAAATTATTAATTATATACTGGCCATCCGTCAAAACCTGAAGGAATTAATTGATGAGGGTGTCAGGGAAGGCAGTGTTTATCCTGATTATAATCTAGACATGGTAGTGAATATTATCATGGGTTTATCCTTTACCACGGTGGTATTTGGTTATATGGAACCTGATGAGGTAGAGTACATATATAAAAAGGGGCCGGAAGATATCTATAATATGCTGGCCAGGGGGATATTTAAAAAGGTATAAATTTGACTGTTTATAATATGGAAAATTAATATAAAAGGAGAAGAGGAAGGTGACAGGAGAATGGGAAAAGACGGGATATTGAAATTGATTATTGTTCCGGGATTGGTAGTGCTTCTGATGTTTATTGTGTTCTCCCCGGTCCTGGCGGAAGAAGCCTTGACATTGGAGGAAGCATTAAGGCTGGGGATAGAGAATAATATCGCTATCAAGGAAAGCGAAATAGAGAAAAGGAAGGCTGAGATTGACCTGGATAGTGCACGGAGGGCTGTTTTACCTGAAATCACTTTCAGCACCTCCTATACCAGGTTGTATCTGGATGAAGATGATAATATGAGAGGGTTGCCGGTGGTTCCCCAGGATCCCTTTGGAATAGGAGAGATTCTGGCTCAAATGATGGCAGCAATGCAGCCAGAGGAGGATAACTACCAGACAGCCATCTCTGTACAACAGCCTATCTATCTGGGCGGGAAGCTGATGATTGCCCGCCAGCAGGCGGAAAAGGCCCTGGAGCTGACAGAACTGCAGCAAAGGCAGAAAAAGAATGAATTGCTTTTCAATATCATCCAGTCCTATTATAATATCCTGCTGGCAGAGGAAAGGGTCCGGATAGAGGAAGATGCCCTGGAATTAATCAGGGAACACAAAAGGATAGCTGAAGTAAGCTATCAGGCTGGTTTAAGCCTGAAAACTGATCTTTTGCAGGTAGAGATAGAGGAAAACAAGGCTATCTTAAGCCTGGCCAGTGCCCGTAATGACCTGGCCATGGCCAGAAAAGTATTTACCAATTTAATTGGTGTAGAAACAGAAGACAAAACTTTTCAGGCACCTGGCCTGGCCCTTAAGCCGGTACTGGATAAAGACCAGGCTCTTTCCCTGGCCAGGGAAAAACGGGTAGAGTTTAAATTACTGGAATTGAACCAGGAGGTCCTGGAACTAAGTGATAAGATGGAGGCCAGTGCCTATTTACCTAATATTGTGTTAGTGGGGAATTACCAGTGGCAGGGAAATGAATTTTCCCTGGATGATGGTAATGGCAGCATTAGCCTGGCCCTGTCCATGAATATCTATGATAAGGGTTTTTCCAGTAATTCCAGAAAGAAGATAGCAGAAGACCTGAATAAATTAGCCTTAACCAAAGAAAATCTGGAGGAATTACTGGCCATAGAAGTAGAAAATCTCCTGCTCCGGATAGAGGAGAATAAATATAATATAGAATTACAGAAAATGAATCTACAGCGGGCTGAAGAAAGTCTGGCCCTGGAGGAAAAGAGGTATCAGGCCGGTACCGGTACCAATATGGAAGTACTGAATGCCTGGATGGTCCTGAAAACCACGAAAATAGCCAGTATACAGGCTGATTACCAATATGAGCTGAGTCTTTATCAGTTACTGGAAAAAACAGGGGTCCTGGTGGACTATTGTGAGGAGGTTATCTACAATGAAAAATAGATCTTTACTTATTATTACAATCCTTATCTTATTTACAAATATAGTTTTTGCTGCAACACTGGTGGCTGTGGTTGAACCAGAAATAAGGGAAATAAATAATGTCCGGATAATCAGCAGCAGGACAGAGCCCATTGAAGATGTCCAGCTTTCAGTAAAAAGTGGCGGGATTATTGAGGAAGTCTATGTCCAGGTGGGGGATTATGTAAAAAAGGGCCAGGTCTTGCTAAAATTAGACCAGGGTGATTTGCAAATCCAATTACAGCAGGTAGAGGCTGCAGTACAGATAGCCCAGGCTAATTATAACCTCATGCTGGCTGGGGCCAGTGAAGAAGATAGAAGGGCTGTGGAAGCAGCCTATCAACAGGCCCTTGCTTCTTATGAAGGGGCTAAAGAGAGCCTGGTTTTAATAGAAGCAGCTTTTCAGGACCGTACAGCCCAGAAGCAACAATTGCTGGCTGCTGAGACCCAGTTAAAGGCTGCAGAAAAGCAAATGGAACTGGCAGAAGAGAACCTGAAACAGGCCTTAACCGGTTTGAAGCAGGCTGAAACAGAATTTGACCGGATTAAATACCTCTATGCTGAAAATGTTGCCAGCAAAAATCAGTATGAAATGGTGGAAACCCAGTATAAAAATGCCCAGTCCCTGGTAGAGAGTGCCAGGCTGGCTAAAGAACAGGCTGCTATCAGTTATCAGGGGGCCAGGGAAGGCTATCTCCTGGCTGAAGAAAATTACAATAATCCGGTACAACTGGAACAACAGGTGACTGCTGCCAGAAGCCAGTTGAAGATAGCTGAGGCCAATGTAGAGATGGCCAGGGCCAATCTGGAAAAGGTAGAGAAGGGGGCCAGGCCAGAGGAGCTAAGGATAGCAGAAGCTAACCTGAAACAGGCCCGGTCAAGCCTGGAACAGGTAAAAAAAGCCCTGGAAGATACCCTGGTCAAAAGCCCTATTGATGGCATAATAGCCCAGCTATATTTTAAGGCAGGAGAAATTGTAGGCCCAGGTACTCCAGTGGCCAATATTGTCAACCTGGATCAGATCTATATCAATGCCTCCATTACAGAGGAATTGCTTTTTAATATAGAAAAGGGCCAGGAAGTAAGAATCCGGGTACTGGCAGCCAGGAGGGAGTATCTGGAAGGCCTTGTTGAATATATCAGTCCGGTGGTAGATCCCCGGACCCAGGCCTTTACAGTAAAGGTTCTGGCTGATAATCCGGAAGGCAGGTTAAGGGGAGGGATGTTCACCGAATTATATATCCCGGTAGCTGAAAACAAGTCTGCCCTGGTTTTGCCGGTAGCAGCAGTCCTGGATCTAGCGAGAGACCCCCATGTCTATATAGTAGAGGAGGGCAAGGCCTTTAGAAGAAACCTGGAAACAGGGATTATAGATGGAGATTATATAGAGATTATTAGAGGCTTAAAGGGCGATGAAAAAGTCGTCATCCAGGGGCAATATAATTTAGAAGATGGTGCAAGGGTAGAGGTGGTTGAATAATGAAACTATCTGATCTTGCCTTAAAAAGGCCAGTAACTACTGTCATCATGGTCTTACTGGTAGTATTACTGGGACTTATAGCTTTTAACCGGGTAAATGTAGACCTTTTGCCCAATATCACCTATCCTGTTGCAGTTGTAATTACTACCTATGAAGGGGTTGGGCCGGAAGAGATTGAAACCATGGTTACCAGGCCTATTGAGAGTGCCGTGGCTACTGTTACCAATATCAATAAGCTTTCTTCATCCTCTTCTACTGGTTCATCCATGGTCATGGCTCAATTTAACTGGGGTACCAATATGGATATGGCGACCCTGGATATGCGGGAAAAGATAGATCTGATTGAGGGCTACCTGCCTGATGAGGTCAGTAAGCCAATCATTGTCCAGTTTGATTCTTCCGTGCTGCCGGTTATGCAATTAGGGGTTGCCAGCAAGCTGGATATGGTAAGCTTGAAAAATTTCCTGGAAGATGTCCTGGTCCCCAGGCTGGAAAGGCTGGAAGGAGTTGCCCAGGTCAATCTGACCGGAGGCCTGGAAAGAGAGATTCTAATTACTGTTGACCAGACCAGGTTGAATAATTATTATACCAGTTTTTCCAATATCAGTAATGCCTTATTGATGGAGAACCTGAACCTGTCAGGCGGCCATGTCAGTAGGGGGAATACAGATTTACTGGTCAGGGTAACGGGGAAGTTTGCCTCCATTGAGGAGATAGAGAATATCCTGATTCCTACAGCCACCGGTAATGTATTATTAAAGGATATTGCCGAAATTAAAGATACCTATAAGGAGGTAACCAGTATTTCCCGCCTGAACGGGAAAGAGAGTATTGGGATTACCATCCAGAAACAGGCTGATGCCAATACGGTGGCCGTTTCCAGAAGGGTCCAGGCAGAGCTGACTAGGATTGTGGAGGAAAGTGAACTGGATCTGGAATTTATACCCATTATGGATCAGGCAGATTATATAGAACTGGCTATTGGTAATGTAGGGAATAATGCTATAGTCGGGGGCCTCCTGGCAGTAGTAATCCTTTTGATTTTCTTAAAAAATATCCGGAGTACCATAATTATTGCTGTTTCCATACCGGTATCCATTATAACTACTTTCCTTTTAATGTATTTTTCTAATCTGACCATCAATATGATGACCCTTGGCGGCCTGGCCCTGGGAATAGGCATGCTGGTGGACAACTCCATTGTGGTCCTGGAGAATATCTACCGTTACCGTTCCGAAGGTTATAGTAAGCTGGAGGCTGCCAGGGAAGGAACAAAGGAAGTCGGTATGGCCATTATGGCTTCTACTTTGACAACAATAGTTGTCTTTTTACCTGTAGTCTTTATGGGGGGAATTGCAGCAGAGATCTTTAAGGAATTATCCCTGACTGTAACCTTTTCTCTCCTGGCTTCCTTGATTGTTGCTATAACCCTGATACCGGTAATGTCAGCCAAAATCCTGGAATTAAAGAAGGAGAAAAAGCATATTCTTTTTGAGAAAATAAGAAAGCTTTATAAAAAAACCCTGGTTTGGGCCTTAGATCATCGGGCTATTGTCTTGACCGTCAGTCTTACTCTCTTATTGGGCAGTCTTGCCCTGGTACCCAAAATAGGGGCAGAGTTTATACCAGAAATGGATCAGGGCCAGTTTACCATAAATATAGAGTTACCCCTGGGTACAAATCTAGAGGAAACTAACCGGATTACAGCCCAGGTGGAGGATCTTGTTCTCTCTATACCGGAGGTAGAGGCTATTATGGCCAATGTCGGTTCCAGTAGTGAGTACTTATCTACAGGAACCAGCAGTTCAGATATCAGCAGTATAATCGTCCTCCTGAAAGGCCTGGCGGAAAGAGACCGGAGTACTTTCGATGTTATGGAAGAATTAAGGCAGAGGTTGCGGATTCCCGGTGCAGATATTTCCATGGTGAGTAATGATCTGGTAGCCATAGCAGGCAGCCCTGTTTCCATCAAGGTTATTGGTGATAATCTGGAAATCCTGGAGGAACAGGCCCTGATTATCAGGGAAGAACTGGCCCAGATTGAGGGTATCAGGGAAATAGAAGATAATATATCAGAGGGCAGGCCGGAGCTCCAGCTAAAAATTAACCGGGAGCTGGCAGCCCAGTTTGGCCTGAGACCGGCTATGATTGCTTCCATGGTCAGATCTGCTATCAGTGGTGAAGTAGTAACCCGCTATGAAGTAGAGGGTGAAGAGATAGATGTCCGGCTCCGGCTGGATAAAGAGGATTTTTCCAATCCTGAAAAGCTAAAAAATCTCTATTTATTATCTCCCAGTGGCGCCCTGGTCCCCCTGGAGAGGGTGGCTGAATTTCATTTAAGCAGAGGGGCCCGGGAGATCCTGCGGGAAAACCAGGTTAGGTATGTCAATGTTACTGCTGACCTCTATAATAGAAACCTGGCTGATGTGATGCCGGAAATCCAGGAAAGACTGGCTAAGAGGCTTGCTTTACCTGCCGGGTATCAGTTGGAGTATGGGGGAGAGTTTCAGGAAATTGAGGCAGCCTTCGGTGACCTCTATTATGCCTTACTTCTCGCTATTGTCCTGGTATACATGGTCATGGCTTCCCAATTTGAGTCTTTCCTTCATCCCTTGATAGTAATGTTTACAGTACCTATGGCTGCCATCGGGATTTTTGTGGCCCTCTTTATTAGTGGCCATAACTTTTCAATAATTTCCTTTATGGGCATGATTGTCCTGGCCGGTATAATAGTCAACAATGCCATAGTAATGGTTGACTATATCAATACCTTGCGTAGCAGGGGCCACTCTGTCCGGCAAGCCCTGGAGGAAGCAGGGCCAGTGCGTCTCCGCCCCATCCTGATGACTACCTTAACTACTATCCTGGGCCTGGTCCCCATGGCCCTGGGCAGGGGTGAAGGGGGAGAGCTGACAGCACCATTGGGAGTTGTTGTAATAGCAGGCTTAACGGTGGCAACCTTTTTAACCCTATACCTGATCCCGGTTATCTATTCTCTATTTGCCAGATTTGATAAAAAAGCATCAGCATAAGGATACATTGGCAAGGATAAATCCAACTTGATATTATACAGAAAAAGGGAGATATTAAGGAATAATAGCTCCCTTTTTTTCCTTTAAACAGGAATTATTCTTTGTTTGTGGAATGATATTAATAAGATAAACAAAGGAGGTAAAAAAATGGCTATTCTCATGTCTGCCCTAACCCCCCATCCCCCCCTGGCTATCCCCCAGATTGGCCGGGAAAACCGGGAGCTAGTCAGGAATACCATTGAAAGTATGGAGGAATTGGCCAGGGAGATAGAAGCCAAAAAACCGGATCTCTTGATTACTATCAGCCCCCATGGGCCGGTTTTTGCAGATGCCATCAGTATTCTTGATCTGGAAGAACTGGAGGGGGATTTTGCCGATTTTGCCTGCCCGGAAGTTAAGATACAGGTTAGAACAGAAGAAGGCTTTATCAAAAAATTGAAAGAAAATGCAGGCAGGGAAGGGATAGAGGTTATTACCCTTACAGAGGCTGACCTAGCCAGGTATCGTTATCCAGCCAGACTGGATCATGGTGTCATGGTACCCCTCTATTTTATCCTCAATACTGGTCTTGATGTACCGGTAATCCCGATAACCATGGGGTTGCTGGAATATGAAAAACTATTTCGTTTTGGTGGGGTAATTGAAAAAACCGTGGAAGGGCTGGGGCTTAATGCCATTATTATAGCCAGTGGAGACCTCTCTCACCGTTTGAAACCCGGGGCACCAGCCGGCTATAACCCCTATGGGGAGAAATTTGACCAGGAATTAATCGATTTACTGAGAAAAAGAGAGTACCGGGCTGTTCTGGAAATGGATCCCCTGGTGATAGAAAAGGCCGGGGAATGCGGCCTGCGGCCTATAATCATTATGCTAGGGGCTATAGCCAGGAGGAATTTCAGCAGTGAGGTCAAATCCTATGAAGGCCCCTTTGGTGTAGGTTATGCAGTGGTAGGCTTTTACCCAGAAGATTAGGAGGTAGTCAGGAGAATGCAAGGACAGGAAAGCCTTTATGTTAAGCTGGCCAGAAGAACTATAGAAGAATATGTCCTGGCTGGAGAGAGGGATCTGTATAAAAGGGTCCTGCCAGATGAATACCTGCCGGAGGAATTGCAAAAAAGGGCCGGAGCCTTTGTTTCCATCAAGAAAAAGGGGGAACTTAGAGGCTGTATTGGTACCATCCAGGCTACCAGGCCTAATCTGGCTGAAGAGATTATCAGTAATGCTATCAGTGCTGCCAGCAGGGATCCCCGTTTTCCTCCCATTAGCCAGGAAGAGCTGGCAGAATTGGAAATCTCTGTAGACATACTGGAAGAACCGGAAAAGGTCAGTGATCTCTCGGAATTAGACCCTCTAAACTATGGAGTAATAGTGGAAAAGGGTTTTCGCCGGGGTTTATTATTACCTGACCTGGAAGGGGTAGATACAGTAGAAAAACAAGTAAGGATTGCCTTACAGAAAGCCGGTTTAAGTCCTTTTACAGATTTAAGGGAAGTTAATCTATATAGGTTTAAAGTAAATAGATATAAATAGGTGAGGTCAAGAGAGATGTTAAAGGAAGCGGAGTTTTACCAGAGAAAAGCAGATAAGAAGGTGCTTTGTGAACTATGCCCCCAACAATGTTTGATTCCAGAGGGGAAAAGGGGCCTCTGTCAGGCCAGGGTAAATAGGGCAGGAAAATTATATACTGAAAACTACGGGAAGATCAGTTCTCTGGCCCTGGACCCCATGGAGAAGAAGCCCTTATATCACTTTTATCCAGGGAGCAAGATCCTCTCTGTCGGTACCTTTGGCTGTAATTTTTCCTGCCTTTATTGCCAGAACTGGCAGATTAGCCAGGAAAAACCCCCTTTACAGGAAATCTCTCCCCAGGATTTAGTAGAGATAGGAAAAGGCCATGGCAGCATCGGCTTAGCCTATACCTATTCTGAACCAGCTGTCTGGTTTGAATTTGTAAAGGAAACAGCAGAACTGGCCAGAGCAGAGGGTTTGAAGAATGTAATAGTCTCCAATGGCTATCTAAGTAAAAAAGCCCTGGAAGGACTCTTACCCTATCTGGATGGGGCTAATATAGACCTGAAGGCCTTCAGGGAGGATTTTTATAGCAAGCTCTGCAGGGGCAGGTTGGAGCCGGTCCTGGAGAATATAGAATTACTGGCTCGGAATGAAATCCATCTGGAAGTTACCACCCTGCTTATTACAGATTATAATGACAGCCTGGAAGAATTAGAAGAACTATTTGCCTGGCTGGCAGGAATCAATCCCGGGATACCCCTTCACTTAAGCCGCTATTTCCCAAACTATAGACTGGATAAGGCAGCTACCCCAATCAAAAGGCTCCTGGATGCTTATCACCTGGCAAGGGAATACCTGGATTATGTCTATATAGGGAATGTGGACCTGGCCAATGGCAGTGATACCTTTTGTCCCCAGTGTGGTTATCCAGTAGTTAAAAGGAGATACTATCATATAGTCAATCATTTGCGGGAAGGCCAATGTCCTGACTGTGGTTACCCAATCTACGGCAGCTATAACCTGTCCACCAGCAGGCTGTAGATAATACTGTTTTGAGCAATAAAACTTATGGTTTAGAAGCGGATAAAATCCAGGCCATAGACATAGCTTATATAAAGGGCATAATAGGTGGCCATAAAGATAACAGGGGGGATAATAGATTCCCTCCGCCAGTATAAGAGAATACAGATCAAGGCTACCAGTGTATTCATTAAAATCCTTTCTGGCCGGAATTCCAGCAGGAGGACTGAATACAGGAGGGCAGCCAGGAGTAAGGAAAAGAATTTATTAAAAAGGGTATAATTAAATAAGTCAAAGAGGATTACATTTAAGATAAACTGCTCACTGAGGCTGATAAAGATAGAAGCAAGCAAAAAAAGGCTAAAGGGCAGGAGAGAAGTAAGAAAAGAATCAAGATCATTTATTTTCAGCAGTCCTGCGAATTTGCCAGCAGGATGCAAGCTTAAGGGCATATTGATAAAAACTATTACCAGGATAAATAGGAGGATTCCCCCGGAAAGGGCAGGGAAAATTCCTTTTTTGAATTCCCGGAAGTCCAGGCCCAGGTCTTTAAATTCTACCGGGTATAAGGATGTTAAGTAAAAGACCAGGAGAGAGAAAAGGATAAAGCGGCCACTGATGGTAAACAGATAATGAAATAAGGCTGTCAGCAATTCATGTTTCAAATCCAGTTCTTTGCTAATTAAAATACCAAGAGCCATCAGGTACCAGGAACCCAGGATGATTAAAATATCCTTGTAGTTCAAATACTGGATCAGTTTTTTCCTTTCTTCTTTGTCTTTGCTCATTTAGATCACCACCGGGAAACTAGATGATGGATACATATAATTATATATTCGAGATAAAGATAATAAGTCCTTTAGATTAAAGGAATCATTAAAGAAATGGAGAAATATATAAGAAGAGAATATTAGATAAGTTAGGGGATGAGGCTATGGGAAAATTATTTGGTACAGATGGTGTCAGGGGTGTAGCCAATAAAGAATTGACTGCTGAATTAGCCTACAAATTGGGAAGGGCTGCAGCTTATTATCTTAGCAGGGATAGGAAGGAAAAGGGCAAAAAACCCTTATTCTTGATTGGAAAAGATACCAGGGTTTCCGGGGACATGTTGGAAGCTGCTCTGGCAGCCGGAATAAACTCTATCGGTATAGATGTTTTAAAACTGGGTATTATCCCCACTTCGGGAGTGGCATATCTAGCCTCAATACTGGAGGTAGATGGGGCAGCTATGATATCAGCTTCCCATAATCCTGTAGAGGATAATGGTATCAAGTTTTTCACCGGTGAAGGTTTTAAACTTAGTGACCAGATGGAAGATGAAATAGAAGATATTATTTTCAATACATATGATTGCCTCCCGAGGCCTATCTCTACAGAGATCGGTATTGCTAAAGATGCCAGTCATCTTCAGGATAAATACATTGATTATCTATTGACAACAATAGATGTGGATTTTTCTGGTTTACGAATAGTCCTTGATTGTGCCAATGGGGCTGCCTACCGGGTTGCCCCGGAGGTATTAACCAGATTAGGGGCCCAGCTGCTTGTTATTAATGATGAAACAGCCGGAGAGAGGATCAATCTAAATTGTGGGTCCACCCATCCGGAAGTGATCAGAGAAATGGTCCTGAAGGAAAAGGCAGATCTGGGGATAGCCCATGATGGTGATGCAGATCGGGTGATTATGGTAGATGAGCAGGGCCAGATTCTCGATGGTGATAAGATTATGGCTATCTGTAGCCTGGCCTTGCTAAAAAATAATAAATTGCAGAAAAAGACCCTGGTTGCAACTGCCTATAGCAATCTGGGTTTACATGAGCTCCTCCGGGCTAATGGGGGCAATGTCGTTATCACAGAAAATGGAGACAGGTATGTCCTGGCAGAAATGCTGGAAAAGGGCTATAATCTGGGAGGAGAGCAATCAGGCCATATTATTTTCCTTGATTACAATAAAACCGGTGATGGGGTTTTGACAGCTCTCCAGACCATTGCCATCCTGAAAAAATCCGGCCAGAAATTAAGTGAATTGGCCAGTGTTATGAAAACCTGGCCCCAGAGATTAAGTGGTGTACCTGTAAAAGATAAATCCTGGGAGGATAAGGAAAGAATCAAGGATATTATAGCAAAAGCAGAGGCTAGATTAGGAGACCAGGGCAGGGTCTTTGTCCGGGCTTCCGGTACAGAACCACTTATCAGGGTGATGTTAGAAGGCAAGGATGATGCCCTTCTGGCAGAGCTGGAAAAAGAGATAATTACTATTATCGAGGAAGAGTTAAATTAAAAGAAAAGCAAGAAAAAGATAAGGATAAATAAAAAACTACCAGGGGATTTCAATAATACCCCTGGTAGTTTTTCTTGTCTTCAGGATAAGAATAATTGGTCTATATATTATCCATTATTGATTCAGAACAGCGTTAACCTCTGCTACAGCAGCATCCAGGTAAGACTTGGAGGAGGTTATAACGTTGAATCTGCCATCTACATAGTCAGTAAGTACATTACCGAAGTTGGTCTGGATAATACCTTCGATTGCACCCCACTCTGGGATTGGAGGATAAGCGGTAGCATAGCCCAGAGTTTTGATGAATGTACGCCATGTTTCTGTGTCATAATAGGGGTCATTCAGGGCCTCTTTGTTAGCTGGGAGCATCATGGACAGATTCTTGGTATAATCTGCCAGAACTTCGTCACTGGTCAGGAATTTAACCCATTCTTTAGCAGCTTCAATTTCTTCTTTAGAAGCATTGTTTCTAATAGCCAGGTTACTTCCGCCAGAGAAGGCTGCTCTACCGGCAGGACCTGCTGGAGGTTCTACTACAGCATATTTCAGGCCAGGGTTATCATGGGCAATATCAGCGATATTCCAGGGACCCATGAAGGCCATGGCTGTTTCACCACTGATAAAGGCAGCGTCTGCCTGGGGCTGGTTATACTCAGCACAGGCTTTGCTGGCTAATCCTTTGTCTACCAGGCTTACCCAGTAGTTCATAGCCTTAACACCAGCAGCAGAGTTGAAAATAGCTTGTGTGTTGTCTGCATTGAGCATATCGCCACCATTAGCCCAGAGGATGATAGCCCAGTTGTGGATTAAGTCCCAGGCACCTGTACCGGCGGTAGCAATAGCCCTTCCTGTACCGTGTACATCAATAAGTTTCTGACCTACTTCCAGTAATTGTTCATAGGTCTGTGGAGGTCTTACTCCTGCAGCTTCAAACATTTCTGTGTTGTAGAATAAAATCCTTGTTTCAGCAAACCAGGGTACACCATAGTACTTGCCATTAAGGGTTGTTGACTCCAGGTTAGCTGCAAAGAATTTATCGGCACCACCGAACTCATCGATGTCGATTTCTACTAAGCCATCAGTTGCTGCATATTCTGGATTCCAGGTTGTTCCTAACTGGAATACATGAGCACCTTCACCGGTAATGATAGCATTCATGATTCTGGGGCCGTCTCCCCAACCGATCTCTTCAAATACTACCTTAATACCGGTTTTGGCTTCAAATTCGGCTGCTTTTTGCTGCATCCACTCATTGTGTAATGCTGCTGGAGCATTACCCATTGCCCAGAAAAGAATTTCTGTTCCACTAACAACGGAGAAAATTGTTAGAGCAAAAATAACTGTCAAAAGAATTAATCTCTTTTTCATTAATACAAACCTCCTGTTTTTTTAATATTTTTTATTAGACCTGACCAACAGCAACAACTTCATGATGAGTTTAAAGCAGGCTAACCTCTAATACTCACCTCCCCCTGCATGGAAAAACTCTTTATATAGTTGAAAAGCTTAACCTTTTGTAGCTCCTGCAACCAGACCGGCCACGATTTGTTTCTGGAAGGCAGTAAAGGCAATGATAATCGGTATAGTAGCAAAGACACAGGCGGCCATCATCTGCCCCCAGCGGGCCTGGTGCTGGGATATGTATTGTAATAGACCTAGTGCAATGGTTCTGGTTTTGGTACTGGTCAAGATCTTGGCAAATAAGATCTCATTCCAGCCCATGATAAAGGCATAGATACCCATTGCTGCTAATCCTGGTTTGGCCAGTGGAATAATCACCTTATACAAGGCCTGGAATCTGTTACAGCCATCAATTAAAGCCTGTTCATCAATACTCCTTGGCACAGAATCCAGATAATTCCTGAGCATCAATATTGAAAAGGGTAGGGCGAAGGAGGTATAGGTAAAGATCAGACCATGAAAGGTATTTGTCATCGGCAAACCAAAGGTATCTGTTATCCATTTAAACATCATAAAATAAGGGATAACAAATAAGATGCCTGGTAACATCTGTGTTGCCATTAAAACAACAATATATAATTCCCTACCCCAAAAATTAAACCTGGAGATACCATAGGCAGCCAGGGTGCCTATGATTAAAGCAGCTAACATGGTTCCAGTACTGATTATAATGCTGTTTTTAAAATATCTTAAGATAGGAACAGTAGTATTCATCTGTACATAATTATCGAAAGTAAAGGTCTGTGGTATCCAGGTAGGACGCATACCCTGAATCTCCACAGCTGTTTTAAAGGAGCTGGAAATCATCCAGGCATAAGGACCTAGTACAAAGAGTAGTAAAATAATAATAATAAGGTAGAAAAAGAAATTCTGTATTGGTGTTCTTCTGTTCATTCTAAACACTCCTTTTATTCATCTCTCTGTGCACGGAAGACATATAGATAAACAATAGTAATTGTTAACATCATTAACATCAGAATTACAGAAAGGGCAGATCCCTGACCATAATTATAGTTTTCGAAGGCTTCCCTCATGATCAAGGTATTGGGTACCTCAGCATGAATACCTACATTTTCTCCAAACAAGACTACAAACTGGTTATAAGCGTGGAAGTTCCAGAGAATGTTCATTATCATGATGGTTTTAATAACAGGTTTCAAATAACTCAAGGTTATATACTTAAAGCACTGCCAGGCAGAGGCCCCATCAATCTTGGCTGCTTCATAGAGCTCCATGGGTATGGTCTGGAGTCCAGCCAGTAACATGAGAGAGGTTAAAGGCCAGCCTTTCCAGATGGAAGCAATTATTACTGCCCAGATAGTGTTTCTCCCTACCAGCCACATAATTGGTTCCTGTATAATACCTATGCGCAACAGCATCTCATTTAGAATACCTATTCTGGATTGAAAGATAAATCGCCAGAAATTATAGGCTACAGAGTCAGGTGTTATATAAGGAATCAGGATTATTCCCCTGACCAAGGTTCTTCCTACAAAGGGTTTATTTAAGAGGAGGGCCACTCCCAGGGCAATGAAAAAACCAACGGAGATGGTAACAACACCATAGACTAATATATTCTGCAAGCTCCGTAGGAAGCGCTGCCCAACGGTTGTGACGGGGTTAAAGGCCTTAATGTAGTTTTTCAAACCACACCAGGGAGCCTCTTGCCAGTTTCTAATATTCCTTATCGTCAAATCCTTGAAACTGATCAAGATACCCCAGCCCATTGGAATGATATGTACCATTATCATTGCAAGAACAGCTGGTAAAATAAAGATATAACCCAGTAATCTAACATTTTTCATTGACTATCACCTCAGATTAGATTTAAATGAAGATCCTTATCTCTCTATTCTTTATCTTCCCGCTTATTGAAATATTAAAAAAACTCATAACTAAAACGGTTTAGAAGATTTGTATAAGAATAAATTTTCATAGCTGTTATTAAAATATATTCTCTAGGGATTAAAAAATTCCTTCTTCAAAATAAAAAAATTTTTAAATTTATTAAAAATTAAGGGAAAGGAGGGGAGGAGGCCCTAAAATCATCTATAATTAGCCTGGGATAAGGGCATAATAGGGCATATAAATAAAGTACTTATATTTTATAAGGGGGCTATAAAATAAGATGGTAGAACAATTTACTGATTGGGATAAATGGAAGGATTCCTTACGGAAGGCCATGAATCTGGGGCAGAAAATCGGTTTTGAAGAGGAGACAATAGTCCGGCTGGGCAGGAAACTGGGAGACCTCCTCAACTGGCATGCTGACCCGGAAAATAGAGAACAGAGGCTGATAAAGGAATTGTGGGATGTGGCTGAAGAGGAGGAAAGGAAGATTTTGACCAGGTTAATCATCAAAATGCTTAAAAATGAGGAAGTAATGGTAAATAATTAAAGTTCTCCTGGTAAAGTATAGTAGAAAATGATAAAATAAATTAATGTAGGAGGCTAAAGCCCTTCCTGCATTTTTTCTTCTTTTCCTTTTTTCCTGAATTAGGATATAATATAAGATAAACCAGGCCTGGATATCCCAAAGAGAGGATATCTGAAAAAGGCCTTTTTGAGATAGAATTTTTAGAGAATGTTTTTCGATAGAACTTTTTATTAAGGGTGTTTTAAAATGATTATTACCGTTACATTAAATCCTGCTCTGGATAAGATCATTTACCTGGACCAATTGCATCCCGGGAGATTAAACAGAAGCAGCCAGGTAGCCGTCCGGGCAGGTGGCAAGGGGATTAATGTGGCCAGAATCCTCAAGGCTCTGGGGTCAGAGGTGCTGGCTATGGGACTGGTTGGTGGCTATATAGGAGAAAGACTTGAAGAAATTATCCACCAGGAAGGCCTTCCCGCTTCCCTAATTGCTACAAAATACATAAGCAGAGAAAATATTAAGCTCATCGAAAAGAATAAAAGAGAGACAGAGATAAACCAGGAGGGCAAGGTAGATCAGGAGAGCTTCCTGGTCTTTAAAGAAAAACTCAGGGAAAAATTGCCCGGGGCTGATTTGCTGATCCTTTCCGGCAGCCTGCCCCATGGTTTAAGCCTGGAAGCATACCAGGAATTGATTGAACTGGCTAATGAATATAAGGTCAAAACTATCCTGGACAGCTCTGGCCTCCCTTTTGAATATGCCCTGGAGAGCAGGCCCTATCTAATCAAGCCCAATATTAATGAATTAAGTGAGTTAGCCGGGGAAAAACTTAGTTTTGTACCTGATGTACAGAGGGTTGTCAGGAAACTCTTGCAGAAAGGCATCAAAAATATAATTGTCTCCCTGGGCAAAAAAGGTGCCTATCTGGCTAATGGGGAGGAATCCTATCTGATAATTGCACCAGATATCAGGGTGGCTGATACTACTGTTGGGGCAGGGGATTCTATGGTGGCCGGCCTGGCCCTGGCCCTGGAAAGGGGTTATAGGTTTTTAGAGATGGGCAAATATGCTACTGCCCTGGCTACTTTATATGTCAGTGGGGAAAAATTGACAGAAAGCAATATTGAAAAAATGATTAATAGATTAGAAGTAATGGATGGTGATTTTCCGTATGAAAAGTTATAAGGGGTTACCTGTTTCCAAGGGTATAGTAATTGGCAAGGTATATAAGTATTCAAGGAAAAGAACATTAATAGAGAGCAATTATATAGATGGAGAAGAGGTGGCCAGTGAACTCAACAGGTTTCGCCAGGCCAGAGAGATGGCCCATGAAACCCTTTTGCTCATAAAAGAAAAGGCCAGTAAAGATCTGGGAGAGAGCCAGGCCCAGATTTTTGATGCCTATATCCATATGTTAAATGATCCGGTTTTTGGGGAACAGATTAATGAATTAATCAGGGAAGAGAGGCTGAATGTAGAAGGGGCTATTCAGAAAGCCCTGGCTGAACTGGCTGAAAAATTCAAGAGATTAAATAACAATTACTTTCAGGAAAGATTGCGGGATATAGAGGATGTGGTCAGCTATATCTTAAGGGCCCTCCATGGGACTACTAATGACCTGACTAATCTGCCAGCTAATTCTATTATTGTAGCTGAAGAACTGACACCTTCAGAAATAGCCCTTTTAGACAAGGATTTAGTTGAGGGCTTTATTTTAAGACAGGGGGGTATGACCTCCCATACAACTATTGTAGCCAGGAGCCTGTCTATCCCTGCCATAATTAATGTAGATACAAGGCTGCTGGAGGAGCTAAGAAATGGTGAAGAGGTTATCCTTGATGCCATTAGAGGGGAAGTTATTGTTGCCCCGGAATGGGAAGTACTGGAAAGGTACAGGAAAAAGATCAGCATTTTTAAGAAAAAAGAAGAGGAATTATTGGGCTTAAGGCAGGAAGAATCCATAACCAGGGATGGTTACCGGATCAGGCTGGCTGCCAATATCAACTCCCTGGAGGAGGTGGATTCCGTTCTCCGGGTAAATGGGGATGGAATTGGCCTTTTGCGGACTGAATTCCTCTTCCGTAAAAAAGACCACCTTTTTGATGAAGAACGCCAATTTAAGATCTACAAAAGTATTGTAGAAAAGATAGGTGATAAGCCTGTTGTGATAAGATTGCTGGATATTGGGGGAGACAAGGATCTGCCTTATTTTGATGCCCCCCAGGAAATTAATCCTTTCCTGGGTTGGAGAGGAATCCGGGTGGCTCTGGAAAGACAGGATATCTTTAAAACCCAGCTCCGGGCCTTATTAAGGGCCAGCCATTATGGTGATCTTAGAATCCTGATTCCCTTTATATCCTCTATTGAAGAATTAAGAGAAGTCAAGGGTATTATCATTGAGATGGAAAATGAACTGGAACAGGAGAATATCCCCTATAACAGGAATATCAAAATCGGCTTGATGATTGAAATTCCCTCAACGGCGATCATGGCTGAGGCCTTTGCCAGAGAGGTAGATTTCTTCAGCATAGGTACTAATGATCTGATCCAGTATACCATTGCCGTGGACAGGAATAACAGCAAGATAGCCAGTCTTTATACCCCCTTCCACCCGGCAGTAATGAAGCTCATTTACCAGGTAGTTAAAGCAGCCCGGCATGAGAAAATCGGGGTCAGTGTCTGTGGAGAAGCAGCTGCCAATAAATATCTCTTGCCTGTTTTTGTAGCCATGGGTATCAGTGAACTCAGTATGAGCAGTGGCTATATCCTGGAAAGTAAAAAGCTGATCAGGAAATTAAAAAAGGAAGACCTGGAAGAGGTACTGGATAAGGTTCTGGAGATGAGTCAGGCAGTAGAAATCGAAAACTATTTAAAGAAAATTATGGAAGCGTGAGAAGGAAGCCAGGGTAAGCAATGAGTGAAAAGAGGAAAAAATATTATACCTATATCATTAAGTGTGCAGATGAGACCTTTTATACAGGTTATACAAGTGATCTGGAGAGAAGGCTAAGGGAGCATAACCAGTGCAGGGGGCCAGATATACCAGGGGGAGAATACCGGTGACCCTGGTCTATTATGAAGAATACTGGAGCCGGAGTGAGACCATGAAGAGGGAATATGCCTTAAAAAAATTAAGCCACCGGGAGAAGGCAGACCTGATTGGTCAGGGAGAATAATTATTCGGGGTGAATAGAAAAGTGAGGTTATCTGTATAATGATTAAAGGTATAGGTATTGATCTGGTCAGTATCAGGCGGATAGAGAGGGTAATCCAGCGCTGGGGTTTAAAGTTTGTCCTCAAAGTCTTTACCCCTACAGAAATTGAATACTGTGAGGCCAGGGAAAGAAGGTACCAGCATTATGCTGCCCGTTTTGCTGCCAAGGAGGCTGCGGTGAAGATGTTGGGCCAGGCCAGGGGTATTGGCTGGAAGGATATTGAAGTCAGGAATGATAAAAATGGCAAACCAGGCCTCCTCTTACATGGCAAGGCCAGGCTCCTGGCTGAAGAAATGGGGATAAAGAAAATCCACCTGGCCATTTCCCATGAAAAGGAAATGGCAGTAGCACAGCTTATCGGGGAAGGTGATTAAATGATTATTTTAACACCGGCAGAAATGAGGGCAGTAGACAAAAGGGCTATAGAAGCGGGCTTTCCTGAAATCCTCCTGATGGAGATTGCTGGACGGGCTGTGGGGGAAAAGGCCCGTCTCCTCCTGGAAGAAGCTGGCCATGACCACCATCACCCTGGCAAAAGAGTTTCAGGCCTGGCCGGGAAAGAAGTCCTGGTAATTACAGGCAAGGGAAATAATGGTGGTGATGGACTGGTTGCTGCCCGTTACCTGGATATGTGGGGTTTTCGGGTGACAATCTTATTACTGGCAGAAGCAGAAGAATTAACAGCCAGTTCTCTTTGTAATTATCAATTATGTCAGTTAAGGGAGATAGAAATATTATCCTGTAATAATCCAACAGGATATAGGGAAGAAATAGCGAATTTATTGCTTAGGGCTGATTTAGTTATTGATGCCCTCCTGGGGACAGGAATTAAAGGTCCAGTCAAAGGCCCTTATAGAGAAATGATTTCTTTGATAAATCAGTTTTCCCGCCTGGTCCTGGCAGTGGATATTCCCTCCGGTATAGATGGAGAAACCGGGGCTGTGCTGGGTGAGGCTGTTCAGGCTGATTTTACCCTGACTATGGCCTTTCCCAAGATTGGCCTGGTGGTTTATCCAGGCAGGGATTATTGTGGTGAAATAGAAATAGTTGATCTGGGGATTCCCCTGGATTATGCTCTGGCAGAAGAGCCTGGCCACTTTATGCTGGATGAGGAAGAGGCCAGAGGGCTCCTGCCTGAAAGGCCCAGGGATTCTCACAAGGGTGTTTTTGGCCGGGTAGGGGTAATTGGAGGTTCTGCTGGCATGTCCGGGGCTCCTTTCCTCAGTGCCTTTGCTGCCCTGAAGGTAGGGGCTGGCCTGGTCAGGGTGGCAGTACCGGAAGAGATCCAGTCTACTGTGGCCGCTTATTCAGCAGAATTAATGACCCTTGGCCTGGAAGAACTGACTGACCAGCTCACAGAGAAGAATATCAGGCGGCTGAATGACTTAATGGCCGAATCTTCAGTTCTGGCAGTAGGGCCAGGCCTGGGTAAAACAGGTGGCAGCAGGGAATTGGTCAGCAAAATTATCCGGGAATATCCGGGCCCACTTATTCTGGATGCAGATGGGCTTAATTCCCTGGAGAGCCTGGATTTACTCCTGGAGAGGGAGAAGCCCCTGGTATTAACCCCTCATCCGGGTGAAATGGCCCGGTTAACTGGGTTAAAGATCAAGGAGATTCAGGAAAACCGGATTGAAATAGCTAGGAACTTTGCTGTTGAACATAAAGTCTATCTGATTTTAAAAGGGGCTGTAACGGTAATTGCCTTCCCCCAGGGAACAATTTGGCTAAACCCAACAGGTAATGATGGTATGGCTACTGCCGGTAGTGGTGATGTCTTAACCGGTATTCTGGCTGGCCTCCTGGCCAGTGGAGTAGAGCTGGAGGGAGCGGTTCTTCTGGCCCCTTATCTCCATGGCCTGGCCGGCGACCTGGCAGCCATGGATCTGACTCCTTATAGCATGACAGCAGGAGATATTATTGCCTATCTTGGCAAAGCCATTAACTATCCAGAATAGGAATGATTAAAATGAAGACTTTTACCCGTCCAGTATGGGCTGAAATAAATCTAGATAATTTAAGATATAATCTGGCACAGATCAGAAGGAAGCTTGCCGGGGAAACAGAGATTATGGCTGTAATCAAGGCTAATGCCTATGGCCATGGAGCAATACCTCTTGCCAGAACCCTGGTAGAAGAAGGGGTCCAGCGGTTTGGTGTTGCTATACCGGAAGAGGGCCTTGAGCTCAGGGAAGCAGGAATTAAGATCCCTATCCATGTCCTTGGTGAAGCCCTCCGGGACCAATATAGTTTGCTGATAGATTATGATTTGACCCCTACTGTGGCCAGAGAGGAAACCCTGGAAGCCTTAAACCAGCTGGCCAGAGAACGGGGTATTATTAAAAAAATTCATATAAAGATTGATACAGGTATGGGGAGGATTGGCCTGGAACCAGAAGCAGGCCTTAGCTTTCTAAAAAAAGCAGCTGGTTTAAGCAATATAGAAGTAGAAGGCCTGATGACCCATTTTGCCACTGCTGATGAAAGGGACAAAAGTTTTAGCCTCCAGCAGGGAGAAAGGTTTAAGAGACTGATAAAGGAGCTGGAGGAGGCCGGTATCAGGATTCCCCTAAAACATGCCGGCAATAGTGCCAGCTTGATTGACCTGGAGGAATTTCAGTTCAACCTGGTAAGACCAGGTCTTACCCTCTATGGTTTATTACCATCAGCAGAAGTAGGAAGGATGGAATTAAAACCTGTCCTGAGTTGGAAGGCCAGAATTGATTTTCTGAAAGAGGTTCCAGCCGGGACTCCAATTAGCTATGGGGCCACTTACAGAACCACAAGGAAGAGCAAAATTGCCACAATCCCCCTGGGCTATGCTGATGGCTATCCACGGTTACTTTCCAATAAAGGTCATGTCTTGATAAAAGGCCAGCAGGCTCCCATCCGGGGACGTATCTGTATGGATCAATTTATGGTTGATGTTACTGATATTCCTGGTGTAGAGGTTGGTGAAGAAGTTGTCCTGATTGGCAGCCAGGGTTCTGAAAGTATCAGTGCCACGGATCTGGCTGCTTTAATTGGCACAATAAATTATGAAATCTTGACCAATATCTCCTTAAGGGTACCCAGGAAATACATCTCAGCTGGTAAGGGGGTTATTTAATGATTGAAAGGGAAATCACAATAAGGAATCAAACTGGTTTACATGCCCGGCCTGCTGCCATGTTTGTGGAGGCAGCTGACCGTTTTGATTCAGAAGTAGAATTGATTTTTGATGGTATTACAGTAAATGCCAAAAGCATTATCGGGGTTTTGTCCCTGGGTATTGGTAATGGGGATACAGCTATCCTCCGGATTTCTGGTAGTGATGAAGAGGAGGCTATGGAAAGGCTGCTTCAATTAATTGAGAACCGCTTTGGAGAGGGGGAGGAAGATGATTTTATCTGATAAGACAATCAAGGACTTAAGGGACCAGGGGAAATTAATAATAGAGCCAATGGAGGATTATCAGATTCAACCTGCCTCTGTGGATCTGCGCCTGGGAGATTCTTTTCTTAAACTGGATGAAAATATGACTGAAGTAATGACCCTGGATTCGGAGATTAAGTATGTCAGTTATCGGTCTGAAGAACTGATTATTCCACCCCATTCTTTTTTGCTGGCCACTACCATGGAATATTTAGAGCTGCCTAATGATATTACTGCCTTTGTTGAGGGTAGGAGCTCCATCGGCAGAATGGGGCTTTTTATTCAGAATGCCGGTTGGGTAGACCCGGGTTTTAAGGGACAGATAACCCTGGAATTATATAATGCTAACTCCTTACCTATCAGACTGGCTACAGGACGCCGGATCTGCCAGTTAGTCCTGGCCCGGATGGATCAAAAGGCCTTAAAGCCTTACCAGGGCAAATATATGAACCAGAGGGATGCTGTAGGCAGCAGGGTTTTCCTGGATCTGGAAAACCAATGAAGGCAAGGGTAATCTTTTCTCCTGGCACAGCATAAAATTATATATGAAGGTAAAACTGGAAGAAAGTGTTAGAGAATATCACTTCTGCCATTATTGACTCTAATTGGAACTTATTATATACTTAACTATGAACTTTATTATAATAGTCATCTTTAAGAGGTGAGAAAATGGCCAAGAAAAAGAGGAGGCGCCTGGGGAATATCAGTGATGAGGAAAAAAAGAAGATAGCCAGGGAAATGATTGAGGGGTACAGGAAGATGGCTGACCTGAATCTGGAAATAGCTGAAGAAGGAATGAAGTCCAGGGATGAGACAGCATAATGTCTCATCTTTTTTTTCGTCAACCGGGATAAAAGCAAAATTTCCCACCTATAAACTTGTAAAGATGTATAAAAATGCTAGAAGTGGAAGATATTAATATAGAAATCTCTTATTGAGAGAAACCAATAAGAACGTGTAAAATTTAAGTAGGAAAAGAAGGAAAACAAGGTATAGATAAAGAAATAGAGACCTCAAACAAACCCGACCAAAGGAGTTGAGGTCTCTATGGTAAATATTTTACTACAAAACATAACAGATATCAATACCTTGGAGAAGGCAGCACTGGAACTTGCAAGGCAGATAATGGAGAAGGCAATAGAAAAGCTTGAAGA
>Ga0208564_1000092_pt1 | contig 84161 bp, 87 predicted proteins | sample AD_UKC073_MetaG_FD_184439 | JGI IMG/M metagenome (GOLD analysis project Ga0208564, IMG submission 184439) | Active sludge microbial communities of municipal wastewater-treating anaerobic digesters from USA - AD_UKC073_MetaG (SPAdes) (version 2) | ecosystem: Engineered > Bioreactor > Anaerobic >... | reverse complement strand
CCGACGGTTCCCGTACTCGACATCAGTGAAACTCGGCTGCTCGCTGACCATGACCCATCATCCCGACGCCCCCACCCGCCGCGCCAGGCGACGCCCCGCCCTCCCCAAAAGATCAGCGCATCCCTAGTCGAGGATGCGAGCGAGCGCGTCGCCGTCCGGGACGAACCCGACCCCCTGCAGGTAGGACCGGTGGACAGCGGTCGCCGGGGTCGCCACCACCGTGCGGAATCCGGCGTCCCGCAACACCTTCTGCCCGTCGCCGGTGTAGAGCCACCGCCCGATCCGCGAGTCGCGGTAGGCCTCCATGACGTAGTCGAGGGTCAGCCGCAACTCGCTACCGCGCCGCTCCCCGAGGAGGGCGCCGGCTGGCAGGCCGTCGCGGGTGAGCAACAGGGCATAGGCGTCGGCCGGGACGGTCTCGAAACCCGGCTGACTCTTGTGGATGTCGGGCAGGTGGGTGCGCAGGAAGTCCTGCAGGAACGGCGCCTCCGCGTCGATGGGGACGGCGCCGAGGGTGCGCCCGCCGCCGAGTTCCTTGCGCAGGAACCACACGTTGAGCCCTGCCACGGCCGCGTTGGTGAGGATGATCGGGATCGACCCGAGCAGCGCCCCATAGACGACGAAGATCACCGATCCGATGAGCGAGATGGTGCGCAGACGCACGACGTTCGTCATGGCGAGCGACGCGACGACGAGGGCCGACGCGAGGTAGCCGACCAACTCGACGGGGCTCAGCCAGGACACGACGGCGAGCATACGGGTGCGTGCTCATCCGGGGGGCTGTCGGTGGGCGATGAGAGGGTCAAGGCATGGAGTTACGTGAGTTGGTGATCGGGGCGCTCGTCGGTGGCCTTCTCGGGTGGCTGGCACTGCGGTCGTGGTATGCCGCGCGCCTCGCGTCCGCTGTCACCGAGCGTGACGTGCTGCGCGAGCGGGTGCTCGACCTGGAGGCGACGGTGTCGGCCGAGGCCGAGACAGCTGCCCTGGTGGCGCCCCTGGCGCTGAGCCTTGATCGGGTGGCCCAGCAGGTGCACACACTGGAGCGGGATCGGGGCGAGCAGTTCGCCCGGGTGGCCGTCGAGTTGGCCCGCGTGCAGTCGAGCACGGGTGAGTTGCGTGACCAGACCGCATCGCTGGTGGGGTCGCTAGCGTCGGCCAACGTGCGCGGGGCCTGGGGCGAGGTCACGCTGCGGCGTGTGTTGGAGGTGTCGGGGCTGTTGGCTCGCTGCGACTTCGACGAGCAGTGGACGGGGGTGACGATGTCCGGCGCGGCGGTGCGGCCCGATGTCGTGGTGCACCTGCCCGGCGAGCGACACCTCGCCGTCGACGCCAAGGCACCGATGACCGACTTCCTGGCAGCCCAGGCTGATGGGCTGACGGCGGCCGAACGGGCCAAGCTCCTGCGGGCCCACGCCAGGTCGCTGCGCGGTCACGTCGACGCGTTGGCGTCCAAGGGCTATTGGACGGCGTTCGAGGGCTCTCCGGAGATCGTCGTCTGCTTCGTTCCGGGCGAGGCGCTGCTGGCTGCGGCCTTGTCGGCCGACCCTCAGTTGCACGAGCACGCGATGGCCCGCTCGGTCGTGCTCGCCTCGCCAGCGACCCTGCTGGCCTTGTTGCGCTCGGTGGCGTTGGCCTGGCGACAGGATGCTCTCGCCGACGGAGCCCGCGAGTTGCTCACGCTCGGCCAGGACCTCTATGCCCGCTTGGGTGCGGTGGGGCGGCATACCGAGGCGTTGGGCGCGAGCCTGCGCAAGTCGGTGGAGGCCTACAACGTCTTCGTCGGGTCGATGGAGAGCCGGGTGCTGGTCACGGCTCGGCGGATGCATGAGTTGGGGCTAGCCAGCGAGTCGGTCAGCGTGCCCTCCCCCGAGCCGGTCGCCGTGGCACCCCGGCCGCTGACGGCGGCCGAGCTCTTAGGCGCGCTGGACGCCGATCTGGAGCGCGGTGGGCTCACCCGTCCGATATTGGTCGACCACGCCGATTCCGTGGAGCGCCGTGGCCCCGGGTCGATCGAGACTGCAGCCGGCTGACCACCGCCGTCCGGACAACGGACGCAGAAAGGCTCAGTGCCGACGGGTCAGTGCAGGGGGTCGGGCGTCTGCGGGCTGGAATCGCGCCGGATCGGTGCTGGGTCGCCGCCGGAGCGGGCCTTGAGGTCGCGGCGCAACTCGTTGGGCAGGGCGAAGAGCAGCGACTCCTCGGCCGCGACGACTGACTGCACATCGGCATACCCGCGCTCGGCGAGGAAGGCCAACACGTCGCGCACGAGGATCTCCGGCACGCTCGCCCCTGAGGTCACCCCGACAGTCGTGACGCCCTCCAGCCAGGCCGGGTCGATCTCAGCGGCGTAGTCGACCAGATGCCCAGCCCCGGCACCGTGCTCCAGCGCGACCTCGACGAGGCGGACCGAGTTCGAGGAGTTGCGTGAGCCCACGACGATCATCAGGTCGGCGTCGCGAGCCATCTGCTTGACGGCCAACTGACGGTTCTGGGTGGCATAACAGATGTCGTCGCTCGGCGGGTTCTGCAGCTTGGGGAAGCGCTCGCGCAGCTTGGCCACCGTCTCCAGCGTCTCGTCGACCGACAACGTGGTCTGCGAGAGCCACACGACCTTCTCGGGGTCGCGGACCGTCACCCCGGCGACGGCATGCGGACCGTCGACGAGCACGATGTGCTCCGGGGCCTCCCCCGACGTGCCGACGACCTCCTCGTGCCCCTCGTGCCCGACGAGCAGGATGTCGAAGTCTTCGTTGGCGAAGCGCACGGCCTCGCGGTGCACCTTGGTGACCAAGGGGCAGGTCGCGTCGATGGTCTTGAGCGACCGGGCAGCCGCCTCCTCGTGGACGATCGGGGCCACCCCGTGCGCCGAGAAGATCACCGTGGCGCCCTCGGGCACCTGGTCGGTCTCGTCGACGAACACGGCGCCCCGGTCCCGCAGGGTCTGCACGACGTGCTTGTTGTGGACGATTTCCTTGCGCACATAGACCGGCGGCCCATACAGCTCCAGCGCCTTCTCGACCGTGACGACAGCGCGGTCGACGCCCGCGCAATACCCGCGCGGCGCCGCCAGCAGGACCCGCTTGGTGGGGCTCGGCGAGGGCGCAGCAGAGGAGGGGTCGGGGGTGGGCGGCATACCGTCAATGCTACGTGCGCATCGAGGGCTCCCGTCCCTGCCGCGGGCCAGGCGCTTTCCCCCCGCACCAACCGTTGCCGCGTCGACCACCACGACAGGCCGCGCGCTCGCCGGGAAGGCGGAATACAGTCGCGGTTGTGAGTATGCCGCCCGCTCCCGACCCGCGATCCTCGTCGCGCGCGTCGGGCTCACCGGCGCCCGCGAGCGCGCCCGGCGCCCGGGCAGCGCTGCCGGAGAAGGCAGCCGACACGACCGCGGAGACACCCTGGCCGGTGCGGGTGCTCAGCCTCAAGATCCGCGACTACGTCGACAAGATGTCGGCGATGTGGGTCGAGGGCCAGGTCGTGCAGTTGCAGCGGCGGGGCAACACGGCATACCTCACCCTGCGCGACCCCGAGGTCGACATGTCGCTGTCCGCGACCATCTCGGTCCACGCACTCAACGCCATGGGCAGCCCCCTCCTCGAAGGTGCGCGCGTCGTGCTGCAGGCCAAGCCGACGTTCTGGGAGCGGCGCGGGACCCTGCAACTCGACGGTCGGCAAATCCGGCCGGTCGGCGTGGGCGACCTGCTGGCCCGGCTCGAGATCCTCAAAGCGCGCCTGGCCGCCGAGGGCTTGTTCGATCGGGATCGCAAACGCCGGCTGCCGTTCCTGCCCCGCCGGGTCGGACTGATCACTGGCCGTGACAGCGCGGCCGAGCGTGACGTCGTCGAGAACGCCCGACGCCGTTGGCCCGCAGTGCAGTTCGAGATCCGCGAGGTAGCCGTCCAGGGGACCTCCGCGGTCGCCGAGGTGACGGCCGCGCTCGTCGAGCTGGACCGACTCGCGGGAGTCGACGTCATCGTCATCGCCCGTGGCGGCGGCGCCGTCGAGGAGTTGCTGCCGTTCAGCAACGAGACCCTCCTGCGCGCCGTGGCCGCCGCCGCAACGCCCGTGGTGTCCGCGATCGGTCACGATGTCGACACCCCGCTGCTCGACTTTGTCGCCGACGTGCGCGCGTCCACGCCGACCGATGCCGCGAAGTTGGTCGTCCCTGATGCGGCCGCCGAACGCGACCGGGTCGCTGCCCTCCACGGTCGAGCCCGGCTCGCCGTGCGCCATCGGCTCGACGTCGAGCGGCGGCTGCTCGTCGCCCACCGCACCCGCGCGGTGATGACCGACCCGCTCGCCCTGCTCACCCCGCATCGCAGCCAATTGGCGGCCTTGCGCGGACGCGCGACTGATCGGCTCGTCGGTCGCCTCGAACGCGAAGGCGACCGGATCAGCCACCTCCGCGCCCAGGTGCGCGCCCTCTCCCCGCAGTCGACTCTCGACCGGGGGTATGCCGTCGTCACCCACCCCGACGGGCGGGTCGTTCGCGACCGGGAGGACGTCGCTCCGGACGAACTCCTGCGGGTCCTGGTGGCTCGCGGCGACTTCGGGGTCCGTGTCATCGGCCACGAGTCGCCGCCGAAGCACGCGGCACCGTCGTAGTCAGGGCGTCGCGCGCTGACGGCTGTCGAGGACCACGGGATCGTCTGCAACCGGGCTAAGGTGTTCCCGCTCTCCATCCCGAGCACGAGAGGCAACCCTGTGCCCACCGACCCGGCCAGCAAGGCCGACCCGGCCGACCTCGCTGACCTGACCTACGAGCAGGCTCGCGACGAGCTCATCACGATCGTGGCCCAGCTCGAGTCGGGCCAGGTGCCGCTGGAGCAGAGCATGTCGCTGTGGCACCGCGGCGAGGCGCTTGCGGCCTACTGCGCCCACTGGTTGGACGATGCCCAGTCCAAGATCGCCGATGCGGGCGTCGTCATGCGGATCCGCGACGACGAGGCGTGAGCGCGCGTCACCACGAAGACGAGCGCTCCGCCACGAGTGAGAAGTGCGTCGCCGCCTGCGCTCAGCTCGCGGCTTTGGCTGGCTCGAGCCGTTCGATGAAGTAGCGGATGTCGTCCATGCCGCCCGTGGCGCTGACCACCGTCGTGAGCTTGTCGGCCGAGACTGACACGGCATACAGCTGATTGCGCTCGTCCGTGCGGATCTCCCAGGTGCGCCCCGCGACCTCGGCGCTGCCGGTGACCTTGCCGCCCGTGATGCCGGTGGCGACCCAGGCCGGCGTCGCGTCGACAGTCTGGCGCAACCCGACGAACTGCCCCGCCGGCGTCGTCCAACCTGCCTGCCAGGTCGGCCGCGAGTCGGTCGAGGTTGCAAAGCGGGCGCTCGTGGCCGTCCACCCCGAGGGGAGCCCGGCGGGGAACGAGAACGGCGTGCCGCTGTCCTTCACGGCATACGAGACGACCGATGCGGCATCGACGGCCGGCTGGCGGACCGAGTCGACACGGGGCACCAACGCGATCAACCCCGCCACGAGGGCGAGCACGACCAGCAGCGATCGGGCCATGTTGGCACCGCTGCCCATGCTGTAGCGGCTGCGCGGCTGCGCGCCTGACGAGGGCACCGAGGGTGTGGTCACTCCCCCATCGTCCCCGACCGGACAGACCGCAACCAAACCGGGATGTGGACCAGTGCCGAGTCGCGAGCGGGCAGCCCTAGGCTGAGGCGCTATCAGCTACTCCCAGGAGGAAACCGTGGCCGAACGCACTGCCGTTCTCGTTGTGGGCGAGGCCCTCATCGACGCCGTCGTCAAGGGCGGCGAGATCACCGGCGAGCATGTCGGCGGCAGTCCGGCCAACGTCGCGTTCGGCGTCGGCGCTCTCGGTCACGACGTCTCGCTAGCCACCTGGATCGGCCACGACGAGCACGGTGACCGCATCCTCGCGAGGTGCGCCGACGCGGGCGTCACCGTCGTTCCCGGCAGCACCGGAGCAGAGCGCACCAGCGTCGCCTACGCGTCCATCGACGCGCGCGGACAGGCGACCTACCGCTTCGACCTCACCTGGGACGTCCCCGAGCTCGGTGACACCAGCGAGATCGGCCACGTCCACACCGGAAGCATCGCCGCCACCATCGAGCCCGGCGGCAGCCAGGTCGTTGAGGTCATCCGTCGCCTGCGTGCTCAGGCCACGGTCTCCTACGACCCCAACATGCGCCCCTCGCTCATGGGCAGCCCCGATGAGGTCCGGGCCCGAGTCGAGGACCTCATCGCGCTCTCCGACGTCGTCAAGGCCAGCGACGAGGACATCCAGTGGCTCTACCCGGGCGCCTTCCTGCCCGACGTGCTGCGCCTCTGGGGCGAGTTGGGTGCCGCGGTCGCCGTCATCACCCGCGGCGGCCAGGGCGCCGTCTATGTCGTGCGCTCGGCGACGACGGCTGAGGTCACCACGGTCCCCGCCAAGGCGACGACCGTCATCGACACGGTCGGTGCCGGTGACTCCTTCATGGCCGGGCTGGTGTCCGGGCTGCTGGACGCCGGCTACCTCGGCGGTCCGGATGCCCGAGAGCGGCTGCGCGCTGCCGGGATCGATGACCTGCGCCCCTGTGTGGATCGGGCTACCGCGACCAGCGGCGTGACCGTCGGCCACGCCGGCGCCTACGCACCGACCCGGGCCGAGCTAGGCATCTGAGCGCCCCTCCTATGCTGGGGGTGAAGTGCACAACGGACTGCCCCTAACGACGTGGGAGTGATGATGGTCGAGTTCGCCTATGAGGATCTGCTGCCGATCGGCGCGGACGAGACACCCTGGCGATTGTTGACGACCGAGGGTGTCCGGACGGTCGAAGGACCCGGTGGTCGGCAGTTCCTCGAGGTCGACGACGAGGCGATGCGCACCCTCACGGAGACGGCGATGCACGACATCGCCCACTACCTGCGCCCGGCTCACCTGGCTCAGTTGCGCAAGATCCTCGATGACCCCGAGGCCAGCAACAACGACAAGTTCGTCGCGCTCGACCTGCTGAAGAACGCCAACATCGCCGCCGGCGGTGTCCTGCCGATGTGTCAGGACACCGGCACCGCCATCGTCATGGGCAAGCGCGGCCAGCACGTCCTCACCGGCGGCACCGACGAGCGGGCGATCAGCCGGGGCGTCTACGACGCCTACACCCGGCTCAACCTGCGCTACAGCCAGATGGCACCGCTGACGATGTGGGACGAGCGCAACACCGGCTCCAACCTCCCGGCCCAGATCGAGTTGTATGCCGACACGGCTCCTGGACACGAGGCGGCATACAAGTTCCTCTTCATGGCCAAGGGCGGCGGGTCGGCGAACAAGAGCTACCTCTACCAAGAGACCAAGGCGATCCTCAATCCCACCGGCCTCATGCGCTTCCTCGACGAGAAGCTGCGTTCGCTCGGCACGGCGGCCTGCCCGCCCTACCACCTGGCCATCGTCATCGGCGGGACCTCCGCTGAATTCGCGCTCAAGACAGCCAAATACGCGTCGACGAAGTACCTCGACACACTGCCGACCGAAGGGTCCATGACAGGCCACGGCTTCCGCGACACCGCGCTTGAGGAGCAGGTCCTCGAGTTGACCCGCCAGTTCGGCATCGGCGCCCAGTTCGGCGGCAAGTACTTCTGTCACGACGTGCGCGTCATCCGGCTCCCGCGGCACGGCGCCAGCCTGCCGGTGGCGGTCGCCATTTCGTGTTCGGCCGACCGGCAGTGCCTGGGCAAGATCACCCCCGAGGGCGTCTTCATCGAGCAACTCGAGTTCGAGCCCGGTCACTACCTGCCCGAGCCGACCGCCGAACAACTCGCAGGAGACGACGCCGCGACCGACGATGTCGTGCGCATCGACCTGTCCCGGCCGATGTCCGAGATCCTCGCCGAGCTCACCCGGCAGCCGGTCAAGACCCGGTTGTCGCTCACCGGGACGCTCGTCGTCGCCCGTGACATCGCTCACGCCAAGATCAAGGAGCGTCTCGACGCCGGCGAGGGGATGCCGCAGTACCTCAAGGACCACCCGGTCTACTACGCGGGCCCGGCCAAGACCCCGGCCGGCATGGCCTCAGGGTCGTTCGGCCCGACGACGGCCGGCCGGATGGACTCCTACGTCGATCAGTTCCAGGCGGCCGGTGGGTCGATGGTCATGCTCGCCAAAGGCAACCGCAGCCAGCAGGTCACCGATGCCTGCGCCGCCCACGGCGGCTTCTATCTCGGCTCGATCGGCGGCCCCGCGGCGCGCCTGGCCCAGGACTGCATCAAGAGCGTCGAGGTGTTGGAGTACCCCGAGTTGGGCATGGAAGCGGTCTGGAAGATCGAGGTCGAGGACTTCCCGGCATTCGTCGTCGTCGATGACAAGGGCAACGACTTCTTCGCGTCCGTGACCAAGCCCGTCGCCTTCACCATCGAAAAGCGCCCGGGGCTGTAACGGCATACGCTCGGGGTGTGGCACGACACCGACCCCAGCCGGGCACGCGACCGGAAACACCGACCGAGGCGTGGGCAGTCCTGTCTGCCGGAAACGCCCGCTTCATGGCTGGCGAGCGCGAGCACCCCAACCAGGATGTGGCCATCCGGCACCGCCTCGCCGGCAAGCAACAGCCCTTCGCGATCTTCTTCGGATGCGCCGACTCGCGGGTCGCGGCCGAGATCATCTTTGACCGCGGCCTAGGCGATCTCTTCGTCGTCCGCACCGCGGGCCACACCGTCGACTCCAGCGTCCTGGGGTCGATGGAGTTCGGGGTCGGCGTCCTCGGCATCCCGCTGATCGTCATCCTTGGCCATGACTCGTGCGGCGCGGTCAACGCTGCCGTCGACGCCATGACCAGTGGCGATCTGCCTGGCGGTTTCGTGCGCGACATCGTCGAGCGCGTCATGCCCAGCGTGCTCGCCGCGAGCAAGCACGGCGAGGTCGGGATCGACCAGATCGAGGCCGAGCACGTGCGCCAGACCGCAGCCCTGGTTGCGCAACGCTCCCACCTCATCGCCGACCACATCGCCGCCGGGTCGCTCGGCATCATCGGCGCGACCTACAACCTGCGCGACGGCCAAGCAGGTGTGGTCACCGCGATCGGGATCGACGTCACCTGAGCCGCACGGCATACCGCAGGGGTATGCCGCCTCGCCCCCTCAGCGCTGCAGCCGCCTCAGGCGTCGCTCAACGACAACTGCGACTTGACCACGTCGGCCAGGCGGTCGGCGATCGCCTGGGCCTGATGGTGATCGGCAGCCTCGACCATGACCCGCACGAGCGGCTCGGTGCCCGACTTGCGCAGCAACACCCGGCCGGACCCGTCGAGCTCTCGCTGCGCCTCGGCCACCGCCGACTGCACCGTGGGGTGACCGTCGACCGCGTCCTTGTCGACGTTCTTGACGTTGACGAGCACTTGGGGCAGGCGGGTCATCACGGCCGCCAACTCAGCCAGCGGGTGCCCGGTCTGGGCGACCCGCGAGGCCAGCATCAGCCCGGTGAGGACGCCGTCCCCGGTCGTCCCGTGGTCGAGGAAGATGACGTGGCCGGACTGCTCACCCCCGAGGGAGTAGCCGCCGGCCTTCATGTCCTCCAGGACGTAACGGTCGCCGACTCCGGTCTGTCGCACCGTGATTCCCTCACGGGTCATGGCCTGCAACATGCCAAGGTTGCTCATCACGGTGGCCACCAGGGTGTCGTGGGCCAGGGTGCCGCGCTCGCGCATGGCCATCGCGAGGATGCACATGATCTGGTCGCCGTCGACGACCTCGCCGCGCGCGTCCACTGCCAGGCATCGGTCGGCGTCGCCGTCGTGAGCGATCCCGAGCTGGGCGCCGTTCTCGATGACGGCGCGCTGCAACCGGGCCAGATGGGTGGACCCATAGCCCGCGTTGATGTTCTCGCCGTTGGGCTCCGCGCCGATGACCGTGACGAACGCCCCGGCCTCACGGAAGGCCCAGGGCGACACCATGGAGGCGGCGCCATGGGCGGCGTCGATGACGACGTGCAGTCCGTCGAGGCGATGCGGGAGCGTCGTCAGCAGGTGGCGGACATACCTCGTGGCGCCGTCCTCGAGCCGACGGATCCGGCCCACGGCAGCACCGGTCGGGCGCGTCCAAGGCTCCTGCATCCGCGCCTCGATGGCGTCCTCGACGACGTCGTCGAGCTTCTGTCCGCCGCGCGCGAAGAACTTGATCCCGTTGTCCGGCATGGGGTTGTGCGAGGCCGAGAGCATGACCCCCAGGTCAGCGCCCAGGTCGGCCGTGAGGAAGGCGATCGCCGGGGTGGGCAGCAGCCCTGCGTCCATGACGTCGACGCCGGCAGACGCCAGACCGGCCATCACCGCGGCGGAGAGGAACTCACCCGACGCGCGCCCATCCGTCCCGACGACCGCGAACGGACGGTGCCCCGCGAACTCGCCGGCATCACCGAGCACGTGCGCAGCAGCCACCGCCAGGTCCAGGGCCAACTCGGCCGTGATGTCCTGGTTGGCCAGGCCGCGCACACCATCGGTCCCGAATAGACGTCCCACGAGTGTTCCTTTCACCAGCAATCCCGTATGCCGCGTATGCCGCGTCGCGAGGTGCGCGGGCGGCATACCCCGAAGCAACCTACTCCTGCCCCACGTGAGCAAGACGCACGACGGGCGGCCCGGGTTGCCCCGAGCCGCCCGTCGGCGGTCACAGTCGTGACATCAACGCTTGCTGTACTGCGGTGCCTTGCGGGCCTTCTTGAGACCGGCCTTCTTGCGCTCGGGGACGCGGGCGTCCCGGGTGAGGAAGCCGGCCTTCTTCAGCGTCGGGCGGTTGAGCTCCTCATCGACCCCGTTGAGGGAGCGCGCGACACCGAGGCGGACCGCGCCGGCCTGGCCGGAGGGGCCACCGCCGTGAACCCGCACGAGGACGTCGTAGGCGCCGTCGAGCTCAAGGACCTTGAGCGGCTCGTTGACGAGCTGCTGGTGGACCTTGTTGGGGAAGTAGGAGTCCAGCGTGCGGCCGTTGATGGTCCACTCGCCGGTGCCGGGAACGATCCGGACCCGGGCGATGGCCTGCTTGCGACGGCCGGTGGCAGCACCGGGAGCCGAGGCGGACGGCTTGCGGGCAGCCGCGCCGACCGGGGCGTTCTGGGTCTCGGTCGTGTATTCCGAGAGCTCGGGCTCGTCGACGTCGAGCGCGACGTCGGTCGTGTTGTCAGCCATTACTGGGCCACCTGGGTGATCTCGAAGGGCACGGGCTTCTGTGCCGCGTGGGGGTGGACGTCGCCGGTGTAGACCTTGAGCTTGGTCAGCTGCTGGCGAGCGAGGGAGTTCTTGGGGAGCATGCCGCGCACGGCCTTCTCGATGGCCCGGCGGGGGTCCTTGTCGAGCAGTTCGGCGTAGGACATCGAGGACAGACCACCCGGGAAGCCCGAGTGCCGGTAGGCCCGCTTGAGCTGGGCCTTGTTGCCGGTGAGGGCAACCTTCTCGGCGTTGATGATGATGACGAAGTCGCCGGTGTCGACGTGCGGCGCGAAGGTCGGCTTGTGCTTGCCGCGCAGCAGCACGGCGGTCTGGCTGGCCAGACGACCGAGCACGACGTCCGTCGCGTCGATGACGAGCCAGGCGCGGGTGACCTCGCCGGGCTTGGGGGTGTAGGTGCGCATGTGCGTCACTTTCCGTTTCGGGTTCACAGCTTCGGGGTATGCCGTGTGCCTGGCACCGCGGCCGGCTCCCCCTCGCGGGTGGTCCGGGTCGGTGTGGCACCCACCCGGCATACCGCCGCGCGTGGCACAACAGTCCTCAAGTCTACCGGGCGGACGGGCCAGGCCCTATTCGGCGTGGATGGGCCGCTGACCTGCGACGATGCCGCCCTGACTGGCGTGGCGTCAGAGTGTGCAAAGACAGTGTGCAAAACTTGTGTGCATGCTCGGTTTCGCCCCATTGACCCCCGACCAGATCCGGGTCCTGGCCCATCCCCTGCGCTCCCGCTTGGTCGACCGGCTGCGTCGGCGCGGGCCCGCGACCGCCACCACCCTAGCCAAGGAGCTCGACACCAACTCGGGAGCGACGAGTTATCACCTACGCCGGCTCGCGGCATACGGGCTGGTCCAACCTGCGGGAGGCGGGCGCGGACGGGAGCGGCGCTGGGAGGCGAGCGCGCGGCGGCATACCCTGCCGGGCGGCGCCGACGCAGGCGTTGGTGGGTCGGGCGGGGGTGCCAGTGGACCGATCGCGTCGACCCGCGGCGCCGACCCTGACACCGAGTCGAGCCTGGACTGGCTCGACCGAGACTACGTGCGGCACTTCGCCGAGAAGGCCGAGCTCTGGCTCGACGCCGCCCCGGAGTGGCCGGCGGGCTGGACCGACCCCTGCGGCCTGCGCGACGGGATGGTACTGGTCACCGCACCACAACTGGCCGATCTGCGAGCCGAGCTCGACGGGGTGCTGGCGCGCTACCGCCGGGTCGGGCAGGGCAACCCCAAGGCGAAGCGGGTTGCCGTTTACACCTCCTGCCAGCCCCTGGATCTGGACTCCCCGCCCCTGACCCCCTAGGGGAACGACGCTGTCCGAGGGGGAGGGTCAGGAGGCGGCCCCGTCGTGGCTCGGATCAGCCGACGAAGGCGTCGACGGCCGGGACGACGTACTGCAGTTCCCGGGCAGCGGCGGCCGCGATGTCCGGGCCGACGAATCGACCGACCAGGTGGAGGGCGACGTCCAGGGCACACGCGGGGGCCCCGCCGGTGACGACGTCTCCATCATCGACGACGCGGGCCTCGAGAACCGTCACCCCCGCGAACGCCCGCAAGTCATCGAGCGCGTGGGGGTTGGTCGTCGCCCGATGCCCGGCGAGCACACCCGCAGCGGCCAGGATCAGCGCTCCCGTGCAGACCGAGGCGACAACGGTCCCCGCGGCGTGGGCCGCGGCGATCGCTCGGGGCACCTCGCCAGCCTGCACGAGCCCCCACGCCCCGGTCGGCGAGCGATCAAGCCAGCCGCCACCGGGAACCCACAGCAGATCCGGGCGCTCAGACAGCGCGCCATGGGCCATGACCACGGCTCCGTGATCGCCGCGCACCGGGCCTGCGCCGTCGAGCGTGACGAACGAGGCACGGACCCGATCGGTGACCTGGGCCAGGCCGGCAAACACCTCCCAGGGCGCCATTGCATCAAACTCGTCGAAGCCGTCAAAGAGCAGGATCTCGATGTTCATGCCCCCCATCCTCGGCCCGGTCGATGCTCTCCCGGGAGTGGCTGGAAAGACATTCTGCGATAGTTTTGAGCCATGGCTGACACTGCAGTCCAGACAGCGCGGCACCGCGTCGTCGGCCTGCTTGTCGGTGAGGTCGTCATGTTTGACCTGGCCATCGCCGACCAGGTGTTCGGGCGCACCGACGGGTACACCTGGAGTGTTTGCGGAGTGCGTCGTGGGTGGCTGCCCACCACCACCGGGCTGGCCGTGCGCGTCGACCACGGGCTGGCGGCGCTCGACGAGGCCGACACGATCGTCGTCCCGGGAATCGGCGACGAGGCCTGGCCGGTCCCCGCTGCGGCGCTGCGCAGGCTGCGCGCCGCGCACGCCCGGGGGGCCCGAGTGATCTCCGTCTGCACCGGTGCCTTCGTGCTCGCGGCTGCCGGGCTTCTGGATGGTCGACGCGCAACGACGCACTGGCGCTATGCGGGGCTGCTGGCGAGCTCTTTCCCTGCGGTCGAGGTGGACCCGGCGGTGCTCTATGTCGATCACGGGACCATCGCCACGTCAGCGGGTCTGGCGGCGGGGATCGACCTGTGCCTGCACCTGGTCGCCCGGGATCTGGGGGCCGATCGCGCGGCGGCCGTGGCCAGGAACATGGTCGTTCCGCCGCACCGGCGAGGAGGTCAGGCGCAGTTCGTCGAGGCACTGAGCGCGACGCACGAAGGCACCGGACTCGCCGAGGTGTTGGACTTTATGACCGTCCGGTGCGCCGAGCCGCTCACTCTGGCCGACCTGGCTCGCCGGGCCGCGATGAGCCCGCGGACGTTTACCCGGCACTTCCGAGCGCAGACCGGAGTCTCACCCAAGCAGTGGCTGCTGGCGCGCAGACTGGAGGCGGCTCGTCGCCTGCTGGAGTCGAGCGACCTGTCGGTCGCCGAGATCGCCGTCCGCACGGGCTTCGGGACACCGCTCGCCCTACGGCAGCAGTTCACCCGGGTGCTGCGGACGACGCCAACGGCCTACCGCCGCACGTTCGCCGGCTAAACCGCGCCGGCTGAACCGCTCCGATCGATCACGCTGTCGGCCGATCGTGCTGTCGGTCGTTTGTGGTTCAGCGGGCCCGGTCGACGCGGCCTTCGTCCCAGACCGGGTCGACCGACTCGATGACCCGGCCGTCGGCGCGGAACACGAGGAACCGGTCGAAGCCGCGAGCGAACCACCGGTCGTGGGTCACGGCCACGACGGTCCCTTCGAAGGCGTCCAGGGCGGCCTCAAGCGCCTCGGCCGAGTCCAGGTCGAGGTTGTCGGTCGGCTCGTCGAGCAGCAGCATGGTGGCGCCGGACAACTCGAGCAGCAGGATCTGGAACCGCGCCTGCTGCCCACCCGAGAGTGACTCGAAGGTCTGCTCCGCCGCCTTGGCCAGGCCGTAACGGTCAAGCACCTTGGCCGCCTCCTCGCGGCCGCGCCCGTCGCGGTGTTCGTCGCCGCGATGCAGGATCTCGGCGAGGGTCCGCCCGAGCAGCGCGGGTTGGTGGTGGGTCTGGGCGAACCAGCCCGGCCGCACCCGGGCGCCCAACCGGGCCGAGCCGGTATGCCGCACCGGCTCCGGTCGTGTCTCCCCCACGGGCTGGTGCTCCACGTCGGGGTCAGACCCACCGCAGGCGAGCAACCGCAGGAAGTGCGACTTGCCAGAGCCGTTGGAGCCGAGCACGGCCAACCGCTCGCCGAACCAGATCTCGGAGTCAAACGGCTGCATCAGCCCGGTGAGCTCAAGCCGCTCGCAGACGATCGCCCGCTTGGCGGTCCGGCCCCCCGTCAGCCGCATCCGCAGGCGCTGGGTGACCGGCACCGCCTCGGGCGGCCCTGCCTCGAGGAACCGACGCAGCCGGGTCTCGGCGGCCTGCAACTTGGGCGCCATGTCGGAGTTGTAGGCCGCCTTCTGGCGATACATGACGACGAGCGCCTTGAGCTTGATGTGCTCCTCGTCCCACCGCCGTCGCAGCTCTTCCAAGCGCGAGTTGCGATCCTCGCGAGCAGCGGCATAGGTGCCGAAGGGGCCAGGATGCACCCACAACGTCGAGCCTGCGGCACCCGGCTCCAGGGTGGCGACCCTCGTCGCGACCCGGGCGAGCAACTCGCGGTCGTGTGAGATGAACAGCACCGTCTTGGGTGAGGCGATGAGCGCGTCCTCGAGCCACCGTTTGCCGGGCACGTCGAGGTAGTTGTCCGGCTCGTCGAGCAGCAGCACCTCCTCAGGGCCGCGCAGGAGCGCTTCGAGCACCACTCGCTTCTGCTCGCCGCCGGACAGTGTTGTAACAGGCCGCCATTGGGCCCGCTCGTAGGGCACCCCGAGGGCCGCCACCGTGCAGGTGTCCCACAGCGTCTCGGCCTCGTAACCCCCTGCGTCACCCCAGTCGACAAGGGCCTGGGCGTAGGCGAGTTGGTCCCGCTCGGTGTCGTGCTCCATGACCGCCAACTCGGTGCGGTCGATCTCGGCGGCCGCGGCGCGTACCTTGTCGGAAGCGACCGAGAGGAGCAGGTCGCGCACCGTCGACTCGTCCCGCACCGAGCCGATGAACTGCCGCATCACCCCCAGCCCACCCGAGCGGGTCACGGCCCCGGAATGCGCCGCCAGGTCGCCGCTGATGATCCGGGACAGGGTGGTCTTCCCGGAGCCGTTCGGACCGACCAGCGCGATCCGGGCGCCTTCGCCGACGCGCAGGCTCACTTCCCGCAGCAGCGGCCTTCCGTCCGGAAGGTCGAAGCTCACCTGGTTGACGTCGACGTGTCCCACAACGCGGCAGTCTCCCGTATGCCGCCCGCCCCCGTCATCTCGGTTTCGTCAGCGTTGGGGGGCCGACCCTCAGGCTGACGCCTCACTCGGCGGCGCCGACGCGTAGGCCCGAGAGAGTTGCCGGTAGGGCCGGGACGCCAGGGCAAGCAGCACGGTGACCAGCATGATCGCCCCGGCCAGCAGGAACACCAGGGCGATGCCGCGGGCCTCGCCCGCGCCGAGCAGCCAGCCGAATCGTTCCTTCCCGGCATCGGAGGCCATGTAGGGAATGAGCCAGAACTGGGCGATCGGCCCGATGAGGAAGGCCGAGACGGGGCTGGCCGCAGCCTCGACACTCTGTGCGAAGCCGAACACCCGCCCCTGGGTCCGATAGGGCACGACTCGCTGCAGGATCGTCTGCTCAGCCGCTTCGGCGATCGGGATGACGCACATGTAGAGCAGGATCCCGCCGGCATAGAGCCACCAGACCTCGCGGATGGTGAACGCCATCCCGAGGACTGCGGCCACGACGTTGGCCAGCATCAGCGAGCGCAGCGGTGTCGCGCCCAGTCCGAACTTGGCGACCCACGCCCCGCCGATGATGAAACCGATGCTCGTGACCCCCAGCACGATGCCCCAACTCTCGACGGAGAACAGGGTCAGCCCGTAAGGGTCCATCAGCGCCATGAACACGCCGCCGACGAGGTTGTTGAACGTCGCGAACAGCACGAGGGCCATCAAGCCGGGGACGGCGCGGATCGCCTCGAGGGCGCTGCGGACGTCGAAGTGCCCCGCTGAGTCACTCTCGTGCCGGGTCGGCGGAACCTCAGGGATAGGGATTGTCAGGAGGTGCCCGAGGGACAGGGCGGTGAGCCCGATCGCGATGACCAACGTCCACCCCATGCCCAGCAGGCCGATCGACAAGCCACTGAACACGCTGGTCACCATGAACGCCAGCCCTTGGACCGTGCCCACGAGACCGTTGGCCTTGTCGCGGTCGTCGGCCGGGATGAGCAGGGTGACCGTCGTCGACAGCGCAATGTTGCGCATGCTCTCGACCACCCCGCCGACGAGGATGACGAGGACGAAGACCCAGAAGACCGGGCCGTTCCAGTCGATGAGTCGCTCGGTGGGGAAGGCGAGGAACAACCCGCCCGCCGCCACGAAGGTCACGAGCGTCACGAGGTTGGAGCCGATCATGACGTTCTTCTTGACGTGCCGGTCGACCACGCTCCCGAACACCGTCCCGAACACGGCGATGAGCAGCATGAACGACCCGCCGATGATCGACGTCGCGAGGACCGACCTGGTCTCCAGATAAGCCCAGAACGTCAGGGCGAACCACAGGTAGGACGTGGTCACGTTGGCGATCAGGGTGTTGAGCAGGACGAACCGGAACGCCCGCACCGTGGCCGGGCCGCGCTCCACACCGGGCGGTAACAACACTTCCGAAGTCATCGGGACACCCTAACGACAGCCGCTGACACCCCTAGGCGCCGTCGCGTCGGGCCCGGGACTCGCGAGCGCGGTCGGCCAGGGCCGCATCGGCGGGATAGCCGACTTCCTCCAGGCAGAGGCCGTGCGCCGGCATGACCTTGACGCGGCCGTTGCGGGCCGCCGCCGCCTGCACCTGCCCCGGCCAAGCCGCGTCCTCCCGACCGAGCCCCACCGGCACGACCGACCCCACCAGCGAGCGCACCATGGAGTGGCAGAACGCGTCCGCCACGACCCGGGCCTCGACGACACCGTCCGCTCCCCGAGCCCAGGAGAAGTCCAGCAAGGTCCGCACCGTGGTGGCCCCGGCCCGGCGTTTGCAGAAGGCCGCAAAGTCCTTGAGCCCCAGCAGCCCAGCACTCGCCTGGTTCATCACGTCGACGTCGACCGGATCGGGCAGCCACACCGTGTCACGCCGCCGGACCGGGTCGGCCGTCGAGAGCGAGTCGGCGATCCGATACGAGTAGCGCCGCCACACCGCCGCGAAGCGAGCGTCGAAACCGGCGGGTGCGCGGCATACCCGATGAACGAGGATGTCGGAGCCGAGCAGCCCGCGCAGCCGCACCACCGCCGCCTCCTCCGGCGACCGGCGTGAGCGCCCGACGACGGCGAGGTATGCCGCCTCGTCCACGTCGGCGTGCACCACCTGACCACGGGCGTGAACCCCCGCGTCGGTGCGACCGGCAACGGTGAGCCGAACCGGCTCGGGTGCGCGCAGCAGGGTGGTCAGGGCCCTGGACAACTCACCCTCGACGGTCCGCTGCCCAGGCTGGGCGGCCCACCCCGCGAAGTCGGTCCCGTCATAGCCCAGGTCGAGGCGCACTCGCACGCTCATCGGTCACCACGTCCCGAGGCCGGCCGCCGCAGGCAGATCAACGCACACACGCGGACCATCATCGCGTATGCCGTGCGCGGACTAGCGTGGACCTATGCCCACCTGGACCATGGCATTCGGCGATCCGGGGCTGGATCTGCCCACTGGCGGCGGCAAGGCCGTCAACCTCGGGCGGATGACCCGGTCAGGGTTCCCGGTGCCCGACGGATTCGTCGTCACCACCACCGCCTATCGCCACGCGGTGGCCGCGACCGCCGGACTGGCCGACCTCATCGACGCTGCCCTCGCCGAGGGCGACCCCACAGGCCCGGCGACGGCCGAGTCGGCCTCCCGCGCGATCCGGGCCGCGTTCCGAGCCGCGCCTGTCCCGGCGGAGGTAGCCGAGGCGGTGCGCGCGGCATACCTCGCCCTCGATGAGGGGCCGGTGGCGGTGCGGTCCTCCGCGACGGCCGAGGATCTGCCGGACCTGTCCTTCGCCGGTCAGCAGGACACCTACCTCGGGATCGTCGGCGAGGCCGCGGTCCTCGACGCCATTCGAGACTGCTGGTCCAGCCTGTGGACCCCGCGAGCCATCGTCTATCGACGCCGCAACCTGGTCCCCGATGCCGCCGCCGCCCTGGCGGTCGTCATCCAGCGACTCGTCCCCGCCGACGTCTCCGGCGTCCTGTTCACCGCCAACCCGCTCACCGGGCACCGCGGCCAGATGGTTCTCGACGCGACCTTCGGCCTCGGCGAGGCGCTCGTGTCCGGCCAGGTCGAGCCCGACCACGTGGTCGCCGATGCCGCCAGCGGGCGAGTGCTCAGCCGCACCGTCGGCGCCAAGGCGGTCGCCACCGTCGTCTCGCCCACCGGTGGTGTCACCACCGAGACCCGCCAGGCCTCCGGAGAATCCGCCGTCACCGACAGCCAGGTCGCCGCCCTCGTCGCGCTCGGGCGCCGGGTGCAGGCCGAGTATGCCGCTCCCCAAGACATCGAGTGGGCCATCCACGACGGGACGATCCATCTCCTGCAGACCCGGGCGATCACCTCGCTCTACCCCGTCCCGGACGGGGCGCCACCGGACTCGGTGTGGCTGTCCTTCGGTGCCGTCCAAGGCATGCTCGCCCCGATGACTCCCCTCGGTCGCGACGCCATCCGGTGCATCCTCTCCGGAGGTGCGAGCGTCTTCGGGCACACCGTCGACGAGCGGACCAACCCCTATCTCGGGGTGGCGGGCGAGCGGTTGTGGATTCGGCTGGATCGGCTGCTGCGCAACCCCCTCGGCCGACGCGGCGCCCCGGAGTTCCTGCGGTTCGTCGATCCCAGCGCCGCAGCAATCGCCGACACGTTGCTTGGCGAGCACTGGCTGCGCCCCCTGCCCCGAGCGACCTCCCGGCGCGTCGCCGCGCAGACCGCGCGAGACCTGGCCCGGTTCGGTCGAGTGGCAGTGCCGCGGATCGCGCGAGCCCTCGCTCGACCGCTCCCGGCGCGCGACCGCTTCGACGATGACATTGACGACCTGATCGCCACCGCTCGCGAACGCGAAGCCGATGCGGCGGCGCAGGCCGAGCCGGTGGCCCGGCTGGCAGCCCGCGCCCGGGCCCTGCGAGCCGACCTGCGGGGTGCGTTCCCGACCCTGTTGCCCGACGCGGCGCCGCTCGTGGCTCCGGCCGTCGTCATGCTGCGGGTGCTCTCCGAACTCACCGATGCCACGACCGACGGGCACGGGGTGTCGCCCCTAGCCATGGAAGTCACCCGGGCCATCCCCCGCAACCCCACGACCGAGATGGACCTCACGCTGTGGGCGGTGGCCGAGGCGATCCGCGCCGACCCCGAAGCAACCTTCGCCTTCCAAGCGCTCACCCCGACCGAACTCGCCGCTCGGTATGCCGCCCGCCGCCTCCCCGACGGCGCCCAGGCCGCCCTCGATGCCTTCCTCACGGCATACGGGATGCGCGGGGTGGGCGAGATCGACCTCGGGCGACCGCGCTGGCGTGAGGACCCGACCGACCTCCTGCAGACGCTGACGGTCTACCTCGACCTCCCCGAGGACGCCGCTCCGCCCGCGGTCTTCCGGCGGGGCGAGCAGGCGGCGGCGGTCGCCGTCGAGCGCCTGGCCGCCGTGGCATCCGGTATGCCGCGTGGTCACCTCCGCGCGCGCACCGTGCGGTGGCTCGCCTCGCGGATCCGAGCCCTGGCCGGCGGCCGCGAGCAGCCGAAGTTCGCCGTCGTGCAGGTCATGGGCGTCATCCGTGAGGGGCTGCTGGCCAGCGGTGCCGACCTCGTCGCCCTCGGGGTCCTCGACCGGCCCGACGATGTCTTCTTCCTGCACCTGAGCGAGTTGACCGGTCTCACCCAGGCCTCGCTTGGTGGCCTCCGCCCCGCGGTCGAGGCCCGTCGGGCCGCGTGGAGCACCGAGATCCGACGGGCCCGGGTGCCGCGGGTGCTCGTCGGTGACGGACGGGCGTTCCACGAGGGCGTCGCTCGGACAGCCGACCTCGCCGATCTGCCTCCCGGCACCCTCGTTGGCAGTCCGGTCTCCCCCGGCGTCGTCGAGGGGCTGGTCCGGGTGGTGCACGATCCGGCGCCGTCGGGCCTGCAGCCCGGCGAGATCCTCGTCTGCCTAGGGACCGACCCGGCGTGGACCCCCCTGTTCCTCACGGCCGGCGGGCTGATCACGGAGGTGGGCGGCATGATGACGCATGGGTCGGTCGTCGCCCGCGAATACGGCATACCCGCTGTCGTTGGAGTCGACGCGGCCACGACTCGCCTAGTGACCGGGCAGCGGATCCGGGTCAACGGATCGGTCGGAACCATCGAGCTGCTCGAGGACTGACCCTCCCCCACCCGCACCCAAACACCCGCACCGCAACACGCCGCCGCTACATGGCAAGGCCCCCGTCCGAGTGGACGGGGGCCTTGCCGTTGCTGGAGCCGGTCACCCGGCGACCAGATCAGTCCTCGCTCTTGGACCCGGCCTTCTTGAAGCCGGCAGCCTCAGCGTCGGCGGCGGTCTTGAACCAGAACTCCGCGACGGTTGCGTCAAACCAACGGCCATCCGGCTCGTGGTAGAGACCCGAGTCGGCGTTGCCCTTGACCGTGTAGCCCTCGGGAGCCGAGCCGTCCGCCAGCGGCGCCGCAGCACCGGCCGGCAACTCGGCAGCCTCCGTGGCCGCAGCCTCGGGGGCGTCGACCAGACCGGCAACCTCGGTCGCCGGCGCGGCCTCGACCGCGTCGTCGATCTCGAGGTCCTTCGGAGCTTCGACGGCAGCCTCGGTCGCGGCAGCGGCCTTCTTCTTGTCGGCAGCGGCACGCTTGGTCGCGGCCTCGGCCTCCTTGACGGTGGCCTTCTTCGCCGACAGCGGCTCGCGAACCAACTCGATCACGGCCATGGGGGCGTTGTCGCCCTTGCGCGGCCCGATCTTGATGATCCGGGTGTAACCGCCCTCGCGCTGGGCCATGTCGGGCGCGACCTCGGTGAAGAGGCGGTGCACGACGCCCTTGTCACGGACGACGGTGAGGACCCGACGACGCGCGTGCAGGTCGCCACGCTTGGCGAAGGTGACCATGCGCTCGGCCAGGGGACGCAGCCGCTTGGCCTTGGCCTCGGTCGTGGTGATCCGGTCGTGCTCGAACAGTGCGGTGGCCAGACCCGCCAGCAGCAGCCGCTCGTGTGCCGGCCCGCCACCGAGGCGGGGACCCTTGGAAGGGGTAGGCATTGTTTCTCCTTGGTTGTGCGTCCGGTATGCCGTGTCGCGCGGTCCGCGCTCCCGGCACCCGGTCTGCGGCTAGGGGGTCAGAACTGCTCGTCCTCGGCCAGCGAGCGACCTTCGTCGAGGTCGTCGTAGTCGTCGGCGTAGGTGTCGGCGATCGAGGCCGGGTCGAATCCGGGCGGGCTGTCCTTGAGGGTCAGACCCATACCGGCGAGCTTGGCCTTGACCTCGTCGATCGACTTGGCACCGAAGTTGCGGATGTCCAGCAGGTCGGCCTCGCTGCGCCCAACGAGCTCACCCACGGTGTGGATGCCCTCGCGCTTGAGGCAGTTGTAGGACCGGACCGTGAGGTCGAGGTCCTCGATCGGCAGGGCCAGGTCGGCAGCCAGCGCGGCGTCGGTGGGCGACGGGCCCATGTCGATGCCCTCGGCCTCGACGTTGAGCTCGCGTGCCAGACCGAACAGCTCGACGAGCGTCTTGCCGGCCGAGGCCATGGCGTCGCGCGGGGTCATCGAGGACTTGGTCTCGACGTCGACGATGAGCCGGTCGAAGTCGGTGCGCTGCTCAACACGGGTCGCCTCGACCTTGTAGGTCACGGCGAGCACCGGCGAGTAGATCGAGTCGACCGGGATGCGGCCGATCTCCTGGTCACCGGACTTGTTTTGCTGCGCCGAGACGTAGCCACGGCCACGCTCGACCGTCAGCTCCATCTCGATGCGGCCCTTGGCGTTGAGCGTGGCCAGGTGCAGATCGGGGTTGTGGACCTCGACGCCGGCCGGCGGCGCGATGTCGGCAGCCGTGACCGCGCCCGGGCCCTGCTTGCGCAGGTACATGACGACGGGCTCGTCGTGCTCCGAGGAAACGACGAGGCTCTTGATGTTGAGGATGATCTCGGTGACGTCTTCCTTGCAGCCCGGAATCGTCTGGAACTCGTGCAGGACACCGTCGACGCGGATCGAGGTGACCGCCGCGCCGGGGATGCTCGACAGGAGCGTGCGGCGCATGGAGTTGCCGAGGGTGTACCCGAAACCCGGCTCGAGCGGCTCGATGACGAAGCGCGACCGGTTGTCGGCCACCGTCTCTTCGCTGAGCACAGGACGCTGTGCGATGAGCATGTTCTTTCCTTCCCGCGAGCGACCGCTATTTGACGCTCACGTATGCGCACGGCATACCTCTGTCTGTATGCCGTGAGGCCCCTGGCCGGTATGCCGCGGGCGAGCCCGTGAGGGGCGCCCGTGGTGGGCTCGGAGCGAGTCCGAGCCACCCGGCATACCGTCGCCAGGGAACCACGAGGGGCCGAAACCCCTCGTGGCGGGGGTCAGTTCTTGGAGTAGAGCTCGACGATCAGCTGCTCGGTGAGGATCGTGTCGATCTGCTCACGGACGGGCAACTGGTGGATGAGCACGGTCAGCGAGCCGTCGACGACCTGCATCCACGCCGGGGGCGTGCGGTCACCGAAGGTCTGGCGAGCCAGCTCGAACGGGAACGTCTCGACCGACTGCTTGCGCACCGTGATGATGTCGAACTGCTCGACCCGGTAGGACGGGACGTCGACGCGGTGGCCGTTGACCTCGAAGTGGCCGTGCGACACCAACTGGCGCGACTGGCGACGCGTGCGCGCCAAGCCGGCCCGGTAGATGACGTTGTCCAGGCGGGATTCGAGGATCTGCAGCAGGTTGTCACCGGTCTTGCCGGGGCGGGTGGCCGCCTCCTGGTAGTAACGGCGGAACTGCTTCTCCATGACGCCGTAGGTGAAGCGGGCCTTCTGCTTCTCCTGCAGCTGAGTGAGGTACTCCTTCTCCGTGATCCGGCGACGGCCGTGCTGGCCGGGCGGGAAGGGACGCATCTCGAAGTTCTTGTCGCCGCCGACGAGGTCGACCTTGAGGCGACGCGACTTCTTGGTGATGGGGCCGGTATAGCGAGCCATGATCTATCTGTCTCCTGGTCCTGATCCGGCGCTCAGACGCGACGACGCTTGGGCGGGCGGACGCCGTTGTGCGGCGAGGGCGTGACGTCGCTGATCGCACCGACCTCCAGGCCGGTGGCGGTCAGGGAACGGATGGCGGTCTCGCGACCGGATCCGGGGCCCTTGACGAAGACGTCGACCTTGCGCATGCCGTGCTCCATGGCACGACGGGCAGCGGCCTCGGCCGCCATCTGCGCCGCGAACGGGGTGGACTTACGCGAGCCCTTGAAGCCGACCTGGCCGGCAGAGGCCCATGAGATCACTGCGCCCGTGGGGTCAGTGATCGAGATGATCGTGTTGTTGAACGTGCTCTTGATGTGAGCATGCCCGTGGGCAACGTTCTTCTTCTCCTTGCGCCGAACCTTCTTGGCGGCGCCCTGAGCAGTCCTGCTCTTGGGAGGCATTGTTCTCCTACGTCCTTAGGTATGGGGGCTGGCAACCCGTCGGGGTTACTTGCCGGCCTTCTTCTTGCCGGCGACGGTGCGCTTGGGACCCTTACGGGTACGCGCGTTGGTCTTGGTGCGCTGCCCGCGAACAGGCAGGCCACGACGGTGCCGAATTCCCTCGTAGGAGCCAATCTCGACTTTGCGACGGATATCCGCGGCGACCTCACGGCGGAGGTCACCTTCCATCTTGACGTTGGTCTCGAGCCAGTCACGCAACGAGACGAGGTCTGCGTCGGTGAGGTTCTTGACCCGGGTGTCCGGGCTGATCCCGGTCGCCACGAGGGCCTTGCTCGCGGTAGTGCGACCCACTCCGAAGATGTAGGTCAGGCCGATCTCCACGCGCTTGTCACGCGGGAGATCCACGCCGATGAGACGTGCCATCTGGTGCTGTGCTCCTGATCGGTTGCGGAGGTCTGGTGCAGCACCGATCCGGTATGCCGTGCGCGTCGCCCTCGCGGGTCTGCGCTGGTCCGGTCCCCGGCCTCCGTGCCGGGGGTGACGTCCTGTCGGGGTCCTGGCCCTGGCCACCCGCGAGGGTGCTGAGGTCAGGCTTCCGGCAGGGGCCGGGTGCTGCGTGCGTGTTCAGTTGTGCTACTTGCTGCGTGCTGTGGAAGCCCGCGAGTCGTGCTTGGCCGGTCGGCCGCGATCAGCCCTGGCGCTGCTTGTGGCGCAGGTTCTCGCAGATGACCATGACCCGACCGTTACGGCGGATCACCTTGCACTTGTCGCAGATCTTCTTGACGCTCGGCTGGACCTTCATTGCCTCGTGTCTTTCAGATCGGGTGCAACGGGTCGGCCAGGCACAGGCCTGCCCATGATCCGTTGCAGGGGATCGGGAGTGCCATCGGCGGACGCCGAGGGCGGGTGGTGCGAAACAGTCAGCGGTAGCGGAAGACGATGCGCCCGCGGGACAGGTCATACGGCGAGAGTTCCACCACGACCCGGTCCTCGGGGAGGATCCGGATGTAGTGCTGGCGCATCTTGCCCGAGATGTGAGCGAGCACTTTGTGACCGTTAGAGAGCTCCACCCTGAACGTTGCGTTCGGTAGTGCCTCGACGATCGTGCCTTCGATCTCGATGACCCCGTCTTTCTTGGCCATGTCCTCCGTCGTTCCGTTGTCCGTGTGCCCGGGTCGAAGGTGGGCACGCCACAATGACGCGTTCCACCCGGGAGTCGCGAGCACACGACACCCAACGGACGATCCTACGGCAAGCGCGCGGCATACCAGAAATCGCGGGTGCGTCCGGCGCCGGGTGGGCCGAGCCGGTCAGGCGTTCCCGCGGGCTCGCTTGGGGCGCGGGGTGTCCAGCGCCTCGTCGATGTGCTGGCGCCGCAGCGTGATCACCCGGTCCAGGACGGCGTCGGGGATCGGCTGGTCGGTCTGGAACCGGATCGTGCCCTTGGAGAGGCTGAACCCGTCGAGGTCGGCCGCCACGAGGTCGACGATGACGCCGCTGTGGGGGTAGAGCGCGAGGTGCGCCTTGGCCTCCACCGCAGACAGCAGCGGCTTCCCGCGGTGCAGCAGGACGGGCATCCCGTATGCCGTGCCCTCGACCAGCCCGGGCACGAGGTCGTGCGCGCGGGCGACGACGCGCTCCAGGGCCGGGCGTCGAGCAGCGTCGACGGTGGCCAGGTAGTCGGTGACCATGCCCATATCGACGCTCTCCTAGTCGCTCAGCGGGGCGAACGCAGCACCCAGGGCCGCCAATCGGGCCGCGCCACCGTCAATCGCGGTGAGGACCCACAGGCCCTCGTCACGGACAGCGACCGTGTGCTCCCAGTGGGCCGCCCGCGAGCCGTCGGACGTGACGACGGTCCAGCCGTCGGCCAGCACGTCGCTCTCGGCGGAACCCAGGGTGATCATCGGCTCGATGGCCCCGGTGTAGCCCGAGCGCACCATGGGGCCGCGGGTCCGCACGGCGTAGTTGAAGATCTGCGGGTCCTGGTGCATCTCGGTCCCGATGGTGTGGCCGACGTAGTCCTCGACGATGCCGTACGTCTGCCCGTTGGCCGCCGCGGCGGCCTCGATGCAGGCCTCGACGGCCTCGCCGACGGCATACAGACGCTCCCCGACCCGCAGCGCGGCGATGCCGGCATACAGCGAGTCCTCGGTCGCGCGGGAGAGCGCGAGGTCCTCGGGGCGGGCCGCTTCGACGCCGCCGACGATGACGGTGACGGCCGCATCGCCGTGCCAGCCGGCGACGATCGCCCCGCAGTCGATGGACACGAGGTCACCGGCGCGCAGGGCACGCTCCCCCGGGATGCCGTGGACGATCTGCTCGTTGACAGACGTGCACAGGGTATGCCGGTAGCCCGGCACCTCGGGGAAGGACGGTCGCCCACCGTGGTCACGGATGTGGGCTTCGGCGAGACGGTCGAGTTCGAGGGTCGTCACGCCGTCAGCGACAGCAGCCGCGACCACCTCAAGGGTCTGTCCGACCAAGAGGCCGGCGGCCCGCATGAGCAGCAACTGGTCGTCGGTGCGCCCGGGCGTCTTGCGACGAGCAGACAAGCGATCAGCCCTGCAGGTCGGCCAGCGCGGCGACGATGCGCGCGGTGATCTCGTCGATGTCGCCCATCCCGTCGACCTGGCGCAACTTGCCCTGGTCGCCGTAGATGGCGGTCAGCGGCGCGGTGGCCGCCCGGTAAATGCTCATCCGCTCGCGGATGACCTCTTCGGTGTCGTCGGCCCGGCCCTGGTCGGCCGCCCGAGCGAGCAGGCGAGCCACCATGGCGTCCTCATCGACGACCAGCTCGAGAGCTGCGTCGATCTGGCGGCCGGTCTCTTCGAGGTGCGCGTCGAGAGTGTGCAGCTGACCCACCGTGCGGGGGTAGCCGTCCAGCAGGAAGCCGGGAGCGCAGTCGGCCTCGGCCAACCGATCGCGGACCAGCGCGTTGGTCAGCTCGTCAGGGACGTAGCCGCCGGTCGCCATGATCGCCTCGACCTGCTTGCCCAGCTCGGTTTGGCCCTTGACGTTGGCGCGGAAGATCGCGCCCGTCGAGATGGCCGGGATGCCGAACTGCTCGGCGATGCGCTCGGCCTGAGTGCCCTTGCCTGCCCCGGGGGGGCCCATGATGACCAACCTCATCGGAGGAACCCTTCGTAGTTGCGCTGCTGCAGCTGAGCCTGGATCTGCTTCACCGTCTCGAGGCCGACGCCCACAATGATGAGGATCGACGTGCCGCCGAACGGGAAGTTCTGGTTCGCATTGAACAACTTCAGTGCGATGAGCGGGATCAGGGAGATCGCGGCCAGGTAGATCGCCCCAGGGACCGTGATGCGCGTCAAGACGTAGTCGAGGTACTCCGCGGTGGGCCGACCGGCCCGGATGCCGGGGATGAAGCCGCCGTAGCGCTTCATGTTGTCGGCAACCTCGACCGGGTTGAAGGTGATCGACACGTAGAAGAACGTGAAGAAGAGGATCAAGGCGACATAGACCGCCATGTAGAGGGCGCTGTCCCCCTGGACCAGGTTGCTCTGGACGAAGATCACCCAGTCGGGAGGTAGCGAGCCGTCCTGGGGCGTCGCGAACTGGGCCACCAAGGCCGGCAGGGCAAGCAGCGACGAGGCGAAGATGACCGGGATGACGCCGGCCATGTTGACCTTGAGCGGGATGTAGGTCGAGCTGCCGCCATACATCCGGCGGCCGACCTGGCGCTTGGCGTACTGCACGGGGATCCGGCGTTGGGACTGCTCGACGAAGATGACGAGCGCCATGACGAAGAAGCCGACGAGGATGACGCCGATGAAGACGTCCCAGCGGCCTTCCTGCTGCTGGATGGCCCAGAGCGAGGACGGGAAGCCCGCAGCGATGGACGTGAAGATGAGCAGCGACATGCCGTTGCCGATGCCGCGGTCGGTGATCAACTCACCCAGCCACATGATCAGGCCGGTTCCTGCGGTCAGCGTGAGGACCATCATGAGGATGGTCGAGACGTTGGTGTCGGTGAGGATCTCGGTGCAGTTGGGGCCGAAGATCTGCGACGGGTTGCGCGCGAAGGTGATGAGGGTGGCCGACTGCAGGATCGCCAGACCGATGGTCAGGTAGCGGCTGTACTGCGTCATCTTGGTCTGCCCCGCCTGGCCCTCCTTCTTCAACGCCTCGAAGCGAGGGATGACGACGGTGAGGAGCTGGACGATGATCGTCGCGGTGATGTAGGGCATGATGCCCAGCGCGAAGATCGACAACTGCAGCAACGCGCCACCGCTGAAGAGGTTGACCAGACCGATGAAGCCCTGTGCCGGGTCGGCCCCGGCCAGACACTGCGCCACCTTGGTGTAGCTCACGCCCGGGGTCGGGATCGCCGACCCCAGCCGGAAGATCGCCATGATGAGCAGCGTGAACAGCAGCTTCTTGCGCAGGTCGGGCGTGCGGAACGCACGCGAGACTGCTGTGAGCACGGGGTCCTCCTCGGTGCCTCGCGCGGGAGCGCGATAATCGTCGGTGCGTTCGCTTGGCAAGATAACACCCCGGGCGCGGTTTGCCCTGGCCCGGGGTGTCACCTCACGTCGTTTGCGCGCCGTGGGTGCGCGGTCGGCATACCCAGGTGGTATGCCGTGCGCGGCCGCGGTCAGGCTTGCGAAACACTCCCGCCGGCGGCTTCGATCTTGTCCTTGGCAGACGTGGAGAACGCGTCGGCGGTGATGTTGACCTTGACGGAAATCTCGCCGGTTCCGAGGACCTTGACCAACTGGCCGTCACGGACGGCACCCTTGGCGACCAGGTCGGCAACCGTGATCTCCCCGCCTTCGGGGTAGAGCGCACCGATCCGGTCGAGGTTGACGACCTGGTAGACGGTGCGGAACGGGTTCTTGAAGCCACGCAGCTTGGGCATGCGCATGTGCATGGGCATCTGCCCACCCTCGAAGGCCTCGGACACCTGGTAGCGGGCCTTGGTGCCCTTGGTGCCACGACCGGCCGTCTTACCCTTGGAGCCCTCGCCACGACCCACGCGGGTCTTCGGCGTCTTGGCACCCGGGGCCGGGCGCAGGTGGTGAACCTTGAGCGTCGTGCCCGACGCCGTGTCGGACGTGCTCACAGTGCTCTTGGCCATGGTCAGTCAACCTCCTCGACGGCCACGAGGTGCGTGACCGCGCGAACCATGCCCCGAATCTCGGGACGGTCCTCCTTGACGACGGTGTCGCCGATGCGCTTGAGGCCCAGCGAGCGCAGGGTCTCGCGGGCGAACCGCTTCTGTCCGACGTGACCACGAGTCTGGGTCACCTTGAGACGAGCCATCATGCACCGACCTTGTCTGCCTTGGCAGCGGCCGACTTGGCGGCGGCAGCGGCCTGGGCACGCAGCATCGCGGCGGGGGCGACGTCCTCGACGGCCTTGCCACGGCGCGCGGCGACCGACTCAGGGCGCTCGAGCTGACGCAGCGCGGCCACCGTCGCGTGGACGATGTTGATCGCGTTGGACGACCCGAGGCTCTTGGAGAGCACGTCGTGGATGCCGGCGCACTCAAGAACGGCGCGCACCGGACCACCGGCGATAACACCAGTACCGGGAGCAGCCGGACGCAGCAGGACGACGCCTGCAGCGGCCTCACCCTGCACCGGGTGCGGGATCGTGCCCTGGTTGCGGGGAACCTTGAAGAACGCCTTCTTGGCCTCCTCGACACCCTTCGCGATCGCGGCGGGCACCTCCTTGGCCTTGCCGTAGCCCACGCCCACGGTGCCGTCACCGTCACCGACGACGACCAGAGCCGTGAAGCTGAACCGGCGGCCACCCTTGACGACCTTGGCCACCCGGTTGATCGTCACGACGCGCTCGAGATACTGGCTCTTCTCCTGCTCGCGCGAGTCACGACGACCATCACGGCCGTCCCGACCACCGCGACCGCGGCGCTCGCCGCTCTCGCCGCCGGCAGCGGTACCCGCACCGGCTCCGGTGCCTCGACGCTGGGGTCCGGGCATCAGTGGTTCCTCATCTCAGTCAGTCCGTTCGGGGTCACGATGCTCACAGCGAGAGCCCTCCCTCGCGCGCACCGTCGGCGATCGCCGCGATCCGGCCGTGGTACTTGTTGCCACCACGGTCGAAGACGACGGCCTCGACACCGGCTGCCTTGGCCCGCTCGGCGATCAGCTCGCCGACCTTCTTGGCCTTGGCGGTCTTGTCGCCGTCGAAGGCACGCAGGTCGCTCTCCATCGTCGAGGCGCACGCGAGGGTCTTGCCCGCGGTGTCGTCGACGATCTGGGCGAACAGGTGCCGGGTCGAGCGAGACACGACCAGGCGAGGACGCTCGGGGCTTCCCGAGATCTTCTTGCGGCCGCGCACCTGGCGGCGGATCCGTGCGGCGGCCTTGCTCTTGCCGCGCTTGATGATCATTGCCATGGCTTACTTCTTCCCGGCCTTTCCGACCTTGCGACGGATCTGCTCACCCGCGTATCGAATGCCCTTGGCCTTGTACGGGTCGGGCTTGCGCAGCTTGCGGATGTTGGCGGCGACCTCGCCGACCTGCTGCTTGTCGATGCCCTGGACCGAGAAACGGGTGGGGGCCTCGACGACGAAGCTGATGCCGGCCGGCGGCTCGACCGTGATCGAGTGGCTGTAGCCGAGGGCGAACTCGAGGTTGGCACCCTTGGCCTGCACCCGGTAACCGGTGCCGACGATTTCCATCTTCTTCTCGTAACCCGCGGTGACGCCCTGGACCATGTTGGCGATCAGGGTGCGGGTGAGCCCGTGCAACGAGCGCGACAAGCGCTCGTCGTCGGGACGGGTGACCTCGACAGCACCGCTCTCGCCCTTGGCGACAGCGATGGGCTCGGCAACAACGAGGGCCAACTGCCCCTTGGGGCCCTTGACCGTGACGGCCTGGCCGTCAATGGCGATGTCAACCCCGGCAGGAACGACGACAGGGAGGCGTCCAATTCGCGACATGAGTAGCTCCCCTTACCAGACGTAGGCGAGGACTTCCCCGCCGACGCCCTTCTCGTGAGCCTGCTTGTCAGTCAACAAGCCGGTCGAGGTGGAAATGATCGCCACGCCGAGTCCGCCGAGCACGCGCGGCAGGTTGGTCGACTTGGCGTAGACCCGCAGACCGGGCTTGCTCACCCGGCGGACGCCGGCGATAGAGCGCTCGCGGTTGGGGCCGTACTTGAGCGTGATGGTCAGCGTCTTGCCAACCTCGGCGTCGCTCACGGCCCAGCTACCGATGTAACCCTCACGCTTGAGGATCTCGGCAATGTTGGCCTTGAGCTTGGAATACGGCATCGCGACGCTGTCGTGGTGTGCCGAGTTGGCATTGCGCACACGCGTGAGCATGTCCGCAATCGGGTCGGTCATCGTCATCGGGCTTCGTGCCCTTCCTCACCGCGGTTTCGTCCCGGCCGGCATACAGCCGGGGCGACCTTCGGTGTCGAGAATCGGTGGAACTTGGGGTCTTGCTAGGGGGTGGAACAGGGAGGTGCTCCCCGGGGCGCGAAGCCCCGGCGACGTCCTACCAGGAGCTCTTTGTCACGCCCGGGAGCTCACCGCGGTGTGCCATCTCGCGAAGGCAGATACGGCAGAGGCCGAACTTGCGGTAGACCGAGTGCGGACGACCGCACTTCTGGCACCGGGTGTAGGCACGGACCTTGAACTTCGGGGTCGCGTTGGCTTTGTTGACCAGGGCGGTCTTGGCCATGTCAGTTCTCCTTGAACGGGAAGCCGAGGGCCTTGAGCAACGCGCGCCCCTCGTCGTCGGTGGTCGCCGTGGTGACGACGGTGATGTCCATCCCGCGGACCCGGTCGATGCGGTCCTGGTCGATCTCGTGGAACATCGACTGCTCGGTCAGACCGAAGGTGTAGTTGCCGCGCCCGTCGAACTGCTTGGGCGACAGGCCCCGGAAGTCACGGATACGCGGCAGCGCCACGGTGACCAGCCGGTCGAGGAACTCCCACATCCGGTCGCCGCGCAGCGTCGTGTGGCAACCGATCGGCATACCCTCGCGCAGCTTGAACTGGGCGATGGACTTGCGCGCCTTGGTGACCACCGGCTTCTGCCCGGTGATGGCGGTGAGGTCGCGAACCGCGCCCTCGATCAACTTGCTGTCACGAGCGGCGTCGCCGACACCCATGTTGACGACGACCTTGACGACGCCCGGGACCTGCATGACGTTGCCGTAGGAGAACTGCTCCTGCAGCGTCGACTTGATCTCGGCGCGGTACTTGGCCTTCAGCCGCGGCGCGGTGCGCTCAGTGGTGGTTTCAGTCATCGGTCTCTCACAGGTCCTTGCCGGAGCGGACGGCGACACGGGTACGGACGGTCTTGAGGCGACCGTCGCGCTCAACGGTCTCGACCCGGGTCTTCACCCGCGTCGGCACGTTCTGGTCCGGGTCGACGACCGCGACGTTGCTCACGTGGATCGGGGCCTCCGCGTGCACCAGACCGCCGGTCCGGGTGCCACGGTTCGTGGTGCCGGCCTTGACGTGCTTGGTCACGCGGTTGATGCCCTCGACGAGCACGCGCTCGGTGTCGGGGTAGACGGCGATGACCTTGCCCTGCTTCCCGCGGTCGCCGCCGTTCTTCTGCGAGCGACCCGAGATGACCTGGACGAGGTCACCCTTCTTGATCTTCAGCTTTGCCATGGGCTCAGAGCACCTCCGGAGCAAGGGAGATGATCTTCATGAACTTCTTGTCGCGAAGCTCGCGCCCAACCGGGCCGAAGATGCGGGTCCCCCGCGGGTCGCCGTCATTCTTGAGAATGACAGCGGCGTTCTCGTCGAACTTGATGTAGGAACCGTCCGGACGGCGCTTCTCCTTGACGGTGCGCACGATGACGGCCTTGACGACGTCGCCCTTCTTGACGTTGCCGCCGGGAATGGCGTCCTTGACGGCAGCGACGATCGTGTCACCGATGCCGGCGTACCGACGCCCCGAACCTCCGAGGACGCGGATGCACAGGAGCTCCTTGGCCCCGGTGTTGTCCGCGACCCGCACGCGGGATTCTTGCTGGATCACTTGGCCTTCTCCAGAATCTCCACGACACGCCAGTGCTTCGTGGCCGAGAGCGGACGGGTCTCCATGATGAGCACGCGGTCACCGACGCCACACGAGTTCGCCTCGTCGTGGGCCTTGACCTTGCTGCTGCGTCGCATGACCTTGCCGTAGAGCGGGTGCTTGACGCGCTCTTCGACCTCGACGACGACGGTCTTGTCCATCTTGTCGCTGACGACGTAGCCCTGACGGGTCTTACGGTCGTTGCGATCGACGGACACGGTGTCCTGCACGCCTGTGTCCTGCACGACCTGGTCCTCGCTCATGCTTTCGCCTTCTTCTCGGCCTTGTCAGCCTTCTTGTCGGCCTTCGCCGGGACGACCGGCGCGGGGGCCGGCGGAGCCGAGATCCCGAGCTCGCGCTCGCGCATCTCGGTGTAGATCCGGGCAATGTCGCGCTTCACTGCGCGCAACCGGCCGTGGCTGTCCAACTGTCCGGTGGCGGACTGGAAGCGCAGGTTGAACAGCTCTTCCTTCGCCTTGCGCAGCTCCTCGACCAGACGGTCGTCACCGAAGCCTCGCAGGTTATCGGAGGCCAGATCCTTGGTCCCCACTGCCATCAGATGTCACCACCTTCACGCCGAACGAAGCGGCACTTCATCGGGAGCTTGTGCATCGCCAGGCGCATGGCCTCGCGAGCCACCGGCTCCGGGACACCGGCCAGCTCGAAGAGCATGCGGCCGGGCTTGACGTTGACGACCCACCACTCCGGCGAACCCTTACCGGAACCCATGCGGGTTTCGGCCGGCTTCTTGGTCAGCGGACGGTCGGGGTAGACGTTGATCCACACCTTGCCGCCACGCTTGATGTAGCGGGTCATGGCGATACGAGCGGCTTCGATCTGCCGGTTGGTGAGGTAGGTCGGCTCCAGAGCCTGGATGCCGAACTCGCCGAAGGAGATCTCGTTGCCACCCTTGGACATGCCATGGCGGTCCGGGTGGTGCTGCTTACGGTGCTTAACGCGACGCGGAATCAACATGGTCAGGCCTGCTCATTCTCGGTGCCGGCGGTGGCCAGGACGGGAGCCTCGGTCACCGGGGCGGACTCTGCGGTCTCGGCGGACGGCATACCCTCACGGTCGCCGCGACGCGGACGGGCGGGACGGTCGCCGCTGTCACGACGCGGGCCACGCGGCGGGCGCGGAGCCGTTGCCTGCTGCTGAGCCAGCTCGCGAGCGGTCATGTCGCCCTTGTAGATCCACACCTTGACGCCAATGCGACCGAAGGTCGTCTTGGCCTCGTAGAAGCCGTAGTCGATCTGCGCACGAAGCGTGTGCAGCGGGACCCGACCCTCGCGGTAGAACTCGGAGCGGCTCATCTCGGCGCCGGCCAGACGGCCGGAGCACTGCACCCGGATGCCCTTGGCGCCCGCGCGCAGGGCGGACTGCATGCCCTTGCGCATCGCGCGACGGAAGGAGACACGGGCCGAGAGCTGCTCGGCGATGCCCTGGGCCACCAGCTGCGCGTCGATCTCGGGGTTCTTCACCTCGAGGATGTTCAGCTGCACCTGCTTGCCCGTGAGCTTCTCCAGCTCGCCACGGATGCGGTCGGCCTCGGCGCCACGGCGACCGATGACGATGCCCGGTCGCGCGGTGTGGATGTCGACACGGACTCGGTCACGGGTGCGCTCGATCTCCACGCGGGAGATGCCGGCGCGCTCCATGCCCTTTTCCATGAGGCGACGGATCTCGACGTCTTCCTTGACGTAGTCGCGGTAGCGCTGACCCGTCTTGGTCGAGTCGGCGAACCAACGGCTCTTGTGCTCGGTCGTGATGCCCAGGCGGAAGCCGTGCGGGTTGACCTTCTGTCCCATCAGCGGGTTCCCTTCCTGGTGGCGATCTCGGGCTGCGTGACCACAACCGTGATGTGGCTCGTCCGCTTGTTGATGCGCGAGGCGCGGCCCTGCGCACGCGGCCGGAACCGCTTCATGGTGGCCCCTTCGTCGACGTATGCCGCCGAGACGACGAGCAGGCGCTCGTCGAAGGCCTCGGAGGCGGCGTCGGCCTTGACCCGAGCGTTGGCCATGGCGCTCTGCAGCACCTTGCGAACCGGCTCGGAGGCGGCCTGCTGGGCGAACATCAGGGTCGCGACGGCGTCCGTGGCGTTCTTCCCACGAATGAGGTCGATGACCCGGCGCGCCTTCATGGGCGTGACCCGCACGTGGCGGGCGACGGCCTTGGCTTCCACGGTGTTGACGTCCTTCTCGTTGGCGGCCATCAGCGACGACGACCCTTCTTGTCGTCCTTGACGTGACCCTTGAAAGTGCGCGTCGGGGCGAACTCGCCGAGCTTGTGGCCGACCATCGACTCGGTCACGAAGACCGGGATGTGCTTGCGACCGTCGTGAACGGCGAACGTGTGACCGAGCATCGCGGGGCTGACAACCGACCGGCGAGACCAGGTCTTGATGACATTCTTGGTGCCTGCTTCGTTCTGGACGTCCACCTTCTTCTGAAGGTGATCGTCGATGAAGGGGCCCTTTTTGAGGCTACGCGGCATTCCAGGCTCCTATCAGCGCTTCTTGCCAGAACGACGGCGACGCACGATGAGCTTGTCGCTTTCCTTGTGCGCCTTGCGCGTGCGGCCTTCTTGCTGGCCCCACGGGCTCACCGGGTGACGCCCACCGGAAGTCTTGCCTTCGCCACCGCCGTGCGGGTGGTCGATCGGGTTCATGGCCACACCACGGACGGTCGGGCGCTTGCCCTTCCACCGCATCCGGCCGGCCTTGCCCCAGTTGATGTTGCTCTGCTCGGCGTTGCCGACCTCACCGATGGTGGCGCGGCAGCGGGCGTCGACGTTGCGGATCTCGCCAGACGGCATACGCAGCTGGGCGAAGGCACCGTCCTTGGCGACGAGCTGGACCTTCGCGCCGGCCGAGCGGGCCACCTTCGCCCCGCCACCGGGCTTGATCTCGATGGCGTGGATGACGGTACCGGTCGGGATGTTGCGCAGCGGAAGCGCGTTGCCCGGCTTGATGTCGGCCGAGGGGCCGCTCTCGATGACGTCGCCCTGCTTGAGCTTGTTCGGCGCGAGGATGTAGCGCTTCTCGCCATCGGCGAAGTGCAGCAGCGCGATCCGTGCCGTGCGGTTGGGGTCGTACTCGATGTGCGCGACAGTCGCCGGCACGCCGTCCTTGTCGTGACGACGGAAGTCGATCAGCCGGTAGGCGCGCTTGTGACCGCCACCGATGTGCCGGGTGGTGATCCGGCCGGCGTTGTTACGGCCACCGGTCTTGGCGATCGGGCGAACGAGCGACTTCTCCGGCGTCGACCGCGTCACTTCGACGAAGTCGGCAACCGACGAACCCCGGCGACCGGGGGTCGTGGGCTTGAACTTGCGGATACCCATGTGTGTTCCTCAGATCCCTACCGCGGCGTCAGGAGACGCTGCCGAAGATGTCGATCGAGCCCTCGCGGAGGGAGACGATCGCTCGCTTGGTGTCCTTGCGCTTGCCGGCCCCGAAACGGGTACGACGCGTCTTGCCCTGCCGGTTGAGGGTGTGGACCTTGTCGACCTTGACGCCGAACACCGCCTCGACGGCGATCTTGATCTCGGTCTTGTTGGCGCGGGGGTCGACGACGAAGGTGTACTTCCCCTCGTCGAGCAGGCCGTAGGACTTCTCGGAGACGACCGGGGCGATCAGGATGTCGCGCGGGTTCTTCTCGTGGATGCTCACTTGGCGTCCTCCCCATCCTTGGCCGTGCTCTTGGCGCGGCTGCCGGCCTTCTTGAAGCCTGCGGCCTCGGCGTCGGCAGCGCTCTTGAACCAGAACTCCGCGACAGTCGCGTCATACCAACGGCCATCCGGCTCGTGGTAAAGACCCGAGTCTGCGTTGCCCTTGACCGAGAAACCCTCGGGAGCCGAGCCGTCCGCCAGCGGCGCCGCAGCAGCGGCCGGCAATTCGGCAGCGGCCTCAGCCGGAGCCTCGGCGACCTTGGTCGCCTTGGTGGCCTTCGGCGCCGGGGCGGCCTCGGCTGCGTCGACCAGCGACGCGGCCTTCTCCGCCTTGGCCGGCTTCTCAGCGTTCTCGACCTTGGCCGGCTTCTCAGCCTTGTCGGCCTTCTCGACCGTTGCTGCCACAGGGGCAGTCGCCGCAGCCTTCGACGAGGCAGTCAGCGTCGCGAGCGCACCGGCCGTGAAGACCACGTCGTCGGCGCACAGCACGTCGTAGGTGTTGAGCTGGTCGACAGCCAGGACGTGAACCGAGTCGAGGTTGCGCACGCTCTTGAGACCGACCTGGTCGCCACGCTCAAGCACGACGAGGAACTTGGTGCGGTCGGTCAGACCGGCCAGCACCGCCGCCGCGGTCGAAGTCGAGGGCGCGTCACCGGAGACCAGCACGTCGATGACGTGGATCCGGCCGTTGCGGGCCCGGTCCGAGAGGGCCCCGCGCAGGGCGGCGGCCTTCATCTTCTTGGGGGTCCGCTGCGAGTAGTCACGCGGCTGCGGGCCGTGAACGACGCCACCGCCGGCGAACTGGGGCGCACGGGTCGAACCCTGACGGGCGCGGCCGGTGCCCTTCTGGCGGTAGGGCTTCTTGCCACCGCCGGAGACCAGGCCCCGGGTCTTGGTGGAGTGCGTGCCCTGCCGGGCGGCCGCGAGCTGAGCCGCGACGACCTGGTGGATCAGCGGGACGTTGACCTGGACATCGAAGATGTCGGCCGGAAGTGCAGTGGTGGTCGCCATGGCTGTCAGGCTCCCTTCGACGCGGAGCGAACGAGGACGATCGCACCCCGGGGGCCGGGAACGGCACCCTTGATGAGCAGCAGGCCCTTGTCGGCGTCGACGGCCTGGATCGCGAGGTTCTGGGTGGTCTGGCGCTCGCCGCCCATCCGGCCTGCCATCCGGACGCCCTTGAAGACGCGACCGGGGGTCGCGCAGGCGCCGATCGAACCGGGCTTGCGGTGGTTGCGGTGGGCACCGTGCGAGGAGGAGACACCGTGGAATCCGTGTCGCTTCATCACACCGGCGAAGCCCTTGCCCTTGGTCGTTGCGGTGGCGTCGACCAGCTGACCGGCCTCGAAGGTGGAGACCGTGATCTCCTGCCCAAGGGCGTAGTCGCTGGCGTCGGCGGTGCGCAGCTCGACCAGGTGCCGGCGCGGGGTGACCCCGGCGCGCTCGAAGTGGCCCTTCATCGGCTTGTTGACCTTGCGCGGGTCGATCTCGCCGTAGCCGATCTGAACGGCGGGGTACCCGTCCGCGTCGCCGCGGACCTGGGTGACCACATTGGGACCGACCTTGATGACGGTCACGGGAACCAGCCGGTTATCGGCGTCCCACACCTGGGTCATGCCGAGCTTCTCGCCCAGCACACCCTTCACTGTGCGTGTCGTCGCGTTGCTCATCGTGATGTCCTCAGAGCTTGATCTCGATATTGACATCCGCCGGCAGATCGAGACGCATCAGCGAGTCGACGGCCTTGGGCGTCGGGTCGATGATGTCGATGAGGCGCTTGTGCGTGCGCATCTCGAAGTGCTCGCGGGAGTCCTTGTATTTGTGGGGCGACCGAATCACGACGAAGACGTTCTTCTCCGTCGGCAGCGGCACCGGACCGACGACCGTCGCACCCGCGCGGGTCACCGTGTCGACGATCTTGCGTGCCGAACTGTCGATGACCTCGTGGTCGTAGGACTTCAAGCGGATGCGGATCTTCTGTCCCGCCATCGTCGTACCGTCTCTCTTCTCGCCAACACCTGCCCTTGGTCGGCCAGGTCGAACCTCCGACCCCCGCGGTCGGGCGTGTCGCGCCCGCTCCGCGGCCCGAGCCTGGGCACCTAAGTGCCCCGAACGATCGGGTGTCTTCAGTCCGGCCGTAGCCGGCGCCTGCGCTTCCCTCGGGCCACCAGTGGTGTCCGTGCCGCCGCAGACCCGTAGATCGTGCGTCCGGCCGAGAGGCGGCGGCATCGGCTCTGGTTCCACCCAGGGCACGACGCCGCGCGTCAGGCAACCGGTCTAGTGTGCCAGATGGCGTGGTGAGCAGCCAAATCGCCGAGGATCCACGGTCACTCGCCTCATCGACTGACGAGTTCGCCCGCGACCTGTCGGCGCCGCAGGGTCGTCACAGCGACCCCCGCGACGAGCAGCGCCCCGCCCACGAGGGCCAGCAGACCGGGCCGCTCGCCGCGGAACACCAGGGCGGCCGTCATGCCGACCACGGGCACCAGGAGCGAGTAGGGCGCGACCTCGGCGGCCCGGTGCCGACCCATGAGGGAGTTCCACACGCCGTAGCCGAACAGCGAGGCCAACACCGCGGTGTATGCCGTGGACAGCAGGCTCGGCACCGACAGGTGGGTCAATGCGTGCATGACCGTCTCGGGTCCTTCGACGAGCAACGCGAGGGCGAAGAGCGGGATCGGGACGACCAGCCCCGACCACACCGTCAGCGATAGGCCGCCCACGCCCGGCAGACGGCGCACGGCGATGTTGCCGCCCGCCCAGGACGCGGCGGCCGCCACACACAACCCGAGCGCTCCCAACGGGACCGATCCCCCGCGACCCAACGCAACGATCCCCAACCCCAGCAGCCCGAGCCCGACCCCGATGACCTGGCGACGGCTGGGCCGCTCCCGCAACAGCGTCGCGGCGAACACGACGGTGAAGGCGGCTTGGATCTGCAGGACCAGCGAGGCGAGCCCAGGCGGCATACCCGCGGACATCGCGCTGTAGAGCAACCCGAACTGTCCGACGCTGAGCAGCAGCCCGACGAGGGCGATGTCCTGCCACCGCCCTGCGGGGCGCGGAACGAAGAAGATCGCCGGCAGCAGCACGAGGACGAAGCGCATCGTCACGAAGACCAACGGCGGCACTCCGGGCAGACCCCAGTCGATGACGACGAAGTTGAGCCCCCAGACCGTGACGACGGCGAGGGCGAGCAGACGATCACGGGGGGTCACGGGTCCACCCTGTCGCGTCTGACGTTTCAGGACAAGCGCATATTCCTGCACCTGTATCGGTAGTGTCGCTACATGATCGATCTCGCCGCAGTGCGGACGCTCGATGCCGTCCGCGAGCACGGCTCCGTCGTCGCGGCCGCCGCAGCGCTCGGCTACACCCCCTCGGCGGTGTCCCAGCAGATCAAGCGGCTCGAACGGCATACCGGAGTACAGTTGCTCGAACGGGTCGGCCGCGGGGTGGCGCTCACCGAGTTGGGCCGCCGCCTTGCCGACGACGGCAACCGGGTCCTCGGCGACCTCGAGGCGATCGAGGCGCAGCTCGCGGCGGCCCACGGGAGTGCTCCCCTGCACGGTCAGGTGCGGATCGCGGCCTTCTCCACGGGGGTGCGCGGGCTGGTCGCCCCCGCCCTGGCGACGTTGCGTGACAGCGATCCCGGGCTTGACGTCCGGGTGGTCGAGAGCGACCCGCACGAGGCGCTCGACCTCGTCGCCGGGGGCCAGGTCGACACCGCGCTCGTGCACAACTGGGGCGACCTGCCGCTGCCGATCCCCGCGCATGTCGAGGACGTCCACCTGGGGATCGACACTGCGGATGTGCTGGTCCCCCGCGACCATCCCCTGGCCACTCGATCGGTCATCACTGCCGCGGACCTGGACGGGTTGGTGTGGACCTGCGCCCCGGTCGGCAGCGTGTGTCACGGCTGGCTCGTCCACTTGCACGACGCCCATGGCCTGCGGCCCGACGTGCGCTACTGGGCGATGGAATTCTCCTCACAGATCGGCCTGGTCGAACACGGGAACGCCGTCGCCCTGGTGCCGCGGTTGGGCCGGGAGGCGCTGCCGTCCGGCGTCATCGCCGTGCCGGTCGACGACCCGGTGACCCGGCGCATCCTGCAGGTCTGGCGCCGGACGATGGCGCCGAGCCCGGCCATCCGCCGGGTCCACGACGTCCTCACCTCGGCGATGGACGCCGTGGCCGTCGCCCACCCGCGCTGACGGGGGCGCCGACAGCGGCACCGGCGCCGGCACCGGCGCCCGCGATCAAGGCGGCTTCGGCACCCGCGATCAAGGCGGCTTCGGTCAGGGCACCGGGGCGAGGAAGGCAGCGAGCGCCGCGGCATACATCGCTTGGTCGGCGACGCCGGCGAGCTCGCGGATGCTGTGCATCGACAACATCGGGGCACCGAGGTCGACCGTCGTCACACCCACCTGGCCCGCCGTGATCGGGCCGATGGTCGAGCCGCAGGGCAGGTCGCTGCGGGTGACGAACACCTGCAACGGCACATCCGCCTGTTCGCACGCCAGGTGCAACGCCGCTGCGCCCACCGCGTCGGTGGCGTAGCGCAACTCGGTCTGCACCTTGAGCACCGGGCCGCCGTTCATCTCGATCCGGTGCCCGGGCTCGTGTAGCTCCGAGTAGTTGGGGTGCGTGGCGTGGGCCATGTCGGCCGACGCGACGATCGTCCCAGCGAGCGCCCGCCAGAGGTCGTCGCGACTCCCACCGGCGGCCAGGACGATGCGTTCGAGGATCCCGCGCAGCATCGGTGAGTCGGCGCCGCGCTCGCTGCGGCTGCCCACCTCCTCGTGGTCAAACAGCGCGATGACCGGCCGGTATGCCGCGTCGGCCCCCTGGTCGGCCGACGTGCCACCGGAGGCAGCGACCGCCAACAGGGCGCGGACGGCGGCATACGAGCTCGCGAGGTTGTCCAAGCGCGGCGCGGCGATGAGCTCCTGGGCGCGGCCGATGCGGGCCGACGGCTGGGTGTCGTGGAGCATCGCGTCCCAGGCGAGCACGTCACCCGGGTCGGCGCCCACCTGCTCCCCGAGGTATGCCGCGATGCTCGCCGCCGCCTCCCCCACCCCCCACAGGGGCACCAGGTGTTGTTGCGGGTTGAGGACCAGACCCCGCTCGTTGACGCCGCGGTCCAGATGGATCGCCAGTTGGGCGACCCGCAGGAGGGGGGCCCGGTCGTGGAACAGCCGGGTCGACACTCCGGTGGCGGCCGAGTCGTCGCGCACGGCGACCCGGCCGGCGAGCCCGAGGTCGCGGTCGAGCCACGAGTTGATCAGCAGCCCGCCATAGGGCTCGACAGCCACCATCTGCCAGCCGGCCTTGACCAGGTCGGGGCGTGGTTTGACCCGCAGATTGGGCGAGTCGGTGTGGGTGCCAATGACCCGGAAAGGTGCGGTGGGCGGCATACCCCCTGTCTCGATCCAGGCCACGAGGGCGCCGCCGCGGGCGATGTAGTAGCGGCCTGGCTGGCTGGGGAACGGCGCTGACTCGTCCAGCGCGGTGAAGCCTTCAGCCGCGAGCAGCCGGATCGCGGAGTCGACCGCGTGGAAGGGCGTCGGGGAGGCATCGACGAAGTCGATCAACCCCTGTGCCGTGGAGTCGGGGTCGAAGGCGGTGTGCAGGCTCACCCATCGACCTTACCCGCGCTGCCGGTCAGCAGCTCGTTGGGTCTGTCCGGCGTTTGGCCGCCATGGCGGTCAAACTCGTGAAGGGCGGCCTGATCTCACCGCCATCGGCCGATGTGAGCGCCATGGCGGCCAAACTCGGAGGGCTGAGCCGAGGCCGGGGACGCGGCCCGGGACCCCACACGATGTGACGCCGATGGGCCCCAGCCGAGTGGCTGGGGCCCATCGAACGAAGTGCGCTGTCGCGAGGCGACGTCAGATCACTTGGTGACCTTGATGACCTTGCCCGAGCCGACGGTGCGGCCACCCTCGCGGATGGAGAACGGCTGGCCGTCGTCCATGGCGATGGGCTGGATCAGGGTCACGGCCATCTCGGTGTTGTCACCGGGCATGACCATGTCGGTGCCCTCGGGCAGCTTCACGACGCCAGTCACGTCCGTGGTGCGGAAGTAGAACTGGGGGCGGTAGTTGTCGTAGAACGGCGTGTGACGGCCACCTTCGTCCTTCGACAGGATGTAGACCTGTGCGTCGAACTCGGTGTGGGGGGTCATCGTGCCGGGCTTGATGACGACCTGGCCGCGCTCGACGTCCTCACGCTTGACGCCACGAAGCAGCAGGCCGACGTTCTCACCGGCGCGGGCCTCGTCGAGCAGCTTGCGGAACATCTCGACGCCCGTGACGGTCGACTTGGTCGACTTCTCGTGGATGCCGACGATCTCGACCTCCTCGTTGACCTTGAGGACACCACGCTCGACACGACCGGTGACAACGGTGCCACGGCCGGTGATGGTGAAGACATCCTCGATGGGCATGAGGAACGGCTTGTCGGTGGCGCGCTCGGGCTCCGGGATGTACTCGTCCACGGCGTCCATGAGGGCCTGGACCGACTTGGCCCACTCGGGGTCGCCCTCGAGAGCCTTGAGCGCCGAGACCCGCACGACCGGAAGGTCGTCACCCGGGAAGTCGTAGGAGGACAGCAGTTCGCGGACCTCCATCTCGACCAGCTCGAGGATCTCCTCGTCGTCGACCATGTCGGTCTTGTTCAGCGCGACGACCACGTAGGGAACGCCGACCTGGCGGGCCAGGAGGACGTGCTCCTTGGTCTGCGGCATCGGGCCATCGGTGGCCGCGACGACGAGGATGGCACCGTCCATCTGGGCCGCACCGGTGATCATGTTCTTGATGTAGTCGGCGTGCCCGGGGCAGTCGACGTGCGCGTAGTGCCGCGATTCGGTCTGGTACTCCACGTGCGCGATCGAGATCGTGATACCGCGCTGCCGCTCCTCAGGCGCCTTGTCGATCTGGTCGAACGGCGTGAAGGGGTTCAGGTCCGGGTACTTGTCGTGCAGAACCTTGGTGATAGCAGCAGTCAGCGTCGTCTTCCCGTGGTCAATGTGACCGATGGTGCCGATGTTGACGTGCGGCTTGGTCCGCTCGAACTTTGCCTTCGCCACTGGGGTCCTCCTAGGACTCTCTTGGTGTTACGCCTTACGACCTACGGGCAGGACGTGGCGCTTGCTTGTTTGGATTTGTTGGCAAGCCTACGGGAGTCTACCCGTCTCACTCACCACGGGTCTTCTTGATGATCTCGTCCGCGACGTTCCGGGGAACCTCGGCGTACGAGTCGAACTGCATCGAGTAGTTGGCTCGGCCCTGGGTCTTGGACCGGAGGTCCCCGACGTAGCCGAACATCTCCGACAAAGGCACCAGAGCCCGGACGACCTTCGCTCCCGCAGCGTCCTCCATGGACTGGATGTGCCCACGCCGAGAGTTGATGTCGCCGATGACGTCACCCATGTAGTCCTCGGGAGTACGCACCTCGACGGCCATCACCGGCTCCAGCAGGACCGGGTCGGCCTTGCGGACCGCTTCCTTGAGGACCATCGACCCGGCAATCTTGAAGGCCATTTCCGAGGAGTCGACGTCGTGCGCCGCCCCGTCGACGAGGGTGGCCTTGATCCCGACGAGCGGGTAGCCGGCGAGCACGCCGTACTGCATGGCGTCCTGGATACCGGCGTCGACCGACGGGATGTACTCCCGGGGCACACGCCCACCGGTCACCGCATTCTCGAACTCGTACATCGTGCCTTCGGCGGTGTCCAAGGGCTCGATCGAGACCTGCACCTTGGCGTACTGACCCGACCCACCGGTCTGCTTCTTGTGGGTGTAGTCGTACTTGAGCACCGACTTGCGGATCGTCTCGCGGTAGGCCACCTGCGGCTTGCCGACGTTGGCCTCGACCTTGAACTCACGACGCATCCGGTCGACCAGGATGTCCAGGTGCAGCTCGCCCATCCCCTTGATGATGGTCTGGCCGGTCTCCTGGTCCTGCTCGACCTGGAAGGTCGGGTCCTCCTCGGCGAGCTTCTGGATCGCGACGCCGAGCTTCTCCTGGTCACCCTTGGTCTTGGGCTCGATGGCCACGCTGATGACCGGGTTCGGGAACGTCATCGACTCCAGGACGACCTGGTTGGTCGGGTCGCACAGGGTGTCGCCGGTCGTCGTGTCCTTGAGACCGATGAAGGCGTAGATGTGCCCCGCCGACGCCTTGTCGACCGGGTTCTCCTTGTTGGAGTGCATCTGGAAGAGCTTCCCGACACGCTCCTTCTTGCCCTTGGTCGAGTTGATGATCTGGGCGCCCTGCGGAACCTCGCCGGAGTAGACCCGGACATAGGTGAGCTTGCCGAAGAACGGGTGCACCGCGATCTTGAACGCCAACGCCGAGAACGGCTCCGTGGCGTCGGGCTTGCGGATGATCTCGACCTCCTCGTCGCTCGGCTTGTGGCCGATCATCGGGGGGACGTCCAGCGGGGAGGGCAGGTAGTCGACAACCGCGTCGAGCATCGGCTGCACGCCCTTGTTCTTGAAGGCGGTGCCACAGATGACCGGGTTGACGACGCCGGCGATGGTGAGCTTGCGGATGCCCGCCTTGAGCTCCTCGATGGTGAGCTCCTCACCCTCGAGGTACTTCTCCATCAGGGCGTCGTCGGACTCGGCGACCAGCTCAACCAGCTCGTGACGGTAGGTCTCGGCGGCCTCCTGCAGGTCGGCCGGGATGTCCTCGACCGTGTAGTCCTCACCCTTCTGGGTCTCACCGCGCCACATCAGGGCCTTCATGCGCAGCAGGTCGACGACACCGGTGAAGTCGCTCTCCTGGCCGATCGGCAACTGCAGCGCCAACGGCTTCGCGCCGAGGCGGTCCACCATGGTCTTGACGGTGAAGTAGAAGTCCGCGCCGAGCTTGTCCATCTTGTTGACGAAGCAGATGCGCGGCACGCCGTACTTGTCGGCCTGACGCCACACCGTCTCGGACTGCGGCTCGACGCCTTCCTTGGCGTCGAAGACCGCACACGCGCCGTCGAGCACGCGCAGCGAGCGCTCGACCTCGACGGTGAAGTCGACGTGACCCGGCGTGTCGATGATGTTGATCTGGTGGTCTTTCCAGAAGGTCGTCGTCGCGGCCGACGTGATCGTGATGCCGCGCTCCTGCTCCTGCTCCATCCAGTCCATCGTGGCAGCGCCGTCGTGGACCTCACCGATCTTGTAGGTGATGCCGGTGTAGAAGAGGATGCGCTCGGTCGTCGTCGTCTTGCCGGCGTCGATGTGCGCCATGATGCCGATGTTGCGGACCTTCGTGAGGTCGGTCAGGACATCTTGTGCCACGTCAGTGCTCTCGTCTCAGAATCGTTGTACAGGTCGCGGGCGGCTCGTGCGGCGGCCCCGCAGGCAGTGGGTATGCCGCGCGCACAGGTGCGCGGGCGGCATACCCCTGCCGCGGTGGTCACCAGCGGTAGTGGGCGAAGGCGCGGTTGCTCTCGGCCATCTTGTGGGTGTCCTCGCGGCGCTTGACCGCGGCACCCAGACCGTTCGACGCGTCGAGCAACTCGTTCATGAGTCGGTCGGTCATCGTCTTCTCGCGCCGCTGACGGGCGTAGCCCACGAGCCAGCGCAGCGCCAGCGTGGTGGAACGGCCCGGCTTGACCTCGATCGGCACCTGGTAGGTCGCGCCACCGACACGGCGGGACTTGACCTCGACGGCCGGCTTGATGTTGTCCAGCGCGCGCTTGAGGGTGACGACGGGGTCGGTGCCGGTCTTCTGACGGCAGCCCTCAAGGGCGCCGTAGACGATGGTTTCGGCGATCGACTTCTTGCCGTCGAGGAGGATCTTGTTGACCAACTGGGTCACCAGCGGGCTGCTGTAGACCGGGTCGACGACGAGCGGCCGCTTCGGAGCGGGTCCCTTACGAGGCATTAGCCCTTCACCTTCTTCGCGCCGTAACGGCTACGCGCCTGCTTGCGGTTCTTGACACCCTGGGTGTCGAGCGTGCCGCGGATGATCTTGTAGCGGACACCCGGGAGGTCCTTCACACGACCGCCACGCACGAGCACGATCGAGTGCTCCTGCAGGTTGTGCCCGACTCCGGGGATGTATGCCGTGACCTCGATCTGGGAGGTCAACTTGACGCGGGCGACCTTGCGCAGCGCCGAGTTGGGCTTCTTGGGGGTGGTCGTGTACACACGCGTGCACACACCGCGGCGCTGGGGCGAACCCTTGAGCGCCGGGGTCTTGGTCTTGCCGACCTTGTCCTGGCGCCCCTTGCGCACCAGTTGGTTGATCGTAGGCAACCTAAACTCCGTCTTTCGATGTGGTCAGACCCGTCTGGCGTGCGGACGGACTCCTTGGTCGTTCCAGCTTCCCCGCCCCGGACCCGCGAACGGGTCGATCGGGCGACGATGGCCGGGTGCCCTCACCTGCACGTCCCGACGCACTCCGGCACCCCTTGCGAGGTGACGTGGAGGCCGTCGGGCTGCCCGGCGAGAGCGGGGCGAACGCAGGCGTCACCGGTATGCCGGTCGCGCCCAGGTTCTCGTGTCCGGAGCGAGCCCAGACACGGCTAACCAATCTACCGGCCCGCGATACCCCGACCAAATCGGTTGCCACGTCGGCGTTGGCGGACCACGCTCGCCCGCCCTCCGAGGGCCGGCGCCGGGCGACGCGACCGGGAGCGAACCGCACTGCCTAGGGCCACGCCCAGGGAGAGGAAGCTCGCTGCGGCCGCGCCGATGAGCCAGTACATCCACGGCTCCATGACCAGGCCTGGCCGGACCGGCTGGGCCGCGGCGGCGACCACGGGGTCGAAGGCGATCCGGTGTCCGCGCACGAGCAGGCGGTGGGTGTTGACGGCATACGGAGTGCAGGTGAAGACAGTGAGAAGGTCAGTCGCGGGGTCCACCGCGAGGTCCTCGATATCCGTCGGGAGGACGACCTTGATCTGGTCGACCTGATAGGCCAACGTCTCACCTGCGACGTCGACGTAGATGGCCGAGCCCTCACGGACGTCGATGAGATGGTCCAGCAACGTGGCATTGGCCATCCCCGTGTGGCTGGTGAGCACGGAGTGTGTCCCCACACCGCCCACGGGCAGGGCGGTGCCATACAGGTGACCGATGCCCTTGGCGATCGTCTCGTCGCTGGTGCTGTGGTAAACGGGAAGGTCGACCCCGATCGAGGGAATCCGCAGCCGGGCCATCGCTCCGAGCCCGGACAGCCGGGACAGGTAGTCGGCATAGGCCGCCGACGACGGGCCGCTGGCCAGGAGCGTGCCCCAGGGGTCTTTCGCCTGCACGCCCTTGAGCGCGGCGTTGTAGGCGTGGGCACCTTCAAGTTGCTGAGCGAGCGTCGCGGTCGGGGCCTGCGCGACCCGTTGGTTGTATGTTTCGGCGAACTGCTGCTGCTTGGTGTTGTTGAACTGGGTAGCTGCCACGGGGTAGACGAGCACGCCCATACCGACAAAGACGAGGAGCACCGAGACCAGCGCGCGAGCCAGCCCCAGCCTGCGCCGAGCCCGGCGCTGGGCGATCGGCCCGCCGTGTCGAGGACGATAGCCACGCGCATCACGCAGGCCCCGCTGCGGCGGACCGGGTGCGGCATGACGGGGACAACGCGACGCGTCGGGACGGGTGCGCCTCGAGCGGGCAGGCCGAGATCCCCGGCCGGCGTTCCTGGCGGAACGACGGCTGGGAACGGCCCCGCTCAAGGCGTCGTCGCTCATGGTCCGTCGTGTCGCTCTCGTGGCCGTCGGTAGCCGAGCCCGGCCATGATCGCCCCGGTGCCGAGCAAGAGCCCAGCGACCAACAGCGCCGATGCCGTGTCCGATCCGGTCCAGGGCAACGTCCCCGGCTTCGTCGGGGTGGGTGTAGGCGTGGGAGTCGGGGTCGGCGTGGGCGTGGGCGTCCGGACGTTCTTGGGGTAGACGTGGATGTCGAAGACCCAACGACTGCGGGTGACCGGATCGGTCATCGGAATGGTGACCAGGAAGTCGGCACCCTTGACGATCGTCGGGTCCTCGGAGCCGTCGGGCAGCCGGACGCTGGCCTCGTGGACGAGGTAGAGGCCGACCGGGAGCCCGGAGACAACGGTCGAACCGTCGGCCCCCGTCGGCGTGGACGTGTGAACCGTCCCGCCCTGGGCCCGGGCCCCCTCCAGGTTGTCCTGGTAGGCGAGCGCGGCATACCAGCCGGCGTTGGTGGTGAGGTCGACGCCAGCGACGCGCGTCACGGTGAAGACCACCCCGGCAAGGGGCGCAGAGCTGGTGGGCAGCACGAGGGCGGTGCCATTGGCAGGGTATGCCGTCTGGTCAACCGGGAGCCCGAGATGCTTGTGGATGGTCAGTGACCCCGTGGCATCCGCCGGGATGAGAGCCGGGCTGGCGTCCGTGAGGACGCCAGCCGTCGCAGGAGCCGTCCCTCCGACGAGTGCGACGAACGTGAGCACGGCTGCGCCAACCCACCGCCTCAGCGGGTGTGGTCGCGTGTTCCCCCTCATTCCCTCTCCCTCTCCTTCTTCTTCGCTGCTCGCCGTGCCGCCCGACGTCGGTCCGCCGCGATCCATCCCAGGATCATGGCGACCAGAACGAGCAGGGCCACCCCCGCGCCGATGAGCCGCGGCCACATCCAGGACTGGATCGTCCAGTCCATCGTGGCCGACGCCTGGTCATGCGTGGTGTCAGTGGCTTGGGTGTGGGGCACCCGAACCCCCCGCACCAACAGCCGGTGGCTGTTGATGGCGTAGGGCGTGCACGTGACCAGGGTGACCTGGTCGGCCCCGTTCGTGACGCCAAGGTCGTCGAGCTGGTTGGGCAGGACGACGCTGGTCTTGTCGACCTGGTAGGCCAAGGTTCGGCCCAGGACATCGATGTAGAACTTGTCACCGACCTGCAGGTCGGGCAGGTGGTCAAAGAGTGTGGCGTTCGCCAAAGAACTGTGTCCGGTGAGCACGGCGTGTGTGCTCGGTCCGCCCACAGGCAGCGAACTGCCGAACAGGTGGCCGACACCCTTGGCCAGCGTGTCATCGCTGGTGCCGTGCAGGACCGGAAGATCGACGTCCAGCGCCGGAATCCGAATCCTGCCCATCGCCTCGAGCAGATCGAGCTGGCTCAGGTAGTCGCGGTAGTCCGCGTTGAGCGCGCTGCTCGCTTCGTCCCAGGGGTCCTTCAAGAGCTTCGGGTTCAGTGCCGTGTTGTAGCGCGTCGCCGCGGCAAACTCCGCGTTCAACGCGACCGGATCGGCCGTTGCCACCTTGGCGGCGTACTCACGGGCGAACTCCGACTGTTTGTAGTTGTTGTAGAACGTTGCGACGACCGGGTAGGCCAGGACGACCGCTCCGATCAGCATCAGAAGCACCGGGATGAGCCGATCGACCCACACCCTGCGGGCGCGATGCCGGCCCCGACGGCGCTGGGTTGGCCCAGTCGCTCCGGGGTCGAGCTGCACCTGCAGGGTGGCGGTCATTCGTCTCCTCCTGGATCGGGTGGTGGGGAGGGGGTTGACGACCTCCCCACCACCCTGATGGGTGCGGCATGGAAGGCGAGGGGGGGTTCCTTCGCATGCCGCTGTCAAACGGGCGGCGCTTTCACACCGTGGTTCTCAGCTCACCAATCCGGTCTGGGAGGACCGAGGTTGGAGACCTGTCAGACGTCCTGCTCGATCTCGCGGCGACGGGCGCCGACGAGGTAGTAGCCGAGGCCACCACCGACGAGCAGGAGACCGACGATGCTCACCGCAGCCACGCCCGCACCACCGGTGAGGGGGAGGTTGTTGCCGAGGTTGGACGGCTCGTTGGCCACCTGAACCTCCTGAGCGTCAGCGGTTCCGACCGTGTAGGCCAGGTTCGTCACGTCACCCTCGACCGTCACCGTGAAGGGGATCGGCTGGGCGTTGAGGTTGTAGCCGACGGGCGCCTTCGTCTCGACCAAGCAGTAGGTGTGCAGGTCGGTCTGGGTGGCGTTGTTGTAGAAGTTCGACAGCTGCAGGTCGGTGAAGAGCACGGCACCACTCGCGTCGGTGGTCACCGGCGACCCGATCTGGTTGGCCACAATCATCTCGGCCGGGGCGCACGCGTCGTCGTTGTTGAGGTCACGGTAGACGGTGAACTCAGCACCGGTGAGGGGAGCCGACGTCTTGGCGTCGTACTTGATGAACTGCATGTCGCCGTACTTCGAGACGACCTCGTTCGACGGGATGCCGGGAGTCGTGGTCGTCGGCGGCACGGTCGTCGGCGGGGTCGTCGTCCCCGGGGTGGTCAGGTCGGTCCCACCCTGGCCGATCCACCAGCCCTCGCTGGGGATGAACTCGCCCTTGTTGGGGATGATGCCCGTCGAGGGGACCGAGGTGACGGTCGCAACGATGTCGGTCGTGACGACAGCCGCCGCGTCGAAAACCTTGGCCGCGACGATCTTGTCCAGGCCGGAGGTCGACATGATGATCTTGACCTCGTCGCCGGCGGCGGCGGCGTAGTCGAGCCAGTAGTAGTAGTCACAGTTGGTGCCATCTCCGGCCGTCGCGTCGCAACCGATGAGCGGGGTGCCTCCGACGGAGACGGTCACCGACTGCGCGTCCACGTAGGTCGACAGGTTGTCACCGACGTAGTAGTAGCTCAGGTCCGCACCGTTGATCGAGCCATCGCCGTTGCTGTCGGTGGCCTGGATCGTCGAGGCGAGGTGGTAGGTGAGGTTCTGACCGACGGTGTAGGCGTTCTGGTTCGTCGTCCCGAGGTTGCCGTCAGTGACCGTCTTGAGGATCGAGTCGGCCTGGTTCTTCGGGTAGACGTAGACGTCGTACATCCAGCTCGTCAGGTTGACCGGGTCGGTCATCGGCAGCGTGACGAGGAACGGTGCCGAGGGGGTGATGGTCGACGCGTCAGGGGTCGTGGTGGACGTCCCGAGGTTCTCGTTGACCAGGTAGAGGCCAGCGCCGGCGGCCTGCGTGAACGTCGCCAGGCCCGCTGCGTCAGTGGTCACGGTCGTGACCAGGGTGAACGGGTAATTCACGCTGTTGACCGTGACGAAACCGTCGGCGATCTCACCTGCGGTGAGGGTGTGGTCCTGCAACACGATCGAGGCGGCCCAACCGGCATTGGTCGTCAGGTCGATGGTGGTGAACTTGTAGACATCGAAGTCGACACCCTCCAGCGGGGTGCCCGACACCGTCTGCTGGGTGCCGTTGTTCGGCTGGCCCGTCGTGTTGTCGAGGAACTTGGCGATGTTCAGGGTGACCGTGGCGGTCGGGTCGATGATCGGGCTTGGCAGCGCCATGGCCGACGTCGGGGCGATGAGCCCGAGCCCTGCCAGGGCCACGGCCGCAAAGGCAGCCGCTGCCATTCTGAGTGATTTCATGCGCATTCCTTGACACTCCTCCAAAGAGAGTTTTCCGTTGTTGTTCTAGGGAGTTCGCGGCTGCGACCTGTCCCGTCATCCTCCGAGAGCGACCACGTGGGTGGCCCGGTTCTGGAAGTCCTCGTCCCTTCACCCGTCCTCGTTGAGAGCCCGGCGGCTGCCTCACGGCACCCAGGAACCCTCCTCAGCGGAGGCTCATCGGCTGCTCCCAACCGATGAGACACCAGGCGGGGTCGGACGCGGACGTCGAAGAGTGGCATACCCTCGGGGGTATGCCGTAGGCACGGCAGAGCAAGGCTCAGCACGGCTGACTCCAACGCATCGTGTTTTGAATCCCGCAGTCAGCCGTCTCATCCGGGCGACCCCTGCGCGTCCCCCCGGACGGCGTCAAGACTGTTCCCGTAGATGCGCCCCCACAGCGCCGACCAACTGCGTCAATGTTAACCCAGATATACCCGCGTTGTCCAGCACGACGCGTGCTTGCTCAAGGACGCCTCAAGCGCTTGCACGTATTCACAGCCGTTCACTATTGCTTCCCCCTAGCAACCGGCGGCCACTCGGGCCTGAAGTGCGGGAGTCATCGTCCCCGATACACAGAGAACGGGCGCGAACCCCGCAGGGGTTCACGCCCGTTCTTGGCGAAGTCGGTCAGCGATTCATGACGGCCGCACGCCCGGCCTCGAGACGCGCCACCGGCACGCGGAACGGCGAGCAGGAGACGTAGTCCAGACCCACCTTGTGGAAGAAGTGCACCGATTCGGGGTCGCCGCCGTGCTCACCGCAGACGCCCGTCTTGAGCCCAGGCTTGGTCTCCCGGCCCTGCTGAACGGCGAAGGTCACCAACCGCCCGACGCCATCCTCATCGATGGTCTCGAAGGGAGACACCGGGAAGATGCCCTTCTCGAGATAGGTCGAGAAGAACGACCCCTCGACGTCGTCCCGGCTGAAGCCCCACGTCGTCTGGGTGAGGTCGTTGGTCCCGAAGGAGAAGAAGTCAGCCGACTCGGCGATCTGACCGGCCGTCAGGCAGGCCCGCGGCAACTCCATCATCGTGCCGATCATGACGTTCTCACCCGGCCCGACCAACTCACCCTTCTCGCGGGCGATCTTCAGCGCCTGGGTGCGCACCAACTCGAGCTCCTGGTAGGTGTCGATGAGCGGCACCATGATCTCGGCCGTCCCGACCGAACCACTCTTGCGGGCCAGTTGGAAGGCCTCGAGGATCGCCCGGACCTGCATCTCGAACAGGCCCTTGGTGACGATGCCCAGCCGCACCCCGCGCAACCCGAACATCGGGTTGGACTCGTGCAGCCGCTCGATGGCCTTGAGCATCGTGCGGTCGGCGTCGGTGGCCGTGCCCCGCTCCTCGGCGATCGCGACCTTGGTCGCCATCTCGACGATGTTGGGCAGGAACTCGTGCAACGGCGGGTCGATGAGCCGCACGGTGACCGGCCGCTCCCCCATCGCCGCGAAGATCTCCTGGAAGTCTTGACGCTGCAGCGGACGCAGCGCTTCAAGGGCCGCCACCCGGGTCTCGTCGGTCTCGGCGAGGATGAGTCGCTCGACCAACTCGCGCCGGTCGCCGAGGAACATGTGCTCGGTGCGGCATAGGCCGATGCCTTCGGCGCCGAAGCGGACCGCGCGCGCTGCGTCTTCGGGCGTGTCGGCGTTGGCGCGCACCCGCAGCCGGCGCACCTTGTCGGCGATCGTCATGATGCGGTGCACCGCCTTGACGGTGTCTGACGTTTCGGGTGCCTCGGGGTCGATGTTGCCCTCGAAGTACTCGACGATGGCGCTCGGCATGACCGGCACGGCGCCGCGGAACACCTGGCCGGTGCCCCCGTCGATCGAGATGAGGTCGCCTTCCTTGAGGTTCTCACCAGCCCGACCGCGGATGGTGATCGTCTTGTGCGTGCTGTCGATCACCAACTCGTCGGCGCCACAGACACAGGTCGTGCCCATGCCACGAGCCACAACAGCGGCGTGCGAGGTCTTGCCGCCCCGCGAGGTGAGGATGCCCTTGCTGGCGATCATGCCCACGAGGTCGTCAGGGTTGGTCTCGGTGCGGACGAGGATGACGTCCTCGCCACGGTCGGCCCACTCCTTGGCGGCGATCGAGCTGAAGACGATCTTGCCCACCGCCGCGCCGGGGCTGGCCGCGACGCCCCTGGTGAGCAGGGCCGAGGTCGCCGACGCGTCGAACCGCGGGAACATCAGCTGGGACAGCTGGGCGCCGTTCACCCGGGTGAGCGCTTCTTCCTCGGTGATGACGCCCTCATCGATGAGCTGGCCGGCGATCCGGAAGGCCGCCTCCGCGGTCCGCTTGCCGACTCGGGTCTGCAACATCCACAGGGTGCCGCGCTCGATGGTGAACTCGATGTCGCACAGGTCGTGGTAGTGCGCCTCCAGGGCGCTCATGTTGTCCAGCAATTGCCGGTATGCCGCGGGCGACTCGCCCTCGAGCTCGTGCAGCGGGCGGGCGTTGCGGATGCCGGCGACGACGTCCTCGCCCTGGGCGTTCATGAGGAAGTCGCCGTAGACGCCCACGTCGCCCGTGGAGGGGTCGCGGGTGAAGCAGACCCCGGTGCCCGAGTCGTCGGACATGTTGCCGAAGACCATCGTCTGGATGTTGACGGCCGTGCCGAGGTCGTTCGGAATGCGCTCCTGGCGACGGTAGAGGACGGCGCGGTCACCACTCCAGGACCGGAAGACGGCCTCGACCGCCGCGTCGAGCTGCTGGCGCGGGTCCTGCGGGAAGCGCTCCCCCGTGGCGTTGAAGATCGCCGTCTTGAAGCTGCCACACAGCGCGGCCAGGTCGGCGGCGGTCAACTCGGTGTCCTCGACGATCCGGCGGGCGTGCTTGACCTGCTCGATGCGCGCCTCGAAGACCTCGGAGTCGATCCCCAGGACCGTCTTGCCGAACATCTGCAGCAGTCGGCGGTAGGAGTCCCAGGCGAACCGCTCGCCGGCCATTCCGGCCAGCCCGAGGACCGAGTCGTCGTTGAGCCCGATGTTGAGAACGGTCTCCATCATGCCGGGCATCGAGAACGCTGCGCCGGAACGCACCGACACCAGCAGGGGGTTGATCGGGTCGCCCAGAGTGCGTCCCATCGCCTGCTCCACCGTGGCGAGGTGCGCGGTGACCTCGGCCGCCAACTCCGCCGGCGCCTTGCCCTTGGTGAGGTAGGCCTTGCAGGCTTCGGTCGTGATGGTGAAACCGGGGGGCACCGGCAGCCCGATCTTCACCATCTCGGCAAGGTTGGCCCCCTTCCCGCCCAGGAGCGCCTTCTGTTCCTTATCACCCTCGGAGAAGTCGAAGACGTAGCGGGTGGTCATGGGTCGTCCTTCCGGGGAAAAGGGGCGGGGGGTGCCGCAGTGCACTCACCCCATCTTGGACCCATTTGGGCCTTCCGAAGCGGCTCTCCGGGGGACGAAGGTCCCGCAGACTTGACGGCACCGTGGAGTCGCGAACGCGCTTGCGCGGCACCGGGTTGGAGCCGCGACGCTCCCTGATCGTCAATTCCCTGACTAGATAAGGACTTTCGCGTCGAGGGGCCTCCACAACACGGTATGCCGCCCCCCACAACGCGGTATGCCGCCCCCGCAGGTGCGGGGACGGCATACCGAGGACTGCGCCGGTGACCCGGCAGCGACTGGGGCCTACAGGCGCCCGTAGTCGTCGAGGTTGAGGTCGTCCAGACGGACCGCCTCGCCCGTGCCCCCACCGAAGTGGGAGTAGTCGTAGGAGTCGTAGTTGGGCATGGAGTACATGGCCGCCTTCGCCTCCTCGGTCGGCTCGACCTCGATGTTGCGGTAGCGGGCCAGGCCCGTGCCGGCAGGGATGAGCTTGCCGAGGATGACGTTCTCCTTGAGGCCGCGCAGCGGGTCGCTCTTGGCCTCCATGGCCGCCTGGGTGAGCACCCGGGTGGTCTCCTGGAAGGACGCCGCCGACAGCCACGACTCGGTGGCCAACGACGCCTTGGTGATGCCCATGAGCTCGGGACGACCCGAGGCCGGCTTGCCACCGTCGGTGACGACCCGACGGTTCTCGGCCTCGAACGCACCGCGCTCGACCAGGTCACCCGGGATGAGGTCGGCCTCGCCGGCCTCGATGACCGTGACCCGTCGCAGCATCTGGCGGACGATGACCTCGATGTGCTTGTCGTGGATCGACACACCCTGCTGGCGGTAGACGTGCTGCACCTCGTCGACGAGGTGCATCTGCACGGCCCGCGGGCCGAGGATACGCAGCACCTGCTTCGGGTCGATCGCGCCCTGGAAGAGCTGGTGACCGACCTCGATGTGGTCGCCGTCAGCGACGAGCAACCGGGCCCGCTTGCTCACGGGGTAGGAGTGCTCCTCCGCGCCGTCGTCCGGGATCAGCACGATCCGGCGAGCCTTGTCGCTGTCTTCGATGCGGATCCGGCCGGTCGCCTCAGCGATCGACGCGACACCCTTGGGGGTGCGGGCCTCGAACAACTCGACGACACGCGGCAGACCCTGGGTGATGTCGTCACCGGCCACACCACCGATGTGGAAGGTACGCATCGTCAGCTGGGTGCCGGGCTCACCGATCGACTGGGCTGCGATGATGCCGACGGCCTCGCCGATGTCGACGAGCTTGCCCGCGGCCAACGAACGGCCGTAACACAGCGCGCAGGTGCCGACCTTGCTGTCGCAGGTGAGGACCGAGCGCACCCGGACCTCGTCGACGCCGGCCTCGAAGAGTCGGTCGATGACGACGTCGCCCAGGTCGATGCCAGCCGTGGCCAGCACCGTGCCGTCGACCTCGACGTCCTCGGCGAGCGTCCGGGCGTAGACCGAGGTCTCGACGTCCTCGTGCCCGACGCGCCGGCCCTGCGGGTCGATCGTCGCGATCGGCACCTTGAGACCACGTTCGGTCCCGCAGTCCTCCTCGCGGATGATGACGTCCTGCGACACGTCGACCAGACGCCGGGTGAGGTAACCCGAGTCGGCGGTCCGCAGGGCGGTGTCGGCCAGACCCTTACGCGAGCCGTGGGTCGAGATGAAGAACTCGAGCACCGACAGACCCTCGCGGAAGTTGGCCTTGATCGGCCGCGGGATGATCTCGCCCTTGGGGTTGGAGACCAGGCCCTTCATGCCGGCGATCTGGCGCAGCTGCATCCAGTTGCCTCGCGCACCGGAGTTGACCATCCGGAAGATGGTGTTGGTCCGGGGCGTGTTCGCGATCATCTCCTTGGCGACCTCGTTGGTCGCCTCGTTCCAGATCTCGATGAGGTCTTCGCGACGCTCGTTGTCGGTCATCGCACCGCGGTCGTAGAGCTTCTGCACCTTGGCGGCGCGGGCTTCGTACTCCTCGATGATCTCGGCCTTGCGCGGCGGGGTGATGACGTCGCTGATGGCGACCGTCGTGCCCGAGCGGGTGGCCCAGTGGAAACCGGCCTCCTTGAGGGCGTCGAGGGACGCAGCGACCTGCACCTTGGAGTAGCGCTCGGCCAGATCGTTGACGATCATCGAGAGACGCTTCTTGTCGACTGGCTCGTTGACGAACGGGTAGTTCATCGGCAGCGCCTCGTTGAACAGCGCCCGGCCCAGGGTCGTCTCGAGCGTGATGACCGGGACGCGGCCATCCTCGCCCGCCTCGACGCCTTCGGGCAGCACGAAGCCGGCCGGCGGGACGGTGTCGAACAACCGGATCCGCACCAGCGAGCCCAGCTCGATCTGGCCGCTGTCGAACGCCATCCGGGCCTCGGCCGGCGTGCTGAACGAACGCAGCGCCTCGGCCCCCTCACCGGACTCCGCGGCATACACCGTGGTCGTCTCGCAGGTGAGGTGGTAGAGGCCGATGATCATGTCCTGGGTGGGCATGGTCACCGGGCGACCGTCGGCCGGCTTGAGGATGTTGTTGGACGAGAGCATGAGGATGCGCGCCTCGGCCTGGGCCTCTGCCGACAGCGGCACGTGGACCGCCATCTGGTCGCCGTCGAAGTCGGCGTTGAACGCGGTGCAGACCAGCGGGTGGATCTGGATGGCCTTGCCTTCGACCAACTGCGGTTCGAAGGCCTGGATGCCCAGACGGTGCAGCGTGGGTGCCCGGTTGAGCAGCACGGGGTGCTCGGTGATGACCTCTTCGAGGACGTCCCACACGACCGGGCGCGAGCGCTCGACCATGCGCTTGGCCGACTTGATGTTCTGCGCGTGGTCGAGGTCGACCAGTCGCTTCATCACGAACGGCTTGAACAGCTCAAGAGCCATCTGCTTGGGCAGACCGCACTGGTGCAGCTTGAGCTGCGGGCCGACGACGATGACCGAACGGCCGGAGTAGTCGACACGCTTGCCCAGGAGGTTCTGGCGGAAGCGGCCCTGCTTGCCCTTGAGCATGTCGGACAGCGACTTGAGCGGCCGGTTGCCCGGGCCGGTCACCGGACGCCCACGGCGGCCGTTGTCGAAGAGGCTGTCGACGGCCTCCTGAAGCATGCGCTTCTCGTTGTTGACGATGATCTCCGGCGCACCGAGGTCCAACAGCCGCTTGAGACGGTTGTTGCGGTTGATGACCCGGCGGTAGAGGTCGTTGAGGTCGGACGTCGCGAACCGACCACCGTCGAGCTGCACCATCGGGCGCAGGTCCGGCGGGATGACCGGGACGCAGTCCAGGACCATCGCCGTGGCGCTGTTGGTCGTCGTCTGGAAGGCGTTGACCACCTTGAGCCGCTTGAGGGCCCGCGTCTTGCGCTGGCCCTTGCCGGTGTCGATGATCTCGCGCAGCAGGATGGCCTCGGCGTCCAGGTCGAAGGACTCCAGGCGCTTCTGGATCGCCGCAGCGCCCATCCCGCCCTCGAAGTAGAGCCCGAACCGGTCACGCATCTCTCGGTAAAGGATCTCGTCGCCTTCGAGGTCTTGGACCTTGAGGTTACGGAAGCGGTCCCACACCTGCTCAAGCCGCTCGATCTGCTGGTCTGCGCGACGGCGGATCGCCGACATCTCGCGCTCGGCGCCGTCACGGACCTTGCGCTTGATGTCGGCCTTGGCGCCCTCAGCCTCGAGCTCGGCCAGGTCGGCCTCAAGCTTCTTGGCACGGTCGTCGATGTCGACGTCGCGGCGGTTCTCCAACTCCTTGCGCTCGACCTGGATCTGGGCCTCGAGAGAGGGCAGGTCGGCATGGCGCTGGTCGACGTCGACCGCGGTGATCATGTAGGCCGCGAAGTAGATGACCTTCTCGAGGTCCTTCGGGGCCAGGTCCAGCAGGTAGCCCAACCGGCTCGGGACACCCTTGAAGTACCAGATGTGGGTGACGGGAGCGGCCAACTCGATGTGGCCCATCCGCTCACGGCGCACCTTGGCACGGGTGACCTCGACGCCGCAGCGCTCGCAGATGATGCCCTTGAAGCGGACCCGCTTGTATTTCCCACAGGAGCACTCCCAGTCCCGGGTGGGGCCGAAGATGCGCTCGCAGAACAGCCCCTCCTTCTCGGGCTTGAGGGTGCGGTAGTTGATGGTCTCGGGCTTCTTGACTTCACCGTGACTCCACTGGCGGATGTCATCCGCGGTAGCAAGTCCGATGCGCAGCTCGTCGAAGAAGTTGACGTCCAGCACGGGGTTCTCTCTCTCGTCCCTACAGTCTGGTCAGTTCGGGGGTGTATGCCGCGTGGCCGGCGCGGGATCGCGGCCTGGGCCACGCGGCATACCTGATGTCGTTAGACCTCTTCGACGCTGCTCGGCTCACGCCGACTCAGGTCGATGCCCAGCTCCTCGGCGGCCCGGAAGACGTCGTCGTCGCTCTCCTTCATCTCGATGGCCTGTCCATCGCTGGACAGCACCTCGACGTTGAGACACAGGGACTGCATCTCCTTGAGGAGCACCTTGAACGACTCGGGGATGCCGGAGTCGGGGATGTTCTCGCCCTTGACGATGGCCTCGTAGACCTTCACCCGACCAGGAACGTCGTCCGACTTGATGGTGAGCAGCTCCTGCAGCGTGTATGCCGCGCCGTAGGCCTCCAGCGCCCACACCTCCATCTCGCCGAACCGCTGACCGCCGAACTGGGCCTTACCGCCCAGGGGCTGCTGCGTGATCATCGAGTAGGGGCCGGTCGAACGAGCGTGGATCTTGTCGTCGACCAGGTGGTGGAGCTTGAGGATGTACATGTAGCCCACCGACACCGGCTCGGGGAACGGCTCGCCGGACCGACCGTCGAACAGCCGGGTCTTCCCGCTGCCGTCGATGAGCCGCACGCCGTCGCGAGTCTTGCGCGTCGAGTCGAGCAGACCGGTGATGACGTCCTCGCGGGCGCCGTCGAACACCGGGCTGGCCACTCGGGCACCGGGCTCGGCCACGTGGTTGTCGGCCGGGATGGCCCGCGCCCAGTCGGGCGTGCCCTCGATCTCCCACCCGCGGCTAGCTGCCCAACCCAGGTGCAACTCGAGGATCTGCCCGACGTTCATGCGGCCGGGAACACCCATCGGGTTGAGCACGACGTCGACCGCCGTGCCGTCCTCAAGGAAGGGCATGTCCTCGATCGGGAGGATCTTGGAGATGACGCCCTTGTTGCCGTGGCGGCCGGCGAGCTTGTCGCCGTCGGTGATCTTGCGCTTGTTGGCGACATAGACCCGCACGAGCTGGTTGACGCCGGGGGGCAGGTCGTCGCCGTCGTCCTTGTCAAAGACCTTGACGCCGATGACCGTGCCGGTCTCACCGTGGGGCACCTTGAGGGACGTGTCGCGAACCTCGCGGGCCTTCTCGCCGAAGATCGCGCGCAGCAGGCGCTCCTCCGGGGTCAGCTCGGTCTCACCCTTGGGCGTGACCTTGCCGACGAGCAGGTCGCCGTCGCGGACCTCGGCACCGATGCGGATGATCCCGCGCTCGTCGAGGTCGGCCAGAACCTCTTCGGAGACGTTGGGGATGTCCCGCGTGATCTCCTCCGGGCCCAGCTTGGTGTCGCGGGCGTCGACCTCGTGCTCCTCGATGTGGATCGAGGAGAGGACGTCGTCCTGGACCAGACGCTGGGAGAGGATGATCGCGTCCTCGTAGTTGTGCCCTTCCCACGGCATGAACGCCACGAGCAGGTTGCGCCCGAGGGCCATCTCGCCGCCGTCGGTCGCGGGGCCGTCAGCAATGACCGAGCCCTTCTCAAGGCGCGCGCCCTCATCGACACGGACGACCTGGTTGTAGCAGTTGCCCTGGTTGGACCGGTCGAACTTGGCGATGCGGTAGGTGCGGTTCGTGCCGTCGTCCTGAGCCACCGTGACCAGGTCGGCGCTCACCTCGGTGACGACACCCGGGGCCTCGGCGACAACCACGTCACCGGAGTCGATGGCCGCGCGGTATTCCATCCCGGTGCCGACCAGCGGCGCCTCGGACTTGACCAGCGGCACCGCCTGGCGCTGCATGTTGGAGCCCATGAGCGCGCGGTTGGCGTCATCGTGCTCGAGGAACGGAATGAGCGCGGTCGCCGCGGACACCATCTGGCGCGCCGAGACATCCATGTAGTCGACGTCGACGCCCGGGATGTATTCGGGCTCGCCACCCTTGGTGCGGACCAGGACCCGCTCCTCGGCGAAGGACCCGTCCGGGTTGAGCGGAGCGTTGGCCTGCGCCTTGACGAAGAGGTCTTCCTCATCGGCCGACAAGTAGTGGACCTCGTCGGTGACGACCCCGTTGACGACCTTGCGGTAGGGGGTCTCGACGAACCCGAACGCGTTGATCCGGCCATAGGAGGCCAGCGAGCCGATGAGGCCGATGTTGGGGCCTTCCGGCGTCTCGATCGGGCACATCCGGCCGTAGTGGCTGGAGTGGACGTCACGGACCTCCATGCCGGCGCGGTCCCGCGAGAGACCGCCGGGGCCGAGGGCCGAGAGGCGACGCTTGTGGGTCAGCCCGGACAGCGGGTTGTTCTGGTCCATGAACTGCGAGAGCTGGCTGGTGCCGAAGAACTCGCGGATCGAGGCCACGACCGGACGGATGTTGATCAGGGTCTGCGGCGTGATCGCCTCGACGTCCTGGGTGGTCATCCGCTCGCGAACCACACGCTCCATCCGGGACAGGCCCGTGCGGACCTGGTTCTGGATGAGCTCGCCGACGCTGCGCAGACGACGGTTGCCGAAGTGGTCGATGTCGTCGGTCTCGACGAGCAGCTCGACCGCCTCGCCGTGGCGACGACCGGGCAGGGTCGTCTCGCCGGCGTGCAGGGCCACGATGTAGCGGATGGTCGCGACGATGTCGTCGATCGACAGCGTGGAGGCCGACAGCGGCGCCTCGACCCCGAGCTTCTTGCCCAGCTTGTACCGGCCAACCTTGGCCAGGTCATAGCGCTTGGGGTTGAAGTAGAGGTTGTCCAGCAGGGCCTGCGCGGCCTCCTTGGTCGGCGGCTCGCCCGGGCGCAGCTTGCGGTAGATGTCCAGCAGCGCGTCATCCTGGCCCTGGGTGTGGTCCTTCTCCAGGGTCAGACGCATCGACTCGTAGTCCCCGAAGTTCTCGAGGATCTGGTCGTTGGTCCAGCCGAGCGCCTTGAGCAGCACGGTGACCGACTGCTTGCGCTTGCGGTCGACACGGACGCCGACCATGTCGCGCTTGTCGATCTCGAACTCCAGCCAGGCGCCGCGGCTCGGGATGAGCTTCGCGGTGTAGATGTCCTTGTCGGACGTCTTGTCGGCAGTGCGCTCGAAGTAGGCGCCGGGCGACCGGACCAACTGCGAGACGACGACCCGCTCGGTGCCGTTGATGATGAACGTCCCGCGCTCGGTCATGAGCGGGAAGTCACCCATGAAGACCGTCTGGCTCTTGATCTCGCCAGTGTTGGTGTTCATGAACTCGGCGGTCACGAACAAGGGCGCGTCGTAGGTCTGGTCGCGCTCCTTGCAGGACTCGATGGTCTTGCGGGTCTCCTCGAACCGGTGGTCGCGGAAAGACAGCGACATCGATCCCGAGAAGTCCTCGATGGGGGAGATTTCCTCGAAGATCTCTTCGAGGCCGGAGCGGTCGGGAACGTCAGTGCGCCCGGATGCCTTGGCCGCCGCGACGCGAGCCTGCCAGCGCTCGTTGCCGAGCAGCCAGTCGAAGCTCTCCGTTTGCAGCGCCAACAGATCTGGAACCTCGAGTGGCTCGTGGATCTGGGCGAAGCTCAGTCGACCTGAGGCCGTCCGAGCGGTTGTGACGTTCTGGGACGCGTTGCGCGAGGCAGCCAACGGGGGTCCTTCCACAGGCGTGCTGTTCGTGGTTGACGCGTCGCCCTCACCCAGACTCCATGCCGACGGACCGCAACGTGACGAATGCACACAGCAGCGCTCAGGGTCGGTAGGGGGTCAGGGTATGGGCAGCGCAAAGTATGAGCATAGCCGGAAGAAGGCACGACTGTCCAGCCGAGTCAAGTGCCCCAGGCGTGCGATTCGCTCAGCGACCGCCCGGTGACGGGACTTCGGTAGTCATGAGGATGACTGGTATCGACCCAGACGTCAAGGTAAGCCGCCTCACGTCCTCCCCGCGTGTCGCCGGAGCCTCCAACGCGGCTCCCCCATACCTGCGCTGACGGCCTGCTGGCGCCGCACCTGTCTACCCCTCGAATGTCCTTGCGGCACAATCCATCTAGTTCCTAGACACGAGGATGGCCGATGCCGCGTCACGACCCATCTCCTGATCCACGGCCCGAGATTGCCGGCGTGGTCGCCCTCCTGCGCGAGGACCGCGAGTCCCTCGTCGCGCGGATCGCGGAACTCTCCGCGGACATGGATGCCCTGTTCGAGGCCTCGCGCGACTCCAACGCCGATGACGAACACGACCCGGAAGGCCAGACGATCGCTTACGAGCGCTCCCAACTCGCGGCGATCACGGCCCAGACCCGCGATCGGCTCGACGAGGTGGAAGCAGCCCTGGAGCGGGTCAGCGACGGGACCTACGGCAGGTGCGAGGTGTGTGGTGAACCCATCCCGCTCGCCCGATTGGAGGCGCGCCCGGCGGCCCGGACGTGCGTCCGGCACGCCGAGACGCGCCGCTAGCAGCCGCACCGACCACGACCACGCGCATGAGCACGCGAAAGGGGGCCGGCACTGGCCTCAGCGCGGGCACGCTACTGCGCCAACGACAACGCGGGGCGGGTCCGAAGTGGACCCGCCCCGCGTCAGCAGTGCGTGAGACGGCGTATGCCGCGTCAGCTCACTTGAGCTCGACGGTGGCGCCGGCGCCCTCGAGGAGCTCCTTGGCCTTCTCGGCGGCAACCTTGTCGACCTTCTCCAGGACGGCCTTGGGCGCGCCGTCGACGAGGTCCTTGGCCTCCTTCAGGCCGAGGGAGGTGAGGGTGCGAACCTCCTTGATGACCTGGATCTTCTTGTCGCCGGCGGCAACGAGGACGACATCGAACTCGTCCTTCTCCTCCTCGGCCGGGGCGTCAGCCGAGCCGCCGCCAACCGCGGCAACGCCGACGGCAACCGGAGCAGCAGCGGTGACCCCGAAGGTCTCCTCAAACTGCTTGACGAACTCGGAGAGCTCGATGAGGGTCATTTCCTTGAAAGCCTCGAGGAGCTCCTCGGTGCTGAGCTTCGCCATGGTGGCGATCCTTTCTCTTGGTGCCAGTGAGTGGCGGGTGATGGAAGACGTCGCCACTCAGGCGTCGTCGGTGGAGCTGTCCTGCACAGCGGCGACCGCGTCGGCGTCAGCCGGCGCAGCGTCCGCGGGAGCCTCGTCCTGCGGAACCTCGTCCTGCGGGGCCGCGGCCGCGGCGGGCGCGTCAGCGACCGGAGCGGACTCGGCAACCTTGGCGCGCAAGGCGTCAACGGTGCGCGCGGCCTGCGAAAGCGGGGCCGCGAACAGGTAGACGGCCTTGGACAGCGAGGCCTGCAGGGCGCCTGCCAGCTTGGCCAGGAGCACCTCACGGGACTCGAGGTCGGCCAGCTTGCGGATGTCGTCGGCGGTGAGCGGCTTGCCGTCAAGCATGCCGCTCTTGATGACGAGCAGGGGGTTGGCCTTGGCGAAGTCCCGCAACGTCTTGGCCGCTTCGACCGGGTCACCGGTGATGAAGGCGATAGCCGACGGGCCCGCGAGTTGCCCGTCGAAGGCCGTGACTCCGGCCTCCTTCGCAGCGATCTCGGTGAGGGTGTTCTTCACCACGGCGTAGGTGGCGTGGTCGCGCATCGAGGAGCGCAGCTGGGTCAGCTGCTTCACGGTCAGACCGCGGTACTCGGTGAGCACGGCCGCGCCCGAACTACGGAACGCGTCCGTCAGCTCGGCGATGGCTGCTGACTTGGCAGCGGTGGCCATCGGGCCTCCTTTACCTAGCGGTGCGACGCCGGTTCGGGCTGCGAAGTCCCCCACGAGAAAAGCCCCGGCGCGAGGCGCACGGGGCTTCGCGGCATACCGAGAGGTATGCCGGGCGCTTGCGTGGCCTGCGCTGGTCGCCCGCCTCGTGGCGGGACCTTCGGTCATCCCGGCCTCCAGTTTCCTGGCGGACGGCACGACAACCGGCGGTCATTGGTCGTTGCTCAGGGTAGTCGGGCGCAGGCCGGCAGCCAAATCCGCTACCGAACGGCGTCCGGTCGACCGGCCTCCAGACGGACGGACAGGCTCACGGACGGGCCCGGTGGCGTAACCACCACCGGGCCCGTCCGTCGGGCAACAGGCTCAGTCGCGGCCGTACCGCCCGAGGTTCATCACCTTGTCCCACGCAGCGACGAAGTCGTGGACGAAGCTCGCCTGGGCGTCGTCGCTCGCATAGACCTCGGCAAGAGCTCGCAACTCGGAGTTGGAACCGAAGACCAGGTCGACCCGACTGCCGGTCCATCGGACCTCGCCGGTGGCCCGGTCCCGGCCCTCGAACGTGTCCTGGGCCTCGTCGGTCGGCGTCCAGTGGATGCCGAGGTCGAGCAGGTTAGTGAAGAAGTCGTTCGAGAGGGTGTCGGTGCGATCGGTGAGGACACCGAGACGGGACCCCTGGTAGTTGGCACCCAGCACCCGCAGCCCGCCGACGAGCACCGTCATCTCGGGAGCACTGAGCGTGAGCAGGTTAGCCCGGTCGATGAGGTGGTATTCGGCGGGGAGCCGCAGGCCCTTGCCGGCGTAGTTGCGGAAGCCGTCGGCGGCGGGCTTGAGGACCTCGAAGGACTCGACGTCGGTCATCTCCTGGACCGCGTCGCCGCGACCCGCACGGAAGGGCACGGTGACCTCGACGCCGGCATTGCGGGCGGCCTGCTCGACCGCGGCATTGCCACCGAGGACGATGAGGTCGGCCATCGACACGTGCGGACCCGCGGGGTGGGCGGCGTTGAAGGTCTCCTGGATACCACCGAGGGTGGTCAGAACGGAGGCCAGCCGCTCGGGTTCGTTGATGTCCCAACCGTTTTGAGGTTCCAGCCGGATTCGCGCCCCGTTGGTGCCGCCGCGCTTGTCACCGCCGCGGAAGGTGGCCGCCGACGCCCACGCCGTCCCGACCAAGGCGGGGACGGACAGGCCGGACGCGAGGATCGTTCGCTTGAGGTCTGCCGCGTCGGCGTCAGAGATCAACGGGTGGGTGACGGCCGGCACCGGGTCCTGCCAGATGAACCGCTCGGCGGGCACCTCGGAACCGACGTAGCGCTCGATCGGCCCCATGTCGCGGTGGGTCAGCTTGAACCACGCCCGAGCGAAGGCGTCGGCGAACTCGTCCGGGTGCTCAAGAAAGCGCCGGGAGATCTGCTCGTAGACCGGGTCGACGCGCATCGCCATGTCGGCGGTGGTCATCATCGGTGCATGCCGGACGGTCGGGTCGTGGGCGTCGGGAACGTCCGACGCGCCCGCCCCACCCTTGGGCCGCCACTGCTGGGCGCCTGCCGGGCTCCGGGTCAACTCCCAGTCATACCGGAACAACGTCTCGAAGAACCCGTTGTCCCAGGTCGTCGGAGTGGGCGTCCAGGCCCCTTCCAGGCCGCTGGTGATCGTGTCGACGCCGTTGCCGGCGTTCTTGCTGTTGAGCCAGCCCAGACCCTGCGCGGCGAGGTCGGCACCCTCCGGCTCCGGCCCGACGTAACGGTTCGGGTCGTCGGCGCCGTGCGCCTTGCCGAACGTGTGCCCACCGGCAGTGAGCGCGACGGTTTCCTCGTCGTTCATCGCCATCCGGGCGAACGTCTCACGGATGTCGCGGGCGGAGGCCAGCGGGTCGGCATTGCCGTTGGGGCCTTCGGGGTTGACGTAGATCAGACCCATCTGCACGGCGGCCAGCGGGTTCTGCAGGTCGCGGTCGCCGGTGTAGCGCTCGTCTCCGAGCCAGGTGTCCTCGGGCCCCCAGTAGACCTCCTCGTCAGCCTGCCAGACGTCGGCCCGGCCCCCGCCGAACCCGGCGGTGGTGAACCCCATCGACTCAAGGGCGACGTTGCCGGCGAGGATCATCAGGTCGGCCCACGACAGGGCGCGCCCGTACTTCTTCTTCACCGGCCACAGCACGCGCCGGGCCTTGTCGAGGTTGGCGTTGTCCGGCCAACTGTTGAGCGGCGCGAACCGCTGCTGTCCGGCCCCGGCGCCCCCTCGACCATCGCTGACCCGATAGGTCCCGGCGCTGTGCCAGGCCATCCGGATCATCAACGGTCCGTAGTGGCCGTAGTCGGCGGGCCACCACGGCTGCGAGGTGGTCAGCACCGACTCGATGTCGCGCTTGACGCTCGGCAGGTCGAGCGCGCCGAACGCTGCCGCGTAGTCGAAGCCTGCGGCCATGGGGTTCCCGGCGGGCGGGTTGGTCGCGAGGATTCGAAGGTTGAGTTGGTTGGGCCACCAGGTCCGGTTGCCGGACCCCTCGGTGGGGTGCTGGGGACGGGCGTGCGCCACGGGGCAGCTGGCTTCGCTCAGGTCGGACGTCGGGTCGCCAACAGCAGCGTCGTGATCGGTCATGGCTCACTTCCTTCGGGGTGGTGGGTGGAGCGGGTGTCGGAGGAACTGGGCGGGGGGCTCCCGGCGAGGCACGCCGGGCAGGTCCCCCAATAGACGACCTCGGCTTCGTCGATGACGTAGCCGTGGTCGTCGGACGCGGTGAGGCAGGGGCGCTCGCCCACCGCACAGTCGACATCGACAATCGAGGCGCAGTGCCGGCAGACGAGATGGTGGTGGTTGTCGCCCACGCGGGCTTCGTAGCGGGCGATGGACCCCGGGGGTTGGATCCGGCGCACCAGCCCGGCGTCCGTCAGCGCGCGCAGGACGTCGTAGACCGCCTGATGGGACACCCCCGCCAGCTCGGCCCGAGCGGCAACGATCAAGCCCTCGGTGTCGGAGTGCGGATGGTCGTGAACAGCCGCCAACACGGCCAGTCGCGGTTGGGTGACCCGCAGCCCGGCATCGCGCAACGCGCGGGCCACCTCCGTGTGAGCGGGCATAGCGCCACTATCCCCCGTTATCTTGAACCGGTCAAGATCTCGCGGCTGTCCAGCTTCCCGGACGCGCAGCTCGGCTACCGCTAGAGCGGCGTCACCAGCCCGGTCGGCAGCCGGCGCAACAGTTGAGCCACCTCCGGCAACAGGGCGTCCCGGACGCTGCCCAGCCGCCAGACCAGGGCCAGATCGCGATAGGGCGTCGGCTCGCGGAACTCGCGCACGACCACCTCGGGCGGCAACTCCCGCGCTTCCGGGAGCGACAGGCGGGGCAGGATCGTCAGGCCGAGGCCCGCCTCGACCATGTGCCGCAAGGTGTCCAGGCTGGTCGCCCGGAAGCCGGGGCGCTCGACGGCGCCGGCCGCGCGGCATACGGCAAGGGCCTGCTCGCGCAGGCAGTGGCCGCGACTGAGCAGCAGCACGCTCTCCCCCGCGAGGTCCTCCAACCCGACCGGCGAGGTGTCCCGGCCGAGGGGGTGCGTCGCCGGCGCGGCCAACAGCAGGGCCTCCCGGAAGAGCGGTTCGGCGTGCAAGCCCTCCTCGTCCACCGGCAGGGCGACGACGACCGCGTCGAGCGACCCCTCGCGCAGATGGGCGAGCAGGGCAGCGGTCTTGTCCTCGACGAGCAGCAACTCGACGTCGGGCAGTTGCCTGCGCAGCTCACCGAGGACGTGCGGGAAGAGGTAGGGCGCGATCGTGGGGAACGCCCCGAGGGCCAGCCGCCCGGCCCGCGGGTCCTGAGCCTGACGGGCGATCCGGCGGATCGCTTCGCCTTCGGCCAGCACCGCTCGGGCCCGGGCGACGACCTGGTCACCGACGGGGGTGAGGATGACGGCCCGGCCGCCCCGCTCAACCAACTGAACCCCCAACTCGACCTCGAGCTTCTTCAGCTGGGTCGAGAGCGTCGGCTGGCTCACCGCACACGCCGTCGCCGCCCGTCCGAAGTGCCGGTGGTCGGCCACGGCGACGAGATATTGCAGGTCACGAAGGTTCATGGCCGCCTCTGCACCGCCTCAGTATGCCGCCAGCCGGCCGGATCGCCTCCGGCCATCAGGCGTCGACGAGGCTGGCCTCCGGCGCCGTTGACCGGATGAGGTGGTCGAAGGCCCCGAGAGCAGCGGTCGCCCCGGCGCCGAGGCTGATGACGATCTGCTTGTAGGGGGTCGTGGTGCAGTCGCCGGCGGCGAAGATCCCGGTGGCTGACGTCTGACCGCGGTCGTCGATGACGATCTCCTTGCGCGGGGTGAGGGTGAGCGCATCGGCGAGCCACTCGGTGTTGGGCAGCAAGCCGATTTGGACGAAGATCCCCTCGAGATCCAGGTGCCTCGACGCCCCGGTCGCGCGGTCCTCATAGTCCAAGCCGGTGACCTGCTCACCGTTGCCGAGCACCTCGGTCGTCTTGGCGCTGAGGATGACCTCGACGTTGGGCAGGCTGTAGAGCTTGCGCTGCAGGACGGCGTCGGCCCGCAACTCGTCCATGAACTCCAGGACCGTGACGTGCCCGACGACGCCGGCCAGGTCGATGGCGGCCTCGATGCCCGAGTTGCCGCCGCCGATGACAGCGACCCGCTTGCCCTTGAAGAGCGGCCCGTCGCAGTGCGGGCAGAAGGTGACGCCCTTGTTGCGGTAGTCCTCCTCGCCCGGGACGCCCATGTGCCGCCAGCGGGCACCGGTGGCGAGGATGACGGTGCGAGCCGAGAGCACCGCGCCGTTGTCCAGGCGCACCTGCGCGAGCCCGCCCGGCTCCGCGGCCGGGGTGAGCGCAGCGGCCCGCTGCAACTCCATGACCTCGACCTCGTAGGAGCGCACGTGCTCTTCGAGGGCCGCGGCCAGCTTGGGGCCTTCGGTGTGGGTAACGGAGATGAAGTTCTCGATCGCCATGGTGTCCATGACCTGTCCACCGAACCGCTCCGCGACGATGCCGGTGCGAATTCCCTTGCGGGAGGCGTAGATTGCCGCGGCCGCGCCAGCCGGGCCACCACCGACGACGAGGACGTCGAAGGGATCCATCGCCTCGAGCCGCTGCGCGTCGCGAGCCGCCGCTCCGCTGTCGAGCTTGCCGACGATCTCCTCGAGGGTCATCCGGCCCTGACCGAACAACTCGCCGTTCCGATAGACGGTCGGCACCGCCAGCACCTTGCGCGACTCGATCTCGCCCTGGAAGGCCCCACCCTCGATGGTGACGTGGGTGATCCGCGGGTTGAGGACGCTCATCGCGTTGAGCGCCTGCACGACGTCGGGGCAGTTCTGGCAAGTGAGGGACATGTAGGTCTCGAAGTGGTGCTCCCCCTCGATCGCCCGGATCGCCGCCGCAGTCTCCTCCGAGATCTTCGGGGCGACGCCGCCAACCTGCAGCAGGGCGAGGACCAACGACGTGAACTCGTGCCCGAGCGGCACGCCGGCGAAGCGCACCTGGATATCGGTGCCGGCCCGCTTGACGGCGAAGGACGGCTTGCGGGCATCGTCGCCGGACGTCACCGTGACCAGTGCGGACAACGCCGCGATCTCCCCCAGCAACTCACGCGTCTGGGCCGACGCGCGGGAATCGTCGAGGCTGGCCTCCAACTCGACCGGCAGGGTGAGCCGCTCCAGGTAGGACTTCAGCGCGGCGGTGAGGTTCGGGTCGAGCATGGTCGGCTCCTAGCGGGGCGCGTCGGGCGAACGTCGGAGGTGCGGGAGAAGCCATCCGGTATGCCGCGCGCACAGGTGCGCACGCGGCATACCGGGGCTGCGCGAGGGTGAACCCGCGCGGGGTGAGACGAGGCTCAGATCTTGCCGACGAGGTCCAGCGACGGGGCGAGGGTCTCGGCGCCCTCTTCCCACTTGGCCGGGCAGACCTCGCCCGGGTGGTTGCGGACGTACTGGGCGGCCTTGACCTTGCGCACGAGCTCGGCGGCGTTGCGCCCGACTCCCTCGCAGGTGACCTCCATGACCTGGATGATCCCGTCGGGGTCGACGACGAAGGTGCCGCGGTCGGCCAGGCCCTGGCCCTCACGCATGACCTTGAAGTTGGTCGTGATCTCGCCGGTGGGGTCGCCCACCATGAAGTAGTCGATCTTGCCGATCGTGTCGGACGAGTCGTGCCAGGCCTTGTGGGTGAAGTGCGTGTCGGTCGACACGGAGAAGACCTCGACACCCATGGCCTGGAGCTCGGCGTAGTGGTCGGCCATGTCGCCGAGCTCGGTCGGGCACACGAAGGTGAAGTCGGCCGGGTAGAAGAACACCACGGACCACTTGCCCTTGAGGTCGTGCTCGCTGACAACGACAAACGAACCGCCCTTAAAGGCGGTGGCGGTGAACGGCTTGATCTCGGACCCGATGAGAGCCATCTGTGGGTACACCTCGCTGGTTCGGTACGGAAAACTGATGATAGTCAATCTATATCAGTTAACATCTCGACCCAAGTCATCATCAATCGGCTGTGCCTATGCTGCCCATCGTCCCGATCAATGAAGGGTGCCCTTGCTCGCGACCATCCCCCGTGCCCGGGGGCTCGATCACATCGCCGGAGGCGGGCCCACCTGCGCGGCCGGCGGCGCCGTCACCGTGACCGCATCGCCGAAGCCACTGTAGGTGATCGTCATCTCCATTGAATCCGACTTCGTCGTCACCTTGACCGGCAAGTCCGATGCGTCGAGGTAGATGTCGAACGGCTGGGCGGGCGCACTCGACACGCCCGTGAGGCGGTAGTGCCGGACTCCGGCGTCGGTGCCGATCAGGGTCGCCTTGGACCCTTCGTAGACCTCGACCTGTGAGCGCAGGTCAGCGGCCGACTTGAGTTGCGGCGCCATCCGCTTGCTGAACTCATCGGTCCCGTTGGGGTCGATCTTCACCCAGGGCTTGCCGTCCTTGGACTTGATCAGGCCCTTCATGTACATCACGCCGCCGACGCTGACGACCTCCATCGAGCCACCGGCGACGCTCATCGTCGCCTTCGAGTCCATGGCGCCGTTGACGACGACGAACTCGCTCTTGGCGGTCATCGTCACCTGCTGGCCACCGGCCGCGCCCGACGACACCATGTCGTACCTGCCGCTGCCGGCCTTGACCAGGGCCATGACCATCTTCGCGGCGATGCCAGTGCCGTCGATGCCATCGGCGGCTGGGGGGGCGTTCGTGGTCGGCGCAGTCGATGCGGCGCTGGTGCTCGCGGCCGGGGTCGTGGTCGCCGTGGCCACCGCGGGTGCTGCGGTTCCGCCACAACCGGCCAACGAGACTGCTGCCACGAGAACTGTGGCGCACATGAGAACGGACTTCACGGCATACCCCCTGAGGAATGTGGGTCGACAACTGATCGGTCACCACCCTAACAACGCTGGCCGACCTTCGCTTCACGGGGCCAAACGAAGGCGCCCGGGACGAGGTTCCGTCCGCGGGCGCCATCGGGGCGAGTGAGGTCAGGCCTCGTCCTCGGCCAGGAGGTTGCGGGTCTTGGTGAAGTCCAGCGGGATGCCGGGGCCCATCGTCGTGGCCATCGTGGCCTTCTCGATGTAACGGCCCTTGGAGGCCGACGGCTTGAGTCGCAGGACCTCGTCGATGGCTGCCGAGTAGTTCTCCACCAGGGCGCGCTCGTCGAACGATGTCTTGCCGATGATGAAGTGCAGGTTGCCGTGCTTGTCGACGCGGAACTCGATCTTGCCGCCCTTGATGTCGGTGACGGCCTTGGCGACGTCCATGGTCACGGTGCCCGTCTTGGGGTTGGGCATGAGGCCACGCGGGCCGAGGACCTTACCGAGGCGACCGACCTTGCCCATCATGTCGGGGGTCGCGACCACGGCGTCGAAGTCCAGCCAGCCACCGGTGATCTTCTCGATCAGGTCGTCGGCGCCGACGAAGTCGGCACCCGCGGCGCGGGCGGCCTCGGCCTTGTCGGCGTTGGCGAAGACGAGGACCCGGGCGGTCTTGCCCGTGCCGTGGGGCAGGTTGACGGTGCCACGGACCATCTGGTCAGCCTTACGGGGGTCGACCCCGAGGCGGAGGGCGACCTCGACGGTCGCGTCGTACTTCGTCGCGGACGTCGCCTTCGCGAGACGGACGGCCTCAAGCGGGCCGTACACCTTGCCCGGGGTCATCTTGTCAACGGCGGCCCGGTAGGCCTTGCTGCGCTTCACTTCTGCTCCTTCAAAACGGTGGTCGTGCAACTGGAGTTGTGGTCTCGCGAGCCGCGCTCGGCTCTCCCACACACGGCATACCCAGGTGGTATGCCGTGTCGGCGCCGGCCGAGGGTCAGTAACCCTCGGTCTGGACGCCCATCGAGCGAGCGGTGCCGGCGATGATCCGGGCCGCCATCTCGACGTCGTTGGCGTTGAGGTCTTCAAGCTTCTGCTGGGCGATCTCGCGGACCTGGTCGGCGGTGAGCTTGGCGACCTTGGTCTTGTGCGGCTCGCTGGAGCCCTTGGCGATCCCGGCGGCCTTCTTGATCAGCTCGGCGGCCGGCGGCGTCTTGGTGACGAAGGTGAACGAGCGGTCTTCGTAGACCGTGATCTCGACCGGGATGACGTTGCCGCGCTGGTGTTCGGTGGCCGCGTTGTAGGCCTTAACGAACTCCATGATGTTGACGCCGTGCTGACCCAGGGCCGGGCCGACGGGCGGGGCCGGGGTGGCAGCACCGGCGTTGATCTGCAGCTTGATGAAGCCGGTGATCTTCTTCTTCTTCGGGGGCATTGCTGTTCTCCTTGATGTTTAGGCCGACGCCGTGGGCGATGACCCGGTTGCAGTGCCGACCGGCTGATGCACGATCGGCGGGACTCGATCAGATCTTGGCGACCTGACCGAAGGACACCTCGACCGGGGTCTCCCGGCCGAAAATCGAGACGAGCACCTTGAGCTTCTGGGTGTCGGGGTTGATCTCGGAGATCGTCGCCGGAAGGGTCTCGAACGGACCTTCCATGACGGTGACGGACTCGCCGATCTCGAAGTCGACGACCCGGACCTCCTTGGGCTTGCTGCCGGTGCCCACCGCGCCTGCGCCCGCCGGGCCGGCCGCGGGGGCCAGGTCGGGGGCCAGCATGCGGTAGACCTCGTCGAGGGTCAGCGGGATCGGCTGGTGCGCGTTGCCGACGAAGCCGGTGACACCAGGGGTATGCCGCACGGCGCCCCACGAGGCGTCGGTGAGATCCATCCGCACGAGGACGTAACCGGGCATCCGAACGCGGCGGACGAGCTTCTTCTGGCCGTTCTTGATCTCGGTCACCTCCTCCATGGGGACGTCGATCTCGAAGATGTAGTCCTCCATGTTGAGGCTGATGATGCGGGTCTCAAGGTTGGCCTTGACCCGGTTCTCATAGCCCGCGTAGGAGTGCACAACGAACCACTCGCCCGGCTTGGCGCGCAGGGTGGCCTTGAACTCGGCGACCGGGTCGATGACCTCAGCGGCCTCTTCCGACGACTCTGCCTCATCCGACGATTCTGCGTCGTCGGCGTCAGCCGTGACGTCAGCGTCAGCCTCGTCGACAACCAGGTCGGCGTCAGCGCCGTCGACCTCGACCACCTCAACGTCATCGAGGTGCGTCTCGTCCGCCTCGATGTCGAGGACTTCGTCCTGGTCGGCCACGGCCTGGACCTACTTTCCTTGCGTCGGGGGGCGCCGGAGCACCCGAATGAGACCTGCCCGCGACAGCGGGAACGTCACCGTCAACTGCCGGCGAAGACCCACAGGACGAGGCGCTGCAGGACGACGTCGAGCCCCGCCACGATGCCCATGATGGCAACGACGAAGAGGATGACGACCACGGTGTAGTTGAGCAGCTCGGACCCCGTCGGGCGGACGACCTTGCGCAGTTCGTCGAGGATCTGACGAATGAACAGGGTCAGCGCAGCGAAGAACCGGCTGAACGGGTTACCGTCACCGGGCCGCTGGCGGACAGCACGGCTGCCCGTCCGCGCGGTGCTCGACTCGCTCACTCGGCCTCTTCTCGATCAGGTCTTACTACGTGACGCAGGGCAAGAGGGACTCGAACCCCCAACCGCCGGTTTTGGAGACCGGTGCTCTACCAATTGAGCTATTGCCCTCCACCGGACCTGGGGAGATCCGGAGGCGATCGACTGTCAAGAAAGCCTTGCTGCGGGCACGCCTGAGCATGGTCTGGAAAGCCAACCGAAGGGAAAGCATACGTGAGGCTGGGCCCCGGCGCGAACCGGCATACGCCGCGGGCACACTCCACGGGATTCGCCCGCAGTGCGGACCAGGCTCCCGAACAGGCGCCCAGGAGTGGGAGCATGACGCCCGTGAACGATCTCATCGTCCCCCGCCGTGTTTCCCAGCGCATCGGTGCCATCGCCGAGAGCGCCACCCTCGCCGTCGACGCCAAGGCCAAAGCCCTCAAGGCCCAAGGCCGGCCGGTCATCGGCTTCGGTGCCGGCGAGCCGGACTTCCCGACGCCCGACTACATCGTCGAGGCGGCCATCGCGGCGGCCCGCAACCCCGCCAACCATCGCTACACCCCCGCGGCCGGGCTCCCCGAGCTGCGCGAGGCGATCGCGGCCAAGACGTTGCGCGACAGCGGGTATGCCGTGCCCGCCACCGCCGTGCTCGTCACCAACGGCGGCAAGCAGGCCGTCTACCAGGCGTTCGCCTCGATCGTCGACCCGGGTGACGAGGTGCTGCTGCCCGCCCCTTACTGGACGACCTACCCGGAGGCCATTGCGCTGGCCGGCGGCCGCGCCGTCGAGGTCTTCGCCGGTGAGGACCAGGGCTACCTGGTCACGGTCGAGCAGTTGGAGGCCGCCCGCACCGAGAACACCAAGGCGCTGCTGTTCTGCTCGCCGTCCAACCCCACGGGAGCGGTCTACTCCCCCGAGCAAGTCCGCGCGATCGGACGGTGGGCACACGATCACGGCATCTGGGTCATCACCGACGAGATCTACGAGCACCTCACCTATGACGGCGTGCGCGCCGCGAGCATCGTCGTCGAGGTTCCTGAGCTCGCCGACACGTGCATCATCCTCAACGGGGTCGCCAAGACCTACGCGATGACCGGGTGGCGGGTCGGCTGGATGATCGGTCCCAAGGACGTCATCGCTGCAGCCACCAACCTGCAGAGCCACCTGACGAGCAACGTCAACAACGTCGCCCAGCGGGCCGCCATCACCGCCCTCAGCGGTGACCTCGCGGCGGTCGACGCGATGAAGGTCGCCTTCGACCGTCGCCGCCGGACCATGGTCGCCATGCTCAACGAGATCGACGGAATCACCTGCCCCACCCCCTCGGGAGCGTTCTACGTCTACCCGTCGGTCAAGGGTGTCCTCGGTCAGACGATCCGTGGCGCTCGCCCGCTGACCTCCGCCGAGCTCGCCTCCCTGATCCTCGACGAGGTCGAGGTCGCGGTCGTCCCGGGTGAGGCGTTCGGCCCCAGCGGCTACCTCCGGCTGTCCTATGCCCTGGGCGACGCCGACCTGGTCGAGGGAGTGACCCGGATCCAGTCGTTGCTCGCCGAGGCGCACTGACCTCCGCTCGGCCGGCGGCCTGACGACGCGAGCGCGGCGCGATGCCGAGCGATCCTCGCGGGCTGCGGGGTGATGCGCCCGCCCTGGACGCCTGGCTGGCATTCCATGGGGGCGCGCCGACCCCCTTCACCATCCCTGGGCACAAGCAGCGCCTGGACCTCGTCGGCGATGTCGTCGCCGGCGATGTCCCGCTCTTTGCGGGTCTGGACACGATGTCTCAGGCCCACGGCGTGCTGGCCGCTGCAGAGGCGCGGGCGGCCAGGCTCTGGGGCGCGGACGTCTGTCGGTTCTCCGTCGGCGGGTCCACTCACGGCAACCAGGCCCTCGCCCTGGCGGTCGGCGCACCAGGTGACCGGGTCATCGTCAGCCGCACCTTGCACCGCTCGCTGCTGCTCGGGCTGGTCCTCGCCGGCCTCACCCCCGTCTGGGTGCGCCCCGACGTGGACGACCTGGGTATGCCGCGCGGCATACCTCCGCGGGCCCTCACCGACGCGTTGGCCCTGGCACCGGACGCCGTCGCCGTCTTCATCGGGGATCCGTCGTACGTCGGGACCCTCACCGACATCGAGGGCCTGGCCGCCGTGGCTCACGCCCACCGCGGCACCCGGGCGCGGGGCGGGGCGAACGGCATACCCCTCGTCGTCGATGCTGCGTGGGGGGCGCACTTCGGATTCCACCCGGCCCTGCCCGGCCACGCGCTGGCTCGCGGCGCCGACGCATTGGTGACCAGCGCACACAAGACGCTGCCTGCGTGGTCGCAGGGCGCGCTCGTCCTGGCCCAGACCGAGCGGATCGACCCGGCCCGCCTCGCTGCCGCCGTCGACGCCACCGCCACGACGAGCCCTTCCGGGGCGATCCTCGCCAGCATCGACGCCAGCCGTGCGCTGGTGGAGCGCGATGGACCGGCCCTACTCGGCGACCTCGTCGGGCAGGTCGCGGACCTCCGGGCTCGGCTGCGCGCGGTGCCGGGGTTGGTGGTGCTCGACGGGCCAGGCGTCGACCCAGTCAAAGTGTGCCTCGTCCTGTCCGGAACCGGCGCCGACGGCACGCAGATCGAGGCGGACCTCATCGCGCGGCGGATGCCGGTCGAGTTGGCCGACCGCGACACCATCGTTGCCATGGTGACCCTCGCCGACACCCCCACAACGTTGCGTCGGCTCGAGGACGCCCTCGTTGAGCTCGTCGAGGTCCACCGCGGCACGCCCCGGCCCACGGCCGCCTCGATCGCATGGAGCGTTGCCCCGCAACAGGTCTGCCCGCCACGCGCGGCGTTCTTCGCCCGCCAGGAGACGGTGGCGGCCGCTCGCGCCGTCGGGCGGACGTGTGGTGAGTTGGTGGCGCCCTATCCACCCGGCATACCGGTGCTGGCTCCGGGCGAGCTGATCACCGAGGAGACGATGTCCGCGCTGCGGGCCGCACGTGCCGCCGGAACGCGCATCGCGTATGCCGCTGACCCGACCCTCGCGACGGTGCGCGTCCTCGCCGATTGAGGCGTTGACGCGGGGAGGATCTCCGTGGGGATCTTGAGGCCTTCACCACGTCGCTTGATGCGCAGGGAAGTGGCAGAGTGGTGTGTATGAGCACCGACGAGGCTGCCTTCGACAACGACACCATCGGCGATGGGCTGGAGGTGTGGTCGGTCGACGACGAGGACCAGCTGCAGCAAGGTGACACCCTCATCGACCGTGGCGTCGACGACGTTCTCGACGAGGGTTTCTCCCCTCCCGATCGCCCCCGCGGGTCGTATGCCTACGGCACGACGGCGGCCGAGCAGCGTGGCCACGAAACGATCGACCAGCGCATCCTTCAAGAGGAGCCCGACCCGTATTCCGCCTACGGCGCGCCCGATGACGAGTCGGGCGAGCAGCGGGGCCGCAAGGAGAAGATCGGCGGCGACGACCCCGACTCGATCTACGCCGACGCGGACTATGTCGGACAGGCCGGGCGGGTCCGTAGCGGTCGCATCGTTGCGAGCGCCGAAGACGGCAACACGGAGTTCGAGAACGACGTGTTCGCCGGAGACGTGGGGATCGACGGCGGCGGCGCGTCGGCCGAGGAAGCGGCGATGCACATCATCGACCTGGACAGTGACGAGGACCTCGAGGACTGAGCACCATCGACCCAGCCTCCGGGCCCCGGTCCCTGACGACCCTCCCCAAGGCTCATCTGCACCTGCATTTCACCGGATCGATGCGGATCGACACACTTCTGGACCTCGCGGTCGCCCGCGGGGTCCGGCTGCCCGACGCGCTGACCGACAACTGGCCCCCGCATCTGCACGCCACCGACGAGCGCGGGTGGTTTCGCTTCCAACGCCTCTATGACCTGGCCCGCTCGTGCGTGCGGGGCGAGGAGGCGATGCGTCGGGTGGTAGCCGAAGCCGCCGCGGACGACGCCGCCGAGGGCTCCCGCTGGCTGGAACTGCAGGTCGAGCCGTCGTCCTATGCCCCGCATGTCGGGGGCCTCACGCCCGCCTTGGAGATCGTCCTTGACGCGGCCCGCGAGGCGTCGATCGACTCCGGCATCGGCGTCGGGATCGTCGTCGCGGCCTCCCGGATCCGCCATCCGCTCGACGCCCGCACCCTCGCCCGGCTCGCCGCCCGGTATGCCGGCGACGGCCCCGGGACGGTCGTCGGGTTCGGGCTGTCCAACGACGAACGGCGTGGCGCGACAGCGGATTTCGCATCGGCCTTCGACATCGCGCGGCGAGCGGGGCTGGCCCTGGTGCCGCACGGAGGAGAGCTGCTGGGTCCGACGTCCGTTCAGGAGACCCTCGGTGCACTCCGACCGGATCGACTCGGTCACGGGGTGCGATCGGTCGAGGACCCTCGGGTGCTGGACGAGGTCGCCGAGGCCCGGGTCGCGCTGGAAGTCTGCCCAGGGAGCAACCTCGCGATGGGGGTCTACGCGACGCCCCGTGAGGTGCCCCTGCTCGAGTTGGTGGGACACGGCATACCCGTGGCTCTGGGGGCCGACGATCCCTTGCTCTTCGGGTCGCGCCTGGTCGATCAATACACCCTCGCCCGGGACGCCCTGGGGTGCTCGGACCGGCAACTGGCCGACCTCGCCCGCGACTCGCTGCGCGCCAGCCGCGCGCCTGAGCAGGTGCGACTCACGGCGTTGCGCGACGTCGATGCGTGGCTGGCTCGCGGGTGACCGACCCGTCGGGGCGCACTCCCGGAGCCGTTTAGGCTGGTGCAGGTGAGGAGTATGCCGCGCCGCCGAGCCACCACCGCCGCCCCCGTCGTGGTGACCGTCCTGACCGTCGGCCTGCTCGTCGGCGGTTGTTCGACCGGGTCACCGACAGCGGCGCCAACCACCGCCACCACCGCTAGCGCAACGGCGACCGTCACCGAGAGCGCGACAGCCACCTCGACCGATTCGAGCGCTGCGACGGCGACCGCGACGAGCACGGCGACCGACCCGGCGGCCCCAGTCCCGACAGCACGAACAGCCACTCCCCCACCCGCACCGACCGCGACCGCGCCTCCCCTCACGGCCGCCCTGCCGACCGAGTTCACGCCGATGGGTCAAGTGATCAAAGACGACTCGCTCGGCCACGAGATCACCGTGCTGCGGATGGCTCGCGGCCTGCCCTGGCCGGTGGGGTCCTCGGGGCAGTCTGCGGCGTTCGAGTTGTTGGCGTTGGAGCTGCGATTGACACCCGGCACGAAGTACACCGCGACGCTGCGCGAACTGGACTTCGCCCTCATCACCGGATCGCAGTACCCGAATCGGCCCGACCCTCTCATCGACGCACAACTGGCGCTCGCCGGGTGGGCCCTGCTGCCGACTGAGGTCCCGGCTGGCCAGAACGCCACCGGGTGGGTCGTCTTCAAGGTCGACCCCAAGGCTGCGACGTCGATCCGGTTGGACTACACCCGCCCGGAGATCTCGGTCGCCGGGAGCAGGACGAGATTCCCTAAGAAGGTCTTCAGCCTGCAGATCGTCGGGTGACCGGCGCAGTCAGAGGCTGAGCCCGACGAGCACGGGCTCGTTGACGAGCGCCACCCCGAACGCGTCCTGCACCCCATCGCGGACGGTGCGCGCCAAGGCGACGATCTCCGCGGCGGTCGCGCTGCCGCGGTTGGTCACCGCGAGGGTGTGCTTGGTCGACAGGGCAGCCGGGCCCGGCATACCGAAGCCCTTCCCGAAGCCGGCCCGCTCAATCAGCCAGGCCGCACTGGTCTTGACGCCTCCGGGGGCGCTCCACCGCGGCACCGCCGGCCCCGCCGGGCCCAGCCGGTCCGCGACCCGATCGACCAGGGTCTGGTAGTCGGACTCGGAGAGCACCGGATTGGTGAAGAAGGACCCACAACTCCAGGTGTCGTGGTCAGCGGCGTCGAGGACCATGCCACGGCGCCGCCGCTGGGCCAGAACCGCCTCACGTGCATCGGCCAACGGCACCCGCTCGCCCTCGGCAACCTCCAACGCCGCCGCGAGATCGGCATACCCCACCGGCGCCGACAGGTCGGCCAGGCGCAGTTGGAAGACCACATCGAGGACGACTAACCGGGCGCCTCGGTGTTTGAAGACCGAGTCGCGATAGGCGAACTCGCACTCGGAGGCGGTCAGGGTCCGCACCGCTTCACGGTCCCGGTCCCAGACGCGCACCTGGGCGATGGTGTCGGCAACCTCCTGGCCGTAGGCCCCGACGTTCTGTACCGGCGTCGACCCGACGCACCCCGGGATCCCGGACAGCGCCTCGATCCCCGACCAGCCCTCGGTGACGGCCCGGACGACCAGGTCGTCCCACGGCTCGCCCGCCGCGACCCGCACCGTCGCGCCGCTGCACCGGTCGAGCGACTCGACCCGCACGCCCCGACTGGCGATCCGCAGCACCGTGCCGCGGAAGCCGTCGTCGGCCACGACGAGGTTCGAGCCGCCGGACAACAGCAGCAGCGGCTCGTCGGCGTCGTCGACCTCGCGGACGGCATCGACGATGTCGTCGATCGACTCGGCCGTGACGAGGCGATCAGCAGGCCCGCCCACCCGCATGGTGGTCAACGCCGCGAGCGGCGCTGCGAAAGCCTCCTGCACGTCAGGCGAGTTGGACGAGCGCCGTGGCCCGACCGAGCACCTTGTCGGTCCCGCACAGCGCGGAGATCTCGACGGTCGCTTGGCGGGTCGCTTCGTCCAGCGCGGTGACCGTCGCCGAGAACACGACGTCTGCACCGGTCTCGTAGGGCACGACGACGGGCTTGGTGAACCGGGTGCCGTAACGCACGACCGCTCCAGCATCTCCGGCCCAGTCGGTAACGACCGTGACCGCTGCGCCCATGGTGAACATTCCGTGGGCGATGACGTTCGGCAGACCGACCTTGACGGCGAACCGCTCGTCCCAGTGGATCGGGTTACGGTCGAGGGAGGCGCCGGCATACTGCACTAGCCGGGCCCGGTCGATGTGCACGGTCTTGGCGGGCAGGACCTCGCCGACCGAGACGGCGGAGAACTCCCGGCGCGAACCGGCCCCCATGGTGGCAGCGGACATCACTCGCCTCCCCTGACAACGATCGTGGACAGGGCCGTGCACACGGGCTCGTCTCCGGCCGACAACTCGGCGCGGGTGACGATCATCGTGTGTCCACCGGCCGCCTTGACCGAGTCGACGGTGAGTTGCCCGACGATCTCGTCACCGGCGGTCAGGGGTCGGTGATGAACGAAGGTCTCCTCGCCGTGGACGACCCGGCTGAAGTCGACACCAGCCTCGGGATCGAAGATGAACTCCATCTCGGCGCGCTGCGCGATGAGCACCGCAAACGTCGGCGGGGCGATGACGTCGCGGTAGCCGCGGGCCTGGGCGACAGCCCGATCCGTGTGCACCGGATCGGTCGAGCCCACCGCCTCCGCGAACTCCTTGATTTTGGCGGCGCTGACGCCGTAGGGGGCGCTGGGCGGGTAGACCCGTCCCGCGAACTCGGGATTGACCGGCATACGGGGAAGCCTAGGCCACCCTCGACGCGACGGCGCCGTCGCAAGCCTGACAACGGCGAAGCCCCCGTCGCCAGGCGACGGGGGCTTCGACCATTAGTCGGCTCAGGCCTCGGGCTTCAGCGGAAGCACGGCCAGGCTCGCGATGCACGGCGTCGACTTGTAGTCGCTGCGGTACAGAGAAAAGAGTTTGCGCATGTCAATCCCCCCTTGGGAATGTCACGTCGTCACCCTCGTGGTGGCGGCTCGTGGTGCGCTGGGGTTTAGACCTCACCGGCCGTTCACCCGTTGTTCACCTTCGTAAGGTTAGCAGTTCATCTTGGGTGAAGCAAACCGAAGACATTAGCAGCGTGTCGCCTCCGACGGAAGGGCCGACGTCCCGTGATCTGGGGCACCCGCGCCGCCGGGTCGGGGCGTCGCCCGGTCGGCCGCGCCGGTCCCCCCGCTCCCGGGCACGACAAAGGCCGCGGCTCCCCAGGGGAGACGCGGCCTTGACGTATGCCGGCTGCGAGCCTTAGCGGGTCTCGCGGTGCTCCGTGTGCTTGCCGCACTTGGGGCAGAACTTGGCCAGCGCCAACCGGTCGGGGTCGTTGCGGCGGTTCTTCTTGGTGATGTAGTTGCGGTCCTTGCACTCGGTGCACGCCATGGTGATCTTCGGCCGGACATCGCTCGTCTTGCTGGCCACGGTGGCTACCTCGCTGCTGGTCTGTCGATGGGCTGGTCTGTCGGACGCGGGCGCAAACACTCGGCTGCGCGCGCGCAACGCTCAAGGGTACGTGATCGGGCGTCGAACCGGGAAATCCGCGGTCCGACCGGACGCTGGGCGGCCCCGATCGGAAGCAGTAGCGGGAGCGGGGCTCGATCCCGCGACCTCACGATTATGAGTCGTGCGCTCTGACCAACTGAGCTATCCCGCCGTGGCGATCCGGCGCGACGCCTGATCCCGAGCCCCAATAGGGAATCGAACCCTAGACCTTTTCCTTACCATGGAAACGCTCTGCCGACTGAGCTATTGGGGCGCCCCTGGCCGCCCAAGGGGCCCCAGGAGTGCGGTCCAGAGAGTACACGCTCGCGTGGCCACAGTAGAAATCGGCGAGTTGACTCATCCAAGTTGCCCGCGTGATGGGGGTCGTTGACTCGTCCAAGGATGCCCGCGTGGGTCACGATGACGGATGGAGCTCACGTTGGCGACACGGCGACAGATCACCAAGGCGCAGGTC
>Ga0208564_1000089_pt1 | contig 85502 bp, 75 predicted proteins | sample AD_UKC073_MetaG_FD_184439 | JGI IMG/M metagenome (GOLD analysis project Ga0208564, IMG submission 184439) | Active sludge microbial communities of municipal wastewater-treating anaerobic digesters from USA - AD_UKC073_MetaG (SPAdes) (version 2) | ecosystem: Engineered > Bioreactor > Anaerobic >... | reverse complement strand
CCGTCGTCATGGGAGTCTGAGAGACAAGCCTCCCAGAGAATACCACAAAGCAATCATGAGAAACGATTTGAAACCTGAAGTTATTGCTGCATAATGTCCAAAGTTAGGGGTTTGAACCGGTTTCGCAGCTGCAGCGCCTATATCAATCAGGATGTGCGGGTTTCAGGATGGATTCGCACAATCAGAGATACGAAGCGGTTTGCCTTCATTGAACTGAATGATGGGACATTCTTCAAAAACCTGCAGATCGTGATTGATGATACCCTGCCCAATTTTAGGGAAGTGGTCAAGCTTAATATCAGTTCGGCGGTTACCGTCGAAGGCAGAATCGTGGAGAGCCCCGGCGCCAAGCAGCCGCTTGAGCTGAAAGCCACAAAAGTTGCTATTGAAGGGATCAGCGCCAGCGACTATCCCCTGCAGAAAAAGCGTCACAGTTTTGAATACCTGCGGACCATCGCCCATTTGCGCCCCAGGACAAACACCTTTTACGCTGTATTTCGCATTCGTTCCCAGGCGGCTTACGCGATCCACAAGTTTTTCCAGGAACGCAACTTCGTCTACGTCCACTCGCCGATTATCACCGGCAGTGATGCGGAAGGCGCCGGGGCAATGTTTCGAGTGACCACTCTGGACTTCGATCAACTGGTGCGCAATGAAGACGGCAATGTGGATTTCAATCACGACTTTTTCGGCCGGGAGGCGAAACTGACCGTCAGCGGCCAGCTGAATGTGGAAACCTATGCCATGGCCTTTCGCAATGTCTATACTTTCGGGCCCACCTTCCGGGCGGAAAACTCGAATACGCCCCGGCATGCCGCGGAATTCTGGATGGTTGAGCCGGAAATGGCCTTTGCCGACCTGGAAGACAACATGGATTTGGCGGAGGAGATGTTGAAATACCTGATTCAATACTGTCTGGAAAACGCCCCTGAGGAAATGGAGTTCTTTGACCGGTTTATCGACAACGGATTGCTTGCCCGTTTGGACACTGTGTTGAAATCCAGTTTTGAAAGAATTACTTATACAGAGGCAGTTGAGCTTTTGGTCAAATCGGGGCAGAGTTTTCAATACCCGGTGGAGTGGGGCTGTGATCTCCAGACGGAGCATGAGCGGTACCTGGCGGAAAAGGTCTTCAAAAAGCCTGTGTTTGTTACCGGTTACCCCAAGGACATCAAATCATTTTACATGCGGCTGAACGATGATCAAAAGACGGTGGCAGCCATGGACCTGTTGGTGCCGGAAGTCGGGGAGATCATCGGCGGCAGTCAAAGGGAAGAGCGCTACGAGCTTTTGCGAGCCCGGATGGAAGAGTTGAGCCTTCCGGAAGATGAGTATTGGTGGTACCTGGACACCCGCAAGTACGGTACAAACAAACACAGCGGTTTTGGCTTGGGCTTTGAACGGGGAATCATGTACCTGACGGGCATGAAAAATATCCGGGATGTGGTACCATTTCCCCGGACGGTCAACAACATTGAATTCTAAATTGATCCAGGACAGCGAAAAGCCGGCGGCTTGCCGTACCTCAGAAAATGGCAGCCCGCCGGCTTTTGGTTTTTGGCCCGTTGTTCTTTAGAACTTGTATTCCACAATTACCCTGGCCTTAACCTCCACATCGCCGGGGTTGATCGGAGTCTTGGCGCTGTCGGCGGCACTGACCCTAAACATGACTGCTTCAGTATACGGCGCATAGGTATCGCTCTGCTCAGTGATGGATACAACTTCTTTAATACTGACACCGGCAGCTTTAGCTATGGCTTCAGCTTTGTCCCGGGCTTGGCGGGTGGCGTTTTCCAAGGCCTTCATCTGCAGCTCAGCTTTGCTCTCCGTGTCAAAAGAAATCCCTTGGACCTGATTGGCACCTGCTTTGATGGCCAGGTCGATTATTGTACCAACATCTTCGAGGTTGCCGGTCCTGATATTGACTTGATTGCGCACTGTGTAAACAGTGTAGTACTGGATGGGATCAGTCGAACGCTCGGCCTCTTGGTAGCTGTAAATATAGAAACCGCTGGTTGTGATCTCTTGGTCATTAAGCCCGAATTCCTTTAGGGCTGCAATGATCTTGGACATGATCGCGGCATTCTCCTGTGAGGCGTTTTCAGCCAGCCGATCCCGGGTTTCCACACCCAGCGAGATATAAGCGACATCTGGTGCAGCGGAAACAACAGCATCGCCGCTGACCTGGATTGTCCCTCCACTATTTGTTTCCTGTGCCATGGCATCGTGGCCGAGGCTGCCTACGATTACAGCACCTGCAAGGATTGCGAGTATACACCCGATAATCCATAATCCCTTCCTACTCTTACCCATTGATTATTCCTCCTTTGAGTTTTCAGTGACTTGTAAGTTTTTGGACTCGCCAAAAAAGGCCGGTTGCCCGTCTATTGAACCTGAAATGCTTACTTCGATCCGATACATTCCGGGTTCATCGGGGGCAGTAAGCAAAACGGTGCCGGATAAAGGTTTGTCAGGATACAGTGTCTGCAGGCTCCAACCATTAATGCTCAGTTCGGCAGCAATGGTTACCAGGCCGTTTCCATCCGTACGCATCAATCTGATCACCGGTGTTTCCATTGTAAACGCTATTCCCTGCAGCGCACTCAGGCTTAGATCCAGTTCCAATTCTGTTCCGGCTGCCGCCACATCTGCGAGCCCAATTTCGATGGCAACCTGGCTTTGAAGGCCAAAGGCTGTTTGGTCAAAGGCTGACATGGTCCGAAGCTGAACTGTATCCTCGGGCTGCATCATTTCCGCCTGGAATGTGTCCGGATCCAAGGGCTGCGGCAGCTGCGGCACACTGTTTTGATTTGTCAGGATGATTACAAGCAGCATCACTGCCACAAGGGCAGGCATCCAGCTGCGGCCCTGTCTGTACCAGGGAATAGGTTGAAGCTTTGTCTCAATCTGTGCCCACATCCGTCCGGGCGATCCCTGCCACTTGGTGTTTTGTTCCAGGGCCATAGCGATTTCTTCTTCAGAAATCGCCAGTTCCTTGTTCTGATCGTCAAGCACCTTGCTCACCCCTTTCGCCGGCCTGCAGGGCGGCTTTCAGCCGTTGGCGGGCAACATATAGACGGGATTTGACTGTGGACTGGGGTATGCTGAGGACTGCAGCAATTTCCAGTTCAGTCAAACCGCTGAGGTACTTGAGGATGATCGGCAAGCGGTGTTTTTCATCAAGCTGCTTGATGGCGGCATATATGCGATCGGCGTTCTCATTGGCCAGAGTCTGCTCTTCGGGTGAATAGGCGAGATGGGGATTGGCCCTGCTGTTGGGAATGTACTCCGGTTCAACCCTGAATTTTTGCCTGACCCGTTTTGCTTTGTTGATTACGATCCGAGAAAACCATGGTTTAAAAGCCATCCCATCCTTGAATGTCCCGATGGACCGGAATGCTTGAATAAACGCTTCCTGCACCGCATCCTCGGCAGTGGGCCAATCATGAGTGATCGTATATGCCAGCCGGACGCAGCTTCAACATGAGTTTGATAAATGACCTCCATGGAGTGGCGATCGCCTTGTTTGACTTTGCTGATCAGCTCAAACTCAGTTTCAGCCATCCCCTGCCTCCCTCCTCACTGCTTCACTCTATATATCCAATGGGCAAGCAAAAAGTTTATTAATGCAGTTCCCATTTTATCACGGCCGGATGGAGCAATCAGCCGGCAAATTCAGGGAACCGTCAGTGCTGTGCTGTGCCGCTAATGGTGAAGCCGCTTTTCACAATCGAGTATTCCACTATTTCCCCAGACCAAAAATGGAATTTCAGGCGGATTGTGCCGTCCCGGGTTTCATTGAAGAACTCAGGAGTAATGACAATCACACCCGTATCATATTTAGGCTGGAAGCAGTGGCCAAACTCCTTGAATGCAGTCCAGCTTTGTGGGCCGGCATTGCCTCCGCTTACATAAACCGCCTCCATGGTCGCCAACTGGTCTCCATTGAATTTGGCGGGAATAATGAAGTGGCCGGCTGTGCCAATACTGTCGAAGAGAACAGGCCTGTCGTAATAGACAACTATTTGCTCCCAATCAACACCTTGAGAAAACTTAAGCGTCAGGATGGCGTTGATTCCATATTCGTAAGTGATGATCCGTTCCAACAACTCCCGCTTGAAGGTGAGGGTGCTGCCGCTGAGGGAATAATCTGTTTGGGGATCGAGCTTCTGTCCGTTCAGCTCCACACCTTCCAGTTCGTTGCCGTTTAGGTTGAGCGTTATGCTTTTATCTGCAAGTTCCCGGCCCGCCCTAAGATAGATCGTGTCATGGTTGGCGGTTGAACTGCGGGCGGCGGCAGTGGCTAGTTTGGCAAGGGTTGGATCATGCCATTCCAGGGTGGTGCGGTCAAGATGCTGGCCGTTGTCCCAAATCATCAAGGGCATGCCCTTGCTCCGGGCGTAATAGGTTACGTACTCGAAGTACTTGTAGATTTCACCCCGTTGGATTGTGTTGTAATGCTTATCAAAGCCCAAGAGGCCGTACTCCCCGATAATCACCGGGATCCCTTTGGCAGCAAATGTGCTGTAAGCCCTGTTAAGAGACGCATCCACGTCGTTTTGGGCCTGGCGGTCGAAGCGCGTGCTGCCGGCTATATTGACGCTGAAAGGCCAATAGCCGTAATAGTGGACTGTGGCAATAATCCGATCATCGTTCAGTTTCGCTATTGTTTTGGCCAGTTCATTGAGGCGGGGCTGGGCTGATGAGCCGGTCAGTGTCGACAGCACCAGGGGGCGGGTCTCGTTAAGGCCGCCGCTTGCCCGGACGATGCGGTGAAAAGTGGTGTTGAGCTCGTCGACAAACTGGAAATACTGGGGGCGGTCCTCATTCCAATCGTCGGAAAAACGCGGTTCATTGAGGCCTTCGAAGATCAGCCTGTGGGGATAGTCCCGGAAACGGGCGCTGATTTGTTCCCACGCGGCGGTGAACTTAGGCAGTACCGTTGGATCCTGGGCCATTTTGCCGATCCAGAGTGAGTCGTGATGCATGTTGAGCATCACATACAGGCCTGCTTCCAGCGCCCACTGCACGACTTCTTCAATCCTGTCGAGAAATCCGGGGCTGATTTGGTAATCGGGCGCCGGACCCATGCGGTGCCCCCAGGTAACAGGGATGCGGATACTGCGAAAGCCTGCTGCGGCAATGTAATCGATCAGTTCTTTGGTTGTGGGGGGGTTGCCCCATGAAGTCTCACTGCCGGTGGCATCGAAAGTGTTGCCCAAATTCCAGCCGGGATGCCAGGCGGACACAAATTCCTGCATGGTAAAAACCTCCTCATGAGTCTTTTCCATATCAGCAGCAAACACCGGGCTGTCAATGAAAGCCAATACAGCCAAGGCTGCTGCAAACACAACCAACATCCTGTATTGCCAAGACATTCCCATCACTCCTGTTGAGCTGTTTATAGTATTTCTTTCGATAAATTGGCCCTAACCGTTATTTGCCATGGGCTGTTTCTTACCCCATACCAGGATCAGATAGGCAAAGGCCAAACAGCCAATAATCAAGGGGAAATAAAAGATTATTGTCCGCCAGAGAATGATAAAGGCGCCGAGCTTGGCGTCGGAAAAAGTTTCATCAAGCATGTAGACGGAAAAAATCTCTGAAACCCCCGCGCCTCCCGGAATTGGGGTGAACGCTGATGAAATCCCGAGCAAAGTGGCAATGCTGTAATTATAGAACGACATGACGGGCTTGGCCTGGAGGCCTGTGAGCAGGAAACACCCCGCCAGGTAGAGAAGGGCGAAATAACCGCCGCCGCAGACGACGGAGCCGGCGAAATAGCGCCCGCGTCCGGCGAAAGTCTGCCGGAACGTGGACACAAAAGTGTTGAACCACTGGGATATGTTGGGGTACCTGCTGAAGCGTTCGAACCATGTCCGAAAACGGTGCCCGTGCCAGACAATGGCGATTAGCGCCGCCAGGATCAAGGCGTAAAGCAGGACAACCAGTTTGATGTATGAGAAATACGGGGCGATCTGCTCTGGGATACTGCTCATCACAGTCACGACCAGTGCGATCACCGCGACCATGCCGACTTGCGCTCCCATGCTGGCGCTGGTGATCACGCCGGTCGCTTTGCCCACGTTCAGCCGGCAGCGGTAGAGGATGTAGATCAAAAACGGGACGCCTCCGGCGGTGAAAGGTGTCACTAATGTGACAAAATGGTTGGCAATCATGATCAACATCAGCATGGGAAAAGAGATCCGATGGCCGATGGAAGCGAGAATAATCCGGATCCGCAGTGTGTCCACGACCCAGGCAAGGATGATCGAAACAAAAGCGAACAACAAGTAATTGCCCGGATAGCTTTTGATCACAGCCCATATTTGTCTTGGGTTTGCAAGTTTGACGAAGATCACTGTCAGGGTGACGGCGGTGGCGGCGACGAGAAACGCGATTCCTTTCCAAGACGGCTTGATGCGCTTCAGCTCCGGTTTATCCACATCTACTGCTCCTTTTTTGTGAATTGCTCTCTCTTTTGTTTCTACATTATGGAGATAAACCCTTGTAGAAAGATGTCCTTTTCAGTATAATGTATGGGAAAGCAAACTGAAGAAAGGTCAAGGTATAGATACAGATGAAGAACTAATCCACTGCAAACCGATAACAGGGAGGCGTACAAACCCGGAACAGGCGGGTTTGCTGTCATGCTGTTTACTGCGCGAGTGGATAGTGTGTCTATACCGAGATGACAAGGGATCCCAGGGATCCTTGCGGCACTATCCTCTCCATAAAGGAGGGGTTTTTTTATGTTACTGCTGGAAGCAAAGCAGCTTAAGAAGTACTACGGCGACCGTTTGATTCTGGAAGTCCCGGATTTGAAAGTTTACGGCCATGATCGGATTGGTGTGGTTGGCCCCAACGGAGCGGGGAAGACGACTTTGCTGGATCTGCTGAGCGGGCGGTTGGCTCCGGACGATGGTTCAGTGGCTGTTTACGGGAGCTTGACATATTTGTCTCAGTTGGAACCTCCCAAGGAAAAACGGCTTGATCCGGAAATGGCGTCCAGGTTTTCTGTGCCAGCTGTGTGGCACGATCAGATGAGCGGCGGTGAGAAAACCCGGTTCAAACTGGCTCAGATCATGGGCGGGCTTAACTGCCACATGATTTTGGCCGATGAGCCTACCAGCAGCTTGGATATCGGCGGCATCGAACTTCTGGAAGAAATGCTGGAAAGCTTTGCCGGCGCTTTGATGGTCGTATCCCATGATCGGGACTTCCTCGATCGCCTATGCAGCAAAATCCTGGAAGTGGAAGCAGGCAGGATCACAATCTATCCCGGAAATTACAGCGAATACGCCAGGCTTAAGGCAGAGCACCAGGCCAGGGCGGAGTTTGAGTATCAACAGTATGTAAAGGAAAAACAGCGCCTGGAAGAGGTGGCCTCAAGGCTTAAACAGCAGTCGGCCGGCATCAAGCGCACACCAAAACGCATGGGCATTTCGGAGGCCAGGCTGCACAAGATGGGCGGCCAGAATGCAAAAGCCACTTTGGACCGGGCTGTCAAGAATGTGGAAAAACGCATTGAGCGTCTTGAAATCAAACAGAAACCGCTGCAGCTTGTTCAGCTGAAACTTACCATTGAGGAAAGCCGGCAGCCGGCAAGCAGAATAATCGCAAGTGGAAAAAATGTCAGCAGAGCCTTTGGCGAGCGGATCCTTTTCCGGGATGCCAATTTCCAGATCCTAACACGGAGCAAAACCGCCCTGGTCGGGCCGAACGGCTGCGGCAAGAGCACGCTTCTGAAGATGATCGTGGCCGGTGCTCCAGGAATCAGGCTGGCAAAGGGCGCCAGGATCGGTTACTTCAGTCAAGCTTTGGATATTCTTGATGAAAACCTGTCTATCCTTGACAATGTGATGGCGACCAGCATCTACGATCAGACTACAGTCAGGGTTATTCTGGCCCGGTTGTTGTTCAAACGGGATGACGTGCACAAGCCGGTGGCGGCCTTAAGCGGTGGCGAACGGGTGAGAGCGGCCTTCGCCAAAATTTTGACCCAGGATTTCAATTTCCTGGTGCTCGATGAGCCGACGAATTTTTTGGACGTGGCTTCTCTGGAAGCAGTGGAGGACACTTTCCATCATTATGAAGGAACGATGCTGTTTGTGACTCATGATCGGCGATTCATCAGCGCAGTGGCCGACCATATTATGACCATCAAAGATCAGCAGATCCACCAGTTTGGCGGTACGTACCGGGAATATGTGGAATGGGTGCAGAAACCGGCACTCAGCAATTCCACAGAGCGGCAGATTATGATCCTGGAAAACCGCTTGGCCGAAGTGGTCGGAAGGTTGTCTGTGCTGCCGCCGCAGGGTGATCGGGACCAACTGGAACAAGAGTATGAACGGATTCTGGCCCAATTGCGATCTTTAAGAAAGTAAGCCACAGCACCGGCAATACCCACCCAAGGCAGGGGCGCCCGGCGGCAGCCGCAGAAGCAGCTGCCGGGTGCATTTTGCTGTATACAGCAGGAATTAGGGTCTGGACAGCAAATAATATAAAAGCATAAAAATACAGAAATGTAGAATATGGATAGTAATAGTTGTTTAATTGTCAGCAGCTGTTGGAGGTGGGTTTAAAGGCAATGATCCGCTGCGGCTTGGCCCTGGCTGGCGGCGGCGGCAAGGGCGCCTATCAGATCGGTGTGCTTAAGGCCCTGTGCCAGTTGGGGTTCACTCCGGATCGGTTCGCGGCCGTGGCAGGCAGTTCGGTAGGGGCATTGAACCTGGCTCTCTTTGTCCAAAACGATCTGGAAAAGGCGGAACAGGTGTGGCTCTCCATTACATCTGACCAGATTTTCTCCATCGATGTCGACGCGGTGCTGGCCGCGCTGCTCCGCAGCGCCCCGTTGACAGCGGTGGTCAAAAGCCGTGTCAGCCGCAGGCTGCTGGCCCTGGCCTCCCACGGCGTGTTTTCCCGGGCGGGGTTGATGCGGCTGATGGCGGAACACCTGAATCCGGAACTGATCAAGCGCCATGCTTCGGGAGCCTTGTTTGCGGCGTGCGTTCAGATTCCAAGCCTGAAGGCAAAGTATTTGCGGCTCGACGGTGTCAATGTCCGGAAGATCACCGATATTCTGCTTGCCAGTTCGGCCATACCTTTGTTTTTCAAGCCTGTGAAAATCGATGGACAGTACTATATCGACGGCGGTGTCCTGGACAACCTGCCGATCAGGCCCCTTTATGAATTGGGCTGTGAGCTGATCTTCGCCGTTCACTTAAGCCGCAGGGCGGTGGTGAACCACAGCCGGTTTCCCGGCGCCAGGATTCTGGAAATAGTGCCTCAGGAAGACTTGGGATCGATGTGCGACGGCACGTTGGATTTCACCACTATGGGGATTAGGCGCCGGATCGAACTTGGTTACCGTGATGGGATGCGCATTGTCCGCAAGGCATTGGCGTTTGCGCCCATGGCGGTTGGTGTTGTCGACGAACGGCTGGGTGTTGGGGAGGGAGAACAGTGGCTTTGAACTTGGATGCCGGCGCACCGGGAGCGGTTGATGCGCTCGGCGCGGGTGACAAGAGCGGAGTTCCCTATGGGGCGGACGAGATCGATCGGGTTGTGGAGCAGGTGATTGACAGATACCGATCGAACAGCAAGGACATCATGCGCTTGGCCTTGGAGACGATTGTCGCCCTCACGGCGTCGGAGGCCCGGGTGAGAGAATTGGCCGAGCAGGGTTTTTTGGCGCGGGCGTTTCGCACTGTGATCGGATCCAATGACCGGCTGCGGGACAGCATTGACGCCAATTTGGTGATCTCCCAGTACGCGGCGGTTAGACTGCTGCAGCGGCTGGTGGAGCAGAACATGCTCAATCTCAAGCTGGCGTCTGCCGTCAACCGAAAGCTGGACAAACTGGCTCTGAACATTGACCCGGAGCTGCTGCATGACCTGGCGCAGCTCGCCGGCCTCTACGAGCAGGTAAGCTGCGAGATCGCCGCCTTGGAGGCCAGGATTGCCAGGCTCGAACGTCTGCTGGAATAGGCCGGCTTTATCCGCCGGTCTTTTTGATTTAAAATAAGAATTGGAAAAAATAATCATATTGGGAAGGAAGAGGCGTATATGGCAGAGGAAATGCTGCAGACAGAGGACAGTCAGCTGCTGCGGCCGCCGGTTGAGGGGGAGGATTTCACCACCACGGATACCTGGCGTGTGCTGCGGATCCAATCGGAGATAGTCAAAGGGTTTGACGAACTGGCTCATATCGGCCCTGCTGTGGCTGTGTTCGGTTCCGCCCGCACTCCCGAACACCACCGGTATTACCAACTGGCGCGGGAAACCGGATATAAGCTCGCCAAGGCTGGCCTGGCGGTAATCACCGGAGGTGGGCCAGGGATTATGCAGGCGGCCAACCAAGGGGCGAAAGAAGCGGGAGGGTTGTCTATTGGCTGCAATATCGAGCTGCCGTATGAACAGAAGGCAAACCCTTACCTTGATGTGCATATCGACTTTCGCTACTTTTTCGTGCGCAAGCTGATGCTGGTGAAATATGCCCGGGCGTTTGTGATCCTGCCGGGAGGGCTCGGCACCATTGACGAGCTGTATGAGGCGTTGACACTGATACAAACTGGGAAGATCCAGCGTTTTCCCGTTGTCCTGATGGGCACTGACTACTGGCGGGATTTGGTCGACTGGATGGAAGAGAAGATGCTGGGGGAAGGTATGATTAATCCCTCGGATCTGCAGCTTTTGCAGCTTACTGATGATCCGGATCAAGCAGTGGCGGTTGTCAAGGACACAATCCGCATCTAACCTTGCGGCAGGTGTTGGCGGATTGATGCAGAAGCAAATACGTAGGCCGAATTCTTGGGGGGAAGGCACGAATGCGTATTTTCATCACCGTGTTGGCTGTCCTTGTAGCCTTGGCCGGCATTGGTTACGGGTTCATCGCGTTCTTTTACACCTATCCCGATGAGGTTGCCCGCGCTTATATGGAAAGCATAGTGCAGGGCGAGTATGAGCAGCTGGAGAGCTTTCACCACACAAAGCACCCGTTTCCGCAGGCCGAGGAGATCGAAACGGGGTTTGAGAATTTTGCCGAGGCTTATGGATTGACCAAGATCGAACTGGTGGGATTGCATCCCGTCGAAGAGAAGTTCACCACGGCGGTATACACTGTTGATCTGCGCTATGAAAGCCGGTATTTTGAACCGCTGCTGATCCAGTTTCAGCTGAACCTGGCCTGGGACGGGCCGCTTACCTGGAAGGTTGAATGGGCGGATGTGCTGCCGCTGCCGCAGTATGGGCTCAAGGCCGAGTACCGGCGCACGCGCGTCGAGCCTTCCCGGGGAAGCATCTATGACCGAGACGGCAGGCTGCTGGCGGGACGAGGCAGCGCGGTGTCCATTGGTGTCCAGCCCAGCCGCATCTCCGATCCGGAGCTGTTGTTCCAGGTCTTGGGGGAGCAACTGGGCTTGACCCGCGAATATGTGGAGAGCAAGTACCAGGCTCCCGGTGTCCAGCCCCATTGGTTTGTACCGCTGATAACCGTCAGCGAGGAGCTGTATCAGGAGCTTGACCCGATTCTCCGCCCTGTTCCGGGCATATTCTTTCAACGGCAGTATATGAGGTATTATCCACTGGCTGAAGCGGCGGCCCACCTCACCGGATATCTGGGCGAAGTGACCCAGGCGATGATCGATGCCAATCCGGAGCGGGATTATCAAGCTGGGGAAACAGCTGGCCGCAGTGGGTTGGAAATGGGATTGGAAGCTGAGCTTAGAGGCGAGCCTGGTTATCGGCTGTTTGTGGAGACGGACACGGAACCAAGCCGCCTGTTTTTGGAGCGGACCGTCAAGAATGGTTCAGATGTGGAATTGACCATCGACGCCGGCTGGCAGCGCCTGGCATATGAAGTGTTGGGCGGCGGCAAAGGCGCGTTTGTTGTCTTGGATGCCCGCACGGGAGAAGTGCTGGTGCTGGCTTCTTCGCCAAGTTATGACCCGAATGAGTTCATAGCCGGCATCTCTCAGAACCGGTGGCAGCAGTTGAGCAGCGACCCAGGCCAGCCTATGTTCAACCGCAGTTTGCAGGGGGCATATCCGCCGGGTTCGGTGTTCAAAGTGATCACAGCATCAGCGGCGCTGGATCTGGATTTGTACAGCGTGACGAGTGAATTTGACGATTCGGGCGAACTGAGGGTGCAGGGCAACCCGATCCGGAATTTCCAAAACGAAGTCTTCGGCGAGCATTCTTTCGCCGATGCTCTGATTCGGTCGATCAACACCACCATGGCCCAGGTGGGGCTGACACTGGGCGCGGAAAACTTGCGCAGCTACTTTACGAAATGGGGGCTTGACCAAAAACATGATTTTCGCCTCCCTGCCAGCGCCGGGGATATAGGCAGCCCGGAGCGGAGCCAAGTGGCGCTGGCTTGGAGCGCGATCGGCCAGGACAGAGTCTTGGTGACACCTCTGGTTGTCGCGGAGATTTTCACTGCGTTCGTCAACGAAGGTGCGGTTCCAGAACCTACCCTTTTCAAGCGGGATGATCCGCCCGCGATGCGGCAGGTGATTAAGCCAGAGACCGCAGCTTTGATGAGTGAGCTCCTGGCGGAAGTGGTGGTTTCCGGTACCGGTAGGCAGGCTATGGTCGAGGGGCTGCAGATCTTCGGCAAGACCGGCACGGCGGAGACAGGGCGCGGCACATCCCACGGCTGGTTCGGCGGGTATGTGTTCGGTGTGGCCGGGCGCGATCTTGCCTTTGCCGTCTTGGTTGAAGACGGCGGTGTAGGCGGCCAGGTTGCCGCGCCGCTGGTAAGCGAGTTCTTCAGCAAAGTGGAGTGGTGAGGGTGACAGGGGTGACAGGGGACGGTGACCTGTCACATGCGCACTCTGCGCTGTTTTTCTTATTCATGCACGGCGGCAGAGGGTGTGACAAGTCACCGTCCCCTGTCATCACGTCATCGCATGTGACAGGTCACCGTCCCCTGTCACCCCCTGTCACCTTAGGAGGATTGTGGATGCGGATATTGATTGCGGGAGCCGGCAAGCTGGGCTATAAACTGGCGGAGGCATTTTCCAACCAGGAGAACAGCATTACCGTGATAGACATCAATGAGCAGGCGCTGCAGCGGGTGCACACCAATTTGGATGTTCTCGCTGTCAAAGGCAGCGCGGTGCAAGTCGAGCTTTTGCAGCAGGCAAGTGTCAAGAATGCTGATTTGTTCGCGGCAGTGACCAGTAGCGATGAGGTCAACATAGTCGCCGCTCAGCTTGCCAAGAAGCTCGGCTGCCGACAGGCCGCTGCCAGAGTCAGAAACCCCGAATACGCCAAACAGCTCGATTTCCTTAGAACGGAGATGGATATCGATTACATCGTCAACCCTGAGCTGGAAACGGCCAGGTACATCGCCAAGTACTTGCTTAAAGGCACCCTTGTCTATGTTGAATCTTTTGCCGACGGCAGAGTGGGGATGCTCGACTTTCCTGTGAAAAACATACCTGAGTGGGTGGGCAAGAAACTGCGGGAGATCGGAAGCTTCGATGCAGTCTTGGTCGCCGCTGTGGCCCGGGAAGGCGAAATGATTATACCCCACGGCGAAACCAGCCTGATGGATGGCGACACTGTCTATTTGTTCGGCAAGCGGGATGCTCTGCAGCGCTTTGCCGCGTCCCATTTCCCGCCCAGGGACAAACGGATGGCCAAATCAGTGATGATCCTGGGAGGCGGCAGGTCTGGATACTATTTGGCCAGCAGGCTGCGGCAGAACGGAGCTGCGGTGAAAATCATCGAGAGAGACGAAGCCCAATGCCAATATCTGGTTGAAAACCTCCCTGATGTGCTGGTGATCCACGGCGATGCGACCGACAGTGATTTGCTGCGGGAAGAAAACTTTGCTCATATGGACGCTTTGGTGACACTCACCGGCAGTGACGAAGAGAACCTGCTTTTGGCCCTGCTCGGAAAAAGACAGGGCATACCAATGGTGGTGGCCAAGATCAGCCGTCCGAATTTCATACCCATTATCGAGCAGCTGGGAGTCGGCCGGGCGGTCAATCCAGTACTGATTTCCGCCGGAGAGATCATCCGCTTTTCCCAGGGTGGGCAGGTGGCTTCCCTGTCTCTGCTGCTGGACGGCCAAGCGGAAGTGATGGAGATTGTCGCCGATGAACAAACGGCGGTGATCGGGCGCAGCCTGTCCGAACTCGGCCTGCCTAAGGGAATAATCATCGGCGCCATTGCCCGGGGCAGTGACGTGATCATTCCCGACGGCAGCGCGGTGATTCAGCCAAAAGACAGGGTGATCGTTTTCTGCCTGAACAAGGACATCCCCGTTCTGGAACAGCTATTTTATCGCCGCAAAGGGGGCTTTTTCCGTGGACTTTGGCCTGGTCCGAAAGATTCTGGGAAATATACTCAAGATTGAAGCCGCCCTGATGGCGGTGCCTTTCACTGTTTCGCTTTTGTGGCGGGAACCGGACGCGATTGCTTTTGTCTGGTCGATCGCGATAACCGCGGCCGCCGGCATTCTGCTCGGCTTGGGCAGGGTGGAGATCAAGGAGATTAAGACCAGAGAAGCCTTGATGCTCGTGACATTGGCGTGGGTCGCTGTTTCCGCCTTCGCCGCCTTGCCCTATCTTCTGTCGGGCGCGATTGCTGAACCAACAGAAGCGTTTTTCGAGGCGGTGTCAGGTTTGACTACCACGGGAGCGACGGTAATCGATAACGTGGAAATCCTGCCTCGGGGGATTCTGTTTTGGCGTTCGCTCACATCTTGGTTTGGCGGGATGGGCATTTTACTGTTGACACTGACAGTCCTGCCTTCCTTGGGAGTTGTCGGTTTTCAAATGTATAAGGCCGAGCTGCCTGGGCCGACAACTGACAAGCTGGCGCCTCGGCTCGTGGATACGGTGAAGATTTTATACCTTGTTTATGGCGGTATGACTTTAGTTCAAACCATCATGCTCACAGCCGGCGGATTGTCGCTTTTTGACGCGCTGCTCCTGGCGTTCGCAACAGTCAGCACGGGAGGGTTTTCTCCCTACAACACCAGCATAGCTCCTTTCAGCGCCAACAGTTATGTGATTATCATAATATCTGTGTGGATGATCCTATCGGGAGTCAATTTCGGATTGTACTATGATCTGTGGCGGGGGCGCTGGCGGAGAGTGATTCAGAATTCAGAACTGCGGCTGTACCTGGCACTGGTCACCATCGGGGTTTTTGCGGTAGCATGGAACCTGTGCTCCAGCCTGGCTTATTCCTGGTTTGAAGGCGTCAAACATGCCTTGGTGCAGGTCAGCTCCATAGTGACGACCACCGGTTATACCAGTGTGGATTACAACCAATGGCCTGCCTTCAGCAAGCTGGTGCTTTTCCTCTTGATGTTCACAGGAGCCTGCGCCGGGTCGACCACGGGAGCCATAAAGCTGATTCGCTTGATAATCGCTGGAAAACTGGTCAAACGGGAAGTCGCCCACCTGCTTCATTCCCGGGCTATGGTCCCCATCACCGTCAATGGGTATGTGGTGCCAGAGGAGACGATCCGCAGCGTCTGCGCCTTTTTGTTCCTTTATCTTGCCTTGTTCGCTGCTGGAACCGTAATCCTTTCGGCGGAAGGCATCAGCATGGCCACCTCCGCCAGCGCAGTGGCGGCAGCCTTGGGCAATGTCGGCCCCGGGTTTGGCGCTGTCGGGCCGGCCCATACCTACAGCCAGTTTTCACCTTGGGCCACCATGCTGCTGACTGCTCTGATGCTCCTGGGCCGCTTGGAGCTCTTCACCATGATTGCCGTCATTACGCCTGGATATTGGAAACAATGACAAATTGTGGTATATAAGAGATACAGAGGCTACTTGTGGGAGGATCTTGATGACGAAGATATTCAAGCTGTTGTTTCATCGAGCGTTCTGGGTTGCTCTGGGGATCCTCGTCCAGGCCGCAGCTCTAATTGTAATGATTCTCCGTTTCCAGCATTTCTTTGTCTATTTCTATGGAATCAGCACCGCCATCAGCATAATTGTGGTGATCGCCCTTGCCAACGGGAGAAGTAAGGCCGGGTACAAGATTGCTTGGATCATCGCGATCTTGACCTTCCCGATTTTCGGCGGCATTTTCTACCTGATGTTCGGAGGCAGCCGGGTTGGGAAACGGACTCGGAAGAAAATGGTCAGCATCAGCGCCAAGATGGCGGAAACACTCGACTTCAACCATCCTCTGATCCAAGAACTGATGGGACAAGACATCGAAGCGGGGCGGCAGGCGCAGTATCTGCACAAATATGCCTTCAGCCCGCTGTATACCAACACATATGTTGAATACTTTCCAGTGGGGGAAGCGAAGTTCGAGCGCTTGGTTGAAGAGCTGGAAAAGGCGCGGCATTTCATCTTCCTGGAATACTTTATTATTGAAGAAGGCGTGATGTGGAATACTATCCTGGATATCCTCAAGCGTAAAGTACAGGAAGGCGTCGATGTCAGGCTTATTTATGACGATATCGGCTCTATTTTGAAACTCCCCACAGGGTACCACAAAAAGCTTGAGGCCATGGGGATCAAGTGCTGCGTGTTCAACCCGTTTTTGCCGGTTCTATCCCCAAGGCTGAACAACCGGGATCACCGCAAGATTGTGGTCATCGACGGCCACACTGGCTTTACCGGCGGCATCAATCTCGCGGACGAGTATATCAATGCCTACCCGAAATTGGGCCACTGGAAAGACAACGCGGTGATGCTGAAGGGCGACGCTGTGTACAGCCTGACCGTGATGTTCCTGGCGCTCTGGGATTACCTTAGAGGCATCGACGAGGATTATGCCCAGTACAAGCCCGAGCATCACGAGCGGCAGCAGTACCCGGCCGACGGATATGTCCAGCCGTACAGCGACAACCCGCTTGACGACGAGGCAGTCGGTGAGACTGTGTACCTGAACCTGATCAGCAGAGCAAAAGACTATATCTACATCACCACTCCATACTTGGTCGTCGACGCGGAAGTGATGACCGCCCTGTGCAACGCGGCCAAACAGGGCATTGATGTGCGGATCATCACTCCGCACATCCCGGACAAATGGTATGTCTTCGCCGTGACCCGGGCCAACTACGGGATGCTCCTGGAAGCGGGAGTGAAAATCTATGAGTACACACCCGGGTTCATGCACGCCAAAACATTCATCGTCGATGACAAATACGCGGTGATCGGCACCATCAACCTGGATTACCGCAGTCTGTTCCTGCATTTTGAATGTGGAGTGTGGATGTACAAAAACTCAAGCATCGCCCATATCAAGGCGGATTTTCTTGAGACCTTGGCCCAAAGCCAGGAAGTGACCTTGGAAGAGTACCGCAGGACTCCCTGGCAGCGCCGGGTCGGGCGGGCGCTGTTGAATCTGTTCGCGCCTTTGATGTGAGTGGATTGGCCTGTAGTGGATTGACCGGCTTAACCGCCGGTGATAAGATTAAGAAAAACACTTACGCAGGTTGTGGAGGTGGATGGCTGATGTCCAGTGTAGATAGAGGACGTGCTGTTTTTGAAGTGCCCCGGGGCGGCGTGATCATGGATGTGGTCAGCGTGGAACAGGCGAAAATCGCGGAAGCGGCCGGCGCCGTCGCGGTGATGGCATTGGAGCGGGTGCCGGCGGATATCCGGGCGGCGGGTGGCGTGGCTCGAATGGCGGATCCAGGGATTGCCGAGGCGATTATGAAGGCTGTTTCCATACCGGTGATGGCCAAGTGCCGTATCGGGCATATTGTGGAAGCGAGGGTGCTGGAGGCGATTGGCGTCGCCTGTGTTGATGAAAGCGAAGTGTTGACCCCGGCGGACGACAAATACCACATCGACAAGACCAAGTTCAAAGTTCCGTTTGTCTGCGGCTGCCGCGATCTGGGCGAAGCCGCCCGCAGGATTGGGGAAGGGGCGGCCATGCTCCGGACCAAGGGTGAGGCGGGGACAGGGAATATTATAGAAGCTGTGCGGCACTTGCGTCAGGTGCAGGCGGATATCCGCAGGCTGGTGGCGATGTCCGAGGATGAGGTCATGGTCTATGCCAAAGAGCTTCGGGCTCCTTTTGAGGTGTTGATGGAAATTCGCGCCAAAGGCCGCCTGCCGGTGCTTAACTATGCGGCGGGAGGTGTGGCCACGCCCGCCGATGCGGCGCTGATGATGGAACTCGGCGCCGACGGCGTTTTTGTCGGGTCCGGGATCTTCAAATCCGACAACCCCGAGAAGTTTGCCAGAGCGATTGTGCAGGCAACGGCAAATTATCAGGATTACAAGCTGATCGCCCAACTGTCCCGGGACTTGGGCACACCGATGAAAGGGATAGAAATCGACCGGCTGGAAACCCGGATGCAGGAACGCAGTGAATAAAAGAGAATGTACGCCCAATGAACCAGGCCGGTGTTGGCGGTTCATTGGGCGTTTTTTCGCATTAGGGGCCCAACATGATGTGGCGGGCTTCAACGGCATCTGGCGCAAGGGTGATGATCCCAGCGGCGATCGGTTTGCCGGGACGCTTCGGGCCGGCGCTTCCCGGATTGAAATAGACAACGCCGTTCACTCTTTGTAAATAAGGGATGTGGGTATGGCCGAAGATCACCAGGGAGATTCCCTCGGCCACAGGATCGGCCGTCAGGTGAAGCCGGTTGTGAATCAGATAGATTTTGTGCCCCAACAGTTCGAAGGATTCGGCCAGCTTCAGCTTAGGCAAACTGTAGGCAAAATCCATATTGCCCAGCACCGCCTTTACCGGAGCGATGGCGTTCAGATCCGAAAGCACTCTGGGATTGCCGATATCACCTGCGTGGATGATCAAATCCACCTTGGCGAAGATATCGAAGATTTCAGGCCGCACCAGGCCATGGGTGTCGGAAATAACTCCGATGGTCATCTTGCTCATGACAGCGGCTCCTTCCCGGATTCTCCCCAGGACGCCGGATTGCGTGTTGGCGTCCATGGTATGCTATACTTATAGTATACATCACATCGTATACTTCACAATTCCCGTTTTCCGAAAGAGGCCGGGGGAGGTGAACAGCAGTGGAAATCAAGCCCGGGTCCGGCTCTTTGATCGATGTTGTCAGCAGATGGGATTCTCAAGGCACACTGGCTGTCGGTGATCAGATCGGGGTTCGCATTCTGTCGGTCAAGGGTGATCTGGTGGTGATCAGCCTGTACGGCCAGGAGGTACTGGTCAGAACCGAACTGCCTTTCGAACCAGGCATGGTTGTCAATTTGCGCTATGAAGGGATCAATGACCAAGGGCAGCACACCTTCCGCCTTGTCGATAGGCAAACGGGAACCCCGGCGCAGACAGTCCGCCTGGCTCATGAAGTGTTGCGGCAATTCGGCCTGGAACCGTCTCCGGAGCTTGTCAGCCGCCTCGGCAGCTATCTTAGGCTTGGGCAGGCCGGCCGGGGCAAACCCGCCGCCTATGGGGAGGATGCCCCTTTAGGTTCCGGAAAACCTGAGCAGGGGGCAGAACCGGGGAATACCAGGGAAACGGGCCGCCGGGCGGAACTGATTAGACAATCAGCCGAGCAGTTCGCTTTATTGGCCAAGGCGGGGGTACCCCTTACCAACACTAACCTCAGGATTTGGCGCCAGTTTTGGGAGGAACCTGTTCTGGCGGAGGCGCTGCCTGAAATAACCGCTGCAGCCGATGACGGCGGCGAGATTGCGGACGGCCTGAAACAGCTGATCCACAATTTGTTTGTGATGATGGACTCCGCTGATTCCCAGAACCTCAAGCTGCAGCTGGCCAAATGGTTGAAGCCAAAGGCGGCTGGCCAGCCGGTCTCGGAGGGCGAAACAGATCCGTTTGAGGCAGGCAAGACAGAGAAAAGTGCGGTGCTTAGGAAGCTGGAAACAGCCTTGGTCAGGGTGGCGGAACAGTATGGGGCGCTGAAAGCGGTGAATGCCGCCGGCCGCAGGTTTTGCCCCGAACACCAGCCGCTGTTCTTTGTGTTTCCTGTCGCCTACGACGGCAGCGCTTTCGCGGTGGAGATGCTGGTTGAGGATCAAGAAAAAAAGCAGGGGAAACGAAGGGATGAACAGCAGGCCGTCCGCATAACCCTGGCGATTCCCACCCGCAGTTTAGGCAGGGTTGTGGCTGTAATTACCATGCAGGGGGATCGCTTGAGCCTGGAACTGGCCTCCGACTTGCCGGAAACCGTTGACCTGATGGAAAAACACTTGGATCGCTCCGGGCTAAAGGAGATATTTCAATCCATAAGAGTCCGGCTGCAAAACCTCGACAGACTTGAGCCGAAAAACCGGCTGCTGGTTTTATTTAAACAGCAGATCAGCCCCCAGATCGATCTGCGGATTTGAGGAGATGCTTATGAAGAAACTTGAGCAGCAGCGGAGGCGGGCGGTGGCGCTGCGCTATGATCCAGCCCAAAACTTAAGCCCTGAGGTGGTAGCCAAGGGTGAATCCTGGCTGGGCGACGAGATTATCCGTTTGGCCCAAGAGCATGACATTCCTTTGTACAAAGACCCGGCGCTGGTGGATAGGCTTATGAGGCTGGAAATCGCCAGCGAGATTCCTGTGGAGCTCTATGAGGCGGTGGCGGCGGTCTTGGCTTTTGTCTACAAACTGGATCGGGAAACTCGGCCTGCATAAATTTCCGAGCCTGGGTCAGACTAAGCCATATCAAAGGTTTAAGGAGTCCCGATTGTGAACATGCCGATTCCCCCTCATCTAATCTATCCGCTGTATACAGGAATTATCGCTGTGGCCGTGGTTCTGCTGGTTCCAAAACAGGAAATCAGGCGTTTGTTCATTTACGCAGTGATCTTCGGCGGGATCTTAAATGTGGCCGCCATTACTTTCAACGGACTCCTTGGGTTTGGCGGGCACATCAATTTCGGCCCGTTCGGAGTCGGCAGCTGTTCCTTTTTCGCGCCTCTGGCCTGGACCTTGTGGTTTATCCTGTTTTTTTGGTTTCTCCCTGAACAGGTAGTACTAAAAGTGATCTATGTGATCAGTACGGCGGTCTATTCCATGTTCTTCTCGAATGTGCTGGTCAACCTCGAAATCTTCGTGTGGAAACTCCATCGTGTGTTCTACCCCCTCTTTCTTTACATGGTCTGGTTTTCCATCGCTGTTTGGGGTTACCAGCGGGTACGGGCTTGGCTAGAACAGTTGGAGTAGGTTTTTAAGCTTTTTATTTTTTTCCTTGACATTGACGTTACGTAAAGGTTTATGATCAAAACCGCAGGGAGGTGCGGTTATGGAATACACGGTCAAAGAACTTGCGGATTTGGCGGGAGTGACAGGCAGGACCATCCGGTACTATGACCAGATCGGGATTCTCAAGCCGGCAAGAATCTCGGAATCGGGTTACCGGATTTACGGCCCCCGCGAGGTGGATCTGCTGCAGCAGATTCTCTTTTACCGCGAGTTGGGAGTGGAACTGGAGGAGATCAAAGCGATTGTCACCGATCCCAAGTTCGACCGGATCAAAGCCCTGCACCAGCACCGGGAAAAACTGCTGAACAAACGGAGCGAATTGGATCTGCTCATTGCGAATGTAGAGCGGACCATCGCTGCGCATGAAAGGGGAGTAACCATGTCTGATCGAGAGAAATTCGCAGGTTTCAAACAAAGGCTGATTGCTGAGAATGAGCGTAAGTACGGCAAAGAGGCTCTGGAAAGGTGGGGAGCGGAGGCTGCTGAGCGTTCCAACCAGGCATTTTTGAATATGACCGAAGCGGAATACGCCGAGTTCACCAAGCTGGGAGAAGAGCTGATCGAAACGCTTAAGCAGGCGTTTGCTTCAGGGGATCCTGCAGGCGAAACAGCGCAGAAAGCCGCGGAAATGCACAGAAAATGGCTGACCTTTACCTGGGGCACCTACAACAAAGAAGCCCACGCCGGGGCCGTACAGCTCTATGTGGATGATCCCCGGTTCACGGAATACTACGACCAGCATCAGCCCGGCTTGGCCAAATTCCTGCGGGATGCAGTCCTGGTTTACATCAGCCGCCTTTAGGCTCTTGTTTCGCCGCTGCATTTAGTGTACAATAAGAAAGAACCAAACCGCAGTAAGATAGTGAAAAAGGTGAGCCAGGCGTGGATGAAAAGCACTGCCTATATGTTGTTTTCACAAGGACAAAAACCACGATTTCCCGGCTGATAAACCGGGTGAAACATGATAAATACACACATGCGTCGCTAGCTTTGGATCGTGAGTTAAACTACATGTACAGTTTCGGCAGAAAATGGGCGCGCAACCCATTCATCGGCAAGTTCAAGCATGAGCATCTCCACCAGGGTTTGTTCGGGATACAAAAAACCTTGCCCGGCGCTGTGCTGGAACTGGAGGTCGCCGAAGAGCAGTATGCCAAGGCGAAAGCGATCATTGACGAGTTCGTGTCCAATCGGGGACTGTACAAGTACAACTATCTGGGCCTCGTCCACTGCCTGTTGAAAAACGAAGTGAGCTACGAGAACCGTTTTCTGTGCTCGGAATTTGTCTACCATGTACTCTATGAAAGCGGCATCTTGGATCTGAACAAGGCGCGGAACCTGGTGCGCCCGCAGGATCTGTACGATTCCCTGCGGAAGCAGGATTTCTGCAGGATCATCTATGAAGGTGATTTGAAGAAGTTCCATTTGGAACAGATGATGGCCTAAGCCAACTCTTCCACGCACCCACAAGTATGCATAAGATCAATACCGGTCAGGGTTTTCTGACCGGTATTGTAATCTATGGCTGATAATTATCCTGTTTTTTATAAAAGCCCAGTACACCCTGGTTCTAGATTGATGAAAGGATGGCACCAATGAGAACTGTCGACCTGCGCAGCGATACCGTTACCCAGCCAACACCCCGGATGCGGGAACTGATGAGCAAGGCTGTGGTTGGAGATGATGTATACCAGGAAGATCCCACTGTCAACCAGCTTGAGGCCTACGGAGCGGAACTTGTGGGCAAAGAGGCGGCGCTGTTCGTCGCCAGCGGCACCATGGGCAACCTGGTGGCGCTGATGACCCATACGCATCCGGGAGAAGAAGTCATTCTTGAGGCGGAAGCCCACATCTATTACTACGAGGTGGGCGGGCTGTGCCGGATTGCCGGCCTGGTTCCACACCTGCTTCCAGGCGAAGGCGGGATTTTCACTCCGGAACAGCTGAAAAAAGCTCTGCGCCCCGCCAACATCCACTATCCGAAAACGACGCTGCTCTGTTTGGAAAACACCCACAACAGAGCTGGAGGGCGGGTGCTGCCTCAAGGGCAGGTGGAGGAAATCGCGGAAATCGCCAAGGAGGCCGGCCTGAAACTGCATTTGGACGGCGCCCGCATCTTTAACGCGGCTGCCGCCAGCGGGATCGATGTCAAGACTTTGGCTGCGCCTTTCGATTCAGTGATGTTCTGCCTGTCCAAAGGTTTGGCTGCTCCTGCCGGTTCCCTCTTGGCAGGGAGTGCCGAGTTTATCGCCAGGGCGCGTAAAAACCGCAAGATCCTGGGGGGCGGGATGCGACAGGCGGGAGTCTTGGCGGCCGCAGGCCTGGAGAGCCTGGAAGTGATGACCAAACGCTTGCGGGAGGATCACCAACGGGCCAAGCGTCTTGCAGAAAGGTTAGGAAGCATTCCGGGGCTGCGGATTGCCGCTCCAGTGGAGACCAACATCATCATGCTGGACGTTACCAGGCCTGGAGTGACGGCGGAGCAGTTGGTGCAGGCATGGTCCGCATCGGGGATCAAAGCCATCGCACGTTCGCAGTACGGCATAAGGCTTGTCACACATTATCAGATTGACGATGCGGATGTTGACTATGTCGTCGACACAACCAGCGCGTATTTCCGCGAACTTTGACCCGGAAACAAATTCCGACGAAAGAGGTGATCGACATGGACATGAACCAAATCCGTTCACTGATTGAAGCCAAAAGAATCGCAGAGTTGAAAGGCGTACTCCTTGAACAACCGGTTCAGGACATTGCCGAAATGCTCGACGAACTGGATGCCAAATCGGCGCTCCTGGCATTCCGTTTGCTGCCGAAAGACGCAGCGGTCGATGTTTTCGCATACCTCGACTCCGAAACCCAGGTGGCCATTTCCAAACTGGCCAGTGAGAACGAGTTGAAGGAAATAGTGGACGCACTGTTCTTCGACGATATGATCGACTTTCTGGAGGAGATGCCGGCGAATGTGGTCAAACGGATTCTGCTGCATACCAGCGAGTCCAGGCGGGCGCTGATCAATCAGTTTTTGAACTACCCGGACGATTCTGTCGGCAGCATCATGACCATTGAGTTTGTGGATCTCCGGAAAGAGTTCACAGTGGAGCAGGCTCTGGCCAAAATCCGCCGCATCGCTCTGGAAAAGGAGACGATTTACACCTGCTATGTCATGGACAATGAGCGGCATCTGGAAGGCATTGTGTCTTTGAAAGACTTGGTGATCAGCCATCCGGAGACAAAGATTGAGGAGATCATGGAGCGGGACATCGTCTCGGTGACGACGGCTGATAAAAGTGAAGCGGCCGCGGCGCTGATGCAGAAATACAACCTTTTGGCCCTGCCGGTGACCGATCATGAGAACCGGTTGGTGGGGATCGTGACCGTAGACGATATTATCGATGTGATTGAAGAAGCGGCCACAGAGGACATCCACAAAATGGCCACCGTCGGCGAGCTGGACACCAATATTCTGGATGCGAGCGCAGCCCAGCTTTTGAAGAGCAGGCTGCCGTGGCTGTTGATTCTGGTTTTCGTCAATATCCTGTCCGGCGCCGGGATGGCTTATTACGAACAGACGATCCAATCTGTGGTCGCGTTGGTGTTCTTCTTGCCGCTGTTGATCGACAGCGCCGGAAATGCCGGGGCCCAATCATCGGCGCTGATTATCCGTTCGATGGCGGTTGGCGATGTCCACCTCGGCGATTGGTGGCGGCTTTTGTGGAAAGAACTGACTGTGGCTGTTCCCATTGGAATCGTACTGGGAGCCGCAAGCTACCTGGTGGGCATTGTCAGGGGCGGGCTGGGAGTCGCCCTGGTGGTTGCCGTCTCCATGTGTGTGATTGTGCTCGGAGGCAGCTTGATTGGCTTGAGCCTGCCGTTCTTGCTGAGAAGACTCAATCTCGACCCGGCCACAGCCAGCGGCCCGCTGGTGACTTCAATATGCGATATCATGGGGGTGCTGATCTATTTCTCCATTGCCTCTTGGTATTTCGGCCTGTGAAGCGGAATTGTCTTGGGCTAAATAGGGAAGGCGCCGGAGCCGAAAAAGCTGCGACGCCTTCATTTTTTGTTCTTTTGCAGTTTGGCGCCTATACGGCGGCTTGATTCACGTATTGGAGCACATACACCTTCTGCTCGGCAGGGAGTGTGTCCAGCTGCAGCTCGGCGCTGTCCACCGTCTGCACCTGCCCGGGGGCGAACAGCTTGGTGAATTCACTTACAGGAGCGATGTTGAATGTGAGTGCTTCGGTTTGGTAGTGCATGGGCAAGACCACCTTGGGATTGAGCTGCTGGACGATCTGACAAGCCTGGGCAGCATCCACGGTGTAGGTTCCTCCCACCGGAATCATGACGATGTCCGCCTGGCCGATCTGCTCCAGTTGGCCGGGGGTGAGTGTGATGCCCTGATCCCCCAGATGGACAATTCTCAGGCCGTCCACCATGATGGAAAAGATTAGGTTCTTCCCTCTTTTACTGCCGCCGGCATCGTCATGCAGCGATTCGATCCCAGTGATCTCAAACCCGTCCACCAGATGCCTGCCCGCCTCCTTGATGATCTTCGGCTCGCCTCTCAGCCCGTCGACGGCGTTGTGGTCAAAATGATCGTGGCTTATGGTGACGATGTCCACCGAGTCCGCGATCGGCAGATAACCGATGCTCGGCGGATAAGGATCTGTGAGAAGAACTTTGCCGTTTTGGGCTGTGATGGCGAAGCAAGCATGCCCCCACCACTTGATTTTCATGGCACAACCTCCTTCGCAGGGTTCAATCCCCGGTTTTGTTTTCGCCAGTAATGTCTGAAATATGGATTTCCTTTGATACGGGCTGGTTTGTCCTCCGCTTCATTGATCGTTTCCGTCACCAGTTTGGCTTCCGCCACCAGCCCATATTCCATCACTTCCGCCAGCGTCTTGGGATCGGCGTTGTCCACATCCAGGCTGCTGACCGTCTGAAACAGCTCGTGCTGCAGCTGATCCCGTTTCTCAAGGTAAGCGTCAAGGTCGATCTGCCGGCTGAGAACCATTCGGTGCAGGGTCTCCCGCAGGTGCCAGAAAGCCAAAGCCTGATCGGTTTCCGTTTCCGAAAAGACCATGGGCAGCTGGTGATCAATCAGCCAGTAAGGTTTGAATATACTGATGCAGGGGGTGGAACTTCCTGTCAGCCAGTAGGTCGCCCTCTTTGGCCCGATCTCCGCCACATAGCTGCCGGTGGTGTGGTCGCCGAACAAAAATCCTCCGTGCATGCAGACACTGGTGAGGGAATGGCGGGCGAAGGGATCGGAAACCTTAGGATCGTGCCCCTTAAGAATCTGCGTCATGATCTCCACCGTAATCCTGCCTTTGTTTTCCTCCAGTTTGGCGCTGCAGTGCGCGAAACGCTCTTTCGAGCCGCTGAAATGGGTGAAGATTGGCTCAGTATACAGGCGGGCGAAGTCAAAACTGGACCCCGGACGGCACCAGCGTTTGTTGACGGCATTGTCCACGAGCTGTGGATGGGCCAGGTCGTAATCATGTCCGATGGACAGCCGGTTGGAAATACAGCGGACATCTTTCACCTTCTGCGCCGCCCAAAACCTGCCGGCCGTTTCCAGCACCCAGGCAGAAGTGGGATCGGCGATCAAGAAAGAGTTGTGGTAGACAAAGCGGCGCTCGTAGCCGCAGTTTCCTCCCTGGCCGTATCGTTCCAAAAGCTCGATAATGCAGTGCAGAGCTTCTTCGCTGGTCCGGCACCGTTCCAGAGCCAGCCGCAGCAGATCCATGCCCAACAGGCTCGGGGGCCCCTGCTTTTCTTTGGTGAACACCGCTTCATTGCCGATATTCAACCCCCACTCATTACAGCCCATCTCCGCGCCCCAGATCCAGGAAGGTTTCAAAAGCAGAACTTCGTAGGTTTCCTCGGCCTGGTCGATTTCGATGTATGTGCACTTGACCTTGGATCCCTTCGGATGAACCCGGCGCGGGATCCGGATCATGATGTGGGGTTCATTCGGCTGCCGGTCGCTGTTTTTGGCAAACAGGACCTTCCCTGTTTCGGTGCTGTTGGCCAGCGCCACAAATGTGTCACACATGTTTTTTCCTCCTACCAAAACAACACTCGGTTCCTGAGACGCCGCGACGCCTGCCGGAATAGAATAGACTGAGAGCTGGTGGTGACGGGCTCTACTATGCAGCAGGGGGTAGAAATATGAGTGCCAATATAGACCTGGATCTCGATACCATCCTATTAGCGTTGATCCTGATTGTTGTGGTCTTGATCTATTTCGCGCTGTAACATCACCGCAGCTGGATTAGGTAGGAACCGCTCCTGCCTAATCTTTTTTTATTCCGCCGCCAGAAAACCTTTGGCCGACAGCGCCTGTTTGATTGCCTCCAATGTCTCGATTCTCTCCACTTCGATAGTGTGGAGGTGCAGCCCGTCGGTGAGCACCAACAGCGGCTCGGCATTGTATGCCGCGAGCTTGGCTATGAACTGGTCCGCGTCATAACGGGAGGCGATGTGCAGACTGGCTGTAATCTCTCCGTAAACCGGGTGCTCGACGATCACATCTTGAATACGTCCCCCGTGATCGACAATGATGTACAGTTCTTCACGAATCTGGGCATGGTCGCTGGAGTGGACGGCGGCTATCTTCTGCCGGATCATGGTTTTCCCCGGCACGCTGCAGATATATCCCTGGGGAGTGCCGATGATGTCTTCGCCCTTAGCCCGCAGGATGGCAATGTCTGAGACGATCACCTGCCTGGTCACACCGAAACGTTCGCTTAAGCTCGCTCCCGTGACCGGCTCCTTGGTGTCTTTGAGATATCTCAAAATGGCTGCGCGCCGGCTTTTGCTGTTCATGGCGACCACCTTTCCCGGGCGAATCTATTAAAAAGCTTCGCCTCTGGTAAAATTTTTCCTGTCTTGCAGTAATATCTTATCAGATGTATAGACAGGTGACAAATAGTTTGTTAAGATGGTTTCAGTGACGGAGGTGATCCGCGGTGAAAGCAAGGATAGGAGCTCACGAGCTGCTTTACGGCGCGATTCTGGCGGCGCTGGCGATTCTGATTCCAACTGCCTTCGGTGGTTGGCTGCAGGTATATATCCCCCCGTTTTCCGCGACTCTCGGCAGCCATGTCCCGACAATGCTGGCCATGTTTATCAGCCCACGGGTGGCGGCATTGGTGGGCATTGGATCCTCGCTTGGTTTTTGGTTCACTTTGGGTCCGGTAGTCGCCGCCAGGGCGGCGGTGCACATTTTGATCGGCATCATAGGCGGCCTGCTTGTGCGCGCAGGTTACAGCAACAGAGGGGCCCTGATCTTGACGGCGCTGCCCCATGCCGTTGGCGAGGCCGTCGTTGTGACGCTGTTCGGCTTTGACCTTTACACTGCGCTGGTGGTGGTGGGCATCGGTACCCTCCTGCACCATACGGTTGATTCGGTGATCGCCCTGGCAGCCGCAGGCAGCCTGGCCAAGGCCGGTGTAAAGCTGAACAGACTGGTGGTATAATGATAGCAAAGCTTACGAATGGATGGTACCTATGGCGAAAGAGATCATTGTGGCGGACAATGCCGGGTTTTGTTTCGGTGTAAAACGGGCAGTGGACACAGCTGCCCGGTATTACCGGGAAGATAGGCTGAAGGTGTACACCCTCGGCCCTTTGATTCACAACAACGATGTGATCCGCAAACTGGAGGAACATGGAATCCGCGCCATCACTCCCGAGCAAATCGATGATCTCGGCCCCGGCAGTGTGGCCCTGATCAGGTCTCACGGCGTGGCGCCCCAGACATACGAGCGAATCAAGGAGGCGGGGGCTGATGTTGTGGACGCCACCTGCCCTTATGTGGCGGTGATCCACAAAAAAGTGGAGCAGCATTACCGTATGGGTTACCAGATTGTGATTGTGGGGGACCGGAGCCATCCGGAAGTCGAGGGCATCAACGGCTGGTGCGGCAATTCGGCCATCATTACCCGGGACGGAAGTGATCTCCCGGATCTTGATCCGGAAGCGAAGGTTTGTGTTGTCGCCCAAACGACGGAGCGCCTGGAGAACTATGAAAAGGTGCTGGCTGCCGTCAAAAGCCGGTGCAGGCATGTCGCGGCGTTCAACACTATCTGCACCGCCACAAAGAACCGGCAGGAAAGCGCGGCGGAAGTCGCCCGGCAGGTGGATTTGATGATCGTCATCGGGTCGAAAAACAGCTCCAACACAAGGAAACTGGTGGAGATCTCCAAAGCGGACTGTGAAAACACGATCTTGGTGGAAAACCGTTCGGACCTGCCTATGGACTTGATCGCACAAGAACGTTTTCAGAAGATCGGCATCACCGCCGGCGCTTCCACGCCAGACTGGGTGATCGCCGACGTGATCGAGGCAGTAAGGAACCTTTGACAAAAGGAGGACTAGCAGGTGGGATTGTTGACCGGCAAAGTGGCAATCGTTACCGGAGCGGGACGGGGCATCGGCGCCGCGATCGCCAAAGGCTTGGCCAGAGAAGGCGCCCATATTGTATTGGTGAGCCGGACCCGCGCTCAGCTTGAGGAACAGGCAGGATTAATCGCCGAATACGGCGTCGAGGCTTTGATCGCCGAAGCCGATGTGGCATCCGAAGCAGATGTGAAAAGGGTTGTGCAGGAGACAGTAGGACGCTTTGGGGCTGTGGATATTTTGGTCAACGCGGCAGGTATCTCCATGGTGTCCCAATCAGAAGCTTTGACTCTGGAAAACTGGAACAGATGCCTGGACATCAATCTTACCGGGACTTTCCTGATGTGCCGCGAGGCCGGCAAGGTCATGATCGAGCAGGGAAGGGGCGGGAAGATTGTCAACATCACATCCCTGGTGGCTCATACCGGGATCCAGCAGAGAGCCGCCTATGCCGCCAGCAAGGGTGGGGTGAAACAGCTGACCGAGACCCTGGCCGCGGAATGGGGCAGGTACAAAATCAATGTGAATAATATCAGCCCGGGCTACATAATCACGGAAATGGTGCAGAAACTGATCGAAAAAGGCATCCACCAACCGGACAAGATGGCCAGGCGCACTCCTCTTGGGCGAATGGGAGAACCGGAAGATTTGGTCGGCCCGGCGATCTTTCTGTGCTCGCCCATGTCTGATTTTGTCACCGGGCACACTTTGGTGGTAGACGGCGGTTGGCTGGCCAACGGCCATTTGGATTTGCACTGTCAGGCAGGGATTGATCCGGAAAAGTTGAAGTAAGAAAAGGACAATCACTGTGCAGCGAGGTGCCGTTTAATGAGCTTGGCTGATCAGCAGTATCTGGCGATTGCCCGCAGTATTCTGGAACACGGGTATTATGATCAAAACCGGACGGGGGTTCCCACCTACAAGCTGCCCCACCAGATCATGCAGTTTGACCTGGAGCAGGAATTCCCGATCCTGACAACCAAATATGTCGCGTTCAAGACAGCGGTCCAGGAAATGCTGTGGATCTGGCAGCAGCAGAGCAACGATGTGACTTGGCTTCAGGAGCGGGACATCCACATCTGGGATCACTGGGTGGACGCAGACAACACCATCGGCAAGGCCTACGGCTACCAAATCCGGAAGTACAAACAGCTGGACAAGCTGATCGAGACCCTGAAGACAGATCCCCAAAGCCGCCGGATGATCGTTTCCTTGTGGAATGTGGAGGACCTGCCTGAGATGCAGCTGCAGCCCTGCGCCTTTTTGACGATGTGGGATGTGACTGACGGAAGGCTGAACTGCATGCTGGTGCAGCGGAGCGGCGACATACCTTTGGGGGTTCCCTTCAATATGACCCAGTATGCTGTGCTGGTGCATCTGATCGCCCAGGTCGCGGGCTTGAGGGTGGGCTTGTTCACCCATGTGATCAACAACGCCCACATTTATGAAAACCAAGTGGAAGGCATGAAGCTGCAGCTGTCCAGGGCGGATCAGGCATACGAGGCGCCGCGGCTGTGGATCAACCCGGATATCAAGGACTTTTACGATTTCACCATTGACGACATCAAGCTGATCGGCTACCGTCACTGCGGCAGAATCAAGATGGAGGTTTCGGTCTAGTGCTGGCCATCATCGCTGCGGTCGGAAGGAACAGGGAGTTGGGCAAAGACAACCGCATGCCCTGGCACCTGCCCAACGATCTGAGACGCTTCAGGCAGATTACAAGTGGTCATACAGTGATCATGGGCAGAAAGACGTTCGCGTCCCTGCCCAAGCTGCTGCCCAAACGGCGGCACATCATCCTCACCAGAGACGAAGGGTACAGGGTGGATCAGCCCGGTGTGGAGATTGCCCATTCCATTCCCGAGCTGTTCAGCCTGCTCGATCCTCATGAGACGAACTTTGTCATCGGTGGAGGTGAAATCTACCGGCAGCTGCTTCCCTACTGCGACATGCTGTATCTTACGGTTATCGACGGGGACTTCGAGGCCGACACATATTTTCCCGATTTCGACCGGGCCGAATGGCAGCTAATCGAGTCGGAGCAAGGAATTACCGACCCCGCAAACCCGTGGCCTCACCGATATGAAGTCTATAAGCGGATTAGTGATTGAAGCGAAGTGTCCATGCCCCGGCCGGCGGCATACAATGTCAGCGGCCGGGGTAAAATATTGTTTGGAACGGATCCGGATGCGGGGCCCTGACTTTGCCTGACCTTGAAAATTTAAGCAATTTAATGGGATCGGCTGATCCTTTAAGCTGAAGGTCAAAAATAGTCAAATCTCCGGGGAAACGGAGTTTGACTTTCCCTGACGTTTCACTAGAATGATAAGTGAAAACAGCTTTTGGAGGTGTTGATCCATGTACAGCCTGAGACCACTGCGCAGAGGCAGAATGCTGCCGAGGTTCGCCGACGATTTTTTCCGGGAGTTTTGGAATTGGCCGACGGATTGGCCCTTTGGCGGTGTCGGCTTCCGGGTGGACATCAAGGATGCCGGTGATCATTACCTGCTCCAGGCGGAGCTTCCCGGTGTGAACCGGAGCGACATCAACCTGGAAGTGGTCGGCGATTATCTGGTGATTGGAGTCAAGAGTGACGAGACTTACAATGAGGAAGAGGAAAACAGGTATGTGCGGCGTGAGCGGAGGATGATGAGCTGCGAGCGCCAGTTCTATGTAGGCGATGTCAATCCGGATGAAATTGACGCCCGCTACAACAATGGTGTGCTTGACGTGAAGATCCCCAAGAAGGATCAGGGGCGTTCCAACAGGCGGAGCATCAACATCCAATAGACTGCCGACACATGTGAGGCGGCCGGAATGGCCGCCTTTTTCATTCGCCCGCCAATCAGCAGCGGTGTTCTGCCAGCAGCTGATCAAACTGTTCTCTGGTCAGGGCAAGGGGGGTTTTGGTCAGGGGTTGGTCCTTGATTCCAGCCAATTCATTGTGGAAGAGAGGCCTTTCTTCTTGGAAAATGATACCCGTGAGGACACCGTCCGTCTCCATGACCTTGGCCAGAGCCTGCAGGCGATCGCCCGGTTGGTAATCCTGTTCATCCAAGTTGATAATCCTTTCCTTAAACCATTCAAAGGTATTGATCCTGTTGAAGGTGACACACGGGCTGAAAATGTTGACATGGCTGAAGCCTTTGTGCTCGATGGCGGCTTTGATGATGTTGGTGAGCTGCTTCACATCGCCGGAAAAGCCTTGGGCGACAAATGAAGCTCCGGCTGCCAGGGCTATTTCCAAGGGGCGCAGGTGCAGTTCGGCGGAGCCTTTGGGCGTGGTTTTGGAAATAAAGCCTTTTCGGCTGGTGGGTGAATACTGTCCGGTGGTCAAGCTATAAATGTGATTGTCCATCACCAGGTAGGTGATGTTGACATTGCGGCGCATGGCCTGGACCCAGTGGTTGAGCCCGATGCCGTAACCGTCGCCATCACCCCCGGCGGCAATCACCGTGAGTTCAGGGTTGGCAATCTGGATTCCGGTGGCAACTGGAATAGTCCGGCCGTGGAGCGAGTGGACCCCGTAACCGCCGTAGTACTGGACTATCTTACCGGAGCAGCCGATTCCCGATACCACCACCACCGACTCGGGCGGGAGCCCCAGCTGGAAAATGGCCTGCTGCAGGCAGCCTAAAACGGCGAAGTGCCCGCACCCGGGGCACCAGGTTGGGCGGGCGCCGCGGTAGTCTGTGAGTCGAAGACTCATGACAACACCTCGCTTGCTTTTTCTGTGATTTCCACCACGGTCAAGGGCAGGCCGTCATAGCGGTTGTGGGAGATGTATTTGTGGTGAAACCCGATTTCTCTCTTAAGCAGCATCCCCAATTGTCCTGTGAAGTTGTTGTCCACAACCAGGCACTTTTGGGCTTTCGCGATTAAAGGCGCAGCGGCGGCTTTCGGAAAGGGCGCCAGGATCTGCAGGTGCAGATGGGCAACTTTTTTTCCAGCTTGTTCCAGCGCCAGCCGGGCTTCACTAAGCTGGGCGTAGGTAGAGCCGCAGCCGACAAGAAGCAGATCCGGTTCATCACAGCCGCTGTACATCGTACCCCACTGGCTTGGGGAGAAGGGCGAAAGTTTACGGAAGCGCTTTTGCATTTGTGTGATCCGGTTGTGCCGATCTTCCACTTCCTCCCGGGCATGTTCATCGTGTTCGTTGGAAAGGGCCACGTACATACCATTGGCCTGCCCGGGGAGGGATCGGGGTGAGATTCCTGATTCGGTCAGAGCATAACGCTTGAAGGTGCCGGGCTGGAGCTTTGTCAGGCTCTCATCGCTGATCAGGCCGGATCGCTCGACTTTGACAGCGTTGAAGTCAAACTCGGCGGCAGACTGTTTGGACATGCCCAAAAACATGTCGGTCGCCACAATCACCACACACTGGTAGTGTTCCGCCAGGTTGAAGGCGTCAATCATCCGGTAAAAGCAGTCTGTGATTGTGGCGGGCGCCATCACAATCCTGGGTATTTCCCCGTGGGCGCCGTAGAGGATCTCATTTAGATCGGATTGCTCTGTTCGTGTGGGGAGGCCTGTCGCCGGACCGCCCCGCTGGACATCCACGATAACAATCGGGATTTCGGCTATGCCGGCAAAGCCGATTGCCTCCTGCATCAAAGAAAACCCCGGTCCTGAGGTGGAGGTCATGGCCCGGACGCCGGCGTAGCTTGCCCCCACTGCCATAAGGCAGGCGCCGATCTCGTCTTCCACCTGGACTACTTTGCCGCCGTAGTCCGGCAGATGGTTTACCAGCCAATACATAATCTCGGTGGCGGGAGTGATGGGATAGGCCGCCAGGAAGCGGCAGCCTCCCGCCAGGGCGCCGAAACCAGCCGCTTCGTTGCCGGAAATCAGGATCAGCGGTTCATCCGCTTTGCGAGTGGGAAGAGAGAAGCGGCGCTGTTCATGCCGGCGGTAGTAATCATATCCTTGTTGGATCGCGGAATTGTTCATCGCGATGATTTTCTCGCCTTTGCCTGCGAAGCGGGTGGCGACAGTCTGCAGGAATGGCGCGGGATCAAGATTGAGGGCAGCGGCGGTGACCCCAATCGCCACCATGTTTTTGATGATAGCATTGCCCAGCTCTTCCGCGATTTGGCGCATGGGGACGGCGCACGTTTGGATCGACGCCACACCTTGGGGCTCGAACGCAGCGTCATGAATCACAATGGAACCCTGATGCAGTTCCTCCCGGTTTTCATCGATAGTACGCTGATCAAAGGCGATGAGGATATCCGTGAGGTCACCGTGGTAGTGCACAGTCCTGTCGGCGACGCGGATCTTGTAGTTGGTGTGCCCGCCTTTGATCAACGACATGAAATGGCGGTAAGCGAAGGTGTGGTATCCCAGGCGGCAGAGGACCGTCCCCAGGATCTCGCCGGTGGAATCAATACCTTCGCCTTGGGCGCCCCCCACTTTCCAGGTCAGCTGCTGCATGGCCTCACCTCCCAGGTTCGGGCTTGCTCTTTTTGGTGTCCAGCTGAGGATCAGCTGTGGCGTCGTGCATCGGGTGCATGAAAGGCCCCCCGGCGGGGGTTTCCGCTCTCCATTCCAGGTTGTTTTCGGCATCGTTGATGTCGATGCGGTTGTCCGTGGACTGATCACCGGCGAGCTTTTGCGGTTCAACCGTGGAATCAGCCCCGAGCCTGAGCTGTTTTTGGTTGTCAAAGGCGCTGCCTTTTTGTGGCGGCTTTTTGCTTTTCGTGGATGAGTCATTACTGTTTGCCATGATTCGAACCTCCATTCGCAGTTCCCGCGTTTTTACGCGGGCTTCAGCCATGCATGTCCTTGTTCAGCTTTGCCAGTTGGTCCTGAGTCTTGGGCGTGGCGACGCCGCCGTTGGCCTCTATATCGCTGAGCACCTTGCTCAAGTCCCGGAAGATACGTTTGTCTGTGGTGATGTGGACAGTGTATTCCTGCGGCGCCGTTTTGCGGATCAGATCACTTGTTTCCTGCTTGATCTGCTTCAACCTCAGGCGGTCGAAACCCGAAACTTTGATGGCGACGGAGATGTCTTCTTTCAACACCACCGCCACCGCCTGGTCCACCGCTCGGTGACGCTCAACGGTTTCTTTGACCTGGGCAGCAAGGCTCAGATCTGAAGGGAGCGGAGTTTTGGCCTGCGGTGGCTGGGATTTGGGCTGCAGGCCTGAACTGCAGCCTGCTGCCAACAACAGCGGGATAAGGAACAGGGCTGCGGCTGCCCTCAAAAGAATCACCCTTTCTATCCTTTTGGCCTGAACACGAGGGATGCGAGAAAGGCAAAGATGATTGCCGAAGAAATTCCGGCGCTGGTGACCTCAAAAATTCCGGTGACGATCCCCACCAGCCCGGATCGCTTGGCTTCACTGAGGGCACCCTGGACAAGGGCGTTTCCGAAACTGGTGATCGGGACTGAAGCGCCGGCGCCGGCGAAGTCAATCAGGGGCTGATACAGCTCCAACCCTGATAGGATAGCCCCGGCCACGACCAGGACTGTCACCATGTGGGCGGGAGTGAGCTTGCCTACATCGAGCAAAAGTTGGCCGATGACGCAGATCAACCCGCCGACCACAAAAGCCCAGAAGTAGATTTGCATCCATCATTCACGCTCCTATACGGTGTACTCGATAGCCACGGCATGGGCAATGCAGGGAATACTCTCCTTTTGCTGGTAGGAGAGGGGTGACAGCAGTGCGCCGGTGGCCACGATCAGCACTTTCTTCAGTTCGCCGCGGCGCATCCGGTTCAAAATATGGCCGAAAACAACCACCGCTGAACAGGCGCAGCCGCTGCCCCCGGCGAAGCGCATCGGCTGCTCGCGGCTGTAAATCATCATTCCGCAGTCAACATATTTTTCTTCCGGCATGTCTATATGGTACTTGGGGAACAGCTCCAGGGTCAGCTGGTGGCCGTAACGGCCCAAATCACCAGTGATGATCAGATCATAGTCGCTTGGAGAGGCGGCCAGGTCCTGAAAATGGGCAGCGATGGTGTCCACAGCGGCCGGCGCCATGGCGGCCCCCATATTGAACGGATCCTTCAAGCCCATATCCACAATTTTGCCGATGGTCGCTGAAACCACCCTGGGGCCGGCTCCCGTGGGCCCTAGGACTACGGCTCCGGCTCCCGTCACGGTCCACTGTGCCGTATCGGGCTTTTGGGATCCGTACTCCGTAGGATAGCGATACTGTTTTTCAACGGCGGCATAATGGCTGGCGGTACCGCAGAGCACATTGCCGCCGAACCGGGAATCGACGATTAAGGCGCCTAAAGCGAGGCTTTCCATTGATGTCGAGCAGGCTCCGAACACGCCAAGGTAGGGGACGGACAGCGTCCGGCCGGTGAAAGTCGAGCTGATGATCTGGTTTAACAAATCGCCGCCGATGAAAAACTCAATATCCTGCTTTTGCAGTTTGGCTTTTTGCACAGCGAGTTCGCAGGCTTCTTCCAGAAGTTTTTTCTCGGCTTTTTCAAAGGTTTTCTCACCGAAAAGCAGATCATCGTGGAGCAGGTCGAAATCCTCCGCGAGGGGGCCTCTGGCCTCCCGCGGGCCGCCGACAACCGCAGCCCCGACAATAACCGGGCAGTTGGTGAAAACCCAGCTTTGACTTCCCTGCTTCACGGCTTAAACACCTCCGATCATGGCGATTAGGGTGCGGATCAAGGCGATCACGAACGCGGAAAACACTCCAAAGACAATCACGGATCCTGCCAGCTTGAACATGTTGCTGCCCACGCCAAGCACATATCCTTCCGTGCGGTGTTCCAGCGCAGCCGAGGCCATGGAGTTGGCGAAGCCGGTGACCGGCACGGCGGTCCCTGCGCCGGCCCACTGGGCGATGTGATCATAAACGCCGAGGCTGGTGAGGAGCACGGAAAGAAAGATGAGAGTGGCTGCTGTAGGGTTCCCGGCGCTTTTTTCGGTGAATCCGAAACAGAAAATGTAGAAGTCCGTGATCCCCTGGCCGATCAGACAAATAATTCCGCCCACCAAGAACGCCCGGACACAGTTGGCCAAAACAGGCCGTTTCGGCTCGTTGGCCTTGGCCATCTGCTGGTATTCTTTCTGGGTTAGGATCCGCTGCTTGTGCTCTGTCACTGTGACAACCTCCTCAACTCTTATCCTGTGCATGAATGGAAGCGATTAAGCACGCTTGTCTTTTTTGGCCAATGGGAATAAGTGCCAAAGGTGTATCAATAAAGCCAGTACTTCAGCCAGTATTTTTCAAAGGCGGCCTTGGCCAGATAGGCGGCAGCGCTCGGCCACAGCATGGCCGTCCTGGGAGGGGAAGCGTAATAGTCTATGGACAAAATCCTCCCTTGGTTGAACCCGGAGATCATTACCGCGCCGGCCCCTTTGCTTCGATAGCGGAAACGGGGTGCTTGTCCGGTGATGCTGAGGGCGATGTTGCGGGCGACAACTTCAGCCTGGTAGTGGGCGAAGATACCTGCCTTAGGGGCCCACATACCGTTCGCGGGCATGCGGATGGCGGCCGCGTCGCCGACGCAGAAAATATTCTCTGCTTCCGCCACATGGCTGCCGTCACCGTACTGGATCTTGGCATGAAGCGTGTGGGGGGACACGGCGCACCAGCCTTCATCCAGAACCAATGGGCCGTTTTTCAGTGCCAGTGGGCCGGTGTGAGCAGGGACGCCGATCAAAAGATCGCCAAAGATGGCTCTGCCGTCCGCCAGGATCACGGCATGCCGCTGTTTGTCCACGGCCTGGATCGCGGCATTGGTGATTAGGCTGATATCTCTTTGCCGCAGCATTTGTTCAAGACTGCTGCTTACTTTTCGCCCAGCAAAGGGAAACAAGGCCGGTTCGGGAGTGATGTGAATCAAGCGGGCCTGACTGCGGACTTTGCGCCGGCGCAGCCAGGCATCGATCAGGAAAATGATCTCATATGGGCCAACTGCTCCTGTGTAAGGCAGGGACGCGATGAAAAGCACTATGGTTCCTGAGCGGAAGAACTCCAGCTCTCTTTGGAGCCGATGGACGGCGTGGATATCGTAGGGGTTGTAAGCTGTTTCCTTTTGACCGGGTACAGCTTCGGGGTGAAGCTCGGCGCCGAGAGCGACAATCAAATAGTCGTAACGCAAAAGGCCGGCGGTGGTCTTGACTTGGTTCTGGCTTGGCAGAAGTTCCTCCACTTCAGCCTGAATGAACTCAACACCTTTTTCCTGCAGCCTGTCAAGACTCCGGGTGATCTGTTCCGGATTGCGCAGCTTGGCCATGAGCAGCGGGTAAGCGGCCTGGAAATAATGCTTGCCGCCGCGGTCGACGACGAGAATCCGGTGTTGTTCGCCCAACAGCTTGCGCAGAACGTTGGCGGCCGCCACGCCGCTGGTCCCGCCGCCAAGGATCAGCACTGTTTTTCCCACAATTCCACCTCCGCCGTGTGACATTCCTGGGATTAGTCTAACCACTTCCTTTGGTTTTATTTTGCACCGCTTTGTGCAGGGTTTATTGTTCTAAACTCGAATATATACACAATACTTATTACTTAGTCAGTTTGTAAAGTGAGGTGTCGCAGTGAGTTCAATCATTGGTAGGCATTGTCCCTATTGCCAGCGGCCCATTTCCGGCCATGACGAAGCCCTGGTGTGCAAGGTGTGCGGTACTCCCCATCACCACCGGTGCTGGGTGGAGCATCAAGGCTGCGCGGTGGCTGGATGCAGCGGCACTTTTGCCGACGCGGAGATTCACAGTGGGCATCTGGGGCATGCCGGCGACGGCCAAGAAACCACCACAAGCCGGACCGAGTACTGTCCCAAATGTGGAGCGGAGATTCCAGAGGGCCGGACAGCCTGCCTAAGCTGCGGCGCAGAGCCGTGGAATGGAGAAGATCATCAAGGGCGGCTCCCGGTGTTCAAGACCATCATCGATGGGTTCAAATTCGCTTTCGAATGCTTCGAAAGACAAGGCTGGCTCTTGATCCTGCTGCATTTGGGCATCACGGTGGTGGCAGGCCTTATGTCTTTCCCGCTCGCCCTTTTACAGTTTCTGATGGGGATTGCCGGTGTGCCGTTCGTGGCGTTTCCCTTCTCTATTGCCATGGCGCTGCTATCCATTTTCATTCAGATTGGCGTGATGATCATCTATCTTAAAGTAGCCGATGGTCAAGAAGCCAAGGTCAACGATCTGTTCTCTGGAGGGAAATACCTGCTGCCCTTTATCGGCGCGAACTTGCTGGTGGGCTTGGGTGTCTTTGTGGGCATGATCTTGCTGATCATCCCCGGATTGATCTTCGCTTTGCTTGCCGTCTTCACTCCCCTCGCTGTGGTTGACCGGGGCTGCGGCGTTGTGGATTCGATATCGTTAAGCATACGCCTGGCCGGGGACAATTTTCTGCTCACTCTCACGCTGGTGATCGTCATGGCGATCTTGAACATAATGGGAGCATTGTTCTTCGGCATCGGCATGCTGTTGACAGTACCCTTCAGCGCTCTGCTGGAAATCTACTGCTACCGGAAAATGCTTCACAGGAGCCGCTAAAGAGATTTTGGCTTGCGGTGTTTGCGGGCTGGGGCGGCAATTTGCATGCCCCAGTTTATTTATGTGCGCTTTTAAGAAGGAATTCAGTAGGTAAAATGGAAATACTATGAGGGCAATTTTGGCCAATTTCACAGAATGGAGCGTGTGTCCATGAACAGCCTGGTTCCCAGCGCCGCTGTCAGCCCGGAAATGCCGCCATAATTTGACACAAGATTTCTATTATGTCATGATTGTTTTTGGAATGCCGGATGCTGTTGTGAAGTTATAGTATAGGATTGGAGGCTAAGTTATGACCTGGTCGATTGTATCAATCATTGTTTCCTTTTTGGCGTTCGCGGTGGCCTTTTGGATGTATCAGTGGGTGAGCAAGCTGCCCACAACCAACAAGGAAATCACCCGCGTCGGCGCCTTAATCCGCAATGGTGCCAAGACATTCTTGGTACGGGAATACAAGCTGCTGGCAATCTTTGTTGCTGTGGTCGCGGTATTGATATTCATTTTTTTGCCCCAGCCAATCTGGCATGAAGACAGCAGCATTTACCGTAACTTGTTCACAGCCCTGGCATATGTAGCCGGTTCCATTTTTTCGGGCTTGGCTGGATTGACTGGCATGTTTGTGGCCACTATCGCCAACATGAAGAGTGCCGAGGCGGCCACCAAGGGCATCAGGCCTTCATTCATGGCCGGTTTCCGCGGCGGCGCGGTCATGGGCATGGCTGTGGTAGGATCCAGCTTGCTCGGCACTACGCTCGTGCTCATGCTTACCAAAGACGCATCCATGACCTTGGGTTTCAGCTTTGGCGCATCTTCGCTGGCTCTGTTCGCAAAGGCCGGCGGCGGTATTTTCACAAAAACCGCGGACATCAGTGCCGACCTTGTCGGCAAGGTTGAATTGGGTATTCCGGAAGACGACCCCCGCAACCCGGCTGTTATCGCCGACAACGTTGGCGACAATGTCGGTGACGTTGCCGGTATGGGCGCCGACTTGTTCGACTCCCATGTGGCGAGCTTGTCGGCGGCCTTGGTGCTGGGCATGGCGATGGATGGCGGCGCCATCGGCATCAACACCAACATGGTGCTGTGCTACGCGGCGATTGGTTTGTTTGCTTCCACAATCGGAGTTTTGCTGGCCCGGATTAACGAAGGCGGCGATCCTACCGGCGCTCTCAATACATCAACATATGTGACGACCGGTATCTTTGTGGTGCTGACCGGACTGGCGACCTGGCTCTTTGGCTTCAACACGCTTTATTGGGTTGCGACGATCATCGGCCTGATTGTCGGTGTTGTGATTGGTATCGTTTCCGATTACTTCACAAACGACCTGCGCCCACCGGTGCAGCGTGTTGCGAATGCGTCCAAATCAGGGCCGGCGTTCACTATCATTTCCGGTACCAGCTATGGTTTCTTAAGCGTCTTCCCAGCCTTGTTCGGGATTGCTCTGTCGGCGCTGTTGGCGTTCACTATCACTCAGAATATCGTTCCTGACAGCAATGTCGACTCACTCTTCGGAATCGCCATGGCGGCTGTGGGCATGCTCTCGATTGTGGCCATGATCATTTCCAACGACGCTTACGGCCCGATTGTCGACAACGCCCGCGGTTTGGTGGAGATGGGCAGCCTTGGCGAAGAAGCTCTCAAGATCACTGATGAACTGGATAGTGCCGGAAACACAGTCAAAGCTGTGACCAAAGGCTTTGCCATCAGTGCCGCTGGTTTGACGGTAATCGCTCTGTTGGGCGCCTTCCTGTCTGAGGCCAACGATATCCTGGCCAGCAGAGGCATGGAGCTGCTCGCAGGCTTTGATATCATGAGCCCGACCGTATTCTTCGGCCTGATTGTCGGCGCAGCCATCCCGGCGGTGTTCTCCGCGATGCTGATGCTGGGTGTCGACCGCAACGCCGAGCGAATGGTGGCGGAAATCCACCGTCAGTTCGATACGATCCCAGGTTTGAAAGAAGGCAAGCCTGGTGTCACGCCGGAGTATGACCGCTGCATCGATATTGCCACCGTGGGTGCGCTTAGGGAACTGATTCCCGCCGGTGTGATGGCTATCGCAGCCACTTTGGTGGTAGGGTTTATCGGCGGTATCGAGGCGATCGGCGGGTTCTTGGCGGGCAACATTGTCAGCGGCCTGCTCCTGGCCCTGTACATGAGCAACGCCGGCGGCTTGTGGGATAATGCCAAGAAGTATGTGGAGGCAGGCCACTTCGGCGGCAAGGGTTCCGATACCCATAAGGCGGCAGTGGTCGGCGACACAGTGGGCGATCCTTACAAAGACACAGCCGGGCCTTCGATCAATACCCAGATCACCGTCTGTTCGCTGGTGGCGTCCATATGTGCCGGTTTGTTCATAGCCTTCTCACTGTTCTAGGCAATAGTCAAATCTGAGTTGAAAAAACCTCCCGCTGTCAAACAGAGGGAGGTTTTTTTCATTACTCTGGTGAAACTGGAGAAAAGGCAGTGGGGAAAGGAGGCGCTTTAGATGCCTAACCTCTACATACATTTCGAGTCAATTGAAGATCGGCGGGCATTTCTCCTGGAGATTCTGGAAATACCGGAGATCCTGCCTCGGAACAACTCTCCGAAAGCCCGCCAGGAAGCGGCTCGGCGCCAAAAGCAGCTTGACGCGTACATCGCCAGGCTGGAAGCGGGAAAAACAAGCAGTCCTTATTATAATCTGCACAAGCGCATCCACGGTGCCCGGATTCCCAGGAATATGGATACAGACGGATTGGAGCCTTGGAATGAGCTGGCGGTCTATGCCAAAGGATTCCGCCAAATCTATGCCCAAAACAGCTACCGGAAACGCCCCGGCAAGTGGCTCGTGGTCCAGTTTAGGGACAACTACACCGGCTGGCGGCGGTATGAATGGCTGCTGCGCCGGGTCCCCGATGACAAGCTTGGTGCCAGTACCCCAGCTCCGCTGTTGGTGTCGCTCCACCGCAAGCTGGAGCAGGCAAGGCATATTCTTGGCACTGCCGGCGGGGGCAGGCTGAAGGCCGCGGAGCTGAACTTGGCTCTGGGGCTGCTCCAGAGTGTCAAAACGAGAAACCCCCGGTTGTTCAGGGGGGACAATTTGTACCTCTGGGAAGAATTGGCTTTTGCCTATCTTGAACACAACAATCTGCAGAAAGCGGAGCACTGCCTGAGGGAAATGGCCGGTTTGATGCCCGGTTCCAGCGAGCCTTACATCAACTTGGGGGCTTTTTTTATCAGCGCAGGGATGATCAACCGGGCAATCAAGGCCTATAAGGAAGGTTTGGCGGTCAATCCCAAGGACGAGCGCCTGTACTTTAACCTGGCAAGCCTGTATGCGGGCATCGGCGCGTACAGCAAGGCCGACGCTATGATGAACAAAGCCATTTTAAGCAACCCTGACCGGGGCATCAATTATATGTTCCGGGCTGATCTGGCCATGGAACGGGGCCACTACGAAGCGGCAGTCCAAAACTACCGTCATGCGCTCGGCCTGCTGACAGGCGAGCCTTGGCAGGAGATCCGGAAAAGTTGTTATATGCAGATGGCCGTGGCGCTGATGCGTCTTGAGCGGTACGAGGAATGCGCCGAGGCTGCGTCTGAACTCCTCGCCATCAACCCTGATTTCCGAGACGCATATGTGCTGTTGGCCCGCTGCTGCCGGGAACTGGGGAACCACGATTTGGCCAAATGGTATGCCAAAAAAGCTGAGCAGCTTTACCGCCGCCTGCGCGACCACGTGAACAGCTGAGTTTTTTCAACCATAGGTTTAGTCAACTGTTGGTTGAGCCAACCGCCGTTTTCCAGCGGAATGGTAAACCAACAGTCGCTTGTGATCGGTGGAACAGCTGCGGGGCAAGATCAGCGGCAACGTGAAGGCCAAAAAGGCCGGCAAGGCGGAAATACAGATCAGCGGCGCCGGCGATATCAATGCGGAGGGTGTGACCGCCCGGACTGCGGACATCAACTGCCGCGGCGCCTGCGACATTGTGCTGGGCAGAGTCATAGAGGTATCGATTGAGAAGCACAGCAGGCATTCGTCGATCCGAATCCTCGAGCGAGGATAAGCTGTCAGCATACATATCTCAAGCCGCGGCCCAATATAAATAAAAAAGGGTATTGCCCGAAAACATTGAAATATGTAGATACAAGAACCCAAGGGAGGTTAAGGCCATGGCTTGGTACTGGTGGGTTGTGATTGTTGTGGTGGTGGCGATTATCGCTTACAGCTTGTTCAAGAACAAATAGTGTACTGGTTCAGGCAATGTGCTGTTTAAGAAACAGCCTGTGTGACGCAGGCTGTTTCTATGTGTCCGGCGTTAGCTGGCGAAGTACTCCGACAGTGTGTAAATGCTAAAAACCACGCCGAAAATGATCGGCTGATGGATCAGATAGATCAACAGAGAATGGCGGCCGAGAAGCCTGATGATGCCTGTCCCGGGAAGATCGTTGATGCTCTTCAGCTCAGTGATCCTAAACCGCCGTGTGCCGCCGGGATATAAGGCCGATCCCAGCCAGATGCCGATCAGAATCACACCGAACCAAGGAAAAAGCGGGTAATAGTCGGCCATCGCGATATGCTTTTCCCCGATCCCAAGCGGCAGCAGCCACCAGCTGTGGATGGAAAGATTTGCCAGCCACTTTGTCGCGGCTATGATCACTATGCCTAAGATGCCAGCCAAGCGCGGCCGCGGCAGAAACAGGGGCGCCAATATGACCGCAGTGCCGATCAAGTGCAGGATACCGAAAATGATCGGCGCGTCCAAGACAAAATAGACCACGGCCGAGACTGCTGCGGCGCAGGCCAATAGCTTCAACCCTCTTGCCGTAAACTTCTTCCAGATCCCGTCAGTGCCGTGCTGTCCCGCTGCCCGGGCGTAGCTAATGGAAAGGCAGACGCCGACGATCAGCTGGAATGATGAACCGATGGCCTGAGCGATGATTTGGGGGTTTTCGCCCAGGAGATCCCAGGGGACAAAATCAAAGTAGACCAAATCCCAGAACAGATGGTAAAGTACCATGGCGATGATGCTCAACCCCCTGAACAAATCAATCTCCGGAAACCGCTGTCGGCTGATAGTCAACATCTTCTCCTCCAATCGCTAAAACTAAGCCGCAGCCTTATTATATCAGGTTATTACCATTATGGAAATAACCAATCCAGCGGCAGGATTTGCTGTTGGAAAGTGGAAGTGAGACAGTAACACAGTCTGGCTTCAGACAGATGCGAGGGGAGAGATATGATTAAAAAAAACACAGCGCAGACAGGGATTGCCTTGGCGCTGCTGGTGGTGCTTTTGATCGGTTTTACTGTCTGGTCGTCGAATCACCGGGCAAATAAACCACTTCCTGCCGCAGAAGCCGGAGCAGAAATCACTCACGTCACTTCAGGTTTTATCGCCGCGGATCAGGCGGTGGCAGTCCGCTTCGCCAATCCGCAAGTAAGCCCCAACGCGGTGGAAAAACCTTTAAGCCCAAATCCGTTCACCTTCACGCCGCATATCGATGGAAAAGCTTTCTGGCAAGATCCCCAGACCCTGGTTTTTCAACCTTCGGCGCCCCTGTATGAGAAACAGTATTACCACGCCCGCCTGGATTTGAAGGAGACGCAGCTGGAGTTCCATTTTGCGACCACAGGCCAAAATGTCCTTGCGGTAGGTGGGCTATTCGAGCTTGTCAGCGCCGGATCATCCCAAGAGGTGTATTTCTCTGGCACGGTGCAGCTTGCGGAAAAAGTCAGCGCGGAACTGTTGAAACAAGGGCTGAAGCTTGAGCTTGACGGAAAGTTCCTTAACTATGAACTGACTTCTGAAGACAATTACAGCTTCACTATCAAATCTCAGCCAATCGCCAGAAACCAATCGGATGACCGGAAATTGACCGTACTGATCGCCGCATCCCCTCTCAAGCTCGCTTCCGATATTAGGGAAACGTTTTACCTCACCGGTGTGGAATCGTCTTTTCGAGCTTTGCGGATTGAGGAAGAGAAGCTTGACCAGTTCTCCCAACTGCGGGTGATCTTCTCGGAGCCTCTCAACCCTAGGTTGGATTACCGGGGGTATGTGCACCTTACACCGAGTATTGACTGTCAAGTGGCCGTTGACGGAAACAGCTTGGTGATCAGCGGGCCTTTCCGCCCGCGGGAAATGTACCAGGTGCGGCTGTTTCCCGGCATCGAGAGCACATATGGGCAGAAACTGGCGGACACTGCCGATTTTGTCTGGGATGTATCGATCTCCGACCGGAACCCGGTTGTGGAATTTGTGGATTCAGGGATGATTCTGCCCAGCACCAACGAAAAGAAGCTGGTGTTTAGGACCATCAACGTGGCAAGGCTGCGGCTGCAGGTCAAGAAGGTGAAAGAGGACAACCTAATCGCCTTTTTCGAGGAAAACTCCTACCGTCCCCACAGCTACTCCTATGATGATTACAACCACTATGCGTTTCAGCGCCATGGGGAGATCATCGCCGATCAGATCGTGGAGATCGGCGATGAAGCCAACAAATGGATCCAGACCGAGCTGGACTTGAGCCGAATCATCAAAGACAATGATCCTGCTTTGTATGTGGTGCAGCTCGGTTTTGACGCGAACCAAGTGTTGTACCTGTCAGAGGAGTATCACGACTGGTACGGCGCAAGCTACCTCAACCAATACGGCAGGGCGGTCAAACATCTCCTGGTGAGCGACATCGGCATCACCGCCAGGCAGCTTGAGGATGAGCTTCATGTCTTCCTGACTGACATTGTGACAACCGAGCCGATCGCCGATGCAGTTGTGATGCTGAAAGACGCCGGCGGCAAGGTGATTCGCACCGCCTATTCCAACACATCGGGATGGGCTGTGCTGAACACGGACAGCACCGCCCGCTATGTGGAAGTGAGGACAGGTAATGACTTTGCCGTCATGAGTCTCGGCGCTTCCCTGGTCAACCAGTCGATTTTTGATATCGGCGGCGTTCAAAAGCAGGACGGAATCAACGCCTTTATTTACACAGAACGGGGTGTCTACCGCCCCGGCGAGGCAGTCCATCTCGCCGCCATAGTCCGCAACGACCAGGATACATTCCCGGATCGGCACCCGGTGACGCTAAGAGTGTACAACCCCTTGGAGCGCCTAGTGTATGAGGCGGTGGACAACAGTGGTTCTGACGGCTTCTACGCCTTCGAGTTCCAAACAGACACCGATGCCCCTACGGGCATCTGGACAGCGGTCCTGGATGTGGGCGGCAGGTTGTTCACCCACGAAATCCGGGTCGAGACAATCGTCCCCTACCGGATAGAGGTGGCGGTCGAACCGGAAAAAGAGCGGCTTTCAGCCGACGATCAGCTTCTGCCGTTCGCTATCAGCTCCCAGTACTTGTTTGGAGCGCCGGGGAGCGGGCTGGAAAGCGAAACCACTGTGACACTGGAGCCGTATCCGATGACTTTCGCCGGATACTCCGGCTTCACCTTTGACAACCCGGCACTGGATTTCAAGCCTTTGATCAGCAATGTCCACACTACAGTCCTTGATGAAAACGGCAGGGCGAAACTTGTGTGGCACAAGCCCGAATTCGGGCCGGTGCCCTCGGCTTTGCGCCTGCGCATAGACACAAAAGTGCTGGAGGCAGGCGGAAGAGCGGTTCCGGCTGTGAGGCTGATTCCTGTTGAGCATTATCCCAGCTACGTTGGAATTATGGAACTGGAAGAGGCCGAGGTGGCCATGGGGCAGAAAACAAAATTCGTCATCGCTCATGTCAGCGCCACCGGCGATCCGATCCCCGATTCCCAGCTTGAGTACAAGTTCTACCACTCACGCCAGTACTGGTGGTGGGAATACGGCAGCTTCGACAGTTTCCGCCGCTACTACAAAACCAGCGAACACACGGAAGTGCTGGAACAAGGTACTGTCGTCACCAACCAGGCAGGCCTGGCTGAGCTGGAGATTGCTGTGCGGGATTATGGCGAAGTGCTGCTGGAGGTCACAGACCCCAAAGGCGGGCACAGCGCAGGATACTTCTTCCGTTCATATTGGTGGGCGAGCGGCGATCAGAAACAGAGCGCCGATATCGTGCTGCTGAAACTGGACAAGGCCCAGTACCTGCCCGGCGAAACAGCCAAGGTTTCCCTCAGTACACCAGCCCGGGGCCGGATGCTGGTGACTGTGGAGAAAGAGGGCCGGATTCTCCATCAAAGCTGGTTGGAACTGACATCCAACGAGACATCTTTCGAGATTGATGTGAAGCAGGAATATATACCCAATGCTTATTTGTCCGTAGTGATCTACCAGCCCTACGGCGGCATGGACAATGATCTGCCTTTGCGGATGTACGGTGTCGTCCCTCTTTATGTGACCAGCGAAGGCGCCCAGATCGAGCTGAACCTCGCCGTCCCGGAGACGGTGAGGCCGGAAGAAGAGTTCATACTCAAAGTGCAAACCGCCGACGGCGAGCCCTGCCAGTTCACTGTGGCAGTTGTGGACGAGGGTTTGCTGAACATCACCGGCTATGCTACGCCGGACCCCTTAGGGTTCTTCTTTGCCAAACAGAGGCTGCTTTCCAAAGCCTATGACAACTTCGCCGACATCATTAATCTGACATACGGATACATCCACAATCACTTAAGCATCGGCGGCGACGGCGCTCCCGACTACCGGCAGCTGCAGGTTCCCAAGGAGGATCCCGGCCAGTTTGAAACTGTAAGCCTGTTCTACGGCCCGTTCTCCACCGATGCCGGCGGTTATGCGGAAGTGCCGATCAAGCTGCCCAACTACATCGGCAGTGTGCGGATCATGGTTGTGGCCGCCAGCAAGGGACGCTACGGCAGTGCTGAAAAGCAGGCTGCCGTCAAGGCGCCGGTGATGGTGATGCCGACTCTGCCGCGGGTTTTGGGCCCCGAGGACCGGATTCGGGTTCCCGTCACAGTATTCACCATGGAGGAAGGCTTGGGAGAGATTGATGTCCACCTCGATGTTTCCGGCCCGGCGGAGATCATCGGCCCGGATACACTCGTTGTCGATCCGGGGAGCCGGGATCGGACAGATGTTTTCTTTGAACTGGCGGCAGCCGGTACGGTGGGCACGGTGGAGATCACTGTCTCTGCCTCTTCCAGGCTGCAGGGTTATACCAACCGGTCGACGGCACTGATTCCGGTTCGGCCGGACAACCCTTATATATATCTAGTGGATGAACAGATGGTGGATCCAGGCGAAACAGTCGTCTTCGCCATCCCCGAGCGGGGCGTGCCCGGAACCGACGCAACCCGCCTGGTGGTGTCAAGTGTGCGTGGGCTGAACCTGAACCACCGCCTGAAGTGGCTGATTCGATATCCATATGGGTGCATCGAGCAGATTACCTCCGGAGTGTTCCCCCAGCTGTACCTGGCGGATCTCTATCCGGTGAGCAAGGAAGAGCTTATGGAGATCGACGGCAATATCAACGGGGTGATTGCGGCCTATTCCCGTTATCAGCTGGTGAACGGCGCTTTTGCCTATTGGCCTGACTCAAGCGCCGCCGACCACTGGGCCACCAACTATGCCGGCCACTTCCTGCTGGAAGCCAAGGCCAAAGGGTACCATGTACCGGCGCAGATGTTGGAGCGCTGGATCAGGTATCAGGCCGAGGCGGCCAAAGCCAATGCCGGAACGCAGCTTACTAGGGCATACCGCCTCTATCTTTTGGCTCTGGCGGATGCACCTGTGCTGAGCGCCATGAACTATATGCGCGAGAGTGAACTGGACAAACTGGACAATACTGCCAGGTTCTACCTGGGCGGCGCTTACTACCTGATGGGTTATAAGCAGATTGGAGAATCCATCCTGGCTGGCGCCGACATATCTGCGCCTGAATATGTGGAATTCGGCGGCACTTATGGATCCACGCTGCGGGATCAGGCGATCATGCTGGATATCCTCACCTTGGTCAGGGACTTCGAGCGGGGCAGTGCGCTGTACAACCAGATCGCCGAAGCAGTTTCATCGCCAAGGTGGTATTCAACTCAGACCACCGGTTACGCACTCTTGGCTCTGGCCAAATATGTGGCAGCCGTCAAGACTGTGGAAACTGAGCTGACCGGCATTGTCACCTTTGCGGATCAAAGCCGGTTGGAACTTGTGGTTTCGGATCTGGTTGGATTGGTAGGTCTTGACCCTCAAGACGGAGGTGGGCGGATCAGCTTCACCAACACCGCTTCGGTACCGGTGTTCGCAGCTTTGGAGTGGGAAGGGATTCCCAAGCGGGGCGAACTTGAGCCTGAAGCGAAGAATCTGATTCTGAAAACAGATTATTATGATCAATGGGGCAACCCCGTTGATATTTCCAGACTCACCCAAGGCGACACCTTCTATGCTGTCTTCCATGTCGACCATGAAGCTGACATGGACATTTACGAACTGGCGTTGGTGCAGGTGCTGCCGGCGGGATGGGAAATCGAGAACCTGCGAGTGACCCAGGGCACTCTGCCCCTGTGGACTGAGAGGTTCAACCTTGGGCATGAAGAGTATGTGGACATCCGCGACGACCGGATCATGTGGTTCTTCGACCGGATGCAGTGGGATCCGGGCTACGACTTCATTGTCAAGATCAATGCCGTCACCGTCGGCCAGTTTTACCTCCCGCCGACGTTGTTGGAGGCTATGTACAACAACGATTACAAAGTCACCACCTCGGGCCAGGCAGTTGAGGTCGTGCCCAGATGAGGCGGAAATGGCTTTGGTTTGGATTGGGGCTGCTGGCAGTTTTCGCCGCGGGGCTGGCGGCGGCGCTGCTGGCGGTGCCGCTGCCGGAACCTTTGTTTGCCCAGGATTACAGTACGATCGTCCTGGATGAGCAGGGACGGATCTTGAGGGTGTTCCTCAACCAGAACCAGCAGTGGGCTTTGCCTGACGACGGAAGTGAAATCCCGTACAAACTGAAGACAGCTGTGGTCCACTATGAGGACAAGCGGTTCTATCAGCATTTCGGCGTCGATCTGCTGGCTTTGGCGCGTGCTCTGTACCAGAATGCCGTGCACCGCCAGCGGGTGAGCGGCGCCAGCACCATCACCATGCAGGTCGCCCGGCTGATGCAGCCCAAGCCCCGCACGGTGAAGAGCAAACTGATCGAAATGGCCCAGGCAGTGAAGATAGAATGGAAATACAGCAAGGATGAGATCCTCAAACTGTATTTGCTCCACGCTCCCTACGGGAGCAACATCATCGGGTACCGGACGGCGTCGCTGCGCTATTTCGGCAAGGAACCTGAGAATTTGAGCTGGGCCGAAGCGGCCACCCTGGCGGTGCTGCCGAATAATCCGGCCAATGTCAACCCGATGCAGAACGCGGATCAGCTGAAGATCAAGCGGGATCAGCTGCTGCTGCGCCTGCGCCGTGCGGAAATCATCGATCAGGAGACATACGAACTGGCGGCGGCCGAACCTCTGCCTGAAAGCCAAATGCCCTTTCCACTTTCCGCGCCGCACCTGGCGGAGAGCCTTAAGCGGAGTGAGGATCAAGATATTATTACAACCACCATCGACAAGGACCTGCAGGATTGGGCCACGAAAGTGCTGCAGCGATATATTGCCGAATTGAGCAGGCACGGGATCAAAAACGGGGCGCTCTTGATCGCGGACACCGCCACCGGCGCGGTCAAGGCATATGTTGCCAGTCAGGACTACTTCGACAACGACAACTTCGGCAAAATTGACGGCGTGCAGATGCGCCGCTCAGGGGGCTCAACCCTGAAACCATTCTTGTACGCATTGGCCATGGATGAGGGGCTGATCGGCCCCACGAGCGTCCTGCCGGATGCTCCGATAAGCTATGGCGGATACACACCTTACAATTCCGACCGCAGCTTCAACGGCATTGTCCGGGCAGGCACCGCCCTGATCCGGTCGTTGAACGCGCCGGCTGTGTATCTGTTGAACCAGTATGGTGTAAAAAACTTCTACGATTTCCTCAAAGCGGCAGGGCTCAAAGGTTTGACCAAAACCCACCAGGACTACGGCCTTTCTCTGGTGCTGGGCGGCTGTGAGGTGAGCCTTTGGGAACTGTGTGCGCTTTACCGCGGCCTGGGGACTCTTGGCCGTTTTACCGATCTGCATGTGCTTAAACTCCCCGAAGGGCAAGGACCTTCCGGGGATGCACAGCTGATCACACCGGGCAGTGCCTATTTGGTGCTGGAAATTCTGGCGGAAGTGGCCCGGCCCGGCCTGGAACACCACTGGCAGAATTATGCCTCAGGAGTACCGCTGGCGTGGAAAACGGGGACGAGTTACGGCAGCCGGGACGCCTGGGCGGCCGGGGTTTCGCCGCAGTGGACGGTTGCCGTCTGGGTGGGCAATTTCGACGGCAGCGAAGCGAAAGGTCTGACCGGAATCGATGCCGCGGCGCCGCTTTTGTTCCAAGTCTTCAACGGCTTGGACAAGAACCCGTACCAGCCCTGGTTTGCATGTCCGGAAGACGCTTTGGTTGAAATCGAAGTGTCGGCGGCCACGGGCTACCGTTTGAAAACCGAAGAGGGACAGCATACCGCCAAGACAGAAACGATCATGGTGCCGCAGGCTGCCAAGCCGCTGCGGTATTCGCCGTATGAACGGACAGTCTACCTGAACCTTGCGGAAACGATGCAAGTATGCTCCTTGTGCTGGGATCGGGATGACCTCAAGGCTGTTTTGCGGCTGGATTTCCCGCCGGAGATCAGAGCCTTGCTGAATACGGTTTCTCAAGGGCCGGCCCTGCCTCCCCACAACCCGGAGTGCCCCGCATCCAAACAGCATAATCCTGTGAGCATCGCATATCCGCAGCCCAACAGCTATATATTCATACCCCGGGATGCTTCCGGGCAGTATCAGAGAATCAGCATGGAGGTACTCCACGCCGACCCCGGGGCCACCATTTTCTGGTATCTAGACGAGCAGTACCTTGGCGAAACCACCGGAGGCCACACCATCAATTTGGCCCCGGACACAGGCTGGCACCGCCTGTATGTGATCGACACCGCCGGTAACAGCCAAGCGGTAATCTTCTATGCCGAGCGAAGATAAGCGGCGAATGGCAAACAGGGATGGATGGAGTGATTGACTGTGTCCAAATTCTTGATGGGCATCGATATCGGCACTTCCGCCTGCAAAGTGGCTGCCTTTGACCTTGAGGGCAGGGTGGTGGCCCAAGCCAGCGAACCCTACCATGTCCACCACTTGGGGCAAGGCTGGGTGGAGCAGGATCCGTTGGAGTGGTGGGAGAAAGTCTGCAGGGCAGTCCAGTCTGTCTTGGCCGCGCTCAAGTCTCAAGGGGCGGGTGCCGCCCAGATCAGCGCCATAGGCGTCGACGGCCAGAGTTGGTCCGCCATCCCCGTCGACGTTGAGGGGAACGTGCTGCACAACACTCCGAACTGGATGGACAGCAGGGCCAGTTCCATAGCCGAGCGGGTCAAAAGTGAAATCGGCAATGACCGGATTGCGGCTGTAAGCGGCAACAGCTTCGAGCCCACCTATTCCACCCCGAAGATCTTGTGGTTCAAGGAATACAGGCCTGAAATCTTCCGCCGGACAGACAAGTTCTTGCAGAGCAACAGCTATGCCGTCTACCGGCTGACCGGCGAAATAACACAGGATTTGTCGCAGGGTTATGGGCTGCATGTGTTTAATATAAACACCGGCGCTTATGATTACCAGCTTTGCGACGAGCTGGGCATCCCCCCCGAGAAACTGCCGCCTGTCTATCCCTGCCATCAGGTTGTGGGCACGGTAACCTCCCAGGCTGCGGCCGAGACCGGGTTAAGCCCCGGGACACCTGTTGTGGCCGGGGGCTTGGATGCAGCCTGCGGCACTTTGGGCGCCGGCGTCATCGCTCCAGGTGAAACCCAAGAGCAAGGAGGGCAGGCCGGGGGGATGAGCATCTGCATTGACCGCGCTTTAGCCCATCCCAAACTGATTTTAGGTTTTCATGTCGTTCCCGGGCTGTGGCTTTTGCAGGGGGGCACCGTCGGCGGTGGTGGCACCCTGAAATGGTTCAAAGAACAGCTGGGTGAGTACGAGACAGAGATGGAGAAACAGGGCGGCAGAACCGCCTTTGAGGTATTCAGCGAGCTGGCGGGGGCAGTCAAACCCGGCGCCGACGGGTTGGTGTTTCTGCCGTACATGGCCGGCGAGCGGTCCCCGCTTTGGGACGTTCACGCCAAGGGTGTTTTCTTCGGTTTAAGCTACGACAAGACCAAGGCGCATCTAATTCGGGCGATTATGGAAGGCTGCGCTTATGCGCTGCTCCACAATCTGGAAACTGCCGAGGAGGCAGGAGCCGCCGCCCAAGTCTTGAACGCCGTGGGCGGATCCGCCAACAGCGAGGTATGGACCCAGATCAAAGCCGATGTCACCGGCAAAGTGTTTCAGGTGCCTTCCTCGGATACAGCCACTACCCTCGGGGCGGCAATCCTCGCCGGAGTGGGCGTGGGGGTATACCGGAGCTTCCAAGAGGCGGTGGCCAGGACAATCAGGATCAAGCGGACCCATCAGCCTGACGCGGCTAATCATCAGATTTACCGGCGGTATTATCAGCTTTATCGAGAACTCTACCAACAGCTGAAAGAGCTGATGCGGAAATATTAGTGTAAATATTAATATAATATATGCAAGGAGAAGAGTTATGAAAGCAGCAGTACTGCACGGCAGAGAGGATCTGCGTTATGAAGACTGGCCGACACCGGAACCAAAGGATGACGAGGTTCTGGTGAAGGTGAGAGCGGTAGGCATCTGCGGTTCGGACATCCCCCGGGTCTTGGGTGACGGGGCTCACTATTACCCCATCGTCTTGGGGCACGAGTTTTCGGGAGAGGTTGTGGCTGTAGGAAACGCTGTCCAGAGGACAGCTGTGGGCGCACGGGTGGCCGGCGTTCCTCTGATTCCCTGCCATAGGTGCGTCGACTGCCTTTTGGGCAACTACTCCCAGTGCCGGCATTACACATTTATCGGATCCCGCGTCCAGGGAGCCTTTGCCGAGTATGTGGCCCTGCCGGAGCGTAATGTGGTGCCGTTTGACGAGAGTGTGTCCTTCGAGCAGGGGGCTCTGTTTGAACCGGCGACCATTGGCCTGCACGGGCTGGAATGTGTCCAATTCCGCGGCGCGGCCGATGTGGCAATCCTCGGGGGAGGGACAATCGGGCTGTTCACGGCTGAGTGGGCGAAAATCTACGGCGCCAGGAGAGTCTTCGTCTTTGATATCGATGATGACCGCCTGGCTTTGGCCAAAAGGCTCGGAGTCGATCAAACCTTCAACACTCTATCCCCTGATTTCAAGGAAGAGGCAATGGCGGCCACATCCGGGCGGGGGTTCGGTTATGTCTTCGAAACGGCAGGTGTGGACATTACCATGAAGCTCGCCTTTGAGCTGGCGGGAAACAAAGCCCAAATCTGCTTTATCGGCACTCCCACCAAGGAGTTGGTTTTCGATCCCAAGCTGTTCGAACAGATGAACCGCAAAGAGTTTGTCCTCACCGGTTCCTGGATGTCTTACAGCGCGCCGTTCCCCGGCAAGGAGTGGGAACTGACCGCTCACTTTTTCAGGACCGGCCAGCTTAAATACGACGAGGCCATGATATTTAAGAAATTCCCTTTGAGCCAGGCGGCGGAGGCTTTCGCTATGTATAAGACACCGGGAGCCGTCAAGGGGAAGATTCTCTTGGTCAATGACTAAGCCAGCAAAAATGGGGGTGTGAATCGTGAATCCGCTGCAGCAGTTGGCTGCCAAATATAAAGAGGGTAAGAAAGTCGGGATGTATTCAGCGTGTACCGCCAACGAACTGGTGATCGAGGCCTGCCTGGAACGGGCCAAGAAAGATCAGGCCTACGTATTGATCGAAGCCACAGCCAACCAGGTGAACCAGTACGGCGGCTACAGCGGCATGACTCCCAAGGATTTCCGGGACTATGTTTACAGAATAGCCGCCCGAGTAGGCTTTCCTGAGCGATATGTCATTCTCGGCGGGGATCACCTGGGCCCGCTGACCTTCAGCCATCTCCCGGCCGAACAGGCGATGGAGGAAGCAAAAGAGCTCATCAGGCAGTTCGCGGCCGCTGGGTTTGCCAAGATCCACATCGACACCAGCATGCGCCTGGGCGGTGATGATCCAAACCAGAAGCTGGCTACCGGCCTGATTGCCCAAAGAGGAGCTGCTCTGGCTCAGGCGGCGGAAGCGGCGTTTGCCGAGTTTAAAGCTTCAAACCCCGGCGCTGTCGCTCCAGTGTATGTGATCGGCAGCGAAGTCCCCATCCCCGGCGGCAGCCAGGAGCACGAAGACCAAGTGCAGGTCACCAAAGCCTCAGATTTTCAAGAAACAGTCGCCGCCTATCAGGACGCATTCGCAGCCGCAGGCCTGGACAGCGCCTGGGAGCGTGTGATCGCCGTGGTAGTCCAGCCGGGCGTGGAATTCGGCGACGAAACGGTCCATCCATACGACAGGGCAGCCGCCGCTGAGCTCAGCAAGGCGCTGGCGGCATATCCCAACCTGGTCTTCGAAGGCCATTCGACGGATTACCAGACGCCGCTGCATCTGCGGCAGATGGTGGAAGATGGAGTCGTTTTCCTCAAGGTGGGCCCGGCGCTCACTTTTGCCCTGCGGGAAGGGCTGTTTGCCTTGAGCATGATTGAATCGGAACTTTTGGGGCACTCAGGCCGGCCGCTGGCAAAGTTTCCCGAAGTCTTGGAGGCGGCGATGCTTGCCAACCCCAAAGACTGGCAGAAACACTATCACGGTGATGAGCACAGGCTCCGTCTGGCGCGGAAATACAGCTTTTCTGACCGCTGCCGCTACTATCTGCCTCAGAAACAGGTCAAAGCAGCCGTTGACCTGTTGTTCGCCAACCTGGCGGAAGTGGAGATTCCCCTGGGCTTGTTGAGCCAATTCATGCCCATGCAGTACACCAAGGTCCGCAGCGGCGAATTGGCCAATCATCCTCGGGAACTGGCGAAAGACCGGGTTGTCAACTGCGTTGAAGAGTACTTGTGGGCTGCTGGAATCTTACCATGGGTGAAGGAGGAATAACATGGAGCGAGTCAATCCTGAGCTTGTACCGCAAAAGACTTTGTACACCGGCGCCAGAATGCCGGGGATTGGTTTGGGCACCTTTGGTTCCGACCGCTATCCCGGTGAGGAGATCGCCGAAGCAGTGGTGGGAGCTGTCGCAGCCGGCTATCGGTTGATCGACTGTGCCGCCGTCTACGGCAACGAGCATTTGATCGGGCCGAAGATTGCCGAAGCCATGGACAAGTACAATGTCAAGCGGGAAGAACTGTTCATCATTTCCAAACTCTGGAACGACATGCACGGCGACGGGGATGTCTTGATTTCCGTGGCCAAGACTTTGAAAGATCTGCGGTTGGAATACCTCGATCTGTACCTGATCCATTGGCCGTTCCCCAACTACCATCCGCCGGGGGCTCCGCCCGATTACCGCGATCCCCGGTCAAAGCCCTACATCCATGAAAATTACATGCGTACCTGGCGCCAGATGGAACGGCTGGTGGACATGGGCCTGGTCAGGCACATCGGCACTTCGAACATGACGGTGTCAAAACTGAAACTGCTGCTGCGGGACGCCCGCATCAAACCGGCGGCCAATGAGATGGAGCTGCATCCCCATTTCCAACAGCCGGAACTGTTCCAGTTCTGCCTGGACAACAACATCGTACCCATCGGCTACTGCCCGCTGGGATCACCCAACCGCCCGGAGCGGGACCGGACACCGCAGGACACAGTAGTGCTCGAGGATCCGGTGATCGTGGAGATTGCCGAGCGGCATAACATCCATCCAGCCCATGTCTGCCTCAAGTGGGCGGTGCAAAGAGGGCAGGTGCCTATTCCTTTCTCCACCAACCCGAAGAATTACATCAGCAACCTTAAGACAGTGACCGAGGATCCGTTGACAGACGAAGAGATGGAAGCGATCAAGGGAATCGACAAGAACTGCCGCTTGATCAAAGGCCAGGTCTTTCTGTGGGAAGGAGCGGACAGCTGGGAGGATCTTTGGGAATAAAAATGACGGTGATGTCCTATCGCCAATCTCCGGGAGGCGCGTATGCTGTAGTAACAAGCAGGAAAGGAGCTGGACATGATCGTGCGACAGACAGTTCAGCAAATACCTCCGCCGCCTCCACCATTTTGCACTGGGTTTTATTATACAGTCGTGCCCGGAGATTCCATGTTTGTGATCGCCAATCGTTTCGGGGTCCCTCTTTCGGCCCTGATCGCGGCCAACCCGCAGATTACCAATCCCAACCTGATTTTCCCAGGACAGGTGATCTGTATCCCCGGCGCCCAGATTCCGACGATAGAGTGCTGCATGCTGTTGTTTAGGACGGCCAATGTTCCGGTGCTGCCAGAGGCGGAAGCCGCCGGTGTGGTCAGGGTGTTTCAAGCGCCGAACCGGAACGGGAATGTGCTGGCGGCCACTATCGGCCTGCCGCCGCCGTCGGTCTTGGGTGGAAACATCTACGTGGCGTGGATCAGGCGCCAAGGTGCCCAGCCGATTCCGTTTCAGCTGCTCCAGACTGGCCCGGTGGCGATTGAGCCTGGTGTATGGGTAGGCGCCATCACGTTTGGCCATGGAGAACAGTTCGCACCATTTCAGGACATCGTTGTCACGGCGGAATTGGGATTCCCGGTCACCAACCCGAACCTGAACCGGATCGCGTTGATCGGCACATTCACCCAGTGCCGGCCCCAGTAATGCAGGAATATTGTCGAGAAAAGGGGGCGGAGGCAGTGAAAGATGTCACTGCCCCCATTCCCTTGTCTTTTTCTTGTATTTGTTGGGCGAGACGCCCACAATATTTTTGAACGCTCGGAAGAAGGTGGAATAGTCGCTGTAGCCGACCTGAGCCGCCACTTCGGTGGCGGACTGCCCTTCGGCGAGCATCTCTTTGGCCTTCATGATTCTTTTGTAGGATATATACTCCAGGATTGAGAATCCAGTATTCTGCCTGAAAATATGGCAGAGATGGTATTTGTTGATGAAAAACGCCATCTCCAGTTCGTCCAGGGTTATTCTTTGATTGAGGTTTTCGTTGATGTAGGCGAGAATGGCATTGATCTTCGCGTTGGGCACACCCAGCGTCTCATCGCCCCGGTACTTGTCTTGAAAGACCTGGTTGACAGCGGCCAACATCTGAATCAGTGTGGCCTTGATCATGGCGTTGTCTATTGGGGTGCCGCCTTTGGCGTAGCGGTGCATTGCCTCGATATAGCTGTCGATCTTGTAGGCGCGGACATCCTCCGCGTTTATTTTATTGTTGTGCCCTGGTTTGCGGTTTTCAAAAACGGCAAGAGGGTTGAAACCGTCGATTTGCAGCCCGAGGATGAATTCGGGCTTGAATTGGATGAATTTGCGTTCATAAGGTTCGTCGGAGTAAAAGATGATCTTGTGCAGCTCTCGAGTGTTGGTGAAAACAAGATCCCCCGGCTCCATCCTGTAGGTTTGTCCCTCGATGTGGTAAGTGGCGTCGCCGGAGACGAAGTAGAGCATTTCATAGGATCTGTGCATGTGAATGTCAAAGCCCTCTGGATTCGCCGTGACGGAATGATAGAACGAGAAGGCAGGCCCAATTTCATAATAAAAGCGATCAGGATTCATAAAAATCCCCCTCATACTCTTAGGTACACCATAGCACAAGAAACGCAATGTTTCAAGGGAGGGTAGGTTGAAGGGTCTAGGCAGCTGGAGCGCCTGCAGGAAGGGAATTAATGTCTTTATGATGAAGAATGGATATACCCCGGCGGGGGTGTGCTATGGACATGTGCTTGAATAATATGATACAATGAAGTCACTTTACAGCACGGTTCCATTAAATCTGACAAGGAAAGGCAGGGATTGGTATTGACAAAGAAGCTGACCTTGTACGGGTTTAATAACCTGACAAAATCTCTCAGTTTCAATATCTACGACATCTGCTACGCAGAAACTGACCAGGATCAAAGGGAATACATCGAGTACATCGATGAGCAGTACAACTCCGAGCGGTTGACCGAGATTTTGTGCAGGGTTACGGATATCATTGGGGCACACGTGCTGAATATCTCCAAACAGGACTATGAGCCGCAAGGCGCGTCGGTCAATCTCTTGGTCGCGGAAGAGCCCCTGTCTCCAGGACAAGTGGATAAAAGCTGCAATCAAGGCATCTTGGACCCATGCTTGCTGAAGCGGGACACGATCCATGCCCATCTTGACAAAAGCCACATTACTGTCCACACTTATCCCGAATACCATCCCGAGCACCTGATTTCCACCTTCCGGGTGGACATCGATGTCGCGACCTGTGGGAGAATCTCGCCGCTGAATGCTTTGAACTTCCTGATCAACAGCTTCGACTCGGATATTATCACCATAGACTACAAAGTGCGCGGCTTCACCCGCAACATTGAAGGCGGGAAATGCTTCATCGATCACCAGATCCAGTCGATTCAGAGCTTCATCGATCCCGAGATCCTGAAAGAATACGTGGCGGTTGACCTCAATCTTTATCAAAGCAACACTTTCCACACCAAAATGATGGTGAAAGAGATAGTGCTGGAGGAATACCTGTTCAACCAAGATGTGAGCGAGATCCCTGCCGAGAAGCAGCAGCAGATTGTGGAGATGCTGGAAAAAGAGATGGTCGAGATTTTCCACGGCATGAATATTTACTGAGGTGCGGCAGATGTGGTTCACTGAGCATTTTACGCCCAATGTCAAATTCTCCATAAAGATAAAAGAGGAACTCGTCAATCTCAAGAGCGAGTATCAAACGATCGCAGTCTATGAATCGGAAGATTTCGGCAGAATCCTGGTCATAGACGGCTTTTTGATGCTGACTGAGAAGGATGAGTTCATTTATCATGAGATGATCACCCATGTGCCGATGGCGGTGAATCCAAGGATAAAGGATGTGCTGGTGATCGGCGCCGGGGACGGGGGCACGGTGCGGGAGCTAATCCGCTATCCATCGATAGAGCGGATCGACATGGTTGAAATCGATGAAAAAGTGGTGGAGGTATGCCGCCGGTATATTCCCCAGACCGCAGGGAAGCTGGATGATCCCAGGGTGAGGTTGTTGTTTATGGACGGCGTAAAGTTTGTGGCAGATAAAGAAAGTGAATACGACCTGATCATAGTCGATTCGACGGATCCGTTCGGACCCGGTGAAGGGTTGTTCAGCAGCGCTTTTTACGCTGACTGTCACAGGGCGTTGAAGGGACAGGGCATTCTAGTCAATCAAATCGGGGGACCGTATTATGCGTCGGACATTCAGGCGGCGCAGAGTGCCTACCGCAAGATCAAGCGCATCTTTCCAGTGGCCCGTGTCTATCAGGCTCACATCCCAACCTATGCTTCAGGCCACTGGTTGTTTGGATTTGCTTCGAAAGGCTTGGATCCGGTTAGAGACTTGAGGGCGGATGAATGGAACAGGCTTGGACTGCAAACGCAGTACTACAACACCAGTCTGCACCTCGGCAGTTTTGCTTTGCCAAACTATGTGGAACAGCTCTTGAAAGAGGAGTAGGACAGTGAACAGGTTCCTTGTTGCAATAACCGTATTGGTGTCAGTGCTTGCTTTGCAGCTGCCGGCGATGGGACAAGCAAGCACAGAGTTTTTGGATACAGTGTACATCCGCGAGCAAATCAGCAAGTATGAATCAGCCGGGAGATCGCGGCGCCAGCCCCAGCTTTCTGATCAGGAATTTGCTGAATTGGAAAGAGAGATTCCCTACACAGGTTTCACTCCCCTTACAGAAATGGGGCCGGGCCAGACATACAAAGGCCAGGACGGGGGGCTTTATGGCTCTGGGAGCAACAATCCTCCTCCAGCTCATCAAAAGGCGGCGTTGGAAGCAGTTGCGAAGATTACTCCCCGCGATGAGGACGGCAATCCCTCCGCAGACGGAAAGATTGTCCTGATGGGAATCGGGATGTCCAATACACGCATCATCTTCGATATGTTCAAACAGATGGCAGAAGCCGACCCTGGCAAAGCCGATCGGGTCATTCTGGTGAACGCGGCGGCCAAGACGCCCGGGCGTGGGCCGACCCCACCGCTGACTACGGCCGCCAACTTAACATTCCCGGAAAGGGAGAAAAGGGGTCAGCTTGGGATTACGCCAACGCGATGCTTGCTGCTGAAGGTGTCACACCAGCCCAGGTTCAAGCTGTGTGGATTTACCAAGCGTTGATGAACCCCGGGAAACGATATGGGGATTTCCCCGGACATGCAATGCTGCTTAAGGAATGTATCGGAGTGATTGTGCGGGAAGCCAAACGGCGGTATCCCAACCTTCAGATCGTTTTTCTTTCCAGCAGGACCTATGCCGGCTACGCTGCGCGGGATCTCAATCCCGAGCCATATGCCTACGAGAGTGCTTTTGCCGTACGCTGGCTGATTCAAGAACAAATCGATGGTTCTCCGCGTTATAACTATGACCCGGCCGCAGGGCCGGTTGCAGCCCCTGTCATGGTGTGGGGCCCCTATTTATGGGCTGACGGTGTCCGGCCGAGATTGAGCGATGGCCTGACTTGGCAGCGGGAGGATTTCGCTCCAGCCCCTGACGGAACCCATCCGTCGGCAATGGGGGCTAGAAAAGCCGGGCAGCTTCTCTTGGATTTCTTCAAGACAAATGAGCTTGCCAAAGGGTGGTTTTTGCAGTCATCCGACTAATAGATGTGGGAGTGTCGCATCAATGTCCTTGGAAAGGGTAAGAGCATATTTCCAGGCACTGGGGATTGCCGATCGGATCATGGAATTCGAGCAGTCCAGCGCCACGGTGGACCAAGCAGCGCAAATCCTGGGGTGTGAAAAAGGGCGTGTCGCAAAAACACTGTCATTCCGCCTTGGCGGCAGAATAATCTTGGTGGTCGCCTCCGGGGACACCAGAGTAGACAATGCCAAGTACAAAGCCCGGTTCGGCCGCAGGCCGAGCATGCTGACGAACGAGGAAGCTGTGACTCTGGTGGGGTATGCCGTGGGAGGCATCTGTCCATTCGCTGTCAACGAAGGCGTGGAGGTCTATCTTGATCAAGCCCTGAAGCGCTATGACAGCGTATACCCAGCATGCGGCAGCGCCAATTCTTTGATTGAACTGACCATTCCGGAGCTGGAGAGGTATTCCAACAGCCTAGGATGGGTAGATGTCTGCCGCCGACAGGGAGGGGATCGGCATGTTTGACTTCCAAGGCAAAGTGGCAGTGGTGACCGGCGGTGCCAGAGGCATCGGCAAAGTCATCTGTGAGGAGTTCAAAAGAGCCGGTGCGCATGTGTGCACAATTGATCTGCTGCCGAATGATTATTTCGTAGGCGATATCGCCGAGGAAGGGGCACTGCGGGAATTCGCCGGCAAGGTGATAGCCGACTGGGGCAAGATCGACTTCTTGATTAACAACGCCTGTGTTTCCCGGGGCGGTATTGAGAACTGCTCTTACGATGACTTCAACTATGTCCTGCGAGTGGGCGTTTCAGCGCCGTTCATGCTTGCCAAACTTTTCAAAGACCACTTTAACCCGGGCGGAGTGATTATCAATGTTTCATCCACCCGGGACCGGATGAGCCAGCCAAACACGGAAAGCTACACTGCCTGCAAGGGTGGAATCGCCGCCCTGACTCATGCGCTGGCGGTGAGCCTGGCGGGAAAAGTGAGGGTAAACTCCATCAGCCCAGGATGGATCGATACGACAGGTACCCAGTTCGAAGGGCCGGATAAATCGCAGCACCCTGCCGGCAGGGTAGGCCGACCAGACGATATCGCAGCAATGGTGCTCTTTCTCTGCAGTGATCGGGCTGGTTTCATAACCGGAGAAAACATAACTATAGATGGAGGTATGACCAGGCTGATGATTTACCATGGCGACCATGGGTGGACATACAGCGGCTGAGCGGTCATTTGGCCATAAATTTTTCTTTCAGCGCAGGATCGAGTTTCTCGACCGCATAGCGAAGCATGGTGCGTGGCATTTCGAGGTGGTGTTTCTTAAGGAACTCCACCTCTGTTTTTAGGTCGCGGCTGCCGATTTCTCTCAGCATCCAGCCGACCGCTTTGTGGATCAAATGGTGTCCGTGGTTCATCATAAGTTCCGCCAGGCGCAGGGTGTCGGCGAAATCATGCTGTTTGATGAAATAAAAGGTGGCCATAACAGCTGTCCGCTGCCTCCACACATCTTCGGATCTGGCCAACTCATAAAGAAGGGAACGGTCCTTATTAAAAAGGAACGCTCCAAGAATCTTGTCCGCCGACATGTCCACCAGGTCCCAGTTGTTGACATAATCGAGGTTGGCCAGATAATAGGCGGCGATTTGCTCCCGTTCCGATTCGGATCTGCTTTTTTGGAACTTGTAAACCAGGATCGCCAGAGCAGTGGCGCGGAACTCGTGCACCGGATCCTGGATCAGTGAGTCCAGTTCATCCAAGGTGATGGTTTTATAGTACTTTTTGGCAACCTTCCTTTGATTGGGCACACGGACCCCGATAAACTTATCCCCCTCACCGTATCCCCCTTCATAGGCCAGCGTTTGGAATATGAAGAGGTAAATGGTATTGCGGTGGGGGCAGCAGCTACTCACAGCGTCATCAGTGTAGCCGCCAATGACGGTATTGGCTCTTTAGTGGGCCAGGGAGGCACTGCCGCTGTCAACCTACTCTTGGGAAGCACAAAGGCCTATATTGATGAAACCCAGATTAACAAGGGCGCCGGTCAGGCCGGAGACACTCAAGCGGTCTATGTCCGAGCCGTTGACATTGCCCATAACTACGGCGGCGGCGGGACGTTGGGAGCCGGCCTCATTTACGGTGGCGGCGCAGGAGCCGCGGCCGATGTGTTTGCCCGTGATACCGAGGCGTATATAACCGACTCCACAGTATCCAGCAAGCGGGCTGTGGATATCGGCGCTTTTTCCGCCCGCAAGCTGATCACTGTTGTTGTCAGCGGCAGTGTGGGCGCTGGAATCTTGACAGGCGCCTCGGCTGTAGATATATCCAAAGGGAGCACCAAAGCTTATCTGAAATCCAGCACTGTCACCACTGGAGATCTGAGGGTGGCGGCAGACTATAAGATGGATTCCTTTGTCGCTGCTGGAGGCGGCAGTATTGGCGCCACAGGGGCTGGGGGATCCTTCTCAGTCGGAGTTGATGAAACAAACGTCGAAGCTTTTGTGGAAGACGCCCAAGTCCTGGCTTCGGGCAATACATCGATCAATGCTATGACCGATGTCAAGCGGCAGAACTGGGTTGTCAGCGGCAGCGGCGCCGGAACGGCTATTGCCGCCAATGCCCAAGTGTTTGTCAGCAGTATTGCGACCCGTGCCTATGCCAAGGATTCGAGCTTCGGCACAACGGGGCAGAAGCTGGCCAGTTTTGAAGTCAAGGCAAACGAGAAGCTTACGGTGGACAACCGGTCAGGTGTCGTTGGCGTAAGCGTTTTCGGTGGAATGGAAGCCAATGCCGGTGTGACTGTGCTTAATAACACGACAACTGCGTTTGTGGACAATGTTGATGCCTTTGCTGCAGGCAGCATCGGAGTGTTGGCTGCAGCGGAACGGGATGTGGAAACAATCGGAGCTTCGGCAGGCTTGTCCCTGGGTGCCAGCCTCAGCGGCAATCTATCGCTGATTCTGGCCGGAAGCGCCCTTGCGGATGCAGACGAAGATGTCCGAGGCGAACTGGGCGACACACTGTCGCATATGCATGACGCAGTCGCATCCGGCATACTGGACGATGACGAACAAACCGGCAATGTCCACACAGGTGAGGGTATCAATAAGGATGAACTAGCGCGGGTCAATGCTTCCGTGTCGACTGATGTCAAAGGAACTCTGAATAAGCCGGCAAATACCAGTGTTTCGGCACTGGTCAAAGGTTCGTCCCAGTTTGACGCAGGCACCGATCTGACTGTAAACGCCGCTGTCAAGGACCAGATCCGGATCGACTCTGGAGCAGGTGGGTTGGCTGCGATCCGTGCAGGAGCCGCTGTCGGGACTTTGCTTGTGAGGAACAACATTCTGGCCCAGATCGAGAGCACAGCGACGGTTAGTGCAGGCGACAACTTGAAAGTAGCCGCTTCGAGTGGAAACCTTAAGACTCTTCATTTGAGGCCGCGAAACGCGGCCTTGTTTTATGCTGCCGCTCTATTGATTTTACATAACATTACTTGACATAAGTTGTGCAGACTGGTAGCATATGCATGAGGTGAGAATGATGTCCGGAAAACTGCTGACTGCCCAAGAATTGGCGGAAAAGTTGAGCCTATCGGTTGAAACGATTTGGCGATATACTCGCCAAAAACAGATCCCATATGTGGAGGTAGGTAGAAGGCAGTACCGCTATAACCTGGAAGCGGTGTTGAAAGCCATGCAAGCCAGGACCAGACAAGTGGCGGAAGAAGCGGCGGAGTACCTGACAGATCCTCTGGTAACGTATCAAGACTATCTCAAAATGCCGGAAAAGCCAGGTGTCCGTTACGAAGTAATACAGGGAAGACTCATTGAGGAACCTTCCCCAAGTGTGCTGCACCAGCGGGTGTCTTACCGCCTGCAGATGTTACTGATCAATTATTTCAACAGTGCCGATCCTGAAGGGGAAGTCTTGAGTGCGCCTTTGGATGTGGAACTGTCCGATATTACAGTCGTCCAACCAGATCTGCTGTATATTCCCGGGAGTGCGAAAGCTGCTTTAGAAGAAGTTCGAATCCTTATTCCGCCGAAGCTGGTTGTGGAAATCGTCTCACCCATCACCGGCCGTAAGGATCGGCTTGAGAAAATGCAGATCTATCGTGATGCGGGAGTGGAGCATTATTGGCTTGTGGATCTGGAGGGCAGGTTTATCGAGGCCTATGCTCTAGAGGACAACGGCTATGTCCGAGTCGCCGAGTCAGCTGAAGTGTTCACCCATCCCGGTTTTCCAGGCTTGGAGATTGATATCGCAGACATATTTCCAAGATAATCAGGAGATGCCAGTCTAGACAGCCTGCAGCGGCTGCTGCCTGCGGATGGTGCTGATGCCGGTGAAGACAAGATAGGCCGCCACAACTGCGGCGCCGCCCACATCCACGTAACCTGCGGCAGGAGATGCGGAGGCCAAAGCGATGAAACTCAAAGAAGCGACCACAGAAACGTCCACAGCAGATTTGGCTAAATACAGCCTGCTTTGCACTGCCAGAATCGGATCAGGCTGTTCTTGGTTGAGTTTGCGGTAGCGGAGCCAGAACCACGAATTGGTCACCGCTCCCAAGAAAGCGATGACAAGCCCGAGAAGCACATTGCCTTTTTCAGCGCCAAGGGAAAGAACGGCGACAGTCAGCATGGCCAGGCCGGAAAGAACCATGGCTGTTCCGACAAAACGGCTTACAATCAACTCCAACCTTCTCCGCCGGGCAGAATCTTGTCGGCTGCCTTTATGAATTGTTCGGAAGACAATAAGGGAAACGACAAGAGCCGCCAGCTCCGCGGTCCGGCGGATGAAATCCGCGATCTGAGTGCTTGATCTGCCGAAGAGCAGCCCAATCCCCAGCACCAGAGGGCCTGGAGAGCTTAACGCGACAGAAGCCCGGAGAGTGTGTTCTCCCTTTCGCTGCATCACTGCACCTCCTCGTACCATTATAACAGATTTCGCCCACAGCTGACATTGATAGTGCGAGACTGTATGTTCTGTGCTATTATAATATAGATCATCAAAGACGGAGTGTTTGGATACAGCATGGGCAGAATCATCGATCTAACCGAAGGCAGTATTTCAAAAACATTGATTAGGCTTGCTTTGCCGACGATCGCCACATCGTTTGTGCAGATGGCGTACAGCCTCACCGATATGGCTTGGGTGGGGCGGTTAGGAGCGGAAGCAGTCGCCGCAGTGGGGATTGCTGGGCTTTTCACCTGGTTTGCCGCGGCTATCATTATGATTGCCAGAATCGGGGCAGAGGTCGGTGTTGCCCAGTCAATAGGCAGGGGAGATCGCAGAGAAGCTCAAGTGTACATCCGCCACAGTATTCAGCTGATCATATGTCTGGCATCTCTGTACGCTTTGGCGCTGATCGTTTTCCGCAACCCCTTGCTCGCCTTCTTCCGGGTAAGCCAATCTGTTGAGGAACAAGCGAGCGGGTATTTACTGATAGTTTCTTTGGGAATGGTGTTCTACACAATCAATCCAGTGTTCTCCGCCATCTTTAACGGCGCCGGCGACAGCACCTCGCCGTTCAAGGTCAATGTTGTGGGGTTGATCCTTAACATGATCCTGGATCCGATCTTGATCTATGGAGTTGGGCCGTTTCCACGGCTGGGAACAGCCGGTGCGGCGATTGCCACGGTCATTGCCCAACTTAGTGTGACGCTTGTTTTCTGCTATCACGCCAGCCACCGGGCAGAGCTGTTTTCGGGAATAAGGTGGTTGGAAAAACCTGATCCGGCCTATCTTCGGCGCATTGTCAAAATGGGCATTCCCGTGGCTTTGCAGAGCGCGCTTTTCACCACTATTGCCATGATTATCAGCAGAATTATTTCCCAATGGGGAGACACCCCAATCGCTGTCCAGAAAATCGGCTCGCAAATCGAATCCATATCCTGGATGACGGCAGGAGGCTTTCAGACCGCCATGAGCGCCTTTGTCGGGCAGAATTTCGGCGCGAAGAAATGGGATCGGGTTGTCAAAGGTTATTATATCGGCCTTGGCCTGGTTTCCGCGATCGGTGTATTTGCCACTTTCTTGCTCATATTCGCAGCCAGGCCGATGTTTGCTTTGTTTATTCCCGAACCGGAAGCAGTCAGCCTCGGTGTTGGCTATCTGAGAATCCTGGGAGTTTCCCAATTGGCGATGTGTGTCGAAATTGTGACTGCGGGGGCTTTCATTGGGCACGGCAGGAGCTTTCCCCCGTCGATCGTGGGCATCTCCTTCAATCTGCTTAGGATTCCCGGCGCCTTAATCCTCTCGTCATTCATCGGCCTTGATGGAGTATGGTGGGCTATCACTCTGTCCAGCCTATGCAAAGGATCGGTTTTGGTTCTCTGGCACCTGTATTATTTGCGGACCAACCCGGAATTGGCCGGATGGCGCCGGCAGGCGGAGACGGTACAATAATTATGTGGAAAGAATAAAGACGAGGGCTTGCAGCACCTCGTCTTCTTGTGTGGTTTCACTTGTCGCTCGGCGTGATGCTTATAGTCACATGTGATGTCTGGTTGTGACGGATTTCGGCGGAGCCGGTGCCCTGACCGAAGCCCTTGTCTGTAGAGGCCTCAACCTGGAACACCCATGAGCCGGTGCGCAGCGATAAAGATATGGTGTTTCCCGATGCAGATGTTCCCAGTTCTTTTACACCATGCAGGTAGCCGATTATTGTGTAGTGGACGTCAATTCCATTAAGCTCTTCCGCTAGTTAAAAGGTGAGTCTGGCGGTACCCGTCTGGATAAACCGATTGTTGGAGGAAAACTTGCATTCTGCCGGAAGCAGGAGTAAGCATATAAGCAGGGCGAACATTACCAGTCTTTTCATTTTCACGATAATCATCTCTTTTTCTGATTATTACCCATGAGTTCGCCTATTGTTGGAAAAGTCCTTATAAAATTACCAAACACGAATCGAAGTGGGGTGGTTTGTTGTGCAGGGCAAGTACACCAATTTCCTCGGCATGGATTTTGTGGGAATAAAGCCTGGAAGCTTCATGATGGGTGATTTGCAGGGACCGAATCAGGACGATAACCTGCAGCGGCTGATTAGGGAAGATGAAGCCCCGGTCCACAAGGTCACAATCACGCAGCTGTTCTATATGGCAGCAGCCCCTGTGACCAACAAGCAGTATGAGGTGTTTGCCCCGGAACACCGGCGTTACCGCGGCAGAAACGGGTTTTCTTTCAACGATGATGATGCGGTGGTGTTTGTCAGCTGGTATGACGCAGCGGCTTTCTGCCGGTGGCTGTCGCACAAGGAGGGAAGGCCGTATCGGCTGCCGACGGAGGCGGAATGGGAGTATGCCGCCCGGGCAGGGACAGCGACAGCATATTTCACCGGCGGCCAACTGCCGCCGGAGTTTAAACGCAAAGATCTGGCGATAAAACAGGCCGCGCCCAATCCCTGGGGACTGTATGACATCCACGGCCTGGTTGAAGAGTGGTGCTACGATTGGTATGGGCCTTACAGCGAAGACGAGAAAGCCGATCCGCTTGGATATGACCATGGTGTCTTCAAGGTTTTAAGAGGTGGAAGCCATTCCACAGACGACGAGTACCTGCGCGTATCCAACCGCATGGCGCAAATACCGGAAGCCCGCAATTGGCTGATGGGTTTTCGGGTTGTAATCGGTGAACTTCCGTCAGATGGATATGTCTACCGCTGGGATCATCAGGAGCGGAGGAAGATCTTCGCTATCGGGAATCGCTGTTTGAAGACAGTGAGCGAACGAGAAGCTCAAGCGCGGGCCCAAGCTGCCGAGCGCGATCTCAAGCTTGCTGCCGCACCTTATTTTTCCGAACCAAGGACATATGTCAAGCTGAGTTACGAATGCCCCTTCGGATATCACAACCATCAGCCGGCACTGACAGAGCTTCCCAACGGAGACTTGCTAGCCGCATGGTACACCACCGAGACGGAAGAAGGCCGGGAACTGCGGTATGCCGCCAGCCGTTTCGACAGCCAACGCCGGCAGTGGGAACCTGCATCGGTCTTTTGGTTGATTCCTGATCGCAACCCCCACGGCTGCGACTTGTTCTGGGATCCGGAAAACAATGTCATCTACCACTTTTTCGGGGTTGCGGCGGCTGAGAACAAAGGCCTTACCATTGCAGTCGCCGTGCGGCAATCATTTGACGGCGGCAGCACCTGGGCTCCACCTCGGCTGATCAGCCCCGATTTCAGCCACCGCGGGCAAGTTATCAGCAGCACTATCAAGACTTCAGACGGTAGGATCCTGGTCTTCTGCGATGACCTAAAATACCATGGCACAGCGGTATACGTAAGCGGAGACGGCATAAACTGGACATGCCCGGCAGCAGAGCAAGAAGAGCCGCAGGAAGAGCGTCAGTTCGCAGAAGGAAAAACAGGGCCCCTGATCGCGGGCATCCACGCTTCCGTGGTGGAACTGGATGACGGCACTCTATTGGCGGCAGGGCGGGGCAGGGATATCAACGGCAGCATGCCTTTCAGCCTTTCGGCTGACGGCGGCCGAACTTGGACTTACCGGGCAAGTGAGCTGCCGCCGGTAAGCGGCGGACAGCGTCATGCCATGATCCGCCTGCAGGAAGGCCCTATCCTGCTGATCGGTTTCACGGATCGGCGAGACCTTCCCCGTGAGGAGATGAAGGGGGTTTCTGGCTTTGACGCCAATGGCAGGCTCACACAGATAACTGGGTTGTATGCCGCGCTTTCGTTCGATCAAGGCAAGACTTGGCCGATCAAGCGGGTGTTGAGCGACGGGTCTGGGCGCCGGGTCGAGTCCACAGATCCGAACCAGTATGTGGAATGCGCTAAAGACAAAAACGGCAACCGCATTTTCACCATGGATCCCACAAGCGGCGAGGCGATGGGCTACTGTGCCGCGGTTCAGGCCAGGAATGGAATGATTCATGTGATTTCCAGCCGGCAGCATTACATGTTCAACTATCAATGGCTGATTGAGCATCACTGGGGCTGACGCGCCGATGGCCCCAATGTTTGATTTTGAAAATTAAAAGGTGTTTTCAGACAAGAAGTTTAATTATAGATTATGGAAATAAAACTTAAAAGGAGTCTTGTAGATGAAGCGGGTCACAGTCGTTCTCTTGTTGGTTGTTTGCATGGCCGCCGCAAGTTTTGGCTTCGCGTCGGCAAGTGACTACGAACCACCACCAGGAGTGCTTTCTCCAGATGAAGTGGATTTTGGCGGCAAGACTGTAACCATTGTCAGCTCTGACTTTTGGAAAGCGCTTCCACCAGAAGATCGAATTGCTGAAGCAGAAGAGGTGTTCAATGTCAACATAGAAACCTTGCTCATAGATAATGCCGATTTGATGATTGCCCGTATCATGTCAGGGGACTCGACGTACGATATCATTCAACAGGCGCACCGTGTGGCTTATTTCCCTTTGGTCACCGCAGGGATGCTGCTCCCCGCGGATGATTATTTGCCGGAAGAGTTCTTCGATTCACTCCCCAGTTTGGATCGGTACACCATAGAGAAATTCAAGTATAACGGAAAACGCTATGGAATCGCGCTTCATGACGGCGTGGTCAACGACAGTATCATGATCATTTCATACAACAAGGATCTGATCGAAAGATACAACCAGCCTGATCCATATGAGCTGTATCTAAGCGGCGAGTGGACCGAGGAAGCTCTTGAACAGATCATGATCGCCGTGACCCAGGATACCAACGGTGACGGGATCGTCGATCAATGGGGGATGCCGGATATCACCAACGCCGCTGCGTTGATCCGCTGGGCCCCTTACAATGGAGCCGAACTGGCCGTTCAGGATGAAAACGGAAAATGGGTTTTCGCTTACAACCGCGAGAACGCAATCCATGCCATTAACACCGTGCTGCGCTGGAAAAGCATGGGTATAATTGGCAACGGCAGTTATGTCGACGGAAAGGTAGCGTTTAACGCGACACATCTGCCAGGCAACCGCCATGCTCAGGCAGCCGGGATCAATTTTGGGTTGGTGCCCATGCCGCTGGGCCCACATGTGGACCGCCACTACTACCCGGCATTTGAGTTCTTTTTGACCTGCCTGCCCGCCAATGCGGCGGAGCCGGAAAAGATGATCGCCCTGGCGAACTTCCTCTTCCGCAAAGATGACCGCTTGGGTTTCCTCGATGAGATCGTGACGAACTGGATGGTCACCAAAGAGCACCTGGATCTGTTCCTGACCGCCAACGACAACTGGCAGGCAGACGGGGACATCTTCCAGTATACAGCGGTCTGGGATATTGCCAGCGAAGCGCTCAGTCAAGTGCTGGCCGGTACCAAGGGCGCGGCCGCGGCCATGGATGAAATTGCCCCAAGGGTCCAGGCTGCTTTGGATGATTTGTTCAAACAGTAATCAGCAAAACGGCGGTTTATCTTTTACACCGCCGTTTTCCATCTGACAAAAAGTGAGGAGTGTGACCATGGTTTTGGACAAACCGACGATTCCTGCGGAAGAGTACCCAAAACGGTGGGCAAGAGTCCAGGAGTTGATGGAACAGAATGATTTGGATTTGCTGATTGCCTATGCCGATGACCATGCAGTCTTTGGGCCGGCCCATGCCCGCTGGCTGGCGGATTTCCCTGTGCATTTCGAACCAGTTTGCATTCTCATGCACCGAAAGGGACAGCCCAGCATCTTGTGCGGGCCCGAGAGCCCTGAATACATCCAACTGCGGTCCCGGATCCCCGACGTTCGTGTCCTCAAGGAATTCTGCCATCCGGACGAAGACTATCCTCACACAAAGATTGAGAGTCTGGCGGAAGTGGTCGCCGATGTGATGGATACCAAGGCGGTGAGGCGCATCGGCCTGGCCGGCGGCGATTTGATGGGCGCCAAGGTGTACCGGGCTTTTACCGAAGTTTTCAGCCAGGCAGAATGGGTGGATGTGGAATTCGCCATGTGTATGCTGAGAGCCCAAAAAACCGAAGCGGAACTGAAGGTGATCCGTTATGCCTACAAAATCGCTGAAATCGGGTTTCAAGCGGCCATCGACGCGGTTGAGCCCGGTGTCACGGAAAGGGAAGTGGCGGCTGCAATCGAGAGTGCCATGAGGCAAGCAGGAGCAGAGGGCACCGGTATTGACACCATGGTTGGCTCCGGCCCCAATTCGCGCCCGCTGATGTGCCGCTCCACCTTCAGGAAGATCGAAGCGAACGATTTGGTGCAGATCACTGTCGCGCCTCGGTATGAAGGGTATCATGCCGCGATCGGGCGGCCAATCCTGGTGGGTGAGCCGGATACCCGAGTCATGGAAGCATTGGATGTGGCAATTTGCGCGCAAAAGGCCTGTGCGCTGGCCATGGCCCCGGGAGTGGAAGGGCGGCTGGCAGAGGCTGAAGCGAGGAAAATCATGGAGGATGCAGGATATGGCGAAAGTTTCGTTTATTCCGGAATTCACAGTGTTGGGGTGATTGAGTTTGAGCCGCCGATCTTCGGGCCGACACGCCGAGATTTGATTCAGACGGGCATGGTCTTGTCGATCGACATTCCTGTGTTCAACACTATCTGGGGCGGTTTTCGAATCGAGGACGGATATTACATCACTGACAACGGCGCAGAGTTGTTGAACAAGATGGGTTATGTTATCCTGAAATAGTACCAGATAGTTCAAGTAGAAATCGGTGATCGGCCATGAAGATACTCGGTTTGGAAAAACTGTCCTTGCTGGATTATCCCGGCAAACTTTGCTGCACCATTTTCACCGGCGGCTGCAACATGCGCTGCCCTTTCTGCCACAACGCTCCATTGGTGTTGAGAAACAGCTATGATCAGCATCAGATTGAGTGGGGCGAGATCATCCAATTCCTGCGCGCCAGGGTGAAGTTGCTGGACGGTGTCTGCATCAGCGGCGGCGAGCCCACGCTGCACAAAGAGCTCCGCAGCCGGATTGAGGAGATCAAGCGGCTCGGTTTTCTGGTCAAACTGGACACCAACGGCACAAATCCCAGCCTTCTTAAAGAACTTGTGGATGCAGGCTTGGTGGATTACATCGCCTTGGATATCAAGAACTCACCGGAGAAATATGCTTTGACCGCAGGGGTGGAGCATTTCGACTTGAGCCCTGTCCGGGAAAGCGCTGCGTTTTTGCTTTCCGGCGCCGTGGATTATGAGTTCCGCACCACTGTGGTAAAAGAATTCCACACCGAAAACGATTTGCTGACAATCGCCCAGTGGCTTAAAGGGGCGAAACGCTATTACCTTCAGCAGTTTGTGGATTCGGGCAGCATCATCAGGCCTGGCCTCCACGCCTATTCGGAAGCTGAAATGAAGCACTTCAAGGCAATGATTCAGCCGGTGATACCTTATGTGGAATTGCGAGGAATTGGCTGAACAAGTGTGGAAATGCCTATATATTGGATATAAACTGGCCAAAACCTACAATATATTGTGTGTTTTGGCCTTGTTTTTGTTGACTCCCCCCAATCCGCTGGTTTATAATATGTAAAGAAAGTATAAAAAGATAGGAGAACGGGTTATGTACAGAGTAGTCAAGCGCGATGGCCAGACCGTCGATTTTGATCTATCCAAGATCAGCGCCGCCATCACCAAAGCATTTGAAGCGAGAAACAAGCACTACAACCCCGACTTGATTGATTTTATCGCCCTCAAGGTTACCGCACACTTCCAGCCGAAAATCAAGGATTCGTTGATTCAAGTGGAAGATATTCAAGACAGTGTGGAAGAAGTGCTGATCCAGGCCGGATATGCAGATGTGGCCAAGGCTTACATTCTCTACCGCAAGCAGCGGGAGAAAATCCGCAACATGAAGTCGACGATTCTTGACTACAAGGAAATTGTCGACAGCTACCTTCAGGTTACCGACTGGCGGGTGAAAGAGAACTCGACAGTCACGTACTCGGTAGGCGGCTTGATTCTCAGCAACTCGGGCGCGATAACGGCTCACTATTGGCTTTCGGAAGTATATGATCAAGAAATCGCCGACGCCCACCGAAACGCCGATATTCACATCCATGACTTGTCGATGCTAACCGGATACTGTGCCGGATGGTCATTGAAGCAGCTGATCCAGGAGGGGCTTGGCGGTGTTGACGGCAAGATTACCTCTTCGCCGGCAAAACACTTGTCCACTTTGTGCAACCAGATGGTGAACTTCCTCGGCATCATGCAGAACGAATGGGCCGGAGCCCAGGCGTTTTCCTCTTTTGATACATATCTTGCGCCTTTTGTCAAAGCGGACAACCTCTCTTACTATGAAGTGAAGCAGTGCATTGAATCATTTGTCTACGGCGTGAACACTCCCAGCCGCTGGGGTACTCAGGCGCCTTTCTCCAACATCACTTTGGACTGGACAGTCCCTGAGGACTTGGCGGACATGCCGGCGATTGTCGGCGGTAAGGAGATGGATTTCAAATACAAAGACTGCCAGAAAGAAATGGACATGATCAACAAGGCATTCATCGAGATCATGATCGAGGGGGACGCCAACGGCCGGGGATTCCAGTACCCGATTCCAACTTATTCCATCACCAAGGATTTTGACTGGTCTGATACGGAAAACAACCGCCTTTTGTTCGAAATGACGGCCAAATACGGCACACCGTACTTCTCGAATTACATCAACAGCGATATGAAACCAAGCGACATCCGGAGCATGTGCTGCCGGCTGCGCCTGGATTTGCGGGAGCTGAGGAAAAAATACGGTGGTTATTTCGGCAGTGGTGAAAGCACCGGCTCTATCGGCGTGGTGACCATCAACATGCCGCGCATCGCTTATCTGTCGAAGGACAAAGAGGATTTCTACCGGCGCCTGGACAAGATGATGGATTTGGCCGCCAGATCTCTAAAGATCAAACGCACCATCGTCACCAAGCTGCTGAACGAAGGGCTGTATCCTTACACCAAGCGTTACCTGGGCACATTCGAGAATCATTTTTCCACGATCGGCCTCGTGGGCATGAACGAAGTCGGGCTCAATGCCAAATGGCTGCGTAAGGATTTGACTCACAAGGAAACCCAGGACTTCACCAGGGAAGTGCTGATTCATATGCGGGACAAGCTGGCGGACTATCAGGTGCAGTATGGCGATCTGTACAACCTGGAAGCCACCCCGGCTGAGTCGACTGCTTACCGTCTGGCCAAGCATGACAAAGAGCGGTACCCGGACATCATCACCGCGTCCCAGGGAGAAACACCATATTACACCAACAGTTCCCATCTGCCGGTGTCGTTTACCGATGATATTTTCGCAGCCTTGGACATCCAAGACGAACTGCAAACGATTTACACATCGGGGACCGTTTTCCACGCGTTTGTCGGCGAACGGATGCCTGACTGGCGGTCGGCCGCGGCATTGGTGCGGAAGATCGCTGAAAACTATACACTGCCTTACTATACGATCTCGCCAACCTACTCGGTCTGCAGAGAGCATGGGTATCTCAGAGGCGAACAGTGGGCTTGCCCTCACTGCGGCGCGAAGACCGAAGTCTACAGCCGGATCACGGGTTATTACCGTCCGGTCCAGAATTGGAACGACGGCAAAGTACAGGAGTACAAAGAACGGAAAGTGTACCGGATTTCCATTGGTACGCTGCATGAAGCGCCGAAACAGCCGGTGCTGGAGAAGCCGAAGCGGGTGATGCTGTTTACCACGAAGTTCTGCCCCAACTGCACGATTGCCGTGGACATGCTGAACAGGGCAGGCATATCCTTCATCAAGGTCGATGCGGGGCAGCAGCCTGAACTGGCGGCGAAGTATGATGTGATGCAGGCACCCACACTGGTGGTGGTCGAGGGAGAAGCGACAACCCATTTCTGCGGCACAAGCGAGATCCGCAAGTTTGTTAATCAGGAAACCCAAGCGCGGGAGGCTTTTGAACCGCAAGAAGCCTTTACCCTGTGACAAGCCAAAAAGGTGCATCGCCGATGCACCTTTTATTTTTTAGGAGGATGCTCACGTTTGGTAATATATATTATATATTATAACTGACAACAGGCCGGATCGTTTAGGATTCAGTTTCGAGTCAAACTCTGAACTTGGCCAAGCATATCGTCATGGTTATACCATAGATCAGATTGCCGAGCAGATAAACAACGCTTGTGGCCAGATCTGGCTGCAACACCTCAACGGGAATCACAGTCTTTGCAAGCCATCCATAGACCAGAAAATAAACTGCAAGGCCGAACACAAACCCTTTGAACAGCAGATAATCAGTCCCGATTTTCTGCAGGCAGTAAAACGCAATAACAGCGATAATCGTGCTCAATGCATAATGCTGAAGCATGCCCAAAAGCTGGGCGGGAATCGAAGTGATGTCCAACCCCGGTTTGATGGCCACGTATGCGCCCAATTGGAATGGAGTAATCTTGGCTATTTCCATCAGGTAAAACACCCACATGAAAAGCTGATGGGTCGTGCCTCCCAAGACTCCTGCCAACACTCCCACAACAGCCGTATCTGTATACTTCTTCATCTTACTCTCCCTAGTGGTAGGGTTGTCAGCCCTATTTGTTCAAGTGTAGTCTTTCCTGAATCTGCAAAAGCATACTTATGACAAGGTGTTTTGCTCAAGAGATGGAAATAAAAGCGTGGGGTGAAGTGTTCTTGTTAAGGAAATCACGGGTTTCCGCACCGAAGCTGATATGTCTGGCGCTGGTGCTCATGCTTTGGACTAATATAGCCTTAGCCAACAAGCCATATACCGATGCTGTTGAACTGGAAGCGTTCCTGGATGGAGTTATGACGACTCTGCTTGAACAGTATCGGATCCCCGGCGGGGTGATCGCTGTTGTGCACGATGGTAGGGTTTTACTGGCAAAGGGTTATGGGTACGCGGATCTCGAGGAAGATGCAAGAGTTACACCAGACACTTTGTTCCGCGTTGGTTCCATATCCAAGCTTTTTGTGTGGACGGCAGTGATGCAGCTGTACGAAAGAGGTTTGCTGGCGTTGGATCAAGATGTTAGCACCTATTTGGATTTTGAAAGCCCAGGCACGGAGCCCATCGCGATGGAGCATCTAATGGCGCATACTGCCGGGTTTGAGGACAAGAACATAGGAACAATCGTGCTCGCCGAAAAAGATTTACAGCCGCTCGGTGAATACCTTGCGAATTCTGTTCCGGCAAGAGTCTTTCCTCCGGGCCAAGTAAGCGCTTACTCAAACTACGGGTGCGCCTTGGCGGCATATATAGTTGAACGGATCACTGGGAAGCCTTTTCACGAATATGTGGAAGAACATATTTTCATCCCGCTGGGCATGCAGAGCAGCACCTTTCGCCAACCAGTCCCAGAACCACTCGCCCAACGGCTTGCAGCCGGATACCGATATACTGAAGGCCGTTATCTCTTAGGTAGTTTCGAGTTCTGCCAATTATACCCAGCCGGCAGCCTCAGCACTTCCGCCAGTGATATGGCCAAATTCATGCTGGCACACCTGTCCGGCGGACCCGGCGGGCAGAACATCCTCAGCCCGGAAAGCCGGCAGCTGATGCACAGCCAGAGTTTCGCACATCATCCGGAACTGCCTGGAATGGCTCATGGTTTTATAGAAATGCAAATGAACGGCCGGCGCATCATCGCCCATGGAGGTGACACCTTCCTTTTCCATTCTGGGTTATACCTCTTGCCAGATGAACAGTTGGGGGTTTTCACAGCGTTCAACGGTGCCGATGCAAGCGCTGCCAGCGATAGTGTTTTCAAAGCCTTCATGGGCCGCTATTTTGGTGACGAAAGCAAGGCTGGGCCTTCCGAAGACTTGCTGGAAAGATCAAAACAGCTGAGCGGCCGTTTTCATGTCAGCCGCAGCAATTATACCGAAATGGAGGCTGTTCTAAGGCTTCTGAATCCCATCCGAATATATGTGGATCAGGATGGTTACTTGGTGGTTGACGGAGGTTCGTTGACAAATAGGTTCGTTCCAACAGAGTCAGGTGTTTTCCAAAGTATAGACGGTGGATCCCAGCTGTATCCGGTAACGGACAGCACAGGCAGAGTCACCCGATACTACACAAGTTTTCCAGTGACTTTCTTGCGGACACCTTGGTATGCTGCAGCAGAGTTTGCTTTGTTTGTGGGAGGGCTGTCACTGTTGGTGTATCTCGGTACAGCAGCCCGTTGGATCGTACTCTTGGTGAAAAGACAAGCCAGCCGGATTTCCCTTGCCCGGCCGGCCGTCATTGTTGTGAGTTCACTGGCTCTCGCTCAGATCAGCTTTTATCTATTGGTGTTCTTTCTATTGGGGAACATACACCCTGTCTTTGGGATACCAATGGCGGCACTAGTGTTCACGCCTTGGATGGGGTATGTCCGGCTTGTTAGTTGGGTGTATGCGTTGTTGACCGCGTCGCTTACCTTGATAGCCCTGAATCAGATCAGAAAGCGGACCGGATACCTTAAGCCGCTTTCCTATGCCGTGTTATCTCAAGGGTTTGTGTTCTTGCTTTATTATTGGAATTTCCTGTAGCAGGCGAAGAGTCAACAACCTATGTTGTCTTGTCATGAACTGTATTTCCTGATCAAAGCCACGAACGCATCCACAAAGGATTGGAGGTAGTCAAGAGTATCCCTGCTGCTGATTGACCCGTTCGCATCAAAAAGATCCGCTGAATTGCCAAGATACACTTCAGGCTGCTGCAAAACAGGCATATCCAAGAACATGAGCACCTGACGGAGATGATGGTTGGCGCCAAAGCCGCCTATACTACCGATGGATTGACTGATGATCGCCGCCGGTTTGCCAGCCCATACGTTTTGGCCCCAGGGCCTGGAAGCGACATCAAGCGCGTTCTTCAAAGCGCTAGGTATGGAGCGGTTGTGTTCCGGTGTCACGAACAGAACGGCGTCGACTTCCCGCACTTTGGATCGAAAGGCTGTGTACTCAGCTGGAGAGTCGGCGTCATAATCCTGGTTGTAGAGGGGAAGATTGCCGATTTCGATGATCTCGGTTGTATATCCATCTGGAAACAGTTTAGCGACGTTTTCAGCAACCTTCTTGGAAAAAGATCCCTTGCGCAGGCTTCCCACGACAATACCGATTTTTGCCATACTAATCATTCCTTTCCAAGTTGGTTTTACTGGCAGTAATTATTACCAGTATACTAATTATTTCTCCGGATATAAGAAAAATCCTTTTCATAGAGTGATCAGAAAAATGGGTGTTGTTTCGAACTTGTGGACAGCATTGTCATGCTGCAGGGCTTTTGTATATCTATGGGCTGCTGTGGGCGAGATTTTCTTCAAAATGTGCCAAAAATGATTCACTTATGCGTTATTATGGGATAAAATTAAAGTACTTGACCTCGTTCTACAAGCCTGGCTACTATGGTTCGGGTTGTTTTCGGGCTAGGAAAACGCAAACGGCACAGCCTGCTGTTTCTGTTGAGAGAGAGTACAAAAGAACTAAGGGGGATACGGAGAATATGAGCAGAAAGTCTAAGTACCTTTCCTTGATACTTGGTCTGATTCTGCTTGTTTTGACCACAACCAGCTGCGTGCAGATCACTGCCGTGTTCAAGGCCAACAAGATCTCGGGAAGAGTTGTCTTGGCGGACGGTGAGTCGGGTTTGGCCGGAGTGAGCATCTTGATAGTGGATGGAATCAGCTCATATGTGGAGACCAATGCAGAAGGATACTTTGAGACATCGGCGTTCAGCAGCACAGTGATCATTCCCCGTAAAACCGGCTACAGATTTGTTCCGGAAAAACTAACAGTGGGTGACGGGCAGGAGCTGGAATTCACAGCTTACCCTTGGGAAGAACCAGATTTTGCCAATTGGGGAGTACAGTTTTCCTTCGACAGCCACTTGGATTGGGTTGAAGCCGTCGCTCTTTCGGCAGATGAACAATACATAGCCACCGGCAGCAATGACAGGACAATCAGGATTTGGAGAACCAGCGATGGGCAGCTTGTGAGAACGATGGTAGGCCATACAAGCGGAATCAAGGTGATCGCGTTTTCACCTGAAGGCCGTTATTTAGCCAGCGCCGGCAAAGATGGACAGATCAAGATTTGGGATTGGCAGGCAGGGCTGGAGATCAAGACACTGAACGGCCACTCTGATATCATCACTGGCTTGGCGTGGTCGCCTGACGGTACAAGATTGGCCAGTGCCAGCTGGGATCGCAAAGTGGCAATATGGGATTTCGCCACAGGCAATGAACTGAATTCATTTACCCACGAAGGTTGGGTGAGGGTGGTTGCGTGGTCGCCGGACGGACAGTTTGTGCTGAGCAGCGGAGATGACTCTTGCCTAAAAATCTGGCAGGTTGAACTGGGCGTTCTCAGCGCTGAGTTTGAGATAGGCGACAAGGTTATGTCTCTGTCTGCTGCGCCGGATGGGTCTTTGGCTGCTGTCGTTCTGGGAAGCGGCGCTGTCAAGGTCATTGACTTTGAAACAGGAGCCGAAAGCTCTCTTGGACAGTACCCAAGCGGAGTTTCGGCTTTGAGCTGGTCGTTTGACGGCCGCTATTTGGCTGCGGGCACTGCAAGACAAATCCTGATCTGGGATTGGGAAGAACAAAAACTGGTGCAGAGCATCAATGCGGAAAATGAAATCCTTGCACTGGGTTGGGGCAGGAAGTCGCACCTGTTGGCCAGCGGCAGCCATCGAGGTATCATTGATCTTTGGTCGGCGCAAACAGGGGCAAACCTGCTGCATATCACAGGTCACACCCGCGCTGTCAAGGCTTTGGCCTGGTCGCCCCAGGGAGACAGCCTGGCCTCTGCTGGAGACGATGGAACGATCCGCATATGGGATCTTGTAGGACGGAAAGAAAAAGCCCAACTGCGCCCAGGCACCACCGGGCCTGTGGAAGATTTGGCGTGGTCGCCAGACGGCACTTACCTGGCCAGCGGTGGACATGATTATCTAGTGCGTGTTTGGAACATCACCAAAGGTGAATATCTCGGTGCCTTCACAGAACGCATCAAACGGTTTATGCGCGAGGAAGGCTTCGAATTTGCCGTTGCGATGAAGAATGTCAGCCATGAGGACATCGTTTTCTCAATAAGCTGGGCACCGAACGGGAAAAAGCTTGCCAGTGCCAGTTGGGATCAAACAGTGGCCATTTGGGATGTGGCTTCGGGAAAACAGCGGGTGGACATCAGGAATCGCCAAGGATGGATTACCACCGTTGCTTGGTCTCCCCACGGTGATCAGGTCGCTTTCGGAGGCTATGATCAGGTTGTTCATATTTACAACGGCGCATCAGGGAAGGAAATCAAGAAACTTGAGGGGCACGGCGGATGGATCCGATCGCTCGCCTGGTCGCCTGACGGCAGGCATTTGGCCAGTTCAGACTATGATCGGAAAATCCTGATTTGGAATCTGGAAACAGGCCAGATTGAAAAAACCTTGATTGGCGACGAGAGCGTTGTCACCATTGTGGAATGGTCCCCCTGCGGGCGTTACCTGGCAGGAGGCACCCACAACGGCAATGTCTTTATATGGGATGCCAGAACGGGGGAAGTTGTCTATATGTATCCCGTCAGGGTCCTGGGCCTGCAGGCTCTAGCCTGGTCGCCGAAAAGTGATCAGCTGGCGATTCCAGTGTACAATTCCATATTTATCCTGGGGAAAATAGAATGACTCTATTAGAAACAACCAGATTCTGGCAACCTTATGGACTCCTGCCGTTCGGCAGGAGTTGTTTATGTAGGTTGCACCATCGGTCATCCTCCGGTTTGAGAGGGTAGGCTTCTAGGAATGCACGACCGGCAAAGACCCCAGCGGCTGCTGGGGGCTGCTTCTGCTGTGGTTGATAATCATTTTGGTGCCGAAGGTGGAGTTTTAACATAATATTAGGTTGAGGGTAGTCCAACCATCGTTGGTCCCCATCCCCAGCGGATGGGGATTTTTGTTTTAGCACACCAGTCTCCTTTTCAGCAGCGCTCTACACAGGGTGAATAGATGCGGAATAGCCTGTAGTAGATCTACGGGGAAGAGGTGATGAGATGTTCATTTGGTTGGCTTTGTTCTTGATCGTCGTCATTGTTGCCATAATACTGATTGGGCAAGGGTTTGAACCGAATGGGTTCTGACTAGTCCAGATCTGGAACGCTTCCGGGCTGTGCTCGGGAGCGTTTTTTGCTCGTCCCCAATCCTGCTATCCAAAAGGGGACTGCGGAATGGCAAATAAAATATATAATCAATTAGATTCACTGTATACGTATGCTGTACAGATTGGAGGTAAACATGATTACTTTACGCAAGATCACCGAAGACAACTTCATTGAATGCATCAACCTTGAGGTAAAAGAAGACCAGAGAAAGTTCGCAGCGCATAATATGTTCAGCCTAGCGGAAGCCTATGTCGATTTGACAAATGGATACTGTATTCCCATGCCCTATGCCATATATGAAGATGAGACAATGGTTGGGTTTATCATGCTTGCATATTATGAGGCTGATGAAGATGACGACGATGATGAAACTGTTTACAAGGTATGCCGGTTAATGATTGACAAAAAATACCAATGCTTGGGATATGGAAGAAAGGCAATGGAAAAGGCTCTTGAGCTGATAAGGCAGTTCCCATGCGGCAAGGCCGATTTAGTGGTGCTTTCCTATAATCCCGATAACACAGCTGCACGCAATCTCTACGCAGCACTCGGGTTTCAGGAAACAGGCGAAATGAACGGTAATGAGGTTTGGGCCGTGTTGAGACTGACTCCGTAATGGACCAGATAACAAAAAAACCCGTCGTAGACGGGGGATTAGACAATATTGGTGCCGAAGGTGGGAATCGGCAGAACGAGTGTTCCACCATGTTATTAAGTGCTGTTATGCCCTTTATGCTGGTCTTTAGTCCGTTGGTGCATATTGCTGTGTCCGGCTAATATTAGGGCGTTATGCGAATTGCATGATCAAAATATGATCAATTATGATCTGGGTATCTATTTGCTACCGAATTTTATTCACAAACCAGGAACAAACTGGTTGGTACAGAAGTTTAATCTAAGAGTGAAGATCTACTTTGGCTATGGGGTCTGTAAAATACGGGGGCACTTTTAGACTAAAATAATATAGACAAGCTTTGATTACCATTAATGGACCGCAAGAAGAAATTGTACATGTGAAAAAGCATTGATCGGCAAGGCAATCCCAAATGAGAAGCTTGAAGGTGGTCTTAGGTTTTATAATGGGAAAAAGGGAGATAGTGAGGATTTTTAAGAGTGTTTGGTTCTTGGGTCTAAAGAAGTGTGTTTGCAGAAGAATCCTGTATTTTCGTTGGCCGAAAGGAGCAAAAAAATGCAACGATTGGGGCTTTGCTTAAACCTAATTGGTACAATTCTTTTTGGGTGGGGGGTTTTGGGTAAGCCAGGAGCAACCTGGGGTGACTTGGCGGGGCGAAGCACAAAGGTAAAATGTACTCAGTTATTCGCTTGGGTAGGGGTTATACTTATTTCTATCGGATTTTTAATACAGATATGTATTGGATAAGCCTGGTCGCACAATATAGCGTAATACTGGTTAACAGAGCGGATGAAATTACATGTCATAAACGCAAGTTAAAGGTTAGATAGATGTGATCGTGATCGCGGGTATAATAAAGGGGGCTAAGAGGGCTATGTCTAAACTTGCTGAGGAAATCAAGGATTTAATTGCTCTCGAACAAGAGGGTGGGTATTGGGATTTTAAGCGCGAATGGTATACCAGAAAATCCAACATGCTTCATGATATTATTTGCATGGCTAATAACTTAGAAAATCGAGATGCATATATCATCATTGGCGTTGACCAGTTGAGTCCGTATAATTGTGTAAAATTGGTTTCCCCATGAAATAAAAGAAGCCATTTCTTGTGTCCCTCGGTTAGAATGAAGTTGCAACCATAACATCCTAGAGAGGAGACATCAGAAATGGCTCAATACCAGATTACCGTAGATTCCGACCTTTTGCACCAACTTT
>Ga0208564_1000088_pt1 | contig 85516 bp, 74 predicted proteins | sample AD_UKC073_MetaG_FD_184439 | JGI IMG/M metagenome (GOLD analysis project Ga0208564, IMG submission 184439) | Active sludge microbial communities of municipal wastewater-treating anaerobic digesters from USA - AD_UKC073_MetaG (SPAdes) (version 2) | ecosystem: Engineered > Bioreactor > Anaerobic >... | reverse complement strand
CCGGGTGTGACAGCGATCCTGAAGGCCCCTCCAAATCGCGAGCCCAGGTTCGGAGAACCTGGGCCACCCGCAAACGTCGGTTTCGTACCACGGTCCCGGCGCGCGAATCCTTTTTCGCACCTATCGCACGCGAGGTTGTCTAATGGGGTGGCCCACCTTCTTTGAAGGTGGGTTCTCGATTTTTGATTTCGGAGTCGTACCTCCGCCGGGTGTGACAGCGATCCTCAGGGCCCCTCCAAATCGCGAACCCAGGTTCGCAGAACCTGGGCCACCCGAAGCGGTGGGGTGGGGGGGCAGCCGTGGATCCGCGGTTGAATAATTCCACAAAATTAGAATCGCTCTCGCCGGGGTGATCGCTATACTGGTGGCCCTGAGAGGAGGTGTGCGGATGCCGGGCCCCAGCCAGATTGACCCCGATCATGAATCCACACGGGATGCATTGCGCGTGGTTGGTCCGCTGATTGCGGTCGTTGGCGGGCTGTTCGCGCTGGTTGGCTTTGTCAGTTTCTTCTCGAGCTTCGGATCGTTTGAGCCGCCGCGATTCTTTTGGTGTGCCTTCGTCGGGTTGCCGCTCCTGGGATTCGGGGTCATGATCACCAAGGCCGGCTACATGGGCAAAATCGCACGCTATAAATCGGCGGAAATCACGCCGGTGGCGACCGACACCCTGAAATACGCCGCTCGGGAATCACAGGACAGCATCCGCCAGATAGCAAAAGCCGTGCATGACGGCATAGCCGGGGCCCAGCCCGCTCCCCCGGCTGAGCTTGCCTGCCTCCGATGCCTGCACAAGAATGACCCCGACGCCCGGTTCTGCTCCCAGTGCGGCTCGGCCCTGGTCCGTCCCCAGGAATGCTCCAACTGCGGTCATGGGAATGACTTCGACGCCAATTTCTGCGATAATTGCGGGCGGGCGTTGAACGCCTGACGATCCGTACTTGCTCGCTTCGCGTAGAAGTGAGGCGGGCAAGATGCCCGCCCTCCGAGACAGAGGTGGGCAGGGTGCCTGTCTCCAACATAAAAGGTGGGCCGGAGGCCTGCCGCCGAGAAGACGACGAGTTATGCCGAAATCTGATCTTGAAGCCCAGTTTGCTCAGTTGTTGGTGGACCGCCGGTTGCTGGCTCACGATGAGACCGTGGTGGTGGGGGTCTCTGGCGGGCCCGATTCCGTGGCTCTATTGCATTTGCTGCACAGCCTGAAAGGGGTCGGCGATTGGAGCCTGCGACTTCACGTCGCCCATCTGAACCATCAGCTTCGCGGGGCTGATGCCGATGCGGACGCCGCTTTTGTGGAATCGCTGGCCCGGAAGCTCGGCCTGCCGGTCGCGATCGAGTCGGTGGATGTGCGTGCCGTGGCCAGGGAGCGGGGGACCTCCGTGGAGCAGGCCGGCCGGCAATGCCGATTTGAGTTCCTGGAGCGGCTTTGTCTGAAGCTGGACGCGCGGACGGTGGCCATGGCCCACCACGCCGACGACAATGCGGAGACCATCCTGCATCGGATCATCCGCGGGACGGGCCTGCGTGGGCTGGGCGGTATCCGTCCGGTGCGGCCCATCCGGCCCGGAAGCGACATTCGCATCATCCGGCCGTTGCTGGCGTTTCGCCGGGCTCAAATCATGGACTACCTCACCGAGCGGGGCATCGAGTCGCGCGTGGATGCGACCAACCATTCGTCCGAGTTCACCCGCAACCGTATCCGCAACATCGTCCTGCCGCTCTTGCGCGAGAAGTTCAACCCCCAGGTGGACGAAGCCCTGCTGCGGCTGGGTGAACAGGCCCGCGGGGCCGACGCCTACCTGAGCGAGACCAGCGAGCGGCTGCTGGAATCGCTGGTGGTCTCGCACGACGATCGTCAGCTTACCCTGCACGCGGACCTGCTGGCGCGCAAGCCGCAGGTTATGCGCGCCCAGGTGGTCCGCCACGCCCTGTTGCGGCTGGGCATCGGCGAGCAGGAGCTGACCTACGGCCATCTTGAGGCGGTCGCGAACCTGGCCGCCGGGCGCGAGGGCAACAAGACGCTCGATCTGCCGGGCGGCTTCCGGGTGTCGAGACGCTACGCGCGCCTGGTTTTCGAAGCGGCGACTGGCGCGCCGGTGGAGCCGCTGGCCGATCAGATGCGCGTATCGATGAACGGCACGACCCTGCTGCCGGCCTTCGGCATGGAGATCTCCGCCGAATTGATCGAAGCGAACGAGACGCTCATCGACGAGCACATCCGCCGACAGACCGGACGCGGGCAGGCCAACTATGAGGAATGGCTCGATGCCGCGGAGGTGCGCCCGCCGCTGGTGGCCCGGGCCCGCAAACCCGGCGACCGCTTCCTTCCGCTGGGTATGACGGGCATGAAGAAGCTCTCCGACTTCTTTATCGATGAAAAGATTGATCCGGCCCTGCGCGACCGGTCGGTGGTGCTATGCGATCAGCTCGGCCCTATCTGGCTGGTGCCGTTCCGGATCGATGACCGGGTGCGGCTGCATCGCGGGACGCAGCAGATCCTGCGTTTGCGGGCCCGCCCCCTGGACGCCCGGGAGCGCACATGAGCCTGCGGCCTCGAAAAGACAACGCGGCCGGCCGGGTCCGCACAGGGCTCCTGCTCCTCTTCCTGTTGGCGGCCGGTTTGCGCGTCGGCTGGGTCCTGGTTCGCTGGGGGCCGGAGGGCCGGGCCGAACATCTCGATTATCCCGACGAAGAGGCGTACGTATTGAGCGCCCGTTCCCTGGCGGCCGGGGAGGGCCTGATTGACGAGTTTGGCTACCGGGCCACGTACATGCCCGGGTATCCCGCGTTTTTGGCGATCTTTCAGGGGTTGCCCCGGCCATTGCTCTGGGCGCGCATCGCCCAGGCCCTTCTCGCGGCCTGGGTGGCGCCCGCGACGTTCCTGCTGGCCCGGCAATTTCTTGCGGGAAGGCCGGGCCAACCCGGCGATGGGGCTCTATGCCACGACTCGACGCGCAGTGCTGACGGCGCGCAGCCTGTTGATGGCCGACCATGCACCGGCACGGCCGACGCGGCCGTGATGCCCGCGCGTGAGAGTCTGCTGATTCCCGGGCTAGCCGGGTTGGGTGCGGCATTCGATCCGTTCCTGGTGTTTTTCTCCGGCCTGCTGTTGACCGAGGCGCTGTTTGCGGCCGTGCTGGTGACGGCATGGATTTTTATGCAGAAGCACCCGCCGAAAACGGGGCGCGGCTGGTTTGCGGAGGCGATCTGTGCGGGCCTGTTTCTCTGGCTGGCGATTATGCTCCGGCCGTCGGCCGCGATTCTGGTGGTTCTGACGCCGGTCGCGCTGGTGGTGTTGAGGCGGTTCGATCGCAAGGCGGTAGTTCAGGCGGCGGTCATTCCGTTGGTGGTGATAATCGGGCTTCTGCCCTGGGCGGCGCGCAACCGGGCCGTCATCGGCCGGTGGCACTGGCTCTCGACCCGGGGAGGTATTTCCCTCTACGACGGCCTGCAACCCGGCGCAACCGGCGGCAGCGACTTGGCCCACACCAAAGAGGCCCCGGACGTACAAGGCCTCGGCGAAGTGCAATGGAACGAGTATTTCCAGGAGCGGGCCCTGGCAGAGGCCCGCCGTGACCCGATGCGCGTGCTGCGGTTGGCCTGGCGGAAGTTCCTTCGCACCTGGAGTCCGATACCCAACGTCGAGGAATACAGCAGCGGATTCATCGCCCTGGTCAGCGCGGCCTGGATGCTGCCCGCGCTGGGGTTCGCGGCGATCGGCTGGTGGCGCTGTCGCCGGCCGGCGGCGGACTGGCTGCTGCTGTTGCTGCCGGTGATTGCGTTCACCCTGCTGCACATGATTTACGTGGGCAGCGTGCGTTACCGGGTGCCGGTGATGCCGTTCGTCGTGGTGCTGTCGGCAGCGGGGTTGGGGGCCGTGGCAATGCTGTTTGTTGGAAGAGGCCGTGCGCCCGGGGGGCGCGCATCTTGCACGCCTTAAGGAAGGCGGAATGCACGCCCCCGGCAGGAGCGGTAGTCGGTGAAAACCCGTGCGTGATCGCGCCGAGAAAACCTGGAGACCGAATCGGCCGTTTCGCCGGCGGGTGTCGCGCCTGCGCGCGATCCTGGGACTGCTCGGACTGGCTTTGCTGGGCAGCGGCGCGTTCCTCTATTTTCATCTGACGGACGAAGAACGCCTGCGGAGTTATGCCGAGCGGTGGCTGCATGACTTCAGCGGGGGAGAGGTTCGCATCGCACAGCTCCGCCTCAATCCTTTTCGCGGCATCGACCTGAGGGGCGTCACGGTGGCAATACCGGAGGAGGCCCGCTTCGACCCGCACGACAATACGCTGGCCGGCCGGACGATCTTCAGGGCCCGCAGCCTATACCTGAGACTGCATCCGTTCAGCCTGCTCACCGGCAACCTGGTGGTGCCCGAGATCGTGGCCGTGGACCCGGAATTGACGCTTATTCACCGCCTGACCGACGACGCGCGCAACTGGCAGGTACTGCTCAACCAGCGGCCGCAACGACCTCCGCGGCAGGCCATCCGGCTGCCGGTGCTGCGACTGCGCAACCTGCGCGTGGTGCAGCACCGGCTCGATGAGCGTGGCCGGTCCGCGGGAGCGGCCCAGTCGCTGTGGGCGGACGCCCAGCCGGCATCGTCGGACAGCGAAACGTATGACCTGAGGATCGTCCGGGTATTCGACATGGAGGATCCGTTGAAGACGGAGGAGGGGCGGCTGCGGGTGAACATGCGCACGCTGGCGGTGGCCGGCAGCGTGCCGTCCATGTCGGTGGAGGACCTGGCCGGTTCGGCGCCGGCGCATATCCTGCGCCAGCTCGACGTGCTCGGCCTGCGCGGGTATGTGCGGGCCGAGTCGATCCGGTTCGATCCGCGGACCGGGGGCGAGGCCAGGCTGATCCTGCGGGACGCGAGCCTCTCGGTGCCGATCGACGAGGTAGAGAAGCCTCTGCCCGCAAGCGAACGCTTCATTCAGTTCAGTCAGGTCGGCGGCACGGTGCAGGTCAGCTATGGTCGGGCCACGCTGGACATTTCCGGGTTGTTTCGCGACGCGCCCATGCGGCTCAAAGGCACGGTGACCTTCAACGCCGACGGATTCACGGTGGACGACCTGGGGTTTGACGTGCACGTGGACGTGAGGGGCGTGACCCTGCCGGTGAACGACGAGCAGGCGCCGGCGGCGGAGCGGCGATTTGCCCAGCGGTGGTTTCACCTGCGCGAGTTCGTGGTGGATTACGACCCGCGCGGCCGGGCCGATTTCCGTCTGCATTTTCAGAAGCTACCCGGCAAGGACAAGGGCATCCGCTTCGTGGATGGTCTGCTCACGGCCCGCGGCGCGTCGGCCCGCTATTTCCGCTTTCCGTACCGGTTGTACGATCTGTCGGGCTGCATCTACTTTCGCCCGGACGGCCGGATCGAGTTGCGCGAGTTCACGGGTGTTCACGGCGGTGGCCGGGCGGTGATCAATGGGATCGTCAACGGCTACAACAACCAGGGCCTGGATGTAAACATCAAGGCCACCTCGATCGAGCTGGATGACGACCTGACCCGCTGCCTGGATGAACGCGACCGCGAGCTGATCGCGATGTTCAATACGCGCGCCCGCATGGACCTCGACGTGCAGCTTCATCGCGATCCCAAGCCGCATGGCCTGTCGCTGTCAGAGAATCCCTGGAAGGCCGTGGTGGATGTGCATTTCCTGGACGGAGCGGTGCGGTTCGAGGATTTCCCGTATCCGCTCGAAGGGCTGGCCGGACGGCTGCGCATTCAGAATGGCGGTTTTGAACTGGACCGGGTGCGGGGAGCCAACGGGCCGGCCCGGGTGGAGGTGAGCGGCCGGGTGCAGCGCGGTTCGGAAGGGCCGGCCGTGGTGGATCTCCGGCTGGATGCCCGGACCGTGCCGCTTGATGAAAAGTTGGCCCAGGCTTTTCCGCCGGACGCCCGGCTGATGTATGAGCGACTTGCGCCGCGTGGGCAGGTAGCGGTTCACGGGCGGATCTATACGCCGCCGGAATCGGCGGAGGTGGTGTATGACCTGACGGCCAGCCTAGACGGGGGCGAGTTGAGCGTTCCCCAGACGCCGGTGTGCCTGACCGACGTGCACGCCCGCATCGGTATCAGGCCCGAGCAGCTTGCCATCGAGTCGCTGAGCGGGCGCTTCGGAGCTTCGACAGTGGCGCTGACCGGACAGGTCGGTATACGGCCGGACGATCAAGACCTGTCGCTGCGCGTGACCAGCCAGCGGCTGCTCCTGGATGAGACTTTGCGCGGAGCACTGCCGGAGGCGGTCCGGCCGATCTGGCAGTCGGTGAACCCGGGTGGGGCGGTTCGGCTGGATTTGACCTACGAACAGAAGGCCGTAGTCGCGGCTTCCACCTCTGATTCAGTACGACTCTCGGCTCCCTCTGCCTCTCCGGGTGAAGCTCAAACCGATGCTTCTGCCGGGTCTGCCACTCTTCCTGCCGGCACGGCGGCATCCCGGCCGACCACGCTTCCCGCCTCGCAGCCTGCGTTGCCGGAGGTTCACTACACGGCCATCATCGAGCCCCTGGATTGCACGGCCATGCTGGAGGCATTCCCCTTGCCCCTGACGCGGGTGCATGGGCGGTTCGTGTTCACGCCGGAGGGCGTGAAATTTGAGAACGTCAGCGCATGGCATGAGGGCATGAAGTTCGAGCTGGACGGGCGTATGGACATGAAGGAGGCCGCGCTGGCCGGCGAGATGTCGCTTCAGATCCGCGGGCTTACCTTTTCGGAGACGCTTCGCAAGGCGGTGCCCTGGCGGCTTCGCCGGCTGTGGTACGATGTGAAGCCGACGGGCAAGGCGGATATTTCCATCAGCCGGCTGATCTTCTCGTATGACGCCCGGGGAAGCCAATGGACGGCCGAAGGGGCCGCCGATCTGGACGGCCTCACCATTTATGTGGGTAGCGAACTGGCCGACCTGACCGGACGGGTGAGCGGCCGGGGGGGGATGGCGGAGAGCGTCTCGCTGGACCTGGACTTTACACTGTCGCAAGCCCGGGTGGATGGCCGGTTGATCACTGAGGTCCGGGGCCACATGGCCCGGCCGGCGGGGGATCCCCGGCTGCGCATCACCGACTTGCGGGGCGGCTTCTACGGCGGCGACGTGCTCGGCGAGTTGGAGGTGAACTATGCCACCGGCCGGCCGACGTTCGGACTTTCGCTGGCGACGCGGGGAATGTCGCTGGAGGAATTCCTGAACGCCAAGCGCCGGCCCGACGAGCCGCCCGTGACCACCAAAGGGACCGTGGACGGCAGCCTGGCCCTGGCTGGCCGGTTTGGCGATCCCGACAGCCGGCATGGCGGGGGGAGCGTGTTCATCCGGCAGGCGCAGATGGCCCGCATTCCATTGATATTCTCCATCTTTCAACTCGTCCACGGCCAGCGCGACGACAACGCCTTCGAGGATGCGCGGTTCGCCTACGCCATCGATGGGGATGATGTGCTGCTCCAGGAAATCGATCTGCGTGGCAAGTCGCTCTCCATGGTGGGGGCCGGTCGGGTGAACAGCTCGACCCAGGCGATGGACCTGACGCTGCTGGTGGGCAGCGCCTTCCGGCTGCCACGCATGGAGGTGCTCAGTGAGCTGGTCGAGGGCGTGGCTCGCGAGCTGATGGAGGTGCATGTCGAGGGGACGCTGGAGCAGCCGCAGTTCCGGGCGGAGATGGTCCGGAGCGTTCGCCGGGCGCTGGAAGAGGTATTCGCGGCACGACGAAAACCGGGGCGGCGGTGAGGCCACAGAGGGCACGGAGAGAAAATGGACGGGCTCCCACCTTCTTCGGGTGGAACGGGTGGCCCACCTTCTTTGAAGGTGGGTTCAAGATTTGTGCGTCAGAGGCCCCTCGTCTGCATGAAATGTTCGCCATACTCGCAGCCCATGAAATCGCGAGCCCAGGTTCAGAGAACCTTGGGCCACCCCCGCGCGATAGTGGAGCCACAGAGTCTCTTGCGGGTGGCCCACCTTCTCCGAAGGTGGGTTCATGATTTGTGCGTTAAAGACCCCTCGTTTGCATGAAATGTTCGCCATACTCGCAGCCGATGAAATCGCGAGCCCAGGTTCGGAGAACCTGGGCCACCCCGCGCAGCACCGAGGCTGCGTGTTATCATCCGGCATCCTTCATCCGTCTTCACCTCACTCCAGCAGCTTGTTGACCCAGTCATTCACCTTTTGAGCGCTTGGGATCGGCTTCGCGGCCTGCGCGCCTTCGCGGGTGAAGCCGGCAGCGCCGCGTTGGTCGAAGAATGACTTGGGGCCTTCAGCGAGGAAGCGGGTGAGTTGGGCGTAATGGTGCGTGTCGCCGAGGCCCATGCGGGCGCGGTAGTAGCGTAACGGGAAGTAGACGTAGAGCATGTCCTTGGCCCGGGTCATCGCCACGTAGAAGAGGCGGCGCTCCTCCTCGACGCCGTCCTGGTCCTGGATGGCCATGTCTGAGGGAATGTTGCCGTCGGCGGCGTGGATGATGTGCACGACGTCCCACTCGCAACCCTTGGCGGAATGGATGGTGCTCAGGACGAGATAATCCTCGTCGAGGTGCGGTGGGCCGGCCAGATCGGAGGTGGACGTCGGTGGATCCAGCGTCAAATCGGTGATAAAGCGGGCCCGCGAGCGATAGCCGGCGGCGATCTGCTCCAACTGCTCGATGTCGCGCAGGCGGATGGTGGCGTTGTCGTAAAGCTTCTGGAAGAGCGGTTCGTAGAAACGGCGGATACGCTCCACCTGGACGGCCGGTGGGAGTTCGCCGGGGCGGGGGGCGGGGTCGGCGTCGTCCGGCTCGCCCGCGGAACTGAGCCCGACGCGCGAGCGAGGGTCTCCGTCGTCGGCCTGTCCCTCGCTTGCGCTTCGGGCTCGGGGGCCTTTGGCCCGGGAGTGCTTCAAGACGAATCCGCAGCAATCGGCCAGGGCACGGCGAAGCTGTTCAAACTGCCTGGCGGCAGCGGCCGGGACAACAGGCGGTGTCTCGAAGAGTCGCCGCAAGGGCGACGCAGACGCGGCCAATTCCGCGCCCCGGGCGGCGGCCGCCTCACCTGCCTTTTTCGCCCCTTGCCCGGAATCCTCCTGGGGAAGCGCTGCCGCGCCTTCCTGAACCCTGAACCCCGAACCCTGAACCCCTGAAAGGCGGGCAGGATGCCCGCCCTCCGATTCAGAACGCTTGGCAGGATGCGCGCCCGCCGGTTCAGCACGCCGGGCACGAGCCCCACCCCCCCGGACGCCGAGGTGGTCCATGATCCGCCGGGCGGATCTTGGGCCGATGCCTTCGAGGAGTTGCAGCACGCGGAACCAGCTTATCTCGTCGTGAGGGTTCTCCAGGATGCGCAGGAAGGAGAGCATGTCCTTCACGTGGGCGGCTTCGACGAACTTGAGCCCGCCGTACTTGTGAAAGGGAATGTGCCGGCGGGTCAGCTCGACTTCCAGCATATCGCTGTGATAGCCGGCGCGGAACAGGACCGCCTGGCGGTGCAGCGGGATGCCGCGCTCGTGGTGGGCGAGGATGTTCCGGCAGACCTCTTCGCTCTGCTCGGCCTCGTCCATGCAGGTGATCAGCAACGGCTTCTGATGAGAGGGCCGTTGCGACCAGAGGTTCTTGGTGAAGCGCTCGCGGGCACGGGCCATGACCGCGTTGGAGGCGGCCAGGATGGGCTCCGTGGAGCGGTAGTTCTGCTCCAGCGTGACGATGCGCGTGCCGGGAAACTGCTTGGAAAAATCGAGGATGTTGCGCACGGTGGCGGCGCGGAACGAGTAGATGGACTGGGCGTCGTCGCCAACCACGCAGATGTTGTGGTTGGTCTTGCGCATGTTCCGCAGGATGCGACTCTGGACGGCGTTGGTGTCCTGGTACTCATCGACGAGGATGTGGTCGAATCGGCGTTCGACGGTGTCGCCCAGTTCCTGTGATTCGGCCAACGTGGCCCAGTACAGCAGCAGGTCGTCGTAGTCGAGCACGTTCTGCTCGCGCTTGCGCTGCATGTAGACCTGGAGGATCTGGCGGATGGGCTCTTCGTACTGGGCGCACCAGGGGAAGTAGCCCTTGAGCGTGGCAGCGAGCTTGCTCTCGGCGTTGACCGTTCGCGAGTAGATGGCGGCCAGGGTTTCTTTGCGGGGAAAGCGCTTGTCGCCCTTGGCCAGGCCGAGCTCGCCGCGGATGAGATTCATGAGATCGGCCGCGTCGGCGGCGTCGATAACGGTGAAGTCGGACGGAAGGCCCATGGCCCGGCCGTAGTACCGCAGCAGGCGGTTGCCCACCGCGTGGAACGTGCCGCCCCAGACCTTGCCGGTGGTCTGGGCGCCGGTGAGGTGGCCGGCACGGGTGATCATCTCGGCGGCGGCCCGGCGGGTGAAGGTCAGCAGCAGAATGCGCTCCGGCGGCGTGCCGTGCTCGACCAGCCAGGCCACCCGGCAGGCCAGGGTCTTGGTTTTGCCTGTGCCGGCGCCGGCCACAATCAGGAGCGGCCCGTCGCCGTGAGTGACGGCGTCGCGCTGGGCAGGGTTGAGTTCATCGAGCCAGTGAGGCATGAGGATCCTTCCAGTTGGTTTCTCGCTTGGGAGAGGATAGTCGGAGGGGGGCGGGGGTGGTAGGGTGCGGGTGGCGCGGGAAGGGTGGCGAGTGGGAGAGATGGAGAGTGTGAGAGATGGAGAGACAAGGGGACAGAGGGACAGGACGACAAGGGGACAAGGAGACAAGGGGACAAGGGGACAAGGGGACTGAGGGGCGAGAGGGGACGGAATGGGGACGGTGAAAGCAGTGATGGATGTAAGTGGTTGCGGGTGCTGGTCTTATGTTTGTGGCGGACGGGCTGTGCAGTGGCCGGGGCGTATAACACTTCCGCTGTTCAGTCCGGGGGGGCCGGAACAGAACGGCGGAAATCAAAGTGGCGGGTTTTCCATGCATCCAGGAGGGCGGGATGCAGGGGCGGGTAGCCACCGGCCTCACTTGGCGTCGGGGTCGACACGCCATTTGAGCTGGAATTCGATCTCTTCTTCCTTACCGCCGCGTTCGTGCTCGATGTTGATGATCGCGTCAGGGGGGATGGTCACCCGCTGGGAGGCGACTTGAATACGGAACCGTTTTCCGTTTTCGAGGGCGTCGGCCAGACGCCGTAGCTTGCTTATGAATTGCTTGAGCGGGTATTCCTTTTCGATGTCGCGTTTGGGACGGCGCTGGCAAGCCATTCATGTCCTCCTTTCGTGCAGACGTGCCGGGGCCGATGGCGTAACCGGCTTGAACGGCGTTATCGTAATCACGAAAGCACGAAAACACGAACTGAGACTGTTCAACCGGCATCGGTGATGTATTTCGTACCACCACGGTTCGGGATCTTCACGTTCCGCACAGAACCCTGAGCGAAAGAGTAAGGACGGCCAGGGCGGGAGCCCGAACATTGATGAGCTGCAGGCGAGGCCGGTGTCGGGCTTCCGTATTTTCGCGCTTGAACTTAGAATGAAACACGATGGTTAATGCCACGCATTCCACACCCGCCCCGGCCCTGCGCCTGGTTTTCTGGGAGACCACCACCGCCTGCAATCTTGGCTGCGTGCATTGCCGGCGGCTGGATGTGTCGCAAGCCCTGAGCAAGAACGACCTGACCACCGAGCAGGCGAAGGCGTTTATTCGCTCGTTGCCGGAGACCGGACGGCCGATCCTGGTGTTTTCGGGGGGCGAGCCGCTGATGCGGCCGGACCTGTTTGAACTGGCCCATGAGGCGCGGGCCCAGGGGCTGCCGATGGCCCTGGCCACCAATGGCACCATCATGGACGAGCGGATCGCCCGGCAGATCGTGGCCGCGGGCTTTGAGCGGGTGTCTATCAGTTTCGACGGGCCAGATGCGGCTACGCACGATCGGTTCCGGGCCATCGACGGAGCGTTCGACTCTTCCGTCGCGGGGTTCAAGATGCTGCGCTCGGCGGGGATGTCGGTGCAGATGAACACCACCGTAGCCCAGCACAATTACGCCCGGCTGGATGACATGTACAAGCTGGCGATGGACCTGGGGGCCGATGCGCTGCACATCTTCATGCTCGTGCCGGTGGGCTGCGGGATGGAGCTGGACGCGTCGATCATGTTGGACGGGGAGAAGTACGAAAAGGCGCTGCACTGGGTGTATGACCGGAGCCTGGAGAACAAGCTTCACCTGAAGGTGACCTGCGCGCCACACTACTTCCGGGTCATGCGGCAGCGGGCCAAGGCCGGCGGGCCGGCGATGCCGGCCAGTGCCCATCCACATCGCAGCATGGGGCCGGCCGTGCAAGAACCCTCCCGGAGTCCTCACTCGTTAACGGGGCAAACGGCGGGCGAGATGGCCGGCTCCCGAGAGGATGAGGCGGGCGGGATGCCCGCCCCCCGGAGCGGCGGGCGGCCGGGCGGCCATCCCGGCGGGGACATGAGCGCGATGACCAAGGGGTGCCTGGCGGGTCAGGCCGTGTGTTTCGTGTCGCACACCGGTGAGGTGTTTCCTTGCGGATATCTGCCGGTGAGTTCGGGGAATATCAAGGACACGCCGTTGCCGATCATCTGGCGCGAGAGCCGGGTATTCGCGGATATCCGGGATGACTCAAAGCTGGAAGGCAAGTGCGGGATCTGCGAGTACAAGAAGGTGTGCATGGGCTGCCGGGCGCGGGCATACGCGGCGACGGGGGATTACCTCGCTGAGGAGCCGAACTGCGGGTATACGCCGGTGAGGATGAGACGATGAGAGGAATCGTCAGGCCGCCTCCTGTTCGGCAATCTGGCGGTCGATTTCGTCCCGGTGCGAGTTGACATAGGCCCAGGCGTTGACCAGATCCTGCGTGCGAGGCTGGGGATAGGCCGCAAGCGGCTCGGCATCGCTGGCGCTCCATTTCTTAAACAGCCTTTCAGTACAGCCGGAGGTCCTCGATGGCGCAGGTTCCAGCCGGGCCCGGGTCGGGTTCGTGGTCGATGGGCTGGCCGTTGTAGGGGACTTTGCCTGCGGAGACGCTCTCGGCGTTTGCGTTCATGAGCGGAGTGGGGTGGAAGTGCCAGATCCGCTCGAAGGTCCGGCCGTCGTCGCTGGCTTCGATGACGCCCTCGTACTTCAGCCAGCGGGCGCGCAGCCAGATGCTCCGGCCGCGAGCGTATCGGCCGCCCAGAAGCTGATTGCCGTTGATGTCGGCCTGGATGAGGCCGTCGGAACGCACGCCGAGCCTGAGGAACTGGCCGGTCTTCCAGCGGACGCAGATCGCCGGCCCCCAGGACTGGCCGGCGTCGGTGTCTTGGCGAAGCTGAACGACGAAGCCCTGAATCGGGCGGTCGAGCGTATGCGTGAAATAGGCGTAGGTGTGGGCCTTCGCCGAGATGAGCAGGGCGCCGTCTTTAAAGGTGAAGGGGGCCTGGTTAAGCGGTGAGACGGAAGGGCTCCAGCCGTCCAGGGGGGCGTCGAAGCTCTCGGCGAGCACAGGCGGGCAGGATGCCTGTCCCCCGAGGTGAGAAGGCGGGCTGGATGCCAGCTTCCCGGGTTCGTCCCAGGCGGGTTGAGTGGACAGGGCCCGACGCTCGGCCTGGATGGCTCGGGCGCGGATGGGGAGTTCCGCCTGCCGTTGCCGAATGCCTCTTTCGACCTCCTCGCGGAGGGCCGGCGTCAGCCGGGTGTGGTAGTCGGTGCGGATGAGTTCGGTCAGCTTGGGCTCGGTGAGCCAGGAGACGATGGTGTGGATCCGACCATTGACGGCAAGCAGCCTGTGGAGCAGCTCCGGGGTCGGTCGCGGGCCGTTGTTGCAGAGGACGCCGATGCTGTTGCTGGTGTTGTAGCCGGAGACGAAGTAACGCAGGTAGGTCAAGTCGTCGTAGTGGCCATCGCGGCCTTCGCCACGGAGGATGAAGTCCACGTAGGCATCCGCCTGCGGGAGGAAGCACAGTTCACTGCCGAGGGCCTGGGTGGAGTGCCATTCGAGGATGCCGTCCTCGCCGAGCAGAGCGCGCGTACGGCGGGCCAGGGCGTAGAGGGCGGCCGGGTTTTCGATGTACTGGCCGTCGAAGTAGAGGCCGTCAGGGCGATGGGTCTTCAGGAGGCGCTCGATCTCGGCCATGAACTGCTCGATGTTTTCGCCGGTAGGCGTGCCGGGCGGCCAGTTGGTGAAGTTCACGAAGCTGTTGAAGGCATGTTTCTCAAGGGGCGTGTTGCGCAGAAAGTAAAAGGGGCTCGTGTAGACGATGAAGCGCATGCCGTGCCGGTGGACGGTCTCGCGCACGCGGGCGAACTCGGCCGGCCCCAGGCGCGGTTCGAAGGCCAGGTTCCAGTCTTTCCAGAGCATAACCTCCGCCTGGAGCAAAACGATATTGCCCTCTTTGGACCAGGCGGCCAGCAGGTCGTCGGGTGGGTAGCCGAGCGTGTTCGACCAATGCCAGACGACATGATCCTTGAAGGATCGCTCCCAGTCGAAGGGCTTGGGCGGGCAGATGCCGATCCACAGGACGGCCCCGGCCGGGAGGCGATAGGTGGCAGTTACCGGCTCGTAAGGGTCGAAACCGTCGGCCAGATCAAGCTGCGAGCAGTAGAGGCCGAAACCTCCATACTCATCCAGCAGAATGTGGTTGGTCTTCCAGGACGACGAGAAGCCCGGCTCGATGCTCCGGCGGACGGTGACTTTAAGCGGTTCGAGGGCGTGGAGCATGAAGAGCGAGTCGCCATTGGCCCGCAGGTTAAACCGCGGCGCGCTGAACTCGGCGAAGGCCAGGCCCTGACCTCGGTGGGTGAGCCTGGGGCGGCCAAGGGGGCCATCGCCGATCTGGAGGCGGACGACCTCGCGGGGCTGACCGATCCGCTGTTGGAAGGAGGCGATGCCGGTAGCGGTATCGAAAGTGAGCACGGCCCCGGTGGTCCGGATGTTCAGGACGGGCCCTTCGATTTCAGCGCCCTCGACGCGCATGCCACACTGGGGATCGGGGAAGATGGTCGGATCCATGAGTGACTGGAAGGTGGGGGCCTGGGCGCGGAGTGCGGATGAAGCGAACAGAACCAGGATGATGCCGGTGCGGGCAGACAGTTTCATGCAACATGCTCCTCGATACTGGGTTACTGCTGAGGCGGCTGCGGCTTACCCGCACCCGGGGGCGGCGACAGCGGGCGCCACTGCCCCGGACGAGCCGGCCCAGGCGGCCTCAAATCCACGCGCATGAGCTCGACACTGCCGTCTTCGAAGGCGCGGAACAGGCATGCGTATTGCCCGTCCACCGATTGGGACGTGATGCCGACGCATCGCTTGGGAGTGGATACCATAGGCTTGGCGTCGTCCCGGGGTTCGAGGGCCATGAGGTTGAGGGTTAACAGGACCACGATCGTGCCCAGCAGGGCCAGTATGCTACGACGGTTCATGGGCCTCTCCTTTTGCAGATGGCCGCAAGATCATCCGACTCGCCTTAAATGCCTGTGCGCGATGGTGAGACAACAACGCACACGATGTGTGTGCCACGGCTCTCGATCCGTGCCGGGACGATTCGGATGTTCCGCGCTGCTCAAGAGCGGCAGCCCACACAGCGTGGCATCGCGCCCAGACGCGTGTCGCAGGATCGCGCACGATCATCTTCTTATACCCGACTGGCGCGGTTGGGGACAGGTTTTCTGCGGTGACGCCGGCCGGCAGGGACGCCGGGGGCTACAGGTCAGAGGCCAGCGCGGTCGCGGGTGCAGGGATGTTGGGGGGCGTTGGTTCGACGGGCTTGCGGGCAGACACCAGGATCAGATTGGCGAACTGACGGACCAGGGGAATATGCTCGGCGACACGGGAGAGATTGGCGCTGAACAGAGCCTGGAGTCCGAGTTTCCTTTCACCGGGGATGGTGATGTCGATGAGGCGGTCATGTTCGATTTCGAAAAAGGGTTGCATTTCGGCCAGAATCTCGGCGACAGAGAAGCGATGATAGAAGATGCCGTTGCGATGATAACCTTCGCGAGGGAGTCGGCGGAGGCGCGTGCGCAGGTCGTAGTAATAGCAGGTCGAGAGGAAGATGCCTCCGGGGCGGAGGGTTTCGCGCACATGACCGAATAAACGGCGCCGCAGAGGCAGCGTGAGGTGCTCGATAAGCTGGGTGGCGATCGCACAGTCGAAGGCCTCAGGCGCGGTGTACAGCGTGGTGGCGTCGGCCAGGACGGCCGCCAGGTTGCGGGCCTTGGCATGTTTGGCCGCGAGGATCTCCAGCGAGGCCCGGGAGAAGTCGCAGGCGACCACCAGATCGGCCTTCAGGAACGAACCGGTCAGACGGCCGGTGCCGCAGCCGTATTCGATGACCCGCGTTCCTTCCAGCGGGGGCAAAGCGGCCAGCGTGGAAGGGATTTCTCGATGGCCGCGCTCGGCCATCTGTTGATCGTATAAGGGGGCGCCGGCGTCGCGTGCGTTGATCTCGGCTTGTTGAATGGAGGCAAGATCAGGTTGATGGTTCAGCAGGTCGAGGATGCCTTCGCGGATGGTGAAGACGGCCCCACAGGAAACGCAGCCGAGTCGAGCGTGGAAAATGAGCTCCGCGCTGGCGTCGTCTTCGTGGAGTATGTGCAGTCCGGCCCGATCCCGCGGACAACGCAACAGGGGAATCGCATTTCTGAAGAATCCGAACATCCCCATGGAGCCCTACCCCCGGCGGAGACACAGGCGCCAAACCGTATCACGAAAACGCACAGGCCCGAAGCGAGCAGCCCGTCACCTTCAACGGCTCTCATTCGCGTTTGAGAGCATTTCAGGACTTATAAACATAGTAGGCTGCGAGCCTGAAGGGGGCCACCCATTGGCAACTCGCAGACGGAGCTGAGCTATTTAATTTCTTGAATGTGCGTCTCTTTGGACTCGCCGGGGGCGGTCACGGCCGGATCGCCTTGAATGCCGTGGACCGGGTCGCCCCATTTCTTGCTGGTAACCCGGCCGTCCTGGAAGTAGATCATGGCGTTGATGCCGCGGTCAGTATCCTGGTAGACCCAGGCCTGGCCATTAACGCTTTTCATCCAGGGCTTGCCCAGGATGGCTTGGACGGCCTCGGGTGGGTCGCCGGGGCAGATGGTTTGGAAACGCTCATAGGTCAGTTTCTGCGCGCAGCCGCCAAGGGCCAGGACAATTGCTGACAGCAACACGAAGCGCGTGGTCGATTTCATGGACTGCTCCTGTTTCGTGATCAGCAGGCGGGGTGCGGCACAATTTAGTTTGGAGCCGGGCGGGTGGCGGGCCGGGCCAGCGGTCCGTTGGCCGGCGACGGCAGCTCCTCCTGTCCGGCCGGCAGCACGCCGTAGGGCAGGTGAAACTCCAGCACGTACTCGTCTTGGACGGTGGTGTCCCATGGGGTTCGCCAGGTGGCCGTGAGAACGAATTTACGCCCGGGTTCGATCTGCCCGAGGCCCTGGCCTACCCAGGCGAGTTGGAACTCGAACATCTGGGAGTGGGTCCAGTAGGTGCGCACGTCCCTTTCGTTAGCGATGGTGCGCTCCCAGAAGGCCAGGCGCTCGCCCTTTCGCTCGCCGGAGGCGTTCACGAAAGTCCACAGCTCAAAATAGAAGTGCCCCGCGGCCTTGACTGGATCCCCGAAGCGGTCTTCAGGGCGGAGAACCAGGAGGATGCCGTCGGGAATCTGGTCATCGTCGAAGCTGCGAATGCTGGTGAAGGGCTGGATCTTGATCCGCTCGGGCAACATGAGCCGGAGCTGTTCGAGCTTCTCCGCCTCGCAGGGCATGCGATCGATGCCGTGTCGGCAGCCGAAGGCCAGACAGCAGACACACAAAAACAGCGCGGCGGTCCATGCTCGCAGGTTCGTAATCATACGGGGCGAATTGTAGAGCTACCCTTTGAGGGCTGTCAAGCAAGGTTGTTAAACCTCGTTGGGAAAGCGGGTTAGTGGTGTCGGGGGGCGGATTGCGGGCGGTGAGTTTCGGCTTTCGGATGGGAGGAGAGCACGGCCGGGGTTCCCGGCTGAGGCGGGGCTGGGTGGTGGAGACGAAAGGGGAGCACGAAGATTACCGGCTCGCGGCTGTGAACAGATCAATCCACCAGCCCATCCGTCGTCGGCAGCCCAACCCGTACCGGCCAATACTCTCCCCGGAAGATAGCGTCTTACCGACGGCGCGTCGAACGCCGACGGTGGCGATTTCCGTCGAAGATCCGCTTATGCCCGCTTCCCATTGGGGACTCCGGACGAGGAGGAAGCGGGACGGAAGAAGGACATCGCGATTGCCGGAGAGCGCTGGTCCTCATTCGGTCATCGTGAGGCCATTGGGTGGTGGTATAGGCCGTACTTCCTCTGCAACTGCATCTGCTGAAGGCACACCCGGTCGGCGTTTTCAAGGGTGCTGTAATGTGATATAATGAAAGGACTTGGACTCCCGGTGCGCCGAACGGACCAGGAGGTTTTTATGACCTTGAGCATCGATCTGCCTGAAGAGAGCGAAGCCATTCTGTGCGAGGCGTTTGGCGAGGGGCTTAGTCAGGCCGCCAAGGAAGGTCTCATCATCGAAGGTTGCCGTACAGGTCGGCTTACCCTTGGCGAAGTGCGCATGCTGCTCGGGCTCCAGACGCGGATTCAAGCGGAAGAATGGTTGGGCAAGCGCGGCGTATGCTGGAACTACGGCGTTGAAGACCTGGAGGCCGACCGCAAGACGCTTAGCAGGCTGTTCAACGTGGAGCTCTGATGATCGTAGTCTCCGATGCGACGCCGCTCAACGCCCTTATTCGGATCGGCCATATCGATGTCCTTGCCCTGCTCTTTGGTGAAGTGATCATTCCTCCCAGCGTAGCCAGCGAGCTTTCCCAAGCCCAAACCCCGGAGGTTGTGCGTTCGTGGCTGATGGCCGGCCCATCCTGGCTCGAGGTTCGGAAGCCCACCGCGGTCGATTCATCGATCGCACCCGATGTGGGCGAGCAGGAGGCTATTTGTCTGGCCATCGAATTGGGCGCGGACCTTCTGTTGGCGGATGACCGGGGCGCGCGAGCGGCGGCTCGCAGAGTCGGATACCGCTCACCGGGACTGTAGGCGTGTTGGAGCTTGCGGCCGCCAAGGGCTTGCTCTCCCTGCCGGAAGCGGTCTTAAGCCTTCGCCGGACGGATTTTCGAATTGCCCAGGATCTGCTGGACGCCGCCTTGGCCCGAGATGCTCAGCGGAGAAAGCCACCCACGCAGCCGGACAAGCGGCTGCCTGACGAACGACAAGCCCCTGGCCCAAACGCTGGGCCGCCTGAAAAAACGCGAACTCCAGCCCGTCCTCCTCCCCGGAAATGTCGTAAATGCCGTTCATGCTCATTGACGGTGAAGACGAGGCCAAGGCCGAGTTTGGCTGCACGTCGTTGCCCGCTTATTCCTCTCTCAAGCCTTTGCGTCTCTGCGGTGAAAAACCTCTTGAGCAGCGCGACACCCGCTGTGGTGGCTCCGGGCATTACGCTGGCGAGCCGCCGGTGCCACACGGATACCGCTGCCACGTTCGCGCCCGTCCCACACTGAGGAAGTCGAGCGGGACGCTCCACCCCCGAGCGGGGCTAAAATATGGTGGGACCGTGAGTTCCTGCCTGTTGCGAGAGCGGCCATGACGCTTGCGCCAGCGGAAATCCTTCCTGAGAGCGGACCTGAACCTCGCATCCGCGAGATCGGAACGGAGATCCTGCAGCGGGCCCGTGCGGATGAGGTGGGGGCGTGGCGGCTGGAGTGGTGGCTGGACCGGCTGATGGAGTGGTCCACGGCCGACCCGCGGCGAAAGGTGCAACTCTTCCGGTTCATTGACGTGCTGCCCATGCTGCGAGAGGACCAGGAGGTGGTCCGGCACCTGGCGGAATACCTGTTGCGGGAGGATGTGCCCTTGCCGGAACCGGTGGGGCGGATGCTGCGATCGGCGGCCAGGGGGGCGTGGTATGGGCGGCAGCTTGCCCGGCTGGCCCGCCGAAATGCTCTGCGGATGGCCCGACGGTTTATCGCCGGCCAGACGCCAGGGGAAGCGATTGAAACAGTACGTCGTCTGCGCGGCCGGGGGATGGCCTTCACCATGGACATTCTGGGCGAGGCCACCACCAGCGAGGTCCAGGCCGACCGGTATGCCCAGCAATACATCGAGCTCATGCGCACGCTGGCGGAAGGAATTCGGCGGACGAAAGAGGGCGGGGGGGGCTTCGGGTCTAAAGGTTCCCAGGGACTATGGCAGAAACGGCCGGTACGGAGCCCGGCCGCTACACACGCGCGGGAGTTTTCCATGGGAAGCGACGACGGGAAGGGCGAGGAGCAATCGCGTGCGGGGGCACGGGGAGCGTCTGAACCGAAGGCACTGGCCGGCCAGCCGGCGGTGAATGTTTCGCTCAAGCTCAGTTCGCTGGATCCGAACTTCGATCCCATCTCGCCGGAGACGAGCGTCCCCCGCGTCTTGGCGCGGCTTCGGCCGATCTTTCGCGAGGCCCGCAAGCTGGGGGCGTTCGTCAACATCGACATGGAGCAGTACAAGTACAAGGACCTCACGCTGCGGACATTTCGCGAGGTGCTGGAGGAGCCGGAATTTCGTGACTGGCCGGACGTGGGCATCGTGCTCCAGGCGTATCTGGTGGATACGGAACGCGACCTGGAGGAGATGATCGCGTGGGTACGCAAACGGGGAACGCCGATCGCCATCCGGCTGGTGAAGGGGGCGTACTGGGATTTCGAGACGGCGTGGGCGATCCAGCAGGGCTGGCCGGTGCCGGTGTGGACGCAGAAGTGGCAGTCGGACGCCCAGTACGAGGCCATGGCCCGGCGGTTGCTCGATGTGCGCGGGCTGATCCGGCCGGCGCTGGCCAGTCACAACGTGCGCAGCCTGGCCGCGGCCCTGGCCTATGCGGAGTCGGTGGGGGCGTCGTCGCGCGAGTTCGAGATCCAGATGCTCTATGGCATGGGCGACCCCCTCAAGACGGCCATCGTGGAGATGGGATACGCTCTGCGGGTGTATACGCCATTCGGGGAGCTGATTCCGGGGATGGCCTACCTGATCCGCCGGCTGTTGGAGAATTCCTCAAACGAGTCATTCCTGAAACAGAGTTTCATCGCTTGCGAGCCGCTGGACCGGCTCCTGGCGGATCCGGCCGTGGCCCGGCCGGTGAGCCCGCCGTTGCCTTCGCCGGTGGCGGTCGATCCTGAGGAGGTGCCGGACATGACACTCTTCAAATCAGAGCCGGTGACGGACTTTGCCCGCGAAGAAGCACGGCAGGCGATGCGGGATGCCCTGGCGGCCGTACGCAGGCAGTTCGGGCGGACGTACCCGCTGGTAATCGACGGCAAGCAGGTCGAGACCACGCCGTTGATGGATTCGGTCAACCCCTCCAATACGAGCGAAATAGTGGGACGGGTGTGCCTGGCCAGTGGCCCGTATGTGGAGTCGGCGGTGGCGGTGGCACGGCGGGCGTTCGCAGACCATTGGCTCAAAACCAGCCCACGGGAGCGGGCGAATTATCTCGCGCGGGCGGCGGAAGTGATGCGGCGGCGACGCTTTGAGCTGGCCGCGTGGATCGTGCTGGAGGTGGGCAAGCCCTGGCGCGAGGCGGACGCGGATGTCTGCGAAGCCGTGGATTTCTGCGAGTTTTATGGGCGGGAGATGGTGCGGTTGGCCGAACGGCCGCGACGGCGGGACTTCCCCGGCGAGGAGAACCTGTACGTGTATCAGCCGCGGGGCGTGGTGGCGGTGATTTCGCCGTGGAACTTCCCACTGGCCATCCTGACGGGCATGACGGCGGCCGGGCTGGCGGCGGGCAACACGGTAGTGATGAAGCCGGCCGAGCAGTCGTCGGTGGTGGCCGCCAAGCTCATGGAGGTGTTCGAAGAGGCCGGGTTGCCGGCGGGGGTGGTCAACTATCTGCCCGGCAGCGGAGAGGAGGTGGGCGCCCGGCTGGTAGAACACCCGGACGTGGAGACGATCGCCTTTACCGGCTCGCGCGAGGTGGGCGTGCATATCTACGCGGAGGCGGCGCGGTGGCGCGCGGGACAGCGGATGCTCAAGCGCATCATCGCGGAGATGGGTGGCAAGAACGCGATCATCATTGATGCTGACGTGGACATAGACGAGGCGGTCACCGGCGTGCTGGCGTCGGCCTTCGGGTATGCGGGGCAGAAATGCTCGGCGTGCTCGCGGGTGATCGTGGACCGGTTGGTGGCGGGGGCCTTTGTGGAACGGTTGGTGGAGGCCGCGCGGAGCATTCCGGTAGGGCCGGCAGAACGGCCGGAGACGGTGGTGGGGCCGGTGGTGGATGAGTCGAGCCGGCAGAAGGTGCTGGCGGCCATCGAGCAGGGCCGGCAGGAGGCGAAGCTGGTGTACAAGGCGGTACTGGGCGAGTTGGCGGAGCGCGGGTATTTCGTGCCGCCGACGGTGTTCGCGGAGGTGCCGCCGGGGGCGACCATTGCGCAGGAGGAAATCTTCGGGCCGGTCCTGGCGGTGACGACGGTAGCGAACTTTGACGAGGCTCTGCAGGTGGCCAACGGGACGGAATACGCCCTGACCGGCGGGTTGTATTCGCGGAGTCCGTCGCATATCGAGCGGGCCAAGCGCGAGATGTACGTCGGCAACCTGTATATCAACCGGAAGATCACCGGGGCGCTGGTGGATCGGCAGCCGTTTGGCGGACTCGGCATGAGCGGCGTGGGCAGCAAGGCGGGCGGACCCGATTACCTGCTGCAGTTCATGGAGCCGAAGACGATCACGGAGAACACGCTACGGCACGGGCTGACGGTAGTGCCGGCGGAGGGGGCACCGGCAGGGTGAGTACGGGGGCGAAGATGAGGGAGAGACAAGCGGACAGGGGGACGAGAGGATAAACAGAGGGAAAGAAGAAGGATGGGTGCCCCACCTCTGGAAGAGGTGGGCATCCGGCTTTCAGTCGAATCGTTCGGGGATCAGAGGGTAGTGGAGCGCCTGCAATCCATTACGGCGGGTTGCCGAATTCCTGGACCCAGTAGATGCCGTAGATGCCTCCGAGGCGGACGGCCACGCCGATCTCGCGCCACTGGGGGGCGAGGATGTTCTCGCGGTGGCCTTCCTTCGAGTTCATCCACTCCTTCATGGCCTGCTCGGGCGAGTTCTGTCCGCCGGCCAGGTTCTCGCCGATGGCGAGAAAGATGTACCCGGCATTGATGGCACGCTGGCCGGGACCCAAGCCGTCCGGGTCGGTGTGATCGAAAAAGCCCTTGGTGATCATCTCGCAGGCGTAGTCGTCCGCGATTCTGCAGAGCGTGGGATTGAGCGTGACCGGATTGAGGCCGCGTTTGGTGCGTTCCTGGTTCACCAGTTCCACCACGCGGGCGACGAGGGCGTCCTTGTTGGCGGGGGCGGCGCAGCCGGCGGACCGACCGCCGAGCCCCTCGACGGTCATACCCGCAACGGGCGTGGCGTCCTCGAAATCGCCGGCGCTGGGGCAACCGGCCAGGAACAGAGTTCCCGCCAATGCCCCGTGAATCAGGCGAATCCATGAACGCTTAGTGTTCACCCTCGTCGAGCTCCTGTTCTCTTCTGCTGGCCGATCAGCGGGGTTGTTCTGCCTGATGACCCCTCACGGAAAAATGGCTGAATACACCTAACGTGGGGCAAAAGTTGCATTACGCTCCCCGTTAAACTGTTTTATACTACCCTCTCATCGGTCATGCATCAATGGAAATCCAAGCATAACTGGCTGGTTGGTCCGATAAAATCCAATTGGAGTGGAACACCGCAAGGCGCGCCGCGTGTCGTTAGAGTTTGTCCGTCAGGCATTTAGAGACGGGTCCGGACGTGTGCCGGTCGGACAGTCCCCCGGGCACGAAACCGCCGGTGTCGATGGGGGGGCTGCAAGATTTTGGGGAGGATACCGACGTGAATCCGTCAGATAAAGTTGCATTGGTAACGGGTGCCGCCCGGCGAGTGGGGCGGGCGATTGCGCTGGAACTGGCGGAAAGCGGCTACGACATCGCCATCCATTTCAATTCTTCGGAACAGGAAGCCCGGGAGGCGGCGGAGATAATCCGGCAGAAGGGCCGGCGGGCGGCACTGGTTCGGGGAGAGCTGGCGGACCCCAATGTGCCGGAGCGGATTCTTCGCGAAGTGGTCGCGGAGCTGGGCCGGTTGGATGTCCTGGTGAACAGCGCGTCGTCGTTTGATCGGGTGGCGTTCGAGCAGGTGGATGCGGCGGCGTGGGAGCGGACGTTCGCGGTGAACACCATCGCGCCGGCCCTGTTGGCCCGAACGGCGGCGCCGATCATGCGCGCGGCCGGCGGGGGGCGGATCGTGAACATGATCGACATCATGGCGGGGCGGGCGGTGAAAGGCTATGCAGCCTATCTGGCCTCCAAGGCGGCGCTGGCCAGCATTACCCGGTCGCTGGCGCTGGAACTCGCTCCGGAGATTACGGTGAACGGGGTGGCGCCGGGCATTGCGGTTTTCCCCGAATATTACGACCAGGCGACACGGGAGCGATTGGTGTCGCGCGTGCCGCTGGGCCGGCCGGGTTCGCCGGAGGAGGTGGCCCGGCTGGTGCGGTTCCTGGTGATGGAGGGGGATTACATCACGGGGGCGATCATACCGATCGATGGGGGGCGGTCGGTGAGGATGTGACAGAGGACGAGTGAGAAAGTGAGAAGGTGGGAAGGTAAGAAGGTGAGAATGTGAGAAGGTGGGAAAGCAGGAAATCACAAAGGCGGGCAGGGATGCCCACTCTCCCACGCCAATGCCACACGGATCCTTCGCCCTCGCGACGCCAATGTCACACTGATCACCGGCGAGACGCCAATGCCACACGGATCCTTCACCTTCGCGACGTCGGTGCCACACTGAACCGGCGAGATGGCGATGTCAGCGGCCCTTTCCGATCCAGCAGTTTCGTGCCTCGGCTCATGAGGCGGGCATCTTGCCCGCCCTGATCTGACGAGAAACGGGTGTACTGCAAACGACCCCAGACAGCGCGGCTCAAGAGCCGTGGCACACACACCGGTACATCCACAGCCGTATACCACTGGCCTGCACACCTGACATGACTGGTATGAGTGCGTGTTTGGTAATGCTTATCGGACGTTGGGATGGCTTATCGGACCATGAAAGCGGGGAGATGGGTGCCCGGGGGTATTGCGGCTCATCTTGAGAGGCAAAAACTGCCGACAGGAAGGAAACTGTTGCCGATTGTCCGTGCGCTGTTATCGGACATAGGCAGTGTGTGCACGGTGTGGTCAGGAAGACCCATTGGGAAGGCTCTGGATGAGCGACGTGCCTGCACAACCTGGGATTTTCCAGCAACTGGCCGGTCGGTGGCAGGTGCCGCTGCTGCTCGTCTCGCTGGCGGCCGTTGTGGCCGGTGTGTGGCGACTCCGGCCTGAGCCCCAGCCTGCCGCGTTTGAACCTCTCTTCGAACATGCCGTTGCCCTGCACCGCGCGGGGTTGTACACGGAAGCCAGTTCCTACATCGACAAACTGCTGATCGAGCCCGGAAGGACGGAGAGTGAGAAGCGGAAGCTGTTCGGGCTGCTGGCCCGGGTGGTGTTCGACCACGAGCACGGGAACCTGGTTCATGGGCCAACGAACGCGGCCCGGATCATCGAGTACAGCAACAAATCGCTGGCCCCGGGGAAATCGCATGACGCGGCCACGCTGAAGATGCGCGGGCTCGCGTGGGAATGGCAGCGGAAAGCCGCGCAGGCCGTAGCCGAATACCAGGCGGCGATTGAGCTGGGTGCACCTGACAGTTGGTCGCTGCGCAAGCGGGTGATCGAGATTCGCCGGCACTTGGGCGAGCTCGATGACGACAAGCTGAAGGCCGAGTGCGAGGCTTTTCTGGCCCAGGGTGCCGACGGCGGACAGGAAGGGGGGCCAGATGCCGGCTCTTCCGGTACGGCCGTGGAGCGAAACGGCGGCGCCCGGGTGGACGACAAGCTGGCCTGGTGGGCTGCCGAGCAGATCGTGGAAGTTCTTGCCCGGCAGAAGAAGTACGAAGAGGCGGAGCGGCTACTGGCGACACATGCGGAACGGTTCCGCAACTCCACGGAAAAAGGCGCTTACGACTACCTGCAAGCGCTGATCTGGTTCCACATGGGCCGGCGGGCCGATTCGGAACGGCTGTTGCGAAACATCCGCGATCAAAGCGAACCGGCTGACCCGGTCTTTGCGCGGGCGGGGCTGCTGCTGGGACGGATGCTGCTGGATCAGCAGGCGCCGGAGTATGCGTTGTCCTTCTTTGAGGACGTGCTGGCACAGACGCCGCCGGGGCCGGATCGGTGGGCGGCGGTACTGGGCCGGGCCGAAGCGCTGGACGCGATGCAGCGGTACCGGGAGGCGCTGGAAGGGTACGGGCAGGCGATTCGCCACGCGAGCGAATCGCCGTACGAATCGGTCATGGACATGTTCCTGGCCGCCGATGCGGCGTTGGACGCGGTACCGGGGCTTGCGCCCGGCTGGCGGTTGTCCAGGGCGGCGGCCTATCTGCGGGTGGTACGTCGCCGGGCGGAGCTGACGCTGAAACTGGGCGAGGCCGCGCTGGCCGAAGCCAATCGAGCGGGCTTGGCCGACGATGCGCCGGAAAGGGCGGAGGCGAAGGCGATCCTGGCACAGGCGGCCGAGCATCATCTCGGGTTGGCCTCCCTGGTGATGTTGGACGAGGAAGGGGCGGTAGCCGCCACGCTGAAAGCGGTAGAGGCTTTCGAGCTGGCGGGCGATCGGGTGCGAACCGCGGAGGTGCTCGAATCGTTCATTCACGACCGGCCAAACCATACGGCCGTGCCGGAGGCCCTGCTGCGACTGGGCCGGACGTACCAGGCCATGGGGGAGTACGAAAAGGCCATTGCCCGCTACCAGGAAAACCTCATCAACTACCCGCGCACGCCGTCGGCCATTGCTTCGCTGGTGCCCCTGGCGGATTGCTTCGTGGAGACGGGGGAGCCGGAGAAGGCCGAGCAGACGCTGTTACGGCTGGTCGAGCACGTGCCGGGTGATCCGCTGGGGCTGGTCACGCCGGAGGCGGCCCAGTTTCGCGACGCGCTGTTCAAGCTGGCCGAGTTGTATACGCGGTCCAAGCAGTACGAGAAGGCCATCGCCCGGTATGAGGAGGCGATCCGTCGCTATCCGGAAGACCCGCGCGTGGGCCGGGCGACCTTCCGGCTGGCCGACGCTTATCGACACAGTGCGGAGCGGATCCGCAGCGAGTTCAAGGAGAGCCGGAGCCTGCCGTACCTGACGGAGCTCTCGAAGTCGTATCGGCAACGGCTGGAGCGTGCCCGGCAGCTCTACGGGCAAGTCATCGAGCGGTTGAGCGGCCGGCCGGTGGAGGAATTGGAGGAACTGGACCGCCTGCAGCTCAAGTTGAGCTACCTGTACGCGGCCGACGCGGTGTTCGAGAGCGCGGAGTTGGCCGATGCGCCGACGTTGCAGCCGGCCGCGGAGGCGTTGGAGATGTACGAACAGGCCGCCTGGGCGTGCGCGCAGGATCCAATCGCCATGTCGGCGCATGTGCAGATCGTCAACTGCCTTCTGCGGATGGGGCGGGTGGAGAAGGCCCGGCTGGCGTTGCAGCGGGCCCGGTGGGCGTTGCGGAACATTCCGGACGAGGCCTTCCCGGCGAAGCCGCGGGAAGATCGGGCGTTTTGGGAAGAGTATCTCACCTGGCTGGAGAAGACGCCGACATTCGCAAGCACGCAGCCGGCGGAGGGGTGAGAAGGTGGGAAAGTGGGAACGTGGGAAAGTGAGAAGGTGGGAAAGTGAGCAAGCAAGCAAGTGAGAGAGTGGGGATAGAAGGACGAGGGTGGGGGGCAGGGAGGCGAAAGGACAGGGAGACAGCGAGACAAGGGGACAAGGGAACAAGGAGACAAGGGGACAAGGAGACGAGGAGACGAGGAGACAGGGGGGGAGAGCAGAGGACGAAGGGCGAAGAACGAAGGACAAAGAACCAAGGACAAGGGACAAAGAACCAAGAACAAAGGACCAAGAACCAACCGTACCTGGTGCCCTATGAGCGTGATGCCTGTGAATTGTGAAGGTTGCGACAGCCGCGAGTTGATAGACCTGCTTTCGGAGCAGCGGGATTTATATGTGGAGCTCCGCAAGCTTTCCGGCGAGCAACGGGCGCTGATTACAGGCGAGTCGCCGGAGCAGCTCCTGGGCGTGCTGGTCAAGCGGCAGCGGATCATTGATCGGCTGGATGGGCTGACCCGGCGCTTACGGCCGTACCAGCAGGAGTGGCGAACCGTGCGGGCGGGGCTGAACCCGGCCGACGGGCGGCGGGTCGATCAGCTCGTGGCCGAGGTGAACACGCTGCTCAAGGGTATCCTGGAAGAAGACGCGACGGATGCGGAACTGCTGGCCGCCCGCAAGAGCGATACGGCGAGGAAGATGCAGACCACCAAGACCGCGCGGTATGCGGGCGCGGCCTATGGGGCCGGCCAGGCCGTGAGTGGCGGACGGATCGATTGGACGGGCGAATGAGCATGGTTTCCCCTGAACTGACGCAGCGCGAACGCGAGCTGGGCGCGATCATCACGGCTTACAACCAGGTGACCGAGCAGCTCAAGGGCGCGCATGAGAAGCTGCTGGCCGAGGTGGGCCGGCTGCGGGATGAACTGGCCCGCAAGAACCGGTTGCTGCGCCGGCGCGAACGCCTGGCGGCGCTGGGCGAACTGGCGGCCGGCGTCGCCCATGAGATTCGTAACCCGCTGGGTGGGATCCGGCTGTTTGCGTCGCTGCTGGAGAAGGATGTGGCCGACCGGCCGGACGCCCTGCGCCTGACCGGCAAGATCATCAAGGGCGTGACGTCGCTGGAGGCGATCGTGAGCGGCATTCTCCAGTTCGCCCGGCCGGCGGAGCCGTCGCCCGCGCCGGTGGAACTGGAGCGACTGGTCCGCGAGACCGTGGAACTGGCCACGGAACGCTCCGAGCAACAGGGCGTCCGCGTGGAAGTGAGCCGGGGCTTGCGTGACATCGAGCTGTTCACCGATGGCATGCTGCTGCAGCGGGCGTTGTTGAATCTGCTGTTGAATGCGATTGAGGCGGCCGGAAGCTCCTCGAAACCTGCCTCGGCCAAGAGGGAAAAGGAAGACGGGCAGGATGCCCGCCCCCCGGGCGCCGACCGTTCCCCGGCCGACGCCCCGGCGCCTCGCAAGGACAGGCGGGATGATCACCTCCCCACTGTCACGCTGAGTGCCCGCGCGGGGACCGGCGGACGCATCGTGCTGAGCGTGACGGACAACGGGCCGGGCATACCGGCCGAACTGATGGACCGGATCTTTAACCCGTTCTTCACGACCCGGGCTACCGGGACTGGCCTGGGGCTGGCGATCGTTCACCAGATCGCGGAGATGCTGGGCGGTTCGGTACAGGCGGCGAACCGGCGGGAAGGCGGAGCAGTGTTTTCGTTGTGCCTGCCTCGGAGGCTGGAGGTCGCAGAAAAGGAGTAGCCACAGAGGGCACTGAGAGTGGCATAGCCACAGAGGATACAGAGGGAGAAATGACTAATGTCTAAGCACTAATGTCTAAGAATGACTGATGCGAGGGCGGTCTTGGTTTGTCCTTAGTCATTGGTCATTGGTCATCCATTAGACATTCAGTCATTAGACATTGAGCATTTAAGCGAGGTTCTTATGGGCCGTATATGCGTCGTTGATGATAATGAGATGCTTCGCGAGTCACTGTCCGAGACTTTGACCCGCGAGGACCATTCGGTCAGCACGTTCGCCGATCCGATCGAGGCCTTGCGGGCTATTCGGGCGGGGATGTTCGACTGCATCATCACCGATTTGAAGATGCCGGGCATGGACGGCGTCACGCTGTTGCGCGAAATGCGGTCGGCGGGGTGCGAGGCGCCGGTCATTTTGATGACGGCATTCGGCACGGTGGATTCGGCCGTGGCGGCCATGAAGCTGGGAGCCTTCGATTACGTGCAGAAGCCGTTCGATGCCGACCAGATCACGCTGGTGGTCGAGCGGGCCCTGCAGACTGCGGCGCTGCGCAGCGAGAACGAGGCCCTCCGGCGGTCGCTGACCGACGGCGATGAACGGGAGATGGTCGGCGACTCGATGGCCATGCGTTCGCTGCGCGACACCATCGAGCGGATCGCGGGCAGCAATAACACGGTGCTGATCCAGGGCGAGTCGGGCACGGGCAAGGAGATGATCGCCCGGGCCATCCACCGGGCTTCGCCGCGGGCGGACAAGCCGATGTTGTGTCTGAACTGCGCGGCCCTGTCGGCGAACCTGCTGGAGAGTGAACTGTTCGGGCACGAGCGCGGGGCGTTCACCGGTGCGGATCGCCTCCGGAAGGGGCGTTTTGAGCTGGCCGACGGCGGAACCCTGCTGCTGGATGAAGTCAGCGAGATCCCGCCGAACCTGCAGGCCAAGCTGCTGCGGGTACTCCAGGAGCGGCAGTTTGAGCGGGTCGGCAGCAGCGCGACTCGCCGGGTGGACGTGCGGGTGATCGCGACCACCAACCGGAACCTGGTGGACTGGGTGGCCCGCAAGCGGTTCCGGGAGGATCTGTACTTCCGGCTGAGCGTCTTGCCGGTGACGGTGCCCCCGCTGCGCGAGCGGCGCGACGATGTTCCCGTGCTGGTGCAGTATTTCCTGGGTCGGGCGGCCAGCCGGACCGGCCGGCCGGCGCTGCGCGTGCATGAGGCCGCCATGCGGCTGCTGCTGGAGTACGACTGGCCGGGCAACGTCCGCGAGTTGGAAAACCTCTGCGAGCGGGCCAGCGTGCTGGTGCAGGACGGCATCCTGACCGCGGAGATCGTCGCACCCTGGCTGAGCGGGATTGGCCGGACGGAATCGTTGGAGACGCGGCTCCGGCCGGGGCACATCCTGGAGGACATGGAACGGCAATTGATCGAGAAGACGCTGCGCGAGTGCAACGGGCATCGGGCCCGGACGGCAGCCGCGCTGGGAATCGGCGTGCGGACGCTGGGGCTCAAACTCAAGTCTTGGCGGGAAGAGGAGAAGGCCAGACAGTCGTATCAGATGGCGGATACGTGAGCCGGGGAAGGTGGTGGAGTGGGAAGGTGAGCAGGTAGGAAAGTGAGGTGGCAGGGAAGAGCAGTGGAACGGCGGGCACACGTGGCTTGATGCGTGAAGGCGCAAAATGTGCGCGAAAACGCGGAATTTGCGCGGGCGACTTGGCCGGTGTGCTCAGATTCAGGCCGGATTGGACGGCGCCGGGCGGCTGGTATCGGTTTTGCTGAGCGCCGGCAGGACGGACGCCGGAGCGGCCCGGGCGATGAGGACTGCACATGGAATTCTCTGATCTGGTCAACCGTGAAGCGATTCCGGCACTGGAGAAGATGCTGGCGTTCACGCAGGCTCGCCAGCGGATGCTGACGGAAAACATCGCCAACGTGGATACGCCCGGTTATCGGACCAAGCACCTGGACGTGGGGGCGTTTCAGAGGGCCTTGCGCAGTGCCCTGGAGTCCAACCGGCAGACCGGCGGGGCCTCGTTTGAGCTGAAAGGGACGGACGAGTTCCGGCTGGATTCGGCCGGGAGGTTGGAAGTCCGGCCATCGGAAGAGCCGGCGGAGAACGTGCTGTTTCATGATGGCACCAACGTGCGCATCGAACGTCAGATGGCCATGATGGCCGAGAATGCGATGATGCACCAGGCGGCGACGGAGTTGCTGCGGACGAAGTTCGAGGGGCTCTTGAAGGCGATCCGGGGCCGGGTGTAAGCGGGTGAGTCGTCGGCGCGGACCGGAGATGGTGAATAAGGAATAAGGATATGTTTGGATCGCTGGATATCAGCACTTCCGGGTTGGTGGCACAGCGGATTCGGCTGGACACCATCGCCGGGAACATCGCCAATGCCCAGGCGACCGCCCGGGCCGATGGCCAGCCGGGGCCGTACAAGCGGCGGTTTGCCGTGTTCGAGGCGGGGAACGGACAGGGCCAACCGGGCGTACACGTGAAGGAGGTGGCGGAGGATCCGTCGCCGGGACGGCTGGTGCATGAGCCGTGGCACCCGCACGCGATACAGTCGGGCCCGCGGCAGGGATACGTGGAATATCCCAACGTGGATCCAACCACGGAGATGGTGGACGCGATGCTGGCCGCGCGGGCCTACGAGGCCAACGTGGCGGCCATTGATGTGACCAAAAGCATGATCTCTTCGACATTGCGGTTGTTGGCGTAGTCGGCGAGGACCGGTAGGATATCGGTCCTGAAACAGGCAGGAAGCCGTTGGAGCGGACTCGGTGATCCGGGTCCGCGGAAGAGCAGGCCGGGGAAGTGAACCCGGTCTGGAGGTGTCAAGAATGGCCGATCCTCTATCCATCCATGGGATTCATCCGGCCCACCCGGTCAACCCTGCGGACAAGACCGCGCCGGCCGGGAGGGCGATGAGCCCGGACGGCAAGAGTTTCGAGAACTGCCTGCTGGAGAGCCTGGAGCAGGTCAACCGCCTTCAGCAGGAGGCCACGCAGGGCGTTGAGAAGGTGGTAACCGGCGAGACGGAGAATATTGCCGAGGTGTTCAGCGCGGTGCGGAAAGCGGATGTGGCTTTCAGCATGCTCATGGAGATGCGCAACAAGCTGGTGGATGCCTACCGGGAGATACAGCAGATGAGGATGTAGGAAGAGCTTTCAGCGGTCAGCGTTCAGCTTTCAGCGATTGGCTTTGGATGAGCGGCCGCTGATAACCGAGCGATGGACCTTGCCGGCTGACTGCTGATCGTTAACCGCTGCCCGGTATCGGGAGGCTGATGGAAATGGAGTTCCTCAGAAAACTTGTCCTCCAGACTCAGGAGCACCTGAAGGGGCTGACGCCTTCGCAACGGCTCGCGATCGGTTCCTGCGCCGCGTTGATCGTGGTGTCGTTGCTGTGGCTGGTTCAGTGGGGTTCGCAGGCGGAGCTGGTTCCGCTGCTGGATCAGCCCATCACGGCCGCGGAGTTGGCGCCGATCGAGCAGCGGCTCAGCGCCCTTGGCATTGAGCACAAGGTGGTGGGGGAAGTGGTCATGGTGCCGGCGGAGAAGCGCGCCCGGCTCCTGGCTCAACTCACCGAAAGCCAGGCCTTACCCAAAGACATCAGCATCGGCCTGGACAAATTGATCAACGATAACAACGTGTGGGTCAGCCAGGAGCAGCAGGCCTGGCGCCGCACGGTGGCCTTGAGCAACGAGCTGAGCAAGATCCTGCGCGAGTTCAGCGGCGTGCAGGAGGCTCGTGTGTTGCTCGACCGGGCCATGAAGCGGACGGTGACCGGTCCGCCGATCACGCCGACGGCCAGCGTATTCGTCAAACTGGCCCCCGGGGAAACCTTAACCAAGGAGCGTACCTTCGCGATTGCCAGCCTGGTGAGCCGGGCGGTGGCCGGCCTGGATATATCCAACGTGGCGGTCACGGATGCGCGGACCAACCGTTCGATGAGCGTGCCGTCGAAGGACGACGCCTCGGCCTTCGGGGCGGACGAACTGGAGCTGTTGGCCAAGAAGGAAGAGCACTACGCCAGGAAGATTCGCGATCTGCTGGCCAATATTCCGGGCTTGCTGGTGGAGGTTCGGGCGGAGCTGGACCCGGAGAACCGCAAGGAAACGCGGCAGGAGTACAGCAAGCCCTACGCGGTCACGGACGAGACGGAGAGCACGATTCAGGATCGGTCCGTGCAGGCAGGGGGGCCGGGCGTAGTGCCCAACACCGCCAAGGTGATCGGCTCGACGGGGCCGATCGATCGGATGGAGAAGAACACCAACAAGGCCACCTATGAAACCAAGACCACAGCGATTGTCACCACCGAGTCGCTTCGGCACGGGATCAAGCGTTTGTCGGCATCGGTGAACGTGCCGCGCAGCTATCTGGCGGCCATTTTCCGGAACGCCAACAACGGCAAGGAACCCAGTGATGCGGAACTGAAGACCGCGGCGCAGGAAGAGCTCGAAAAGATCGCGGAGATGGTTCGGACGGTTCTGGCCGTCAAGGATGACGCGGATGCGGTGGCGGTGCAGTGGTTCCACGACGATGCCCTGGCGCCGGCCGGCATCGCCATGTCCGAGACGCCGATCGGCGGGGATCTGTTCACGTTCATGCGGCTGTATGGCGGGAAGGCGGGCGTCGTGGCGCTGGGAGCGCTGAGTCTGCTGATGATGCTGATGATGGTTCGCAAGGTGGGCGAAGGGCCGGTGCTGCCGGGCGAGGAGCCTCCGAAGCTGTTCGGACGGTCCGCGGGGAAGAAGGGGAAGAACCAGGAGGAAGGCGAGGAGGAGACAGATCAGTCGACGCTGGTGATGGGCGTGCCTCCGGTGGGCGAAGCGGCCCTTCAGGAGCACCTCCTCGTGGGCCGTGAGGTGGACGAGAGCACGTTGCGCATCCAGCAGGTGGTCGAACAGATCGGTAACATGGTCAAGGATGATCCCAAGGCGTCCGCGGAAATCCTGCAGCGCTGGATTGAGGCTGAGAAACCGTAGCCGTGGCCAAACGAACGCGACAACCCACAGAGGAACCGGTCCAGGAATACCGAGGCCTGACCAAGGCCGCGGTGTTGCTGCTGGCCGTCGGCCCGGAACTGGCCGGCGTGATACTCAAGCAGATGGATCGCGAAACGGTGGAGGACCTGACGCGCGAGCTGGCGTCGCTGGGGCCGGTGCCGGCGGAGATCCGCAACAAGATCCTGGAGGAGTTCTACAACATTGCCCTGGCCAAGCAGTATGCGGCTGAGGGCGGGTTGGCGTATGCCCGGTCCGTGCTCGAAAAGGCGATGCCCAAAGAGGACGCCAGCCGGATCATGCAGCAGATCGAGCACCAGGTTCACCAGCAGCCCTTCAGCTTCCTGCAGAAAGCCGAGACGCACAACCTGCTGACGTTCATGCAGGACGAGCATCCGCAGACCATCGCGCTCATCCTGGCCCACCTGCCCAGTTCGAAGGGCAGTGAAATTCTGGCCGGGCTGCCGCCGGCCAAGCAGATCGAAGTGGTGACCCGCGTGGCGAACATGGAGCAGACCAACCCGGAGGTTATCCGGGAGGTGGAGCAGGGGCTGGCCCAGCGGCTGGCGGGCATCGTTTCGCAGCGGTTTCAGAAGGTGGGCGGCGTCGAGGCGGTGGCCCAGATGCTTAACCTGACGGACCGGTCGACCGAAAGGGGCATCCTCGAGGCGCTGGGCACCGAAGATCCCGAACTGGTTGAGCAGATCCGTCGGTTGATGTTCGTGTTCGAAGACATCCTGCTGGTCAACGACAAGGGCATCCAGGCGGTTCTCAAAGAAATTGATCACGATGAACTGGCCCTGGCCCTGAAGACCGCCAGCCCCGAGATGAAAGAGAAGATCTTCAGCAACATGTCCGAGCGGGCGGCCCAACTGATCCAGGAAGAGATGGAATACATGGGACCGGTGCGGCTGAGCGATGTGGAAGCCGCCCAGCAGCGCATCGTGGACGTGGTGCGCAGGCTGGAGGACGCCGGCGAGATCGTGCTCCAGGGCCGTGGGGATTCGGAGATAATCGTGTAGGACGGATTGTGAAGGCAAGCCGCGCGCCGGGACGCAGACGCTTATGGGGCGGGAACGTCCGCGAGCATGAAAAACCATCGCCTGAGGGGATGCGTTGAAGAAACTTGGTGTCATAAAAGCCGAGACGATGCCCAAGCCGGAAGCGCTGGGGCTGCGGCCGTTCCATTTCAATGACGTCGCGTCCGAAGCACGGAGCATGGTGGAACACGCCCGGCGGGAGGCGGAGGCGATCAGGGCGGAGGCACGCAAGGCCGCGGCCGAAGCCGAGGCCCTGGTGAATCATGCGCGCGTGGAGGCGGAGGCGATCCGGGAGATGGGGCGTCGCGACGCTGAAGCCCTCCGCGAAGCGGCCCGGCAGGAAGGATTTCAGGCCGGATGGGAGGCCGGCCTGGAGGAAGGGCGGGCCCGGGCGCTGGCCGAGGCCAAGGACGATTTTGCGCAGCGTCAGGCCCACCTGGTGAATGCGTTTCGCAGCGTCATGGATACCGTGGAAAAGAGCCGCGCCGACTGGCTGGCGGCGGCCCGACAGGACCTGGTCGAACTGGCCATGGCCATCGCGCGACGGGTGGCGCGGCACGTGGGGCAGCGGGACCGCGATGTGGTGCTGGCGAACCTGGAGGAAGCGGTACGGCTGGTCGGGGCCCGTTCCGACGTGACCATCGCGGTGAATCCGGCCGATGCCGAGGCAGCACGGTTATTCGCCCAGTCGCTGCTCGATCTCAAGGAGCACTGGGAGCATATTCAGGTAGTCGAGGAGCCGGAGGTCTCGCCCGGGGGCTGCCAGGTGCACTGGAACAGCGGTTCCGTGGACGCGACGCTGGAGACCCAACTGGATCGGATTGAGGAAGAGCTGAGAGCGGAATAAAGAGCGGGTGGAGGCTTGAAGGCGCGGTGGCCGGTCCGCCGGTTGAGCGGTACGGGTGATGCGGATCCAGGGTGGCGATGGCGGTCAATTTTTTTGCGGATGAAATCGAGCGCGTCAACCGGCTGTCCGCGCCGGCCATGATCGGCCGTGTTTGCGACGTGACCGGCTTGACCGTCACCGTGTCCGGCCTGCCGGCGCCGGTTGGGTCGTTGTGCCGGATCGAGACTCAAAGCGGGGGCATGGTGGAAGCGCAGGTGGTCGGTTTCCGCGACGACCGCGCGTTGCTCATGCCGCTGCGCGACACGCTGGGCATTGCCCGCGGCGACGAGGTGGTTTCGTTGCCCGGAGGGGCCCGCGTGCGGGTGAGTGAACGCCTGCTGGGCCGGGTCATCGACGGGCTGGGACGCGTCATTGATGACGGCCCCCGCGTGTACGCGGATGCTTACTACCCTGTGTATCGCGAAGCGCCCCGGGCGCTGTCCCGGCCGCGGATTCGCGAGCCGATCGGCAGCGGCATCCGGGCCATCGACGCCATGCTGACCATCGGCCGGGGCCAGCGCATCGGGCTGTTCGCCGGCACCGGCGTAGGCAAGAGCGTGCTCATGGGCATGATCACCCGCTACACCGACGCGGACGTGGTGGTGGCGGCGCTGATCGGCGAACGCGGCCGGGAAGTCAACGACTTCATCGAGAAAGACCTCGGGCCGGAGGGCCGGCGCAAGACGGTGATGGTGCTGAGCACTTCGGACGAATCGCCGGTGCTGCGCGTGCGGGCGGCATTCGTGGCCACCGCGGTGGCGGAATTCTTCCGCGATCGCGGCAAGAACGTGCTGCTGCTGATGGATTCGCTGACCCGCATGGCCATGGCCCAGCGCCAGATCGGGCTGGCGGCCGGGGAGCCGCCGGCCACGAAAGGGTATACGCCCAGCGTGTTCGGCCTGCTGCCGCAGTTGCTGGAACGCGCCGGCCGGACCGAGCACGGCAGCGTGACCGGGCTGTACACCGTACTGGTCGAGGCCGACGACATGAATGACCCGGTCGGCGATGCGGCCCGCGGCATTCTCGACGGCCACATCTGGCTTTCGCGCACGCTGGCCAGCAAGGCCCATTATCCGGCCATCGCCGTGACCGACAGCATCAGCCGTGTGATGAGCGACGTGGTGGACGAGGAGCACGCCAAGGCCGCCCGTGTGGTCATGCGGACCCTGGCCACCTGGAACGAGATCGAGGACCTGGTGAACATCGGGGCCTATGCGCCGGGGTCGAACCCGACGTTCGATGCGGTGATCCAGACCCGGCCGGCGGTAGTGGGATTCCTGCAGCAGGCGGTGGGCGAGAAATCGACGTTTGCCGAATCGCGGGACCGGCTGCTGGCGGTGGCTCGGCAGATCGAGGACACGACGGCCAAGCTGACCAAGACTTCGCCAAGGGGAAAGTGAGAAGGTGAGAAGGTGAGAAGGTGCGAAAGTGCTAGGGTGTGAGGGTGTGACGATGCGAAAGGATGACCCGGTGGAGTAGCGCAATTCTTGCGGCAGGAGAGGCAGGATTTGCGCGCGAGAAGACCCGGGAAAGTGCCGTAGATGAGTGAGTGAAGAGTCCGTTGTCAGTAGTCAGTTTTCAGGAGTCAGTTGTTGGTTGGGCTTCCGTCCTGGGAATCCACGCCGGTGCGTGTGTCAGTTACGTCGGCTTTTCCGTTTGGTTGGCATTGGCGAAGGTCGCATGACTACTGACCAAAGGACCAAGGACTAAGGACCAAGGACAAAGAACCAAGAACCAACTACTAACCACTGACAACTGACCACTGACAACTGACAAAAGTAGGAACCACCGGTGGCCAAACGCTTTATCTTCCGCTACGAGACGCTCCTGAAGCTCCGCCGGCAGCGCGAGGATCATCACAAGCGCATTGTGGCCGAGCGGGTACGGCAGTTGGTGGCCGCGCGGGAGCGGCTCAGCGCCCTGCAGGGACAAATTGCCGAGGAGGAGGCCGCCATTCGGGCCGGGCAGGAGCCGGGCACGGTGGACATGCAGCAGATTATCCGGCATCGCCACTGGCTGGGGCGCCTGCAGCGCCAGGTGCTGGAGGCCCAGGGGGCCATCCGGGCGCTGGAGGATCGCCTGGCCCAGGAACGGGCCGCGCTGGCCGAGGCCGTCAAGCAGCGCAAGATCCTCGACAACCTCCGGGAGCGGCGATTGGAACGCCACTTGCAGGAGGAAAACCGCCGCGAAACGAACGCCGCCGACGATCTCACGACGGTGCGGTATGTGTACGGGCAGGAAGTGAGAAGTGAGAACTGAGAAGTGAGAAGTGAGAACGGACTGTGGATGTGATGAGGCTTGTTGAGATAGGGCAGCCGGGGAGGATGCGCCTAAGCCGCGGGACGGATTCGGCGCGGACTGTCTCCGCAGTTCTCAGTTTTCAGTTCTCAGTTCGCGGTTCTCTGAGGAGGGCCGGGTGAGGGAGCGTCGATTCGCATGAGGCGCGTCTATCACATTCTGTCACTTGTGGCCCTGATCGCCCTGTTCGCGTTGGGCGGGTTCGTTGGCTTTCTCTTCGCCAGCGGACGGCTGAACGCGGAACGGCTGGATCAGATCGCCATGGTGCTGCGCGGGGAATTTGCCCGGCCGGCAGCCCCCGCGACACAGCCGGCAACCCAGCCCAGCACGCCGGTTCCGCCTTCCCGGGCGGAGATGGAACGGCTGGCGATGGAGCGGGAGTTCCTGCAACTGGTGAGCGAGCGGGCCCAGCGCGAGATGGAGCAGCGGCGGGCACTGAATCAGCGGATTGAACTTGACGTGATGCGCCGGATGGAGGAGTTGGAAGCCCGGCGGCAGGAAGCCCCGGTAATGGGCAATGTCCGGCCGGTGGCCCGGCCGACCGCCTCCAACGAGGGATTCGAGAAGCAAATAGAACTGTTCGAGACGCTGGACCCGCGGAAGGCACGCGAACTGCTCATGCAGCGCAAGGACCCGGACGCGGTCCAGGTGCTCGCGCGGCTGGAGCCGATGCGCGTCAAGAAGATCGTGGACACGTGCAAGAGTGAAACGGAAATGGCCTGGATCGGGAGGATCCTGAACCAGCTTCATAACATGGACACCGAAACGGCGAACGGCGTGGATGGTCCGAACGCCTCCTCCAGGTGAGGATGATGTCCCAGGTACTCACGGCGCAGGCCGTCACGTCGGTGACAGCGCCCTCGGCGCGAGAGGCGTCGGCCTCGAAGAGAACGGGCGAGCGATTCGCCGCCCTCTTCGAACGCGTCCAGACCTCGCGCCGGAGTTGGCGAGCGCCCGCGGCTGCGGATCGCATGAATGTCGATGCGCCTGAATGCCGCGCCGACTGCACGGGGGCGATGTGCAGCCGGAGTGAAACCGCCCGGCCCGAACAGCCGGATGAGAGGCTCGCGGCCGGGAAGATGAGCGCGGAAGAATCCCCGATGACCGAGCCAGAGGGCCGGCCCGCGGTGTCGCGGGAAGAGGAGCCCGCACAATCGAGCGAGGAGACATCGCCGGATGTCGTCGCATCAGCGCCTTTTCCGGAGTTGCCGGCCGGACCGGATGTTGCGACAGCGAACCCCAATGCCGGGGAATCGAGCGGTCAGCAGCCCGATCAGCAGCATGGTCAGCGGGAACTGGTCATCCTGAATCCCCAGGCAGGAGTCGAAGGGGACCAGGTTGCCCCGGAAGGCGCTCAGACAGATTCGACGGAAGCTTCCGGCCAGAAGGCCGCGCCCCATTCCGCCGTGGTATCCGCCGGACTTTCTCAGTCATTGCCCGGCAGGCCGGTCTCCGCACCGGCAACGGCGCAGGGTTCGGAGAACGCCACGGGCACGATGGCGCCGCAGTGCGCCGCTCCCTGGAGTTCGCAGCCGACGGCAGCCATGCCCTTTATGGGCGACGAGGCGAAAGAGGGATGGTCCGGGTTGCCCGGCGAGGCTTCCGAAGCGCAAGGCCAGCCTGCAGGTGAAACGCAGGCCCAGGGCAAGGCGCCTGAAACCGGCGAGAGCTTTCAGGTGGTGCTCGCTCACGCCGGCCGGGGGCGCGCGGCCGCCACGGTGCGACACATCGGACTGACGCCGGCGGAGGCGACGGCTGACCCGACGAAAGGGCCGATCGAGGTGAACGGCCCGAACGGCCCGGAGGAGCTGGCCCGCGTGGTGCGAGCCCAGGTAGGTGCGCGTCACTCGAACATGATGCTCCAGCTTGATCCCCCTGAGCTGGGTCGGGTGCGGGTGGATGTGAAGATGCATCAGGACGTGCTGACGCTGCGGTTTCAGGCGGAAACTGAGGCGGGGCACGATGCCATCGCCGGGCGCATTCGTGAATTGACCGGCGCGCTGGAGGGACAGGGCATCCGGCTGGACCGGGTGGAAGTGGAATATCGTCCGACACCCGACAATCAGCGCGAAGAGCAGTCGCCGCAACAGCAGGGCGGGCAGGAATGGAAAGAGCCGGGGCATACCGACCACAGAGAACAGCCCGAGGCCCGGCAAAATCCAGCTTTCCATCATGCTTCGGGCCCGGACGGACAGTCCCCGGCCACAGGTATGCAGGACCGCGCGGATTCGTCGGCGACCGCCGGGGTGGATGTAGTGGTGTGAGACGCTCACTAAGGTGAGATCGGGAGATCGGCAATGCAGGTGTCAGCGGCAGCCAGCACGGGACAAGCCAGCGCGGTTACTAATAATCGTGGCATGTCGGCGCTTTCCAGCGAGGACTTCATGAACCTGCTGATCAAGCAGCTTCAGCTTCAAGACCCGATGGAGCCGATGGGCAACGAAGAAATGATGAAACAAATGGCCATCATCCGTGAGTTGGAGATGAACACGCGGCTCACGGAACGGCTGGAGCAGCTTACCGATCAGCAGCGGTTCGGCTCGGCGGCGGTACTGATCGGCCGGCACGTGAAAGGTACGCTCACCGACGCCAATGGAAACAAGTTTACCGTTGAGGGCCAGGTGCAAAGCGTGGTGTTCACCTCCAAGGGTGAGATCATGCTGGAACTGGATACCGGGCAGACGTTGCCGCTGGCCAAACTGGAAGAAGTGAAGGATCCGCCCGCGGCTGCGGCTGCCACCGCCGGGGCCGATCCGGCCGCAAGCAACTCGACGGCAACCTCGACCGCTGCTGACGTAAAGACAAACGTGCTCAAAACCCTGCGCTCTCTGTTGTAAGAGGAGTGTCCTATGAGTCTGACCAGTGCGATGATGACCGGACTGACCGGGCTGAACGGCAACCAGATCCGGATTGACAACATCGGCAACAACGTGTCGAACATAAACACGACCGCCTTCAAGGGCGCTCGGGCCAACTTTGAGAACCAGTTCGCACTCACGCTGGCCGGCGGAACGGCCCCCAATGGCGCCAGCGGCGGGACCAACCCCTCGCAGATAGGGATGGGCACGCGCTTAAGCAGCGTTCAGCGGAATTTTTCGGGCGGTCCCATCGAGTCGACGGGCGTGCCCACGGACATGGCCATCGATGGGGCAGGCTTCTTCATCGTTCGCACTCCGACCTCGAACCAGGCTTACACGCGGGACGGAACGTTCAAGCTGGATGCCTCGCAAACGCTGGTCACCGGGCAGGGCTTCCCGGTGCTGGGGTACGGCGTGGACGAGAATTTCCAGATTTCGCCCGGCAGACTGACAAGCCTCACCATACCGCTGGGAGCCATGGCCGCCGCCCGCGCCACTACTCGGGCGTTCATGGACGGCAACCTTAACGCCAGCGGAGCCATCGCCACCCAGGGCTCCATTCACACCACGCAGGCGTTCGTTGACGGCGGAGGGGCTCCGGCCACGGGCGCCACGCTTCTGACCGACCTGTACGATCCGGCCTCGCCGGGCAATCCACTCTTCCAGGTGGGTAATACCATCACGGTGGACAGGGTCAGCAAGGGCGGCCGCGAACTTCCTCCCGCCACCTACACCGTGACGGACACCAGCACGCTGGACGATTTCGCCAGTTTCCTCCAGAGCAGCCTGGGCATTAACACTGATCCGGCGGTCGGAGGCACGCCGGGGGTTCGAGTCAGCACCACCAATCCCCCCGGGGTGGGCGCCCTGGTCATCGAAGGCAACCCTGGCGCAGACAACAACCTCACCATGGACTTCTCGTCCATCCGCAGCAGCAATGCGAACGCTCCCACTCCCTTTGCCGTGACTTCCCAACAGGAGGCCAACGGCGAGAGCGTCTATACCAGCTTGATCGTCTACGATTCGCTGGGTACCCCCGTGCAGGTGGACTTGACCATGACGCTGGAGAGCAAATCGGACGCGGGCAACACCTGGCGGTTCTACGCCACCAGCAACGATGATACCGGCCCTGGTTCGGTGGTGGGCACCGGGACGCTGACCTTCGACCCGGATGGGCGACTCATCTCCGTCCAGGATAACACGCTCCAGATCTCCCGTACCGGTACCGGGGCGGTCACGCCGCTGAGTGTCACCCTTGATTTTTCCAATGTCACCGGCCTGACCAGCGCGAATTCCTCGCTGATCTCGCCCCTGCAGGACGGATATCCGTCAGGGGTATTGACTGATTTTTCCGTGGGGACGGATGGCGTGATCACCGGCTCGTTCAGCAACGGCCTGAACCGCACGCTGGGCCAGATCGCGTTGGCTACATTCACCAACCCGGAAGGATTGGTGGTGGACGCGAACAACACCTACCTGGTGGGGCCGAACTCCGGGGAAGCGATGATCTCGGCGCCGCAGAGCCTGGGGGCGGGGCGGGTAGTTTCCCATTCGCTGGAATTGAGCAACGTAGACCTTACCCGCGAATTTATCGGACTTATCACGGCATCGACCGGGTTTTCCGCCTCGGGACGGATCATCACCACCTCAAACGATCTTCTCAATGAATTGCTGATGATAGCCCGATAATAAGGATGCATGATCGTTCTGACGCGACTGAACGGTTCCCGCTTCGTGGTCAATGCGGAGATGATCCGTACCGTCGAGCAACGGCCGGACACCACGCTGGTTCTGGTTAACGGCGAGACGTTGATCGTGAAGGAATCCATGGAGGACGTGGTCGCAAAGGCGATCGAGTACGGGCGAATGATCCGGATGTTCCAGCCGTGAGGCAGGTATGATTGATCGAGCCACGCTGCTGGGAATTTCCGTCACACTGGCGCTGGTGATATGGGTGGCCTGCGAAGGCGGGCTCGGCGGGCTGGCCTCCTTATGGCAGACGCACTCGCTGCTCCTGGTGGTGGGCGGGGCGGTGTTCACGACACTGGCCGCCACGCCGGGCAGGCACTTTTGCGCGCTGGGCAGCGTGCTGCGAAACGCCGTTGCGGTCCGCACCCGCGATCCGGAAGAACTGATTGCAACCCTGGTAGGACTGGCCCATACCGCCCGGCGGGAGGGCCTGCTGGCTTTGGAGAAACCGGTTGAACTGCTGGAAGACGGTTTCCTGAAGCGGGCGTTGCGGATGGCCGTCGATGGTGTCGACGCCCGCACGATCGAGCAGGTCTGCCGGACGGAGCTGGAGAGTACCGATCTGCGCCATGCCTGTGGGAGCGGCATGTTGGCGTCGATGGGACGGGCGGCGCCGGTTTTCGGGATGATCGGCACGCTGATCGGGCTGGTATTCATGCTGGGGCGGCTGGACGATCCAGCGCAAATCGGGCCGGGCATGGCCGTCGCGCTGCTGACGACCCTGTACGGGCTGGTGCTGGCAAACGTTATCTGTCTGCCGTTGGCCCGCAAATTGACTCATCGCAGCAGTGAAGAGCTGTTGAACAAGACGATGGCGATGGCCGGCGTGCTGGCCATCATGGCGGGAGATCATCCCCGGCTGGTAGAGCAGAAACTCCGGGCATATTTGCCTGCTCCGCGCGAGGAGGCCCTTCCGGCGCCGGCCCCGGCGGCGCAGGCGCGCCGGAGAGGACTGGCCGAGGTCTTGAGGCCCGTGGCGGTTCTGGGACGCGGGAAGAGGGCGGCCGCCACGGTCCTGTCTCAGGCGGCCGTTAAACCTCCGGCAAAGCAGGGAACGGGTGAGCAGCGGCCGGAGGGCAAGAAGGAAGCGGCCTCGCCTGAACGGGCGGTACGGCGCCCGGCCGCACCAGCAGTACGGAACGCTCCGACTGGAAACGGCAGGAGCCTGGTTGCCGGTCATTCGGAATAGAGGTCGCATGTTCTGGGCGAAACGGCTCAAGTTTGATAACGATGGGGCGTCGTGGGCGCTGCCCTTCGGCGACCTGATGTCGTTGTTGCTGGCCGTCTTCGTCATGATCGCCGCCATGAGTGAACTGCGCGCGGGTCGGCGGTTTGAGACGGTTGGGCATTCGGTCAAGAGCGCGTTTGGTTTCCAGACGCCGGCGGGAGGGAATGGACACGCTTCGACCGCTTCCCAGGCGAGCATGCTCGAGCGGTTGGCGGCGGGGCTGGGGCACTCCACAACGGTTCGGCTGGCCGGCCCGACGGAGGAGCCCCTGGGGCCATGCGAGCTGATCGCCGACGGCGACCGTTTGGTTATCCGCATGGCGGCGGCGGAATCATTTATGGGACCTACCGCGATTCCATCGCCGCATACACGGAAGCTCCTGGCCGTGATAGCCGATTATCTGCAAGAGGGGCAGGCGCGCCTGGAGGTCCATGGTTATGGGCCAGAAGGCGTGTTGCCCCCCGGACTGCCGTATCGGGACGGGCTCGATGTGGCCTGCGAACGCGCCCGGATGGTGGTTCGCGAGTTGACGCAGGCCGGCGTGGCGGAGGGACGGCTTTCCGTCGCGACATTCGCAGATTCGGGGTGCGGGCGGGGATTTGAGATCGTCGTGCACGCCAGCCCGGCGGCTGCCCGGAAAGACAACGGCAAGGAAAGGGCGGACGTGAAACATGGCTGACGAGAAGAAAGCGGAAGCAGCGGTGGAGCAGAGCTCCGGCAAGTCTTCGAAAAAGAAAACGCTGGCGATGGGGGGCGTGCTGCTCGGGATCATGGCGGCCGAGGCCCTGGTGGTGGTCTTCGTGGTGAAGCACTTTACCGGTGGTCCCGCGACCGCGGAGGCCGCGCCGAGTCACGGCATTGTGGCTACCGAAGGCGAGAAGAAGCCGCGGGAGGTGGAGGTTGAGGTTGTGCGGCTTCGGGCCCAGAATGAGCGTTCGCAGCGGCACATCACATACGATCTGGTCGTGTTCGCAAGCGTCTTGGACACCAACAAGGAGAAGGTGGAAGAGGTTCTTCAGCGGCGCAAGAATACCATTCAGGATCGGTTGTCGCGCATTGTGCGGGCTGCCGAGCCCGAGCGGTTTTCCGAGCCCGACCTGCGCTCGTTGCGCAAGCTGTTCGAGGCGGAACTGGGCCAGCTCGTGGGTGACGAGGGATTGATTCAAGAGGTGTTAATCCCTACTATCACCTCAAGCGAATACTGAGCTTGGCCGGCATGTGGAGCGCATGTCGGCACCGGTCAGAAGGCCAGGATGGCGAATAGACTCAGGAGGAGTGTGGACCGGCCATGGCAGAACATCCCGATGAAGGCCTGTTGAGCCAGGATGACATCGACGCCGCATTGGCGGCGGCGGGGTTATCCTCCGAAACGAACGCAGCCTCGGCCCCGGACCCCCAACCGACTGCGGGCCCCCAGGATCCCCCGGCTGAGGATACGCCTGTGGATGCGGCCGGGCAGCCCGTTGACGAGGCGGCCCAGCCTGCGGCCATTGAGGAGGCCCCGGCGGCTCAGACCACGGCTATCGAGGAGACCCCGGCGGCGGATCCTTCAGCCAGGCTCTCTCCGTTCCAAATCCCCGAATTGGCGACCGATGGCGGCGACTCTGAGCAGATCCAGGGTATCGATCTCCTGCGCGATGTCGAACTGGACGTCAAAATCGAGTTGGGGCGCAGCCGGATGCTGATCGATGACGTCTTGCGCCTCGGAGAAGGATCGGTGGTGGAACTGGACAAGCTGGCCGGCGACCCCGTGGACGTGTTCGTGAACGACCGGCTGGTGGCACGCGGCGAGGTGCTGGTGCTCAACGATAATTTCTGTGTTCGCATCAACGACATCCTGAAAGAAGAGATGGACCAGGTGCAATGACCCGGTGAGAACGCAGGGGTGATTCAGTGAACAGGTGCGAAGGGAAACGGAGGGTGCCGGCCGGTGAGGCGTGGCCGTCGAGAGCGGCCAGCCTGGTTGCCTTCGCACTTCTGGCGGTGATGACGGCCGGAACGCCGGCATGGGCCCAGTGGGGTGATTCGACCGAACCACCGCAGCCGGCGGTTTCGCTGCCGCCCAAGGACATCCTGAATCCCGAGGTTGCGCCGGGGTCGGCCGGCGGTGCGAACAGGTCGCCGGTGCCGGAAGCGGAGCGTGAGATCCGCCGTCCGACGGAAGATGCCGGAAGCGAGGCCGCGCGGGCTGCCGGACAAGCGTCGCCGGACGATGCGGGTGACAAGCGGGAATTAACTCGGCAGGGGGGGGGCAGGGGCTTCTGGCGGGCGAGCGACTTCCTGCCGTTGGCCATCGTGTTGGGCTTGGTGGCGGTGGCCGCCTGGGTGGTGAAGCGGTACATGCCTGCCCGACGGCTGATGACCGGGGCCGGGGCGATGGAGATCGTGGCCCGAATGCCCCTGAGTTCCAGGCAGAGCCTGGTGCTGGTCAAGATGGGCCGACAGATGGTGCTGGTGGGCGTCTCGCCGGAGCGGATCAACCCGATTTGCCTGGTGGATGACCCGGACCAGGTGGCGGACTTGATGGGGCGGATCGCCAGTCAGACGCCGAATTCGGCCACGGCCGGATTCAGGCAATCGCTTGATCAGCAGGCGGACGCCTTCGTGGAAACGGATGAGGAGCCTGTCCTCCAGGGCACCGGCGGAGTCCGGAGCCTTTTGGAGAAAGTCAGACGGTTGAGCAGGAACGAGATCGCTTAGGTTGAGGAGAGGTCGAATAGCGCGGAGGAACGCTGGGAACGTGGGGAGCGTGGCGATTGGGCTTGGATCTTTAGATCTGAAATCCAACGCTGTTCTCTCCGTGCCGGCGTAGAACAAGCGGGTCAGGATTTGTTCTCTTGACCGATTTCTCCGCATTCTCCACGGCCTGCGTGATCTCAGCACTTCATCCTGTCGCCCTGGAATGTGGGCGTAGCCCGCACTGAGGCTCCGTGGTGAGGTCTCAGGCGAATAGTTGAACGCGGCGGAGTTCGCGCATGTGGGAGCATGGAGGCTCGCGGTGGTTAACGACCGTGGCGCTGGTCCTGGCGCTGCCGGTCGTGCTTTGCGCGCAGACCCCGGCTCCGGCGAACCCGGCGGGGAGCGGCCTTTCCAGCGGGGCTGCGTCCGGGACGGTGGACAACCCGCTGGGCATTCCGGACCTTACCCGGGTGCTGCCGGCCGCCAATACGCGGGAGCAGGTAAGCACCAGCCTGCAGATTTTCGTCATCATGACGGTGCTCTCGCTGGCACCGGCCATCCTGATGATGACGACCTGTTTCACCCGGATCATCATCGTGCTGGGCCTGCTGCGCCAGGCCATCGGCACACAGCAGCTTCCGCCTGGCCAGGTGATGGTAGGCCTGTCGTTGTTCATCACCTTCCTGGTGATGGCTCCGACCTATGACCGGATTTGGCGCGACGCGGTTCGTCCGTGGCTGGACAATGCCCCCGGCATGACCCAGTCCCGGGCCCTTGCGGTGGCCGAAAGCCACATGCGCGACTTCATGTTCTCGCAGATCGAGCGGACGCAGAACGAGGAGGACATTTTCCTCTTTCTGGAGTACAGCCAGAAGCGTGAGATTCCCGTGGCCGAACGAATCACTCGGGCCGACGTGCCCACACGGGTGCTGATCCCGGCGTTTATCCTGAGCGAGCTGAAGACGGCGTTCGTAATGGGGTTCCGGATTTACCTGCCGTTTCTGGTCATCGACATGGTGATCGCGACGGTGCTGATTTCGATGGGCATGCTGATGCTGCCGCCGGTGATGGTGTCGCTGCCGTTCAAGCTGCTGTTGTTTGTGCTGGCGGACGGGTGGCATTTGGTGGTGGGGTCGCTGTTGAACGGGTTTGCGGTGTAAAGGCGGCGAGGGTCGGGTCAGTAGACCCGGCCTGAAGTGAGAAGTGAGAAGTGAGAAGTGAGAGAAGGACAGTAAGGGGTCATGAGAGGGCCGAGGGCCGAGGGGCGAGGGCCGAGGGTGGCGCGGCACGGGCATGTCCGGCCGGACGATCGCTCACCGGTTCCCTCTATCCTTCTGTCCTCTTGTCTCCTTGTCCCCTTGTCTCCTTGTCCCCTTGTCGCCCGCTCGCCCGTTGCGCGTCCGGCAAAACCAGGGAGGTCGGGGCATGACCGCCGCGGAAGCCTTGGACCTGGGCCGGGATGCGCTGCTGATGGTGCTGATCGTGTCGGCGCCGATTATGGGCATCGGCATGCTGGTCGGGCTGGTGATTTCGCTGTTTCAGTCCATGACCCAGCTCCAGGAGCAGACGCTCAGTTTTGTACCCAAGATCGTGGCCATGGTGGGCGTGGCGATTGTTCTGATTCCGTGGTTGGCCGATCGGCTCATCGCGTATGCGCAGGAGATGCTGGGCGAGTCGCCGTTTTAGGAGTTCTTTGACGTGAGTTGGCCGCCGGCGGATCGCCGGTGCCCCGGGATTGCGTAGTTCAAACGGCCGACGACGTCGGCTGCAGGAAACCATCGATGCCCTGGAGGATCTTCGAAGTCTACACGGCCTTGCCGGCCTTCCTGCTCGTGCTGTCGCGCGTGGCGGGCCTGATGCTGGCGTCGCCGCTGTTCTCCGGCACGATGCTGCCCACGCCGATCAACGTGATCCTGGCGCTGGCCATATCGCTGTCCATCTTTCCCCTGATGGCCGGCGGGCTGGTGGTGCCGGTGACGCTGGGGTCCGCGGCGGCGGGGATGGCGGGCGAACTGGCCATCGGGTTGGTGCTGGGGCTGGGCGTGACGCTGGTGTTTACCGGGGCCCAGGTGGCGGCGCAATTGATCAGCCAGCAGGCCGGTATCGCCCTTGGCGAGGTGTTCAACCCGATGATGGAGTCGAGCAGCACGGAAGTCTCGCAGCTCTACTTCCTCGTGGCCATGGCGGTCTTCCTGGCAGTGGACGGGCATCATGCGCTGATACGGGCCCTGCTGGACAGCTTTGCGACTATCCCCCCGTTGGGTTTCAAGCCGGATGCCAGCTTGCTCGAACTGGTGGTGGAGCTGTTGACGCTCTCGTTCATCATCGCGGTTCGGGTCGGCGGCCCGGTGATGCTGGCCCTGCTGTTGGCCTTGCTGACGCTGGGGTTCATCTCCCGCACGATGCCGCAGCTCAACCTGCTCACGTTCGGATTTCCGCTGAAGCTGGCGCTGGCGATGTTCATGATGGCCGTCACGTTGATCTCGCTGGAGTCGATCCTGGTGGATGCGCTGGTGGAGGTGATGGATGGCGTGAGGGCAGGGCTGGGGATAACGGGGGCGGGGGGGTGAGCCGTGAGAAAGTGGGAACGTGGGAATGTGAGAATGTATGAGGGTGGGAACGTACGAACATGGCAACGGGGGGAATGGGGGAACGTCCGAGGGGGGAAGTGTGCGAAGGTGGAAATGTACGAAGGCGGGGGCGTGTGAACGCGGCTGGGAGTGATGAAGCGGCTGGCTGAGGGGCCGGCTAAGGAATAACTATGGCGGATACTGCACAGGAAAGGACCGAAGCCCCAACCCCGCGTCGGCGGGAAGAGGCGCGCAATCGTGGCCAGATCGCCAGGAGCACCGATCTGACCGCGGCGGCCGTGCTGCTGGGCGCGCTTGTCCTGCTGCACTGGATGGGGGGGGACATCCTCAGTGGCCTGCTGCAGGTCACCCGCGCGTGCCTGGACGCGGACGGCGCCGCCCTCACCGATCCGACCGCCTTGACCCTCACGCTGGCGCAGGTGTTCGGGGTGCTGGTCCGCATCGTGTTGCCGTTGCTGCTGGTCGTACTGGTGGTGGCTCTGGTGGCATCGTTTGCTCAGGTGGGCGTGCTGTTCACCCTGGCCCCGCTGACGCCGTCGGTGGACCGGCTCAACCCGATCAACGGCCTGTCGCGGATGTTCAGCGGCCGGGCGGTCGTGCACCTGCTGATGGGTATTGCCAAGATGGGCGTGCTGGCGGCGGTGGCCTGGTGGACGCTGTATCCGCGCGTGGAGCTGCTGCTGCAGGCGTCGGCCCTGCCGCACCTGTCCATGCTCGCCGCGGGGGCGGAACTGGTTTACACGCTCGGCCTGCGGATGGCCATTGCCCTGCTGGTCCTGGCCATCATCGACTACGTGTATCAGCGGATGCGCACCGAGAAGGACCTGCGGATGACCAAGGAGGAGGTCAAAGAGGAGATGAAGCGCATGGACGGCGATCCGATGATCAAACGCCGCCGGCGCGAAATCCAGATGCAGATGGCCATCCGGCGAATCAAGGCCGCGGTGCCCAAGGCGGACGTGGTGATCACCAATCCCACTGAGCTGGCCGTCGCCATCCAGTACGACGCGGCCACGATGAACGCCCCCAAGGTAACCGCCAAGGGCGCGAACCTGATGGCCAAACGCATCCGCGAACTGGCGATTGAGCACGGCGTGCCCATCGTCGAACGCAAGCCCCTGGCCCGGGCCTTGTACAAGACCGTGGAGGTAGGACAGGAGATCCCCGGGCAGTTTTACAAGGCGGTGGCGGAGATACTGGCGTATGTGTACGAGCTGACCGGCAAGAGTCGAAAACGCAGCCGGGCGGCGTCGCCCAGTATGAATTGAGTACTGAGTGCTGAGTGCTGAGTACTGAGTACTGAGTAGTGAGAAGTAAGAACTGAGAACTGAGAACTGAAAACTGAGGACTAAGAACTAACGAGATGGCGGGCGAGGCACTACTGCAATCACGACCTGTGCGCTTCCTGGAGCGAAACCGCGGCCTGTTGCTGCCGCTGGGCGCGACGGCGCTCATTTTCGTGTTGCTGGTGCCGCTGCCGCCGGCCCTGCTGGACATCTTCCTGTCCGCCAACATCACCATTTCGGCCGTGGTGATGCTCACGGTGATGTACCTGCACCGGCCGCTGGAATTCTCGTCGTTCCCCTCCTTGTTGCTGGGGTTGACGCTGCTGCGGCTGACGCTCAATACGGCCACCACGCGGCTGATCCTGACCAACGCCAGCGCGGGCACGGCCGCCGCCGGCCATGTGGTCGAAACCTTCGGCGAGTTTGTGACCGCCGGTTCACTGGCCGTCGGGGTCATTATTTTCCTGATCCTGACCGTGATTCAGTTCGTGGTGATTACCAAGGGCGCCACGCGTATCGCGGAAGTGGCCGCCCGCTTCACCCTGGACGGCATGCCCGGCAAGCAGATGGCCATCGACGCCGATCTGAATGCCGGCCTCATCGACGAGGCCGAGGCCCGCCGCCGCCGGGCCGAAATCACCGCCGAAGCGGACTTTTACGGGGCCATGGACGGTGCCTCCAAGTTCGTCCGCGGCGATGCCGTGGCGGGGCTCATCATTACGTTCATCAACGTGCTGGGCGGCATTTATGTCGGCATGGTCGAGCACGGCATGTCCATCATGGAATGCCTCGCAACGTTCACCAAGCTGACCATCGGTGACGGCCTGGTGGCGGCCATTCCCGCCTTCCTGCTGTCGGTGGCGGCCGGCATGCTCGTCACCCGCAGCAATGCGAAGTCCAATTTCGGCGAGGAAATCCTGACCCAGATGACCTCCCGGCCGGTGGCCCTGGTACTGGCCGCCGTGTTCCTGGGGTTCCTGTCGCTGACCCCCTTGCCCAAGCTGCCGTTGCTGCTCCTGGCGGCCGGATGCGGCGGCATCGCCTTTGCCATTACGAAAACCCGTTCGGCTGCCGCCGCCACCGCAACCGCCGCGGCCCAGGCTAAGGCCGCGCAGGCGGCCAAGCCGGCGGAGAAAGTGGAAAACCTGCTCTCCGTCGACCCCATGGAGCTGGAGGTGGGCTACGGCCTGATCCGGCTGGTGGATCGCAAGCAGGGCGGCGATCTGCTCGACCGCATCACCAATATTCGCAAGCAGGTGGCCAGCGAGCTGGGCATCATCGTGCCGCCCATCCGGGTACGCGACCACCTCCGGCTGGAACCGAACCAGTACGTCATCAAGCTCAAGGGGGTGGAGGTGGCCCAGGGCGAGTGCCTGCCCGGCTACTTGCTGGCCATCGACAACGGGCTGGTCAGCACCCCGATCATGGGCATTGAGACGATTGAGCCGGCTTTCGGGTTGCCGGCCATCTGGATCAGCGAGCAACAGCGGCCGGACGCGGAGCATCGCAATTACACCGTCGTTCCGTGCTCCAGCGTGCTGGCCACGCACTTGACCGAGGTGATAAAGCGTCACGCCGACGAGCTGCTCACCCGTCAGCAGACGCACAAGCTGCTCGACGCGCTCCGGGAGAAAGCGCCCAAGGCGGTGGACGACGTTATTCCGGAGGTCATCAAGGTGGGCGAGCTGCAGAGGGTTCTCCAGAACCTGTTGCGCGAGCGCGTGCCCATCCGCGATCTGGAAACCATCCTGGAAACCATCGCCGACTGGGCCCCCCGGACGCGGGATCCGGATATTTTGACGGAATATGCCCGGAACGCACTGGCAAGAAACATTTGCCAGATGTATAAGGATGCCTCCAATGTCGTTCGGGTGGTGACGCTCGACCCGAAGATCGAGGACCTGTTGAACGTTCATCTCGATCGCAGCGACCGCGGGACGTTCCTGAACCTTCCGCCGGCGACGCAGAAGCGTCTGGTGGAGGCCATCCGGGAACGGCTGGAGGCGGCCGCTGCCAGCGCGGGCGGGAACCAGGTTGTCGTACTGTGCTCTCCCCAGGTTCGGATGTGGGTTCGCCGGCTGATCGAGCCGAGTCTGCCCCATGTGCCGGTCCTGGCTTATAACGAAGTCGTTCGCGGCATCGAAGTTCGGTCACTGGGATTGGTGGTGCTAGCCGATGGACTTGAAAACGTACCAGGGTAACTCCATGGCCGAAGCCTTGGAGAAGGTCAAGAAGGATCTGGGCCGGGAAGCGGTCATCCTGCACACACGGACGGTCCGGCGTGGCGGATGGCTGGGGATTGGCGCCCGTACGGTGGTGGAGATCACCGCCAGCCGGAATGTGAACGTGCTGCACCCGGCCGAGCGGCGTACCATGCTGGCCCGCGAACCGGAACCCGAGCCCGAACCCCCGCCCGGTTTGGAGGCGTCGCGTGCGACTTATTCGGCTCCATCGCGTGCGACGCGCCTGGCATCATCGCGGGGGACTCGGTTAGCCCCGTCGCGTGCCGCCGGTTCGGGGCCCGAAGCGCCGATGGGAAAACAGGCCCGCACCACCGGCGGGAGTCAGTTGTCAGCGGGGGCGATTCCCTCGGGGTTGGCACGGCCAACATCGGAAGTGTCCGCCTTGGCCGGACCTGACCCGCGCATCGCGGCGGCCCTCCAGAGTGAGCTTTCCCAACTGTCGAGTTTCCGGGGCGAAATGGAGCAACTCCGGGCCATGGTGCGCGAGTTGCTCAACCGTCCCACTACGCCCGCTTACGGGCCCAATCCGGATGTTCCCGAGGAGCTGCGCGACTATTACACCCAGCTTCTCCAGAGCGAGGTGGCCGATGAGATCGCCCGCGACGTGATCGCCCGGGCCCAGACCCGGCTCGCCGAGTGCAAGGCCCGGTTGGCCGAACGCGCGGAGCAGAAGGGCGGCGCCGGGCCGAAGAACGGCCAGGAGGGCCGGCCGATGGAGGCGGTGCTCAAGGACCTGGTGCCGATCGTTCTGCTGGAGTCCATCGAGAAGTTGCTGCCGCCGACCGAGCCCATCCAGTTGTCTCCCGGCGGCCCCAAGCTGGTCGCCCTGGTGGGGCCAACGGGAGTCGGCAAGACCACTACCATCGCCAAGCTGGCCGCCCACTTCAAGCTGCGCGAGCGCAAGCGCGTCGGCCTGATTACGATCGACACGTATCGCATCGCGGCCGTCGATCAGCTTCGGGCGTATGCCGAGATCCTCAGCATCCCGTTGCAGGTCGTACTCACGCCGGCGGAGATGTCGGCGGCCGTGGAACTGATGCGCGATCACGACGTGGTGCTGATCGATACCTCCGGGCGAAGCCAGAACGACACCGACAAGCTGGCCGATCTCAAGACCTTCCTGGACGCCGCCCGGGAGGCCGCGGGACCGACCGCGGGGATGGAAACGCACCTGGTGTTGTCCTGCACGTCGCACCCGGGCCAGCTCATGCAGGTGGCCGAGAAGTTCGGCGTCCTGGGGATCGATCGCGCGGTGTTTACGAAGCTGGATGAGGCCGTGGGGCTGGGCGTGATCCTGAATGTCTCGCACCGGCTTAACCTGCGGCTTTCGTATCTGACCACCGGGCAGGACGTGCCCGAGGACATGGAGATCGGTCATCGGCGCCGTGTCGCCGAGCTGATTCTGAAGCGGGCCGAGATCAAGCTTGATTCCGCCCCGGTTGAGCACGTGGCGTAAACGCCGGGCGGCCTTGGCCGCCTCGGAGGTAAGAGGTGGGGAACGGGAGTGAGCCGGCGTCTTTGCCGGCTGTGGATGGCCCAAGGGTCGGCAAAGAGGCCGGCCGCTACACGGGATCGAGGTATGGAGGCCTGATATGGCCATCAACAACAGTCTCGGGGGAACCGACCAGGCCCAGCGTCTGCGGAACCTGGTGTTGCAATGCGAGCATGCGGCCGATGCCGGCCGGCATGCCCATGTCATTGCCGTGTGCAGCGGCAAAGGCGGAGTGGGCAAGACGCTCATCTCGGTCAATCTTTCCATCGCCCTGGCTGCCCGCGGGCATCGGGTCGCGCTGATCGACATGGACCTGGGACTGGCCAACGCCGATATCGTTCTGGGCGTTGAGCCCACCTGTACCTGGTCGGAAGCCCTGTCCGGCAAGCGCCCGGTGACGGATTGCATCATCCAGGCTCCCGGCGATATCGCCTTTATTCCGGGCGCGTCCGGGGTGGCCCGGATTGCCAATCTTTCCGAGTTCGAACGTCATCAGTTGCTCGCCCTCATGGAGCGGATCGAGCAACGCTACGACGTGGTCGTGCTGGACTGCGGGGCCGGCATTTCCCAGAACGTGATGGCCCTGGCCGCCTCGGCCGATACCGTCCTGGTCGTGGCCACGCCGGAGCCAACCTCGATCACCGACGCCTACGCGATGGTGAAGACCTTCAGCCGGATGGAGCGGGAAGGATACACCGGCAAGCCGGCAGGCACGGGCCATCCGGGCAGCCCGGCCTCGGGGCTGGGCATCATCGTCAACTATGCCGATACCCGCCGGGAGGGTCAGGAAACCTTCGAACGCCTGGCCGGCACTGCCGCCCGTTTTCTGCACATTCCCGTCAGCGACTACGGCTGCATCCTGCGGGATGACCACGTGCCGGCCGCCATTCGCCAGCGACGCCCGGTGGTGCTGCGTTATCCGCGCTGTCCGGCCAGCTCCTGCATCATGGCTTCGGCCATCAAGCTTTCATCCGAACTAGGCCGCCCAGGCAGCAGTCAAGGCCTATTTTATCGGGTCATGCGCATGTTCGTTTAATTTGGGAAGTTTGGTAAACCGGGGGTGACGGATTGCCGTTACATTCCCGGCTGGTTGCGTAGGAACGTGACATGATCAGGTTGTGTGGTGCCGCTCTGGGTTTCCTGGCCTTCAGTGTGACGACTTTTCTGGGCATCGCCGCGGGAAATACCGCCGAGGTGACGATTCGTCGGGCCGTAGGGGCCATGGTGGTATTTTGCGTGCTCGGACTTTGCACTGGCTGGGTCGCCAACCGGGTCCTGGATGAACATGCCTTGGCCAAGAGCCGTGAAATGTTCCCCAAGGAGCCGGAGGAAGAGGCCCCTGCCGAATCCGGGGAAGAGGCCGGGGAACCAGCCACAAGCTGAGAATTGTCACGTCCTATAGGTCAGCCGAAGCCGGGGGCTGCGCATACGTACGCGCAGCTTGGCGGTGGTCTCCAAAGGTTTTTGCGGGCATGGGCGAACCATGCCTGCCCATGGCTTCCAGAGGGGCCGGTGGAGAAGTCTGAAATGGCCGAGATGTGCGTTGATATCGGGGAAGTCTGGGCCGAGTACAAGCGGAGCGGGGGACGGGCACTGCGGAACCGCCTGATGGAGCATTATCTTCCGATCGTGCGTTACACGGCGGAGCGTATTGCGGCCAAGCTGCCCAACGAAGTGGATACTGAGGACCTGGTATCCGCCGGGCTGTTCGGACTGATGGATGCCATTGAAGCCTTCGATGTGAATCGCGGCGTCAAGTTTGAGACCTACTGTTCGCCGCGCATCCGGGGAGCGATTCTGGACGAGTTGCGCAACATGGACTGGGTGCCGCGTCTGGTTCGCAGCCGGGCCCACAAGCTCGAGAATGTCACCAAGATTCTGCGCGCGGAACTGGGTCGGACACCGACCGACGACGAGATTGCCGGGCGTCTGAACATGCCCGAGAAGGAGCTGAAAAAGCTGCTCCGGGATGCGACGGCGGTTTCGGTGGTGTCTCTGTCGCGCAAGTTCTATGACGACGACTCGACCCGCGAACTTCAGGAAGTCGACATCCTGGAGGACCGCCAGGGCCCCGATCCGTTTCTTGAACTGGCTCAGCGCGATCTGCGCGACGCCATCCTCGGCAGCCTGAGCCGTATCGAGCGGTTGATCCTGGTTCTCTACTATTACGAAGAGATGACCATGAAGGAAATCGGCGCGACGCTCGATCTCTCGGAGAGCCGGGTAAGCCAGATGCATTCGAGTATTCTGGCCCGTCTCACCAGCTACATGAACCACAAGGGCGAGCTGCAGTACGAGAAGTAGGATTCCGGGGCGGGTGCTCCGGGCACAGAGATCGGCAGCTTGAGAACGTGATGAAGGGGCATGGAGGATTCGCTCCTCGGTCCCGTGCCTGGCTGCGCGTATTTGGTCAAGCCTTGGCCGCCGGCTTTCCGATATGACTGTAATCGGATCCTCTGGTCCGTGGCGGACTTTTGCTCAGGAGCGCGGTGAGCCATGTCCACCCTGGGTTCCAACCTGGTCGGCTCTATCCTTCAGACACCCCTTGTCCAGGGCCAGCTTTCGACGCTGAGCGGAGCGGAGCGCGCACAGATCAGAGCCGCGCAGCGCCAGCAGGTGGCCGCCGCCTCCGAAGCCGACAGCACCGTGGACACAAGCGACAACAATACCCAGGTACACACCGATTCGGAGGGCCAGGGCAGCCAGGGACGGGCGTTCAGCGAGCAGGAAGAGAATCCGCAGACGCCGCCCGAACCCGCTGGGCCCGAGGGGGAGCATCTGATTGACCTGGAAGCATAACCCAGGCGAGTGACCAATGACCCAATCCCAATGGCCAAAGAAGGCCCGATGACGAATGCCCAAGCTTTCCGGCACAGGGGCCTTGCTTGTCATTCGGGCTTGGACGTTGGTCATTGATCGGTCATTGAGATTTGGCCATTCTTGCGTCAGCTCTTGCTGATGTGGCACGGATACATCGCGATGTGCTCGGCGATGTTGTCCGCGTATTTCTGCATGGCTTCCTGGATAATGGCCGGTTCATCGGCCTCGACGTCCGGATTCACCAGCGGGCCTTTGACGATCAGGCGGAAGTAGAAGTTCTTTCGGGAGACCACGAATCCCTGCAGGATCGGGGCCCCGCAGCGTAGGGCGATCTGCATGGTTCCGGTGAGAAACTTCTTCTCCTCTCCGAACATCTTCACCGTGACGGTCCGGAGGTGCGCGCCGCGGTCGCGTCCGACGTCCAGGGCGGTGCCGAGCACGTACCCTTCTTCGAAGCAGCGATACAACGCCCGCGGATAGGTGTCGGCGAAAAACATGCGGATGTCGCGGAACTCCGGGAAGGTTTCGTCGTAGCGTTCCTGCACGTATCGGCGCAGGGGGCCTTCATTGCGGTCGCGAACGCCGGCCACCTTGTAACCCATCAGGGCCATGAGCAGCAGCAGGACATGGTGCGAGCCGTTATGGCTCATGCAGCAGTACACGCCCTTGTTGCGGGCGATGGCCTCATCGAGAATGTCCTTGCGCTGCCATTTAACGCGCTTCAGAATCTTTTCACGCGGCAATTTATCGAAGATCAGGTAGAACAGTTTGTCGCAGCGGGTCCGCATGAAGTGGCGCAGGCATGCGCCGCGCACGGCCTGGCATTCCTTCTGATCGAGGGTCGCCCCGAACACTTTTCTGAGCTGCTCGTGAAAGCGACGGCGGCGCTTGTAATTGAGCACCCATTCGCAGAAGCCGAACACCTGCCCGAAGAGGTACAACCCCTTGAGCGAGAAACACGAGGCCCACGCCCACAGGAAACCTCGTACAAACATAAACTTAAGACGCGTCAGCAAGCCCAGTGGCGGGGGGCTGGGGTCCTCGGTGCCCGACGTCCGGCTCGTTATTGATCGGTCTACAGCCATGCTCATTACTCTAAGGTTATCGGACAATTGCGGTCAATGCCAGCAATGCGCCAGTCTGCAGCCAGGGTTCCGGCGCGGATGGCGGCGGATTAGAGCGTCTGAAAGGGGGGTGGGGTTCTGAAACCGCTTGCTCATCCCCCCTGCACCTCTGTTCGTTCTCCGCTAAACTACTGGTATCGCTGCCCGTGGTTGAGTTTCACGCCGCCCGTGGCGGCCGGGCTCCGGATCGGCCGTTGAGGTAACCAACCAATTTTCATGCCGGCCGTCTGGACCCTGGAAGTGCGAAAACCGGTTGACCGGGAGCGACCCCGGACTTTCGTAGCGCCGCCGTGTTGGCAGCAATACAACCCCTACAGGAGTCGTTGTGGCCCTTTACGATCAACATCTGCATTCACGGTTTTCAGTCGATTCCGATACAGATCCGGTCGAGAATGCCCGCCAGGCCCTCTCCCTGGGACTGGCCGGCCTGAGTATCACTGACCACCTTGACACGCACCCGACCGAGTGGCCCATCTGCCGTTATGACTACGACGGGATTGCCGCCGCCGTGGCCGGACTCCGCGAGCAGTTCGGCGACCGGCTGTTCATCGGGCATGGCATTGAGGTCTGCTACCAGCCGGAGCAGATGAGCCGCATATTGCCGTTCGTGGAGTCCCACCGATTCGACATCGTGCTCTTGAGCGTCCATTGGTTTGGCGGGCGGGCCCTGCACGTTCGTGAGCATTGGGACGGGTTGGATGCCGCGGCCGGCACGCGGGCTTACCTGGAAGCGGTTCTGTCCGCGGCCCGCTTCGTCCTGGAGTTGAAGCGCCAGGGGCGCAAGCCCTTCGACGTTCTGGGGCATCTGGACCTGGTCAAGCGTTATACCGTGCGATATTTCAACACGTTCGAGGTCCGTTCACAGCGGGAAATCATTGACGAAATCCTGCGCACCTGCCTGGAAGCCGAGCTGGTGCCGGAGGTGAACTTGAGCAGCCTGCGTCAGTCCTTGCCCGAGCCCATGCCGGCCGACTGGGTGATTCGCCGGTATGCCGAACTGGGCGGCGAGGCCATGACCCTGGGCAGCGACGCGCACAGCCCGGAGCACGTGGGGGCGCACTTCAAGGAGGGCGCGGCCATGCTTCGCGAGGGGGGCATTCGCCGGCTGGCTGTCTTTAAAGACCGCTGCCGGGAGGATGTGGACTTGTAGTATCCAGGCACGGCCCTCCCGAGGGGCCGGACGCCGGTTGGGTTCATCACTGTGTCTTGCCGACCAGGAAGGAAAACAGCAGCAGTGCCAGCACGATGGTGGTGATGGCCACGTACGCGCGATCGCGCTGGTAGACGAAACTGATGATGGAGACGAGCACCCGCATGACCGGCGTGGCGATCAGGGCCAGGAGGCCGGCGGCCACGAAGGCTCGGCCCTGCAGATTCCACATGCCTTTGGCTACCGCCGGCAGGGAGTGCGGGAAGTCCGCTTCCGGCCCGACCAATTGGCTCAGCTCGGTTCGCGACGTCACGTAATCCGGGTGATGGATGAATGACAGGATGGTGCCGCCCAGGACCAGGAAGAGGCTGACGCCCACCCCGATGCGCAGCACCGTGCTGATCCAGAGCTCCATCTGGCGGAACTTGTCGTTTGCCGCGTCCTGGGCGGGCGGTGGTTGCGGCGCATCGCTCATAATCCGCTCCAGCCTTTCCTGAGCATCTGCAGCGAAGTCCACAGCAGAATCACTACGAACACGATCCGGATGTGCCGGTTCTGCAGCCTGCCCAGCAGGTGCGAACCGGCGGTGGCGCCCAGTACCACCCCGGCGGCCACCGGCCCGGCGATGAACGGATCGATCTCGCCGCGCGCGAAGTACACGCCCGCGCTGGCCGCTCCGGTTACACCGATCATGAAGGTGCTGGTGGCCGTGGAAACCTTGATGGGCAGGTGCATAGCGATGTCCATGGCTGGCACCTTGAGGATCCCCGAGCCGATGCCCAGCAGCCCGCTGAGTACGCCGGCCACGTACATGACGCCCAACGCCAGACGGGTGTGCGTGACCTGGTAGACGATCTCCTTACGTGCCGCGCGGTCATAAAACACGCTGTGCAACCGCAGGCGGGTGGCCAGGGGATCGGGCGGAGCCGGGTCGCCGATGTGCTCGTGGCGCTTGCGGAACATGGCCAGGGCCGAATAAGCCAGGACGAGTCCGAAGATGATGTAGAGGAAAACGCTATTGATGCGTCCGGCCACGTAGGCGCCGCTTACGGCCCCGGCGGCGGTGGCCATCTCAAGGAGCATCGCCACGCGCAGATTGGCCATCTGCCCGCGGACATAAGCCGCGGCCGCGCCGCAGGAGGTCGCGATGATCGAGATGATGGATGCCCCGATGGCGAAACGAATATCGATCCCCAGCAGCAGCGTGAGCGCCGGCACAACGATGATGCCGCCGCCCAACCCCAGCAGTGAGCCAAGCACCCCTGCTGCCAGGGAAATACCAAAGGTGATCAGCGTGAATTCCAGCGGCGTCATAGCGGAGGTATAACCGATCCACTGCTCAAGGCAAAGCCGTCAACGCACTGAGAAGCCGGACGGCGGGCAAAATAAAGGGCCGCGGGGAGGGACGGAGCCCATCCCCGAGCCCTGACCTCCAAATTTCGGCTCCCGCGGAGGATGCCGGAATCGTCGCCGCTGCGTGCAAACTGCCCCGGGCGGTCGGATACGGCCAGTGTGCCATACGCCGCCCGGTGACCCATACGTCTTATTATACGGTTTCCGTTGCAAACTTGGGCAGGTTCCGGCCTGGTTGCTGGGCGTCGCGGTTGTGATCGTTTAGCTCTTCGCGTTCCCCCCTCTGAAGAGGCGGAGGGGGGCCAACGCAGAAGAGGTGGGGCACCCAGCGGAAGAGGTGGGGCACCCACCCCACAAGATTCATTTGCAATTCATTCAGTCTGGAAGCTCTCGACTTCGAAGCCGGCACGCTCCACGGCGGCCATGAGGTCGTTGATGCCGTTTTCCCGGTCGTCATGACTGACTCGGGCGGTCTGGCTCTGCAGATCCACCTGGGCTACCTGGACGCCGGGAACTGTTTTGAGGCTCCTGGTGAGGGCCTGGACGCAATGATCGCAGGTCATCCCGCGCACCTTGAAAATATGCGTGGCCATACAGTCCTCCTGCCAGAGACTATAGGCTGAACAGATCGCGCCGGGCCATGAGGCCGAATGCGCCGCCGGTATGCAGGAACACGGGCGTGGCCCCCTCGCGCACTCCACCGGCGCGGATGGTGGCCAGCATTCCGGCCATGGCCTTGCCCGTATAGACCGGGTCCAGCAGCAGTCCCTCGGTGCGGGCCAGCAGCGAAATGGTCTCCACCGCCTCAGGGTAGGGAATGGCGTAGCCCTCGCCAATGAAACCGTCGATCAACTCGATGGGGGTCTGCTCCTCTTCCAAGTCCAGGCGGTACTCGGCCACCGTCTGACGTTCCAGGCGGCGCAACTCGCGCTGAAAATAATCGACGCTGTCGCTGACCGGTACGCCCAGGACACGCCACTTATCGCAGTTCAGCAGGGCTTTGCCCAGCATCAGTCCGACGTGCGTCCCGCCGGAGCTGGTGGCGCAGAAGAGGTCTACCGATGTCTCGCGCCCAAGCTGCTCCACCAGCTCGGCCACGCACCGGATGTATCCCCAGCAGCCCAGCGGGATCGACGCGCCCACCGGAAAGAAATACGGCGTCCGCCCGGCCGCCCGTTCGGCGTCCATGGCCTCATCCAGCAGTTCCTGCCGCCGGTGGTTGTATTCTTCGGGCGCGTGAAAGCTCACGCGGGCGCCGAAGAGCCGGTCGAGAAACAGGTTGCCGTCCAGCGGCGGGTTGGGATCGGGAGACCGCAGCAGCAGCCGCACATTCAGGCCCAGCCGTGCACCGATGGCGGCGGTGGCCCGGCAGTGGTTGGACTGGAAGCCGCCGTGGGTGACCAGGGTTGTGGCCCGGTGGGCCAGCGCGTCAGCCACCACGTACTCGAGCTTGCGCACCTTGTTCCCGCTGAGCTCAAATCCGCTCAGGTCGTCGCGCTTGACCAATACCCGCGGCACGCCGAGCTGGCGGGCGAGATTGCTGAGCTCCACAACCGGCGTGGGGAGCTGGGCCAGGGGCACTCGTTTCGGTTCATTCGGGTGCATGGCCTGAGTGTATCCGAAGGACTGGCGGAGAATCAATTATTCGAGCCCGGAATGATACGATGAGGGGGCTGGCAAAGGATTCTGGTGAAGTGGCCGGGCACATCAGGAGGGCGGGCATCCTGCCCGCCTCAAAGGCGTGCAGGATGCCCGCCCTCCGGGGCCCCGCGTCACCCCGCCACAAAGAATTGCCACACCCCGCGATGAGAGCCTGTTGCCCGCTCCCGCCAGGCGGTTCGCGGAACTCTCGAGCTGGAAAAAGCATTATTCCATCAGCACGACCGAGCGCCGGCCGCCCAGATCCCTGAAAATCTGCTGGAGTTGCTCGCGATAGCTCTCTACATCGCCGCCGGCGTGGAAATGCTCGCCCTGGCCGATCTGGGCCACCTGCTCCATCAACTCCTGATCGGAATCCACGCCCACGCTCACGCAGTAGATGCGAATTCTCTGCGGGTGGGCAAGGTGCGCATCGCGGGCGGCCTTGAGCGTATCTTCGATGGGTCGGCGATCGTAGGGGAGATATTGGCTTGGCTCGGAGCGCGTCTGGTTGGCGTTTCCATCGGTCAGCAGGACCATGATCTTGGCGGCATTGTCGCGGCCGCGGGGACTTTGCAGCAACACTTCGGCGCCGCGATCGATGCCCTGGGCGATGTTGGTGTTCGTGCTCCACATGCCGGCCTGCAAAGTGGCAACCTGGTCCCGCAGGAGATTCAGATCATCGGTGAGCCAGGAGAGTGCGGAGGGCTTTTGGGCCGGACCGTATCCCTGGGTGCTGTACGCGGCGGTGCCCACCAGGTCATTGCTTTCGAGGGATTCAATGATGTTGAGCGACTCCTGGACGGCGTTGGCTACCGCGCCCATAGGCTCTTCCGGCGCGCCCGCAAGCCCCGGCGAGTCGTTGTGGCTCGGGTATTTGTCCTGGGGGAAATCGACAAGCGTCTTCAAACCGAACCGCCAGCGTAACTGGGGGTTGCCGTAATAGCTCAAATCTGGATCGTACATGAGGAAACGCTGGCTCAGGCCCGTGTTGGAAGTAATGTTGTCGGCCTTGGTGATGTCGGAGACGTAGTCGATGTATTCGTCCCAGCTTCCGCCGATTTTCCTGCATTTTGTGGCCGGATTGATGGCGCCGGACGGGTAGGGGACCAGGTTGACGACTTCGTTCGCGCCGATGGTCGTATCGGTTGACCCGCTGGGAATCCATCGGTCGATGCCCAGGGCCACGCGCACACGGCGGCGGTAATTGGCGCGCTCGGAGCTGCTGCTGCGGTTGGTCTCCGGGCCCGCGCTGCCGGCGGTCTTGATGGTCGTGATCTGCTTGGAGGTATAAGGCGTCAGTCCCTGCGCGATCAGGCTTTGGTTAATCCAGTCCGCGGTGAGATGGTTCCAGTTGACGCCCCGTTTGAGTTGCACCAGGCCGGGATCATTGGCGTAATTCCAGCCCGGCCCTGTCACCTCGGTCCCCCAGGCGGTCATATTGCCGAACGTGGGGCCGACCGGCAGCCCATTCTGCATCGGCTGAGGCGCCAGATCGGTGTCCCACAGGTGGACCCACACCTCACGGTTGCGGATGTCTGTGAGCCGATAATGAACCAGCGAGCTGTCGTCGTTGTGCGAGGCGGACAGGTCGAGCACAAAGGCGATGTCGCGGGGCGTGAGGACGGCGGTGGCCGTCGCCGACACATTGACCGAGCGAAGGCCGAATACGCCGGCGAAGAAGGCCGGCACCGGCCCGGCCGGCGAACCGGCCGTTCGCCGGGCCCGGACCCGCACCGCGTTGGGAAACGCCTCCGTCGGCTCAAATACGTATTTGCCGTCCGGCCCAATGTGCGCGTGACCGAAAATAACGTCGGTTGCCGGGTCAATCCGGAGGGGTTCATTCAATACGGTGTTTCGCAGCGCGTAATCGGCGGCGGTCATCCTGGCCCGGGCCAGCGGGTTGTCTGCGCCCTTGGCCCCCAGTTCCGATGCGGCGGCCAGGGCCGCCGCGTCCGCCGTTCGCTGGAGCTCGGCACGGACGTGGTAGATCAACCCGACGTCGATCGTCAATGCAGTGAAGGCCAGAAGCGTGGTGGTACTGACCGCCACGAGTGGGATCACCGAGCCGCGACGATGGTAATGCTTCGATTGCAAAAAGGCTGGTTGGGCAACGGTTCTCATGCGATCTCCTCCAGTGCGTCCGGTTGCTAACGGGGTTTGGCAATTGCTGACGCCCCGGCATACGGGAACGATCACGGTTCCTGGAAGCTGCCCCTGATTTCCACAGGAGAAGATAAAATACGCAGAGAGCAGGCATCCTGAAAAAAACTCTCCCAATGGGGAGTCTGCCCCCACGCGAGCGATAATCCCCCGCCGGGAGGCGGGAAAAACGAGATCCGGCCGTCTATCCGGCCGTCCAATTTCTGACATCAGACCTTAACGCGTATAACGATCAGGAAAACTGGGCCAATATTGATTTTTGTCCGTCCTGCGATCCCCGAGCCGCCGGCTGCCTCCGGCCGGTAGCCTGCCTGCAAGGGGGGTGCTATTCACAGGCGGCAGGCCCGCATCACCCACGACTGAACTTGGTGACGTACTCAAGATAGATCGATGAGTTTGCAGGCGTCATCACGGCGCGAGCCGGGGCAATTGGTCCCTGAACGATCAGACAGGGGGCTATCCTGCCGATATTCAATAAGTTAGGATGAGAGACGGATTCGATTACAGGACTCCTGGAAAGGAACACAGCCGCACATGAGCTTCTTTATCCCTACGGGCGCAACCGGCAACGGGCTGAGCCTGGCGACCTTCGGCCGGTCCGGCGAGTTGATGGGTTTTTTCTATCCACGCATCGACTTCGCCCAGAACGTCCGCGAAGGCATGTGGGGAGTGCGGTTTCCGCATCGCCCGGAGCACGAGGCCTTCCTGTGGTGTTTTGAGCCCTGCTGGCGCGTGAGTCAGGCGTTCGAGCCTGCCAGCAACGTTCTCGTGACCAGCCTGACGCACAGCGACCTGGAGCTGTCTATCGAGATCACGGACGTGTTGCCGACCGGCGAACACGGCCTGCTCCGGCGGATCGTCCTGCATAAGGGCGAGCATATCGGCCCGGTTCAGTTCGTGCATTACTTCCGCCTGTCGGTCGGAGACGTGGCCGAACGCAACGGCGTGCTCGTGTTGTCGCATGCCAACGCCGTGGTGCAGCATTTCCGTGACATCGCCATCGCGGTCAGCGCCAGCAAGCCGCTGGCGGCGAGCTGCCATTCGCTCCAGGGCGGGGGAGAATCGCCCACCAAGGTGGCCATGCGCCGAGGGCACTTCAGCACCCACGGGCAGGCCATTGGCCGAACGGACTTCTGCGTGGCATTTGAACCCGTGTCCGGCGCGGACTGGGAGGCGACACTTGCGGTGACCGGCGGGTCGAGCCGGGCGGCCGCCATCGAGACCGCCCAGCGCGTGCTGGCGTTGGCTTTCGCTGACGTCCTGCGCACCGCCAGGGCCCGATCGAGCCAGGAGCTTGACGCCGCCGGCCCATGCACCGTCACCGACCTGACCGACGCCTTTGAACGGGCGGTTATCTCGCTTCATGATCTGTTTGATGCCACCACCGGCACCTTTGTCGCCGCGCCCGAATTCGACCCCGGCTTCGAGCTCTCCGGCGGTTACGGATACTGCTGGCCGCGGGACGCCGCCGTTTGCGCCTTGACCATGCAGCGCATCGGCTATCCGAACCTGGCCCGGAGGTTTTTCGAGTGGACGGCGCGCACGCAACTGCCGACCGGCCACTGGTATCAGCGCTATTGGACGGATGGCAGCGAGGGACCCTCCTGGTGTGTCCACGACGGCGAGATTCAGCTCGACCAGACCTGCGCCCTGCTGCACGCGGCCGGCCAGTTCGCCCGCAACCTGGGTGGGGCGGCACGCGGATTTATCGAGTCCTATCGGCCGACCGCCGAGCGCGCGACGCGGGCCATTCTCGAACACATCGATCCGTCCACCAGCCTGCACCGCAAGGCGACCGACCTCTGGGAGAACAGCCTCGGGGCGTTTCCTTATACCCAGGCGGCGGTCATCGCTGCCTTGCGCGAAGCCGAAGAGGTATTTGCCATTGAGCCCGAGCGCACCGGAGCGGCGGTCCGTGCCCGCCTGCGCGAACGGCTGATCGCGACTTTCTGGCAGCCCGACAGCCAACGTTGGCTCCGGCGGATTACTCCCGAGGGGCACCCCGACGGCACGCTTGATTCATCGGCTATGGGCATCATCGACCCCTGGGAAGTCCTGGATCTTCGCCAGCCTGAGGACCGCATGTTGGCCGCGCAGACCCTCGACGGCATCAGCCGCGACCTGCGCTCCCAGGTCAAGGGTGGGGGGGCCGTGCTGCGCTTCCAGGGGGAATCGTACATGGGAGGCGGGCCGGGCTGCGTCAATACGCTCTGGCTGGCTGTCTGCCGGCTGCGGTTGGCGGCCACCACCACCGACCAGCAGGAGCGCAGCCGTCAGCGCGCCCTGGCCATGGAGAATCTCCAGATCGCCCTGGCCAACACCAGCCCGACAGGTCAACTGCCCGAGCTGATCCCCAAGATCCTCTTTGAATACTGGGCGGCCCCCCATGCGTGGGCTTGTGCGTTGTTGATCGAAGCCGTGATGGCCCTGCGCGCCCTGGACCAGCGGGAACTGACGCCGTTTGACGTGGAACGCCTGCGCGTGAGACGGCGGGCGCCATCGCATTAAGATGTGAAGGCATTTCCCGTTTTTCACGATAAACGGTGCATCATGCATTACGGCAGGATTTCAGGTTGGTTTCTGCTGGTAGGTACGGCCTCGGCGGTGCTGATGACCCTGCTGGAACCCGGCTGAGGCGATCCGCGTGGCGCCCTTGGAGGGTGCCTTTCAGTCCTGTGCCTGCCGGCAGCTCTGCTCATCAGCCTGATTGGCATTGCGCAAGATCAGGATAAGAGGCTTTCGTTTCTCGTGGCGATCCTGAGCGGCTGCGTCATCGCCCTCGGAATGCTGAGCTCGGCCTGGCCCTGTTGAATCAGGCATGTAAGCTTTGCCCTCATAAGAGCTTGAGGTCTTCTCGGGCCGGAAGGCTGCAATTTGGGGAGCATCAGACCCACCCTGCAAAGAATGCACCCTTGCTCAGACTACAGAACCTCCGGAAAACAATGCACTTGCCGCCGTGCTGCCCTTCGGCAACTTCTTTATTGCAGCATAGTTGCTGCAAGCCAGGAATAGGGTAGAATACTTTAATCCACTCAGGCGACCCCCTATGGCGCAAGATGCGGCCTGTCGCCGGCTTTCACGTTCTTAGCACACGATAGGACTCGGAGGGGACATCCGGATAGGTGTCGCCGAGTGCAGGGACAGGTCCGGCTGATACTCTGCATTGTGCCGGCCGGCTTACGGCCGCTTTGAAATCTTCGGTCGCATTCGGTTTGGAGCTGACCATGCGAATTCTTCTCATCGAGGACAACCCGGCGATCACCGCACTGATCCACGAGGGACTTGCTCACCAGGATTATGAGCTGGAAACGGCCTCGACAGGCGGCGAAGGTGAAGAGCGAGCCGCCAGCGGCCAGTATGACGCTATCATCCTGGACATCCTGCTGCCCGACCGCAACGGTATCGAGGTTTGCAAGAACCTCCGGGCCCGCGGGATCCGAACGCCCATCCTCATACTGACGGCCTTGACCAATACGCTGGACAAGGTGGCAGGGCTCGAGGCGGGCGCGGATGATTACCTCACCAAGCCCTTTGAAGTAGAGGAGCTGTCTGCGCGGCTCCGGGCCCTGGTGCGGCGGGGAGGCAGTGAAGGTCCGCTGTCGTTGCGTTTCGACGATCTCGAAATGAACCTCGTGCGGCGGATGGTCACCCGCGGCGGTCAGAAGATTCGGTTGACCAACAAGGAATTCGACCTGCTCGAATACTTGATGCGCAACGCGGAGCGCGTACTCACCCGGGATGACATCGGCCGGCATGTCTGGGACATGAACTTCCAGAGCGACAGCAATGTCATTGACGTATACATTTCCATGCTGCGCCGCAAAATCGATCGCGACTTCCCCAAGCCGCTTATCCAGACGGTCATCGGCAAGGGCTACAAGCTGGGCCACCCGGAGGAAGACAGCGGCTCGGAGATGAACGTTCAGCAAGCCACCTCGGCGTAACGCGCGCATTGAATCAGGCCTGTTCAACCGGGTCGGCGCCGCTTCCGGAGGGCGGCGCTGGCCCACTGTCTTTGGGGAGCGAAGCGCCATCGGAACGACACGCCTGGCCCCGGCTTTCAACGCCTCCAGTTGCGCGGGGCATAAAACGGATCCCAAATGATGAATCGTCTGCGTCGGGTGGCCCACCTCCTGTGACCTTTGCGAATCTGTTGGGGCAATGCCGGCGCTTCTACCACGTCGGGTGGCCCACCTCTTCCAGAGGTGGGTTCACGATTTGGACAACTGACAAGGGTACCGACGGCATCAACCGCACGCCCGACTGAAGCCGGAGATGTGTTTGTCGCTCAGGTAATTGCCAGTGGCCCCGAGAGGGGCCAGGTGAGAGTAGCCACCAGTGCAGCGAAGCGGAACTGGTGGTTGCGGGTGCCCGGCGCACAAGTCCCCGCCCCGGCCGGGGCGGGGTGAAATGCTGGTGAGTGGTCTCACGCCGCCTCTGCCGGGGCGGCAGGAAAGATGGGGCGGGCTCCGAACCACGGGTTCCGCTTCGCTCCACCCGTGGCTACTTTCTCGCCGCCCCTGCGGGGCGTGTGTCCACCTGAAGGTGTGGTGGCAAACGCCGGCCGGCCGAAGCCGGCCAGCCGGCCCGCCATTGCCCGGTCAGAGAATCAAACGTCATAAGCGGGGTAACAGAGGTGCCGGCATTGCACCAACAGATCCGCAAACGTCATCAGAGATGGTGGGCGCGAAGATTCAAACGATCAACAGCGCGAGGACCGACAATCAGGGCAGGAACCCGCCCAGGTCTGCAACGGAAACCGTCTTATTACTCACCGCCAAGGCGAGCTCACGCGTTCTCTTCCGCGCTTCCGCCGTTGCTCTTGAATTGGGCTTCGTAGAGCCGACTGTACAGCGGGCAAGTCGTCAATAGCTCGTCGTGCGGACCGACGGCCACGATCTGGCCGTCGTTCATGACCACGATGCGGTCAGCGTTGCGCACCGTGCTGTAGCGGTGGGCGATCACAAACGCGGTACGGCCCTTCAGGAAGCTCTCGAGCGCCGCGTGGATCTTCATTTCCGATTCCGGGTCCACCTGCGCGGTGGCCTCGTCGAAGATGAGGATGGGGGCGTTACGCAGGATGGCCCGGGCGATGGCAATGCGCTGACGCTGCCCGCCGGAGAGCGTGGCGCCATGCTCGCCGACCACCGTGTCATAGCCTTCGGGCATCTGGCGGATAAACTCGTCGGCGAAGGCCTTCTCGGCCGCGGCCCGCACCTCGGCATCGGTGGCCGTGGGCAACCCATAGGCGATGTTTGCCCGGACGGTATCCGGAAAAATCACGCTCTCCTGGGCAATGAGGCTGAACTGTTCTCTGAGGGATCGCAGTGACACCTCGTTGATGTCCTGCCCGTCGAAGAGGATGCGCCCCTGACCGATGGGGAAGAAGCGAGGCAGCAGGCTGACCAGCGTGGTCTTGCCGGAGCCATTGGGACCGACCAGAGCGATGATCTCGCCTTTCTTCACGGTGAGATTGATGTCGCGCAGTGCCGGTCGGTTGGATTCGGGATAGGTATAGCCCACGTTCTCGAAAACGATGGTGTCCTTGAGCGGCCGGACGCGTGGCTTGCCGGTGTCCTGGCTGAACTCATTGGGCCGGTCGAGAACCTCGAACACGCGATCGGCGGCGGCGCTGGCCCGCTGGATCTTCGGGTAGACCGTCGTCAGTTTGCGTATCGGATCGAAAACTGCCGCCATACACACCACCAGGGCCAGGAAGCCCGGGATTTCTTCCTCGACGCCCTCCGTCAGGATGCTGTGGCCAAAGTACAGGATGGCCACCACGACCGCTCCGAAACCCAGCATCTCCAGGAAGGGCGAGGCCAGGGCTTCGGTTCGGCCCATCTTGAGCTGGTGGCCCAGGGCCCTGCGGTCCATTGAGAAGAGACGCCGCCGTTCGTAGTGCTCGCCGTTGTAGGCTTTCACCACGCGCATGCCGGTCAACGTGCTTTCCAGCGCCCCGAGGATCTGGGAATAGGTCATCAGCAGTTTGCGGTTGGACCGGCGGATTCGCTTGCCGAGCTTGCGAATCACCGCCAGTGCGATGGGAGCCGCCACCATGACCATGATGGTCAGCCGCCAGTCCACCGCCAACGCAACACACAAAGCGCCGAGCGCTTTAAAGGGCTCGGTGACGATTTTCTCGAAGAAATTCAATAATCCGCGGAAGATCTCCTGTGTGTCCTGGGCGAAGCGGCTCAACGTATCCGTGGCGTTACGGCTGAAATGTGAGAGCGGCAGCCGCAGCACCTGGGCGTAAAGATGCCGTCGCACGTCCATGATCGTCCGGCAGTTGACGATGCAGGCCAGGTACTCGGCGGAGAAACGGGCGATGTTGCCGAGAGTGACAACCACCCCCAGCAGGCCCAGGACGATCAGCAGGGTTCGCCAGCGCTGATGAGGCTCCACTCCGCCGGGCAGGTAGGCCAGCGCGCGGCGCAGGGCCGTGTGGTAAAACTTCGCCGGCTTCGCGGTCACGACGGTTTCCTGGGGTTGGCTGTTCGGGCCGTGCGTCGGATCGATGAATCGGATTCTCAGCGTCGTCGCCTCGGCCAGGATGGGTAGGACATCCACGGCCGTGCCCTCCTTGTCATTCACCGCAAGGATGAACTCGTTGCCGTCCAGCTTGGTGGTCCCATTGCGAAGCGGCGAAGAAGGGGGGATAACCCTAAACTGTGCCGTACGGGCTTTAATGCCAGGAAACTCCTGATCCCGCACGGGGTTATAAACTCCGATGGTGCAGTTGAGACGTTTTTCCGTCACGTATTGATCGACCGAGCCATGCAGCCCCTGCGGCCGAATGAGCACGGTCAGAATCGGCAGGATGGAGCCCAGGCTGGCCGAGTAGGTGGCCGCCATGAACATGATGCAACCCAGGGCTGGGAAGAGGTATCGCTTTTGCTTCCAGACGTACCCCAGCAGCCGGATAAAGGGTTTGAGCGATGTATTCTGGCCCGGCCGGTCTTTCCGGGAATGCTTTTTCGTGTCTATGTCCATGGGCGGGTATGATACAGGCAACGGTTTAGACCGGCCAATGGGTGGATTTAGCCGCTGACAAAGAGAAGACGACCCTTCTAAAGTGATGCACTCCGGTTTAGGGGTGGGAATTGGGGCGCGAGGAAGATGCTCATGGCCAGGCAAGAGAGTCCTCCGGTGATGGCATGTGCCGTCGTTGAGCAGACGCGCGATGGCATGCGCGAGGTGCTGATCGGCCGGATTCCCAATCAGCCCTACAAGGGCCAGTGGACGTTTCCCGGCGGGCCGGTCGAGCGGGGAGAGGCGCCGGAAGCCGCCCTCCGACGGGCGTTGGAGTGCCTTCTGGGGCTCAAGGTGGAGGTCCGCTTCGGCCAACCGCCGTTCGACCTGCCCTGGGATGATGTTATGATGAGGTGGCGATTCTACTTTTGCGAAGGCCGGGCAGAGGATATTCGAAATACCCATTTTTCCGAAGTTCGCTGGGTGCAACTGGGATCGTTAAGGGAATATGAATTTGATCCTGTCGCCCAGCAGGTGGTGGACTGGCTGCTGGAGCAGCGAGAGACGCGGTGACCCGGCCGGTGAGCAGCCCCCGGCCAGTGGGCAGTGTCCCGGCTGGTGGAGCAGTGAGTCCCGGCCGGTGAGGTGCCGGCCCTGGTGGCGATAGGGGACCGCCGGCCGCCCGGGCTGCCCAAGCTGGGTGATGGCAGGGCATTTTTGAGGTTTGCCTTACCGGCCGGTTGTGTTACTATAATGCCGTTAATCCGGGCCACGACGGGTGAACGGCCGGTACAAAGCCCGGCCGCTACGGCAGGCCCGGTGTATGAACGGGGCATAGCTCAGCCTGGACTAGAGCGCTTGACTGGGGGTCAAGAGGTCGCTGGTTCGAATCCAGTTGCCCCGACTTTTCTTCAAAAAGGGCCGTTCGGCTAAAAAGTCGAACGGCTTTCTCTTTATCAGCACTAGACTTACGTCGCTCACCTTACGGTTCAAACTGACCACCTCCAGCAACTCGCGTTTTTGTGCCGAGTTTGAACCGCGCCACAGTTCAACCAAATTCTGGCTGAACTCGAACGTTGCCAGGGCCGCTTCGCCGCGGGCGGGGTCGAACTTGTCGACCTCATCGAGCTGGCGTTCGACCTCTTCGAGCTGTGTCTTGAGATCGAGCGACTTGATCTGGAAAGTTTGCTGGTCGATGGAGCCGGCCAGGTAGCCGTTGAGCAGGCGGTCCTGCATGTTGGTCAGCTCCGTGCGGCGTTTGGCCAGGATTCGCTTCCGTTCGGCCTGAACGAGCCCGATGTCGCTGAAACTGGCCTCCAGCGCCTTGCGGAACCATCGGGCGTGCGGCTCGGGCAGCCTGATGGCATCCAATTCCTTCTCGATGGCAGCCTCAATCTCGCTCTCCCGCCACCGTACCTTCGGGTGTCCGTTGCCAGGTCGGTTGTTGCCGCAGCGGTAGTAGACGTGTTCCTTGCAGCCGCCATCCTTGAGCTTGCGACGAATCAGTTCACCTGTCATGGCGAAGTCGCAGCACGCGCAGCGGAGGATGCCACCGGAGAAAGCAATGTCCGGGTTTCCGGTCCGCCGGTTGCGCCCGTTGAGAATATCCTGGCAGACGTTGAATAATTTGCGGTCGATCAGCAGGCGGTAGCGGCCTTGGAAGGTCTGGCCGTTACGCTGCAACTCGCCGATGTAGAACCGGTTGTTGAGGATATACGAAAGCGCCGTGCGGTGGAATCGCGGTTGGCTGGGCCGGTAGGTGTGCCCTTCGGCGGCGAGTTTGTCGGCCAGGCTCTTGAAGGTGAATCGACCGCTGGCGTAGAGCTCGAAGATGCGGACGACCGTCTTGGACTTCTCCGGGTGCGGCACGACCGGCTCGTCGCGGTCGTCGACATTCATATATCCATAGGGCGCGAGGCCCGTGGGCCAGCCCTGCCGCACCTTCTCGTCCATGCCCTTGATCACCTCGGTGCGCAGGTTGTCCGAGTAGTACTGCGCCACCGCCGCCATCACGTTGAACGATAGTGCGCCCGCCGCGCCGGGGCCGAATTGGTTTTCAACAAAGGTCAGTTGCACACCGCAGGCGTCTTCCAGTTCCTGGAGGCGAACCGCATCGCGCATGTTGCGGCAGACGCGGTCCAGCTTGTGGGCGAAGATAGCGTTGATCTTCTCACGCCTGGCGTTGGCCTTGACCCATTGGAACATCTGATTGAACGCGACGCGATCGGCACCGCGCTTGGCCGACTCGGCGACGACGAACTCGCGGACGATGGTCCAGCCGGCCTTCGCCGCCTTCTCGCGCATCGCACGGATCTGCGCGTCGATGGAGTAGCCCTCGCGCTGCTCGCGGGACGATACTCGAGCCCAGGCCACCACGTTCATCCGTCGCCGCCCTCCCTTCGCAATCTCAGCAGCAACTCGCCCATTCGTTTGACGTTCATGAGAATCTCCACGGCCTCGTCTTCGCTGATCGGCCGGCCATACGACTCCGACCAGAGCTCGATGGTATCGGCCAGCAGCTCGTCCGAAATCCATGCCAGTGACAGCGGCCGCCGCCGTCGCTGAAGGCTGGGGACAGCTTGCTCATCAAGGGCACTTAATCCAGTCGATTCACAGGAAATCTTGGCCGGCGGATCGAGCGTGCATGTACAGGATTCGCGGTCGCTCATTCCTTCGCCCACCCGTCCAGACCGAGCTGCTCAAAGCGCTGACGTAGACGGCGAATGATGCGGGCAACGGTGTGCCAGCCGCAGCCCATCTGCTTGGCCAACTGGGCGACGGACAGACCGTCGGCGAGGCCCCGGCAGATCTCCTGTTCGCGCGGCGACAGGTCGCCGATGGCGCTGGCGACGTCCATCGCGCGGGTGTCGATTTCGTCGCGGCTGAACTCGGTGGCGCTGTCGCCGAGGCGTTCGAGATGCGTGCGATAACGCGTGGCGGCGCGCTTCATCTTCCGCAGGCGGTTATCGATGACGGCCACCAGCGCCGTGCGCTCGGTTGCGCCCTGTGCGTGGTCGGGGTCGTACTTGAATTCAAGCACGACCAGCACCGCTTCCTGCAGCGCGTCGGGAAGCTCGTGCGGCTTGAACCCGCAGCGTTTGGCGCGACTGATGATGAGGTTGACCTTCCACTTTTCGATGATCCCGTCGTAGTTCGGCATTTCCATGTTGGCAGCCTTTCATTCGTGACTGTGCTGGCTGCGCCGAGCCGGTCTCGGCGTCACGAACGCAGGTTCCGCCAACGATCTGGGTCACATCTCTAAGGTCGAAGATGGCGTGTGAAACGCATATGGGTCGCCACATGGGGCCTTCACGCGAGCGATATGTGACGGCCTAACCCATTTCGCGACCCATATGGATTTAGGGGGTCACGGCGAGATTGGCGGCCGAGCGGGTAATCACCCTGCGACGGGCGATGGCGACCAGCGCATCGCTCCAAGCATGGGAGTCCGACCAACAATGCCGCAGACCACGAACGACAATCCAGTGATCGACCTGGGCGTGCTCAGCGCCGAACCGGCCGAGGAGTATCACGCCAAGGCAGGCGAGTATCTGTCGAGCCACCACTTGCTCGACTTCATGGCCTGTCCCTGGCTGTATCGCAAGAAGCAATTGGGCCTGATCGTCGACACGGACAGCCCCGCGCTGCTGCTCGGCCGCGCTGCCCACGTCCGCATCCTTGAAGGCCGCGACGCCTACGAGACGCAATTCGCCATCGGTGGCCCGATCAATCCCCGCACGGGTAAGCCCTTCGGATCGAACACCAAGGCCTTTGCCGAGTGGGCCGAATCTCAGGGCAAGCCGGTTCTCTCGCATGAGCAGGTCGAGCTGATCGAACAGATGGCCGCCGGTGTGGCCATGAACGACGAGGCGGTGGACCTGCTTCTCTATGGGCGGGCGGAGGGCGTCGTGCGGGCCGAATACTGCGGCACACCGTGTCAGGCTCGATTCGACTGGATTCACCCTCATCGAGGCATCGTCGACCTCAAGACCACCGCCGACCTGACTTGGTTCGAGAACGAGGCCAAGCGCCGCTGTTACCACAACCAAATGGCGTTCTATCAGGCCGTGCTGGCCCAGGTGATCGGCGAGCTCGTTCCCGTCTACATCGTCGCCGTGGAAAAGGTCGAGCCGTTCCGCTGCGGCGTGTGGCGAGTCAGCGACAACACGCTGTCCATTGCGCGGCAGGAGAACGAGGAAGCGATCCGCCGCCTGCGTCGAGCCTGGGAGATCGATGCCTTTCCGACCGGCTACGAGGTGATTCGCATCCTCGAGTTTCCGTGATCCATCTCTTGCGCCCGGCGCGGGACGGCGTGCCGCGCGGCATGGATGCCGCCACGGAGGGTACGCGGCCGGACTCCCTACGCCCGCCCGGGCGCACTTTCGGCAGGGCCGGGCTGCTGGGGCCTCATAAGCCCCGGAACGCGGGTTCGACTCCCGCACCTGCCATTCGCTGGCCAGCGAGACGGAACACGAAAAGACCCACAGACAACCGGAGAACCCTATGAACCGCAACTACCGCAACACAGACCCGCCCACGTCGGCGCTGGCCGGGCGACAGGCCGAAGCCAGCGGCTCGGTCCGTCGACACCGGGCACTGTGCTTCCAGGCCGTGATGCAGACGCCCGGGCTGACGGCCCGCGAGATCGAGGATCGCCTGGGCATCAAGGCCCACAAGCGCCTGCCGGAACTCCGTCACGCCGGCCTGGTCCGCAACGGCAAGAGCCGCACCTGCAGTGTGAGCGGCCGCTTGGCCCTGACCTGGAATCCCAACGTGGGCAACCACTGCGCAGGAGAACCTTCATGACCCTGATGAACTCACTGATCAAGAGCACCACGCCCGCGCCACCCAAGATGATCGTCTACGGCCAGCCGGGTGTCGGCAAGACCACCTTCGCGGCATCGGCCAGTGCCGTTCTGTTGGACTGCGAAAACGGTGCCGGTGCGGTGCCTGGCCTGACCCGCACGCCATACCTGCAATCCTGGCCGCAGATGCGCAAGTGGCTCATCGAGCTGGCAAGCCTGGAGCATGCGGATGCCCCATCGGCGGTGGCTATTGACACCATCGACTGGATGGTCCAGCGGATCGTCGAGCACGTCGTGCACGACCTCGATCCCAAAGCCGGTTCCGATCTGACCAGCACGTTGGGCACCGCCCATGGCGGGTATTTCAAGGCCCGGGAGATCGTGCAGAACATCGTCTACCGCGATCTGCTGCCGATGCTCAACGCCGTGGCCGAAACTGGCGCAGCCATCATCCTTCTGGCCCACGCGGTCAACACGAAGATGACCACGCCCGAGGGGTACGACCAGCGTCTGGCCTCGCCGGACCTGCCGCACTGGATCGCGCCGCCCTTCATCGAGTGGGCGGATTGCGTGCTCTACGCCCACCGCCAGGGCGACCAGCGCCTGCTGCTGACCGAGGGCACCAACGTGATCTTGGCCAAGAACCGCTACGGCCTGTCGGCCGAGCTTCCTCTTTCGTGGCCCGCGCTGATGCAGGCCATGTCCAGCAACACCATCAACAGCAAGGAGAGCTGACCCATGGCAAATTTGAACGGATTCAACGCCAACGAAGTCGAACCGACTACCACGTTTGAGGCATTGCCTGCCGGCAAGTACCTCGTGGCGATCACCGCCAGCGAGATGAAGGCCACCAAGCGTGGCGATGGCAGCTATCTGCAGTTGGAGTTCACCGTTCTTGAAGGCGATTGCAAGGGCCGCAAGGTGTGGGACCGGTTGTGCATCAACCATCCCAACGAACTGACGCAGAAGATCGCCCGCGGCAACCTCTCGGCCGTCTGCCGCGCCGTCGGCGTGATGCAGCCCAAGGACAGCGTCGAGCTGCACAACATCCCGCTGGTGATCTCGGTCAAGTGCAAGAAGCGCGAGGATACCGGCGAGATCACCAACGAGGTCAAGGGCTACGAGGCGAAGGCGGCTGCCGCCGGTCGTCCGCAGCAGTCCCCGATCCATGACACCACGCCGCCGTGGAAGCGATGAGGGCAGATGCGATGGAACTGACGCTGCCCTGGCCCCCCAGCGCGAACCACTACTACCGCCGTGTCGGGCCTCGCACATTGATCAGCCGCGAGGGTCGAGAGTACCGCACCCAAGTGTGCAGGCTCCTGGCTCCGGGCGGCGGAAGCGGAATCCGCAAGCCGCCTGCGGGCGGACGCATCGCCCTGGCGATGGATGCCTTCCCGCCCGACAGGCGGCGGCGCGACCTGGACAACCTCCTCAAATGCACCCAAGACGCCCTCGCCCATGCGGGCGTGTTCGAGGACGACGGCCAGATCGACCTGCTGGCCGTGCGGCGATGCGAGGTGCTTGGCGGCGGGATGGTCGTGGTTCGGGTCGCTGAGATGCCCCTGCGTCGCTGCCCGCTGTGCGGGGCCAGGTATCCCCAAATGGAAAGTGAGCACCTCCATGACAACTGATAATCTCAAGACTCTGCGACTTGACGAAATCCGCATCGACGGCGGCACTCAGCCTCGCGTGGCTATCGATCAGAGCATCGTCGATGAATACGCCCAACAGTACAGCGCCGGTGTCGACCTTACACCGGTCACCGTCTTCTACGACGGCGCGAACTACTGGCTGGCCGATGGATTCCACCGGTACTGGGCCAACAGGAAAATCAAGAGCGACTACATCTTCGCTCACGTTCGCCAGGGTACCCAGCGCGACGCCATCCTCTACTCGGTGGGTGCCAACGCCACGCACGGGCTTCGCCGCACCAACGGGGATAAACGCAAAGCCGTGCTGACCATGCTGACCAATCCTCTCGTCAGTGTCGACGATGATGGGAATCCCTGGTCGAACAACGCGATTGCCCAACGCTGCCAAGTTGATCCGAAGACCGTCGCTTCGGTTCGCTCAGGTATGGAAATCCATAGCTGCGCCACCCGCAAGGGAACCGATGGCAAGCTCTACAACACCGCCAACATCGGCCGAGCGGAGAGAAAGAAACGCCAACCAGGAGGCATCTCGCCCAACGCTGCGCTGCCGACCCGTCAAGCGCGCCCGGCCCTGGCCCAAACCAATCTCAACCTGCCGCATGACCCAGCCTATGGCGCTAGGGCCATCGTGGCCGCCATGGGCGAGGACTACGCTCTCCGGTTGATCGATTCCCTGACCTCCTATCTCCGTGACAAGAAAGAAGGTGACGCATGAGTGCCGCGCATACCAACCTCGCAATGGCAGGCACCGGCCCGATCGTCGAGCGCATCCTCATCACGCCCGACCAGGCGATCAAGTGGCTGGAACAGGCCAACACCAACAACCGCAAGTTGTCCCAGAAGCATGTGGACCGTCTGGCCCGCGACATGGCCGAAGGCAAGTGGAAGCTGACACACGAGGGTATCGCCTTTGGTCCCGACGGCACGCTGCTGGACGGGCAGCACCGTCTGTGGGCCATCTGCATGTCCGGCGTTCCGGTTGAAATGTTCGTCTGGCGCGACGTGGACCCGCAGTCGATGATGGCCATCAATTCGGGCAAGTCTCGCTCGCTGGCGGACATCCTCAACATCGCCGGCGAAAACGGCGATGTCAGCAAGAACGATCTGGCGACGTTGCGGGCGATGCTGGGCGGTTTCAGCAACCCGCCGATCCTCTCGCCAGCTGAGGCATCCGAGACGCTGCGCAGGCACCACGACGCCATCGCGTTTGCCGTGGCAAACCTACCGACCGTCACCTCGGCCCGCGGCGTCAACACCGCCATCACGAGGGCGGTAGTCGCCCGTGCGTACTACTCGGTCGATCGGGCGATGCTCAAAGACTTTTGCCGCAAGCTAACCACCGGTATCGTGACCTCCGGCGACGAGGGCATCATCGTTCTGCTGCGTCAGCATCTGCAGGAGAATCGCGGCGGCTCCTACAGCCAGCGCGTGCAGCGCTACGGCAAGGTTCAGCGCGTGCTGGCCGCTTGGCTCAAGGGCGAGAATCCCAGCCGTATCTACCCGGCCAGCAGCGAGCAGTTCCCGCTTCCCGAGGAGGTCAGGGCTTGAGCCAGTCGCTTCTGCCGCCTCCGGAAGCGCCCGCGATCACGCTGCGTCCGTACCAGGCCGAAGCGGTCGAAGCCGTCTATGACCACCTGCGCCGTCGGGATGACAATCCCTGCGTGGTCATCCCGACGGCCGGTGGCAAGACGCCGGTGATGGCCACGATCTGCCGCGATGCCGTCCAGCAGTGGGACGGACGGGTGTTGATCCTGGCCCACGTGAAGGAGTTGCTCGAGCAGGCGGCAGACAAGCTCCACGCGATGGCACCGGACCTGTGGCACCAAATCGGCATCTACTCGGCCGGGCTGGGCAGCCGGGACACCGACCATCCGATCATCGTGGCTGGCATCCAGAGCGTGTACCGACGGGCGAAGGAACTCGACAGCTTCGACATCATCCTTGTGGATGAATGTCATATGCTCCCGCCGGACGGCGAGGGGATGTACCGCACGTTCCTGGCGGACGCGAAGGAAGCAAATCCCAACGTTCGCCTGATCGGCCTGACGGCCACGCCTTACCGGATGTCCACGGGGATGATCTGTGGTCCGGAGAATCTTCTGAACCATATCTGCTACGAGGTGGGTGTCCGTGAGTTGATCGTGCAGGGCTATCTGTGCCCGTTGAAAACCAAGGCGGGCCGGCGAAAGGTGGACACCTCGGGCCTGCATATCAGGGGCGGCGAGTTCATCGCCGGTGAGGTCGAAGCCTTGATGGACGACGATTCCCTGGTGCGGTCGGCCTGTCGGGAGATCGTCGATCACACGCGCGAGCGGCATTCGGTCCTGATTTTCGCCAGCGGTGTGAACCACGCGCTTCACGTGCAGCGGGTGCTCGGCGAAATGGGTCATGAGTGCGGGTTCGTTTGCGGTGAAACATTGCCCTTCGAGCGGTCCGAGACGCTCAGGCGGTTCAAGAGCGGCACGCTCAAGTACCTGGTCAACGTCAACGTGCTGACCACGGGCTTCGACGCGCCCAACATTGACTGCGTGGCCCTGCTGCGGCCGACGATGTCCCCTGGCCTGTACTACCAGATGGTTGGACGGGGCTTTCGCCTCCATCCGTCAAAGGCCAACTGCTTGGTGCTGGATTTTGGCGGCAACATACTGCGACATGGCCCCGTCGATGCGCTGCAGGTCGACGATCGCGCCGCGGGCAGCGGTGACGCGCCGGCCAAGGAGTGCCCGCAGTGCCAGGCGGTGATCCATGCCGCCTATAGCGTCTGTCCCGAGTGTGGCTATGAGTTCCCGCCTCGCGAACGTGAGAAGCACGAGCGAGAGGCAAGCACCGCAGGCATCCTCTCTGGCAAGGTCACCGAAACGCAGTACGCCGTCAGCGAGGTCTACTACAGCGTCCACCACAAGCGCGACGCGCCGCCGGAGCATCCGCGCACGATGCGGATCGACTACCGCTGCGGATTCAATGACTACCACAGCGAATGGGTCTGCCCCGAGCACACCGGCTACGCGCGGCAGAAGTTCGAGGCCTGGTGGCGAGCCAGGTCGAATGAGCCATTCCCCAACTCGGCCGAGGAAGCGGTGGCGCTGGCCGAGGCTGGGGCGCTCGCGACGACGCTGGCCATCACCGTGCGATCGGTAGCGGGAGAGAAGTTCGACCGCATCATCGACTACCAACTGGGCACGATTCCACCGCGCCTCGATGGAAGCGATGAACGTATCGACGACAACTTGCCCGAGCCGGTCTGGCCCGAAGATGACATCCCGTTCTGAAGGAAAAACTCATGCCCTACGCCGCATGTCGCAATAATCCCAGCACGGTCGACCGTGTGGCCCACCTGCTCGATGCGGTCAAACGCATCGGCATCGATGAGCTGGAGCGACTCGTCCAACAGGCTCACCAGTGCGATGCGCACCAGATGGATGATCCCTCCGAGCCGTTCCCCGTGACGCGGCAGGCGCTGCGGATGTTCTGGCACTTTCGCTGCAATCTCGAAGCGGTGGAGGTGACGCCGGCGCATGGCTGATCGACCGTCCATCCTAGACGTCGCGCAGACATACCTGTCGGCGGGTCTGTGTGTGCTCTCGGCCATCCGAGCCGAGAAGCGCCCTGCTGTGGGCCGGTGGAAACAATATCAGAAGAGACTGCCCACCCCGGCCGAGTTGTTCGCCTGGATGGTGAACAGTCCCGATGCCGTCTGCATTCTCTGCGGCGCGGTTTCGGGCAACGTCGAGATCATCGACTTCGACGGCGGCGGCGAGCTGTTCTCGGCCTGGTGGGATCGAATTCCGGCCAACCTTCGCCAGCGGCTGGTCGTCGAGTGCACCCCATCGGGCGGCCAGCACGTGATCTACCGCTGCGCTGTGGCCGTCTGCGGCAATTTGAAACTGGCCCAGCGTCGCATGGGCGAGAAGGTAGTCACGCTGATCGAGACTCGGGGCGAAGGCGGTCTATTCCTTTGTGCCCCAACGGCCGGATACGAAATCACCCAGGGCGATCTGTGCCACCTGCCCGTCTTGACCGAGGCCGATCGTGACATTCTGCTCCAGGCGGCGTGGAATCTGAACGAGTGGCCGCCGCACAGCGCGAATGTCGGCCAGAGAAGCGCACTGTCCGTCGGACAAGGCGAAGTCTCGGCAGACAATTCGAACCATGGCGGCTGTTCACCAGAGAACCGCCAGATGTGTGACGGTCCGTCGAACAACGGCCTTGCTCGGTCTACGTCGGTGGACATTTCGTACATTTGCGAATTGTCGGCCGACGAGGCGGACATTCGCCGCGATGGGGCGCACAACGACCACCTCACGCCGACGTCTGCCGAGCCTTTGCACCATCGGCTCGCGTCGGCCCACAATGACGACAGGCCGGGCGATGACTTCAACCGTCGGGGAGATGTGCGGTCCGTGCTCCAGAAGCACGGCTGGGTGCCGCTGACTGACCGCCAGGGCGCAAACGGCAACGAATACTGGCGTCGCCCCGGCAAAGATCCGCGCGAAGGAGGCTGGTCGGCCACGCTGAAGGAGTGTGCCGACGGACCGGTTTTTTACGTCTTCAGCTCGAACGCCGCGCCCTTCGAACCGCAGACCGGCTATGCGCCGTTCGCGGTCTACGCACTGCTCGAACATGGCGGGGATTTCGAACAAGCCGCCCGATCTCTGCGGTCCATGGGCTTCGGTGGCCATTGTTCGACGCAGGACGCCGATGGCGCGGACATCTCGGCCCTATGCCGATTGTCCGCTGCACCCGGCGCATGTCCGACGGACAGTCCACCCATCGGCCATGGAGTTGTAGATAATACCGATTCTGTGCCGGAGATTCAGGGGCTCAAGGCCCTGATCAACGGATTCACGGGCCTCAATCGCCCAATCATCCACGAGTTGCTGCGGGAATGCGAGACCATGAATGTCATCGCCAGTCCGAAAATCGGCAAGTCGTGGTTCGTCTCCCGCCTTGCCATCTCCGTCGCCTCGGGCCTGGATTGGCTGGGCCTGACGGTCGAGCCAGGGCGAGTGCTGCACATCGACAATGAGCTGCACCAGAACACCATCGCCTACCGCTACCGAGTGATCAGCGAGGCCATGGACTTCCCGCACCACCTCTACAGCGGCAACATCGACATGGTTTCCCTGCGCGGCCGGCTACGCGACCTGTACAGTCTGGCCCGCCTGTTCGAGCGGATCGAACCGGGTCAGTACAAGATCGTCATTCTCGATGCCTTCTACCGAACGCTGCCGCGCGACACCGACGAAAACGACAATGGCGCGATCGCCAACCTCTACAACCTGATCGACCACTACGCGAGCCGGTTGCAGTGCGCGTTTGTCCTGATCCACCACACCTCCAAGGGCAATCAGTCGGGCAAAGCCGTGACCGACGTGGGGGCCGGGGCGGGTAGTCAGTCCCGCGCTGCCGACACGCACCTGATCCTGCGTCCGCACGAAGAAGACGGCATCGTCGTGCTGGAGTCGGCCGTCCGCAGTTGGCCGCCCATGGCTCCGCGTGCGCTGAAGTGGGAGTGGCCCCTGTTCACGCCCACCGACGAGGTGGACACGTCGGCGCTACTGGGCATGGAAAAGTCCGGCAAGCCCAGGTCGGTGCCGCTCGAGGATTTTGTCGAGCAGTGCATTGCGGCCAGCGACCCATGCTCGAAGCGCTCGGTCATTTACGAGGCCAACCAGCGGCTGGGCCTATCCGAGCGCAAAGCCGAGGAGATGCTTGACCTGGCGATGGAGCGCGGCCTGGCGTCGCGTATCCGGGCAGGTTCGGTCATGGTCTACGTGAAGAACCGCTACGGCGTGACCGGCGACAAGGCGCTATGGGCGGCGGCGCTACTGGCCCACAACCCGCAGGCCAGTGTGCAGGACATCGCCGGGCGGGCGGACATCTCCGAGCGGTACGTGCGCCAAATCCGCAATGCGATGGGCGGAACTGACGCAGGATCGGCGAACGAAAACAAAGGGCTAACGGCGGAACTGGACGCGGAACTGACGGAACTCGGTTCCGCCCTCAGTTCCGCAAATCAAGTTTGCAACACATGAACCAACAAGCACTTAGGAACCACGGCAGTGGCGGAACTGGACAGTTCGTGAGACGCGCCGCAAAACGCGCCGCAGTTCCGTGAGGCTCGCAAATGCAAGTGGCTGATATTCAACGGCTTACGAAATCTCGACGCGGAACTGGGAGCGGAACTGGACACAGCCCTCCCCCTACGGGGGAGCACGCGGGCGTCCCAGACGCCCCGCGATGCTCCCCTGGTCGCAGGGGCTAGTTCGCGGGTCCTCCCCGGGACCTGGCCAGGAGAGGTCACGGGAACGCGTCGGCTTTCGTGACAGAGTTTGTTGGCAACGCGCCGAATCGTTGGCGCACAACCCCAAGGCACAGGGAGGTGCTTTCATGAACGCTACCCAGGATGCAACCACGCAGAAATTCGCGGTCGAACTGCGCAAGATCGACGACATCCGACCGTACGAGCGGAATCCACGCATCAACGACCAGGCTGTGGACGCCGTCGCGGCCAGTCTCGCCGAGTTCGGCTTCCGCCAGCCGATCGTCGTCGATGCCGACGGCGTGATCATCGTCGGCCACACACGCTGGAAGGCGGCCAAGAAACTGGGGTTGGCCCGGGTGCCCGTTCACGTCGCCACCGACCTGACGGCAGAGCAGGCTCGGGCCTATAGGATCGCCGACAACAAGACCGGCGAATTAGCCGAATGGGACTTGGAAATTCTGCCCATCGAACTCAACGAGCTGCGCGAAGGCGGTCTTGATCTGGACGTGCTAGCCTTCGACGAGGAGGAACTGGGCAAGCTGCTCACTAGCGCCCAGGGCGTAACCGAAGGGCTAACCGACCCGGACTGGATTCCCGAGCCTCCGGATGAACCGGTCACGCAGCGCGGCGATATCTGGCTACTGGGCGACCATCGGCTGATGTGCGGTGATAGCGGATCGCCAGAGGACCTCGATCGACTGCTCGATGGCGCGGTCATCGACCTGGTGAACATGGACCCGCCATACAACGTCAAGGTCGAGCCGCGCAGCAGCACGGCCATCGCCGCCGGCCTTTCATCTTTCCAGAACAAAAAGGCGCAGCTGCACCACCAGGGCTTCGACCAGGCTCGCGGCGTCACCGATCCGAAGAAAGCCCGCAAGAAAATGCGCGCCAAGGATCGGCCGCTGGA